>OJAW01000001.1_pt1 | contig 349228 bp, 338 predicted proteins | sample 1589151 | NCBI WGS metagenome assembly OJAW01 (sample SAMN03283290) | human gut metagenome | biome: human-associated habitat; material: feces | host: Homo sapiens | place: Peru | collected 2012
TTTTTTTTCGGCGCGTTTTTTTTGGTATTTTTGCCCGGATTCCTGCGGGATTCAGACCCTTTTATTCGGCACGATTTTTTGTGGATTTTTTTGGGGCAATGGTGTCCCTGCGGGGCAATGGATACCGGCCTCCGCCGGTATGACGACTTAAAAAGCCAAGAATTGTCATTGCGAGCGAAGCAATCCATAGGAAACCGATACCCCGGCACTACATACCCCCCCCTGGCCAGAGGGGAACTTAGTCCGCGTCCCAGACATAAACGATGTTCGTAAAATACGGTCCCCAACCACACCCCACCGTCACCCCGACGAAGGTCGGGGTCCATTGCCCCGCAGGGACAAAAGACCACCCCGGCACTTCGTGCCACCCCTCTGGCCAGAGGGGAACTAAAAAAACAAGTGCGCTTCGCGCAAGTCTATTTACCTGGATTCTGGGGACACCACCCACAAAATCGCAAGATTTCGCGGGGTCCGGACGCCGGTATGACGGTGGTGTGTGGTTTGGGTGCTAATTTTTACGTATATTGTGCAACAATGAGCAAAAGTAATTTCTTAGTCCCTATTCCTGCCTGCGCAGGAATGACAATAAGGAGTGTCCGCCATCGGCGGACATATGGACACATTCATTGCACTCTGCTTTCTAATAAAAAATGCCCCGGTGGGGCATTTTTTATTCTGCAACTGTTTCATCGGTTACAACTTCTTCGACAACCGGTGCGTCCGCTGTTGCGGTATGTTTGTATGCATCGAATTCTTGGTGTGTAATACAACCGTCACCATTGATGTCCATCATTGGCAATTCAGTCTGTAATTTTGGGCATTTTACCGATGTAATATCCATGCAACCATCAACAAAACGTGGCATTGGTTTCTTGCAGCAGCCTAACATTTTTGCCGCCGCAAATCCCAGCGCGAATACAATCAGAACGATTACCAGTTTCTTGAAGAAACGACCCGCGCGACACCCGCATTTGCAATTTTTACCGCATGTACATTCATGTGTTACTTCCTGGGCAACAATGACTGGTTTGATTTCTGGTTTTGCCACTTTCTTGGGTGAAACCTTTTTCGCAACCGCTTTCTTGGCTGGCGCCTTGGCCGCGACAGTCTTTTTCACAGGTGCGACTTTCTTGGCCGCCGCAACTTTCTTTGCAGGGGCTTTTTTAACTGATTTTTGTGCCATTTTTCCTTCCTTTGTTGTTGACATGACTATTTTAAGAAATATTGAAAAATATGTAAAGTGTTTTTTATCACATAGTAAAAACGCCCCAAGGGGGGCGTTTTTGTTATTCGGCCAATGTCCCAACAGACATTGTAATACGACGAATGCCACTGCTGATAGATTTTTCCTTGTTAACGCGGGCCCGCAATATTTCGCCTGTATGATATACGTGTGTGCCACCGCACAATTCGCACGATACGTCACCTGCCGTAATAACCTTGACTGTGTCGCCATATTTTTCGTTAAACAGCGCAGTTGCCCCACGAGCCTGGGCCGCGGTCAACGACATTTCTTCGTGGCTAACTGGCATGTCCGCTGCAATCCATTTGTTCACCAAATCTTCGACCGCTTTCTTTTCATCGTCGGTCATTGCACGCCCAAACGAAAAATCAAAACGCACAGAATCTGGTGAAACCTTGGACCCGCGCTGGTGCACATCTTGGTTCAAGACGTGCTGCAAAGCAGCTTGCAACAGGTGTGTCGCCGTATGCGCACGCGTGGTCTGGGTGCGCACCGCAGAATTGATAACGGTTTTTACCACATCGCCAACTGACAAATCCGCCGCCAGCGTTCCTTTGTGAATAACGACGTTGTCGGCACGTGCAGCCTCGGTCACGGTCATAACAATTGCACCATTGCACGTGATTTCACCACTATCGCCAACCTGGCCGCCCTGGGTGCCATAGAAATTAGTTTTGTCCAATGCTACTTCTACTGCATCGCCGGCGTTTGCCGATTTTACAAATTCGCCGTTACGCAAAATCCCCAGCACCGTTGATTCTATTTCTGGATTTGGTGCATATTTCGAACTGTCATCAGTTGCAGGTAAATTCTGGGATTCCCACAGGGTGCGTGTTCCCTTGGTATCTGCACGACTGCGTTCTTTTTGTTCGGTCATTGCGCGTTCGAACCCCGCGACATCAACATCAATATTTCTGTCACGCAGAATCATTTGCGTCAAATCCAATGGGAAACCGTATGTATCAAACAGTTTGAACGCAACGTCGCCCGGCAACACATTACTATTTATTTTTGGTAATTCGTTTTCCAACAACTTCATACCATTTTGCAACATATCTGCGAACGCATTTTCTTCGTTGCGGATAATTTCAACCACACGCGCCTGTTCGCGGCCCAGTTCAGGGTATGCAGCACCCATTTCACGCACCAGTGCTGGATACAGTTCTGACAGCAGTGCACCCCGATGCCCCAGCAACTGGCCATGACGCATCGCACGACGCAGAATACGACGAATCACATAACCACGGTCAGTATTAGATGGAATCACACCATCTGCAACCGCAAAACCAACCGCACGCAGGTGGTCGGTAATAACCTTGAAACTGGAAACGTTTTCAGGTGTTTCAGCAACATGCGTTACATCGCTGACCGCGCGTTTCAAATTCACGAACAGGTCGGTGTCATAATTATCTGTCTTGCCCTGCATCATTGCCGCCCAGCGTTCCAGACCACCCCCCGTGTCAACATTTTGTTTCGGCAGTGGTGTCAAATTACCGTTTGCATCACGGTCAAATTGCATAAACACGTCGTTCCAAATTTCAACCCAACGATCGTCTTCGTTTGCAATATCATCGCCAAAATCATAAAAGATTTCTGTGCACGGCCCACACGGCCCAGTGTCCCCCGCTGACCACCAGTTATCATGGTCGCCCAAACGAATGGCCTCTTTGCCGGCGATTTTGCGCCACAGTTCGGTTGCCTCTTCGTCAGACGTGTGCGTGGTCACGCGCAACTTTGCCGGGTCTAGTTTCAACACATTGGTCAACAAATCCCACGACATTTCAATCGCGCCAGCCTTGAAATAATCACCGAAAGACCAATTCCCAACCATTTCAAAGAACGTATGATGACGGCCGTCAAATCCTACTTCGTCCAAATCGTTGTGTTTGCCCCCGGCCCGAATACATTTCTGGACATCGGCTACACGTGGGGCGAATGCAGGTTCACTGCCCTGTAATATACCCTTCCATGGGACCATACCGGCGACCGTGAACAACAGTGTTGGGTCGTTCGGAATCAGCGACGCTGATGGCACAATTTTATGCCCGTGCGATTCAAAATAGTCTAAAAAAGTTTTACGAATTTCGTTGTATTTCATTATGTTTGTCCTATTTTATTTTCGGTGCAATTTTATAAATATTATTGCGCGCTTGCAATACATATTTATTTGAAAAAGTGTGAAAAATTAAATATTTTGCCCCATGGGGGCGGCCAAAACTGCACGCAGAGCGGCATCAAAACGCGCAACCGCACGTGCATAGTGTTCTGATGTGGCGCGTGCGGGTAACGCACTGCGCCCATATTTTGTATTTGCCGTATCAACCATGATGGATATGTGACCCGCCCTGTCCATATATATTGGCACAGCATCTGGATTCACTGAACGCGCATACGTGTTTAACATCGCCCATAATATGGCGTCATATGGCGGCCAATATTCCAAATCTTCGTCCAAGACGCGAATTTTATCCGAAATTGTTCCTATCACATTGCACAGACCAGTAATTGTATCAATGCGCACCAAACTGCCAAAAAATCCCATATGCGGACGCGACAAGGTCGTATTTTCATCATCAATGATATAGTCTGTGGGACAATGAATTACACGCAACACATCAGCAATGCGATGACGAATTACCACCATATTTTGAATCACGGCAAATGTGTCCCTGGACACATGTGGCACAGCAACGTCCAGCAATATATCAGTGTCCCGGATACAGACCAACCAACGCGCATTGCGCACCACTGTCCGCGCCAACGTAACAATGGCGGAAACGCCACTAAACACATCTACCCCGCCAGCGTCATTTACAATATATACACGCCCACGATATCCCATTTTACGCACGTCCGTCCGACGCAGCCGAACCGCCGGGTTACCGTTATATATAATCAGTGTAAACCTGGAACGCAGTCGACCGAGTCCGCCCACCGCAATGCGCAGCGTGTCACAGTCAAACGTGACCAAACCAACAACAAGATTTTCCTTTCGTCCGAACATATAATAAATAGTAATTCAATGTTTCTGGAATTGCAATGTTATTTGTGATATAATTATGATAACGAGAACGAAAATATGAAACCAACAATGTTATTTGCGATTGTAATGCTGGCGGCGATTGTGCTGATTTCGTCGTTCGGACTGCAATTTGCGGCAACAACACCTGTTAGTGTGCCCGAAAATATGGCGGGCTCGGTTTTGTATGTCTGTCCGATGGCCAGTTCTACGTGGGATTCTGTGGCGAAATCACTAGAACCGTTTGTGCGACCAATAACAATCGGATTCTTTTTCGCGGCAATGCTGTTGATGTTTAGTTGGGGCTGGGCATTGTATCAAAATCTGTTAAAGGATTCGTTCAAACGTGAAAGTTTCAAAAACCCGTGGGCTTTTACAAAAATGTGGTTCTGGGCTGGTATAATTATCCTGCTGGCGGTGGCGACACCGAATCATTTTCGTGCTGTGCATATTACTGGCGTGTCAGACCAATATGTCCTGTGTGACAACGACACGCCAGGTGCACGGGCTGTGCGCGCCAAAGCGGTTCATAATTAAAGTCCCGGATTTCCGGGATTTTCTTTTTCATAGAAATTTATAAAAATTTCAAAAAATCAAATATGCTCTTGACTTAAAGGCCTGAATTCTCTACGATTCGAACAAGCAGGACAGGCAATGTCCTTGGAATACAAGTGTTACGGGTGTCGCACAAATGTAAATAGGCGCATATCCGCAGGGTCTGGTTCCAACGACATTGCCTTGGCACTGCGGGACACCTTAAATAAATTATGAAAGGAGAAACACATGAACAAAATGCAATTGATTGAAGCAATCGCAAATGATGTCGAAGTTACAAAAGCAACTGCTGCTGCATGCTTGGATTCATTTATCAACACTGTTACAAAAGTTCTGAAAAAGAAAGGCGAAGTTCGCTTGGTTGGCTTCGGCACATTCGCAACCGCCAAACGCAAAGCGACAACAGGCCGCAACCCTCAGACTGGTGCTGCTATCAAAATCCCAGCATCTACACAGCCTAAGTTCAAACCGGGCAAGGCATTGAAAGATGCATTGAACTAAATCGTTTGATTTTGTTTCATAAAAACATCGTCCGATTGGACGATGTTTTTTTATACACAAAATATTATTAACACGACTGGCTATTAATCGGCATGATGTAAGCGTATATAAAAATGCCGACGGGGGGGCACGCGCAAGGTCAAGGTTGGTTATATTGTGAAAAATGTGCACCTGGGTATTATGGCAATCCAACGTCGTCGCACGATGGGTGTAAAATATGCCCAACAAATTCGAAATGTGACACACCGGGCATCACAGCGTTTACACGTAAAGATGGATATTACAAGACCGCGACGGATTCAGCAAAATGCACAAGATGCCCAAAGCCGTCGCTATGGCTCGGGAATAAATACACAACAGTCAGTGACAGCACCAAAATCGGTCCAACAGCATGTTCACTGGCCGTGGGCAGCACAGTTAAAGACGATATTGGATTTTATGAAATCGTAAATACCCAGTGCCAATACCAGCAAGGCACGCAATAATGTTTTTACTTGCATTTGTCACGGAAAATACTACAATATTCCCCTGTAAGGAGAGAATTTTGTTCGGGACGCAAATCCCAACAGTTTATCCTGTGCGTAATCTGGTCAGATTGATTTCGCACACAAAGCCTGCCCTGCCACAGATTCACTACAAATAAAGAATTTTCTTTATTGGCAATGGATTGTGTGGCGGTGCAATAAATGTATAACCATAACAAAAGGATTATTTATATGGTAAAAGTTAGAGAGAAAAAAGCCCCTGTGGCACCAGCCCAGGACGCAACGCAGCCCACGAAAACAACACGTGGCGCACGCAAAGGCCCGGCACCAAAAAAGCCGGCAAAAATTTCTGGCGTGAACAAACACGAAACCGATAAAAACGACGATAAAATCTATTTTATGGCGTTGGGTGGTTTGGAACACATCGGCCAGAATATGTATATCTATAAATACAAGGGTAAATACCTGGTTGTTGATTGCGGTATGGGATTCCTGGAAGAAGAAATCGGTGCCGGCGACGTGCAATACTGTGATACAACCTGGCTGGAAAAACGCAAGAAAGACGTTGTCGGATTCGTTATCACACACGGCCACGAAGACCATATTGGCGCACTGAAATTCATTTGGCCGAAATTCAGAAAGCCGATTTACTGCACGCGCTTCCCGGCGGAAATCTTGCGTGCGACGTTCCGTGGTATTGAACTGGATTTCAACCCAGAAAAAGATATTGTCGTATTTGACCATCACGGCGCAACACTGAATTTGGACCCGTTCATGGTTGAAACGTTCCACGTGTCCCACTCGGTTCCCGAAGCGCAAATGTTGATTATCAAAACCCCAGCAGGAAAAATCTTGCACACGGGCGACTGGACATTCAACGACGACAACCCGATTGAAGAACCAACCGATTTTGCACGTCTGCGTGAAATTGGGTCTGACCCGAAATTGTTGGCGTGTATGTCCGATTCAACGTCTGCATCGCGCCAGGAAAAACAGACAACCGAAATCCAGGTTCGCGATACTTTTGTTGAACTGATGAAAAAGGCCCCGGGCCGTGTCATCGTGACAGGATACTCTCGTTCTATTGCACGTATGAAAATGTTTGCCGAGGCTGCACACATCGCTGGACGCGTTGCTGCAATCAAGGAACGCAGTAATCCAAATCCGGTGCCATACGTTGGTCTGCCTGAATTCCGCGAAATGGGTATGGAATTCGGTTATTTGAACAAAGACGACGTGTATCTGCACAGCGAAATCAAAGATTTGCCAGCCGAAAAACAGGCAATATTCTTGACCGGTTCCCAGGGCGAACAATACGCAATGTTGACGCGTCTGTGCCGTGGCCACGTAAAGGAAATGAAACTGATGCCGACCGATACCGTGTTGTTCAGTTCTATTATTATTCCGGGCCGCGAACAAGATGTTTCGTATCTGTATAACAAATTGGCGCGTATGGGTATCAAGACGCACACGATATTTGATACCGACCACCTGCACGCATCTGGCCACGCAGGACGCCCGGAATTTGAACGATTCTATGATATGGTTCACCCCCAGGTTTCTGTGCCAATGCACGGCGATTACATCAATGAAATGCTGAATGGCAAAATGGCGATGGAACGCGGTGGCGCAAAACATATGATGGTTGTGCATAACGGAGAAATGATTGCATTGGCCGACGGCGCAGAACCGTATGTTTGCGAAACGATTGAAACAGGCTTTGTCGTTATGGAAGGCGAAACAGAACGCAGTGCCGACGACCAGGTATATAAAAACCGTCGTAAAATTGCGACAAATGGTGCGGTGTTTGTGACCCTGCCGGTGGACAAGCGCGGTTTCCTGAAAGGCGTGCCCGAGGTTTCCAGTGCCGGTATCTTTGAAACCGATGACACTGGGTTCATGAAACGCCAGATTCAAATTGAAATCACCAAGGCGATTGATGCCCTGACCAAGACGGAACGCAAAGACCGCGACAACCTGGTTCGCGCGGTCCAGGTTGCGTCGAACAAGGTCGTGCGTGCGTCACTGGGCGCGGACAAAAAACCGCAATACAGTGTGCACTTTGTGCTGAAATAAAAAACGGGGTCAACCCCCGTTTTTTTTATTTATGCTCTATTTATCCGCCAATGGGTGGGCGTGGTTATAAATATTGGTGATTTCGGCCATATTTACCTTGGTATATAATTGCGTCGTGGATAATGACGCGTGTCCCAATAATTCTTGCAGACTGCGCAAATCTGCGCCACCCGCCAACAACGCCGTCGCAAACGTATGGCGCAACGCGTGCGGCGTCACATAGTCTGGCAACTGTAAATATTTGCGGACGTGTTCAATAACCTTTTCCGCCATACGTGACGACATCGGCAGGCCACGCACACTGCGGAACAATGGGTCGTCTGGCGAATTGCCAAATGGGCGCACCGATGTGTATTTATCAATCGCGTCCCAGACCGCCGGCAGAACGGGAACAATGCGTTCCTTGGCCCCCTTGCCCATTATACGTAAAACGTCTGGGTGCGTGCGCACGTCGTTGTTGGTCAGGGATAACGCCTCAGATATACGCAGGCCACAGCCGAATATCAACACCACCAACGCCCAATCACGCGCCGCAATCCAGGGTTCAGTGCTGTCAATACTGCGAATTGCGTCGTGCATATTTTCAACATCGGTGACTTCTATGGCCTTGGATAATTTACGCGGAACCTTGGGCGAAGAAATTAATCCAATCGCATTGTTTTTTATCCCGTGTTTTTTTGCCAGGTATTTATAAAACCCACGCAATGACGACAATGCACGCGCCGTGGACTTGTGCGCCAGGTTGCGACGCGCCCTGTCCGCCAGCCACGCGCGAAAACATAATGTGTCGGCACGTGCCATATCAGAAATGTTCGCCACGCCACCGGCATAGTTGTCCCAGAATTTTATAAAATCGTAAATGTCCATTTCGTATGCCGTGGCCGTATGCGACGAATAATTTTTCGTATTCGTTAAATATTCTATAAATTCAGCAACGATTTCGTTCATATTGGATTTGTGTCCGCAAATGCGGACACGTTTTTACATTTATCTGATTTCAAATGTTGCGGATACAGTGACCGAAACCTCGGTATCCTTGGCAACCAGGCCGCCACCAACATATGCGCCGGCGTCCGCCGATTCTTTGACACTGGCACGCAGGAAATTAGACGCCAATGGCTGATATGACGAACGCGTATTTACGTCGTATGACACTGCCAGCATTTTGCCCGTGTGACGTCCGTCCCCGGCGGTCAGTGCATCTGCACGTGTGCGTGCATTTTCCACCGCTGTCCCCAGGCACTTTTCCATAATCGGTTTCATTGTTTCACTGCTAGTGAACATACGCAGGTTTTCAGAATACACATTTGGTTGGCCGGCAAAATGGGTCAGTATTTTTTCAATCGTATCAATGCTGGTGGCAGAAACCTCTATTGCAATAGATGTTTCAATTCCCAACGTTTCTGATTTTTGCAATTCGCGATTCCATTCAGATTTTTCATACGAATTAAAATCCGTAGTCTGCATTTGGACATCTTGCTTTTTCAGGTATTCTGTGATTTCTGTGGCCTTGGCCGTGGCCTGCTTCATTGATACGGCGGCCGACGTATCCAGTGTCGTCACGCGCAATGTGATTGCCGTTCTGTCCTTGGGCGCAGTGGTCAGGCATTCCCCAGATACGGATACAGTCCGAACTTCGCGTGGGCGTTCCAGCCAGCCGAACACCAACGCCAACACAGCCCCGGCACCAATTACACTGCCCACCCAGATAAATGATTTTTTCATATTTGCCCCCTGGTTTTATATTTTAATCAAAATAGTTTAACTTCATCGCCGCCTTGACGCGTTTGACGGTTTCAGCCGCCGCGGCACGCGCGTCCAGCGTTCCACGACGCAAGATTTCCATTACCGACGCAGGGTCGCGTGCCAATGCCTCGCGACGTTCGCGAATTGGGCGCAATGTTTCCTGCATTACGTTGTTCAAGAATTTTTTAACCTTTACATCGCCCAGGCCACCACGTTCATAGTGCGCCGCCAATTCATCATAGTTCGCGTATTCTGGCAAAAACGCCGCAAAATGTTCTGGGCGTGCAAACACCGACAGATATATAAACACCGGATTGTCTGTTGTGTTTCCTGGGTCTTCTATGCGGATATGATTTGGGTCGGTGAACATTGTTTTAACCTTGGCCGCGATTTCGTCTGCAGAATCTTTCAGATAAATACCGTTGTTCAAAGACTTGCTCATTTTCGCATTGCCGTCCGTCCCCGGCAAACGCGCCGCCGATTTAGATTGGGGAACAATCGCGCGTGGCATAGTCAATGTTTCGCCATAAACACTGTTGAATTTATGCACGATTTCCGCCGCCTGTTCCAACATAGGTAACTGGTCATCGCCCACGGGCACAATATTCGCGTCAAACGCAGTGATATCCGCTGCCTGAGAAATTGGATATGTAAAGAATCCAACTGGCACGCCACCGTTAAACTTTTCTTTTTGTGCAATTTCATTTTTAACCGTTGGATTACGTTGCAACCGCGCAATTGTCACCAGATTCATATAATAAAACGTCAGTTCGGTCAGTTCTGATACCTCGGACTGAATAAACATAGTTGTTTTTGTCGGGTCATAGCCAGCCGCCAACATATCCAGTGTAATTTCCATGACATTTTCGCGCACCTTGGCCGGATTATCAAAATTATCTGTCAACCCTTGGGCGTCGGCAATCATCGCATACATTTTCGCATAGCCGCCGGCGTTTTGCATTGCAACATTTGGTATCAACGCACCAACCATATGCCCGATATGCAGTGGGCCTGTTGGACGGATACCCGTTAAAATAATATCTTTGGACATGATAATACTCTTACTGTTTTTCTTGTGTTTAATGATACGATATTTGTATGTAAAAATCAAAACAAAAAACGCGCCATTTCAGCGCGTTTTTCATAATTGTCTCGATTCCTATTATCTTTACCGAGAATAGAATTCAACGACCAATTCTGGGAACATCTGAACCGGATATGGAACGTCCTGGAACGCCGGAATCCGTGCAAATGTCGCAGTGAAATTCGCGCTGTCAACGTTGATATAGTCTGGCCAGTTGCGTTCCGCAGATTCCAACGCCAAAACAACCAACGGCATCTGTTTCGCTTTTTCGCTGACAGTGATGACATCGCCTGGTTTTACCTGGTATGATGCGATTTTAACGCGTTTGCCATTGACATAGATGTGACCGTGACTAATCAACTGGCGTGACGAGAAAACAGTCGGTGCCAATTTCGCACGATATACAACCGCGTCCAAACGACGTTCCAGCAAACCAATCAAGTTATCTGGGGTATCGCCCTTCATATTATCGGCTTCCAGGTAATATGCACGGAACTTTTTTTCACCGACATTGCCATAATAACCCTTTAATGTCTGTTTTGCACGCATCTGTTTTGCGTAATCAGACGAGTTGCCACCACGTGATGTTGGCCCATGCTGACCCGGTTTATATTTACGTTTGTTAAATGGGGATTTTGCCTGGCCCCACAGGTTCACGCCCAAACTGCGGGCGATTTTTAATTTACGAGTGCTGCGTTTCGCGCCTGCTCTTGCCATAATGTTATCCTTTGTTTTTGGTTTTTAGGTGCCAGGCTTGTCACAGATTCCTTATCGCGTGCGGGACCAAAAAATCACCGTCGCCGTAATCAGTTCTGATTACCCAGCGCACCCAGTCTATAGTGTTTTTGTCAGAAAATCAAGTGTTTTCTGACCATCTGGGCATTTTATGCGAAATTCCGCATTAAAATTTCACCGACGGTGCTTCGCGCTGAGTGGCATCGTCAATTTCAAACAGTTTTTCGTGCGTTATGCCAAACATACGCGCGACAACGTTTGACGGAAACTGGTCAATCTGGGTATTCAATGCCATGACAACACTGTTATAGAATTGACGTGTGGCCTGGATTTTAGTTTCTGTATCCGTAATTTCGCGCTGTAATTCCAAAAAGTTTTCGTTTGCACGCAATGTCGGATAATTTTCTGACAATGCAAAAATACTTTTCAATGTCGCCGACAGTTGATTTTCTGCCGCGGCACGTGCATCACCAGTGGCGTTCATTGCGCTGCTGCGCGCGGCGACAACCGCGTCCAGAGTTTCACGTTCATGCTTTGCTGCGCCACGCACCGTTTCAACTAAATTCGGTATTAAATCATATCGGCGCTTTAACTGTGTATCAATCGTGGCGAAAGCCTCGCGTGCCTGGTTTTTGCGTGCAACCAGACCGTTATACACGGCGATAACATATAAAATTAAAACTGCTGCGATTGCGATTGCTGTCCACATAATAAAATCCTTTGGTTAGTTGTTTTAAATGTATTGTAGTGTAAATGATGAAAAATACAAGAAAATAAGAACAAGCGTCGCCACCACAGCCGGTCAACCGTTGCGCTTTACGCGCAAAAAAAGAACGGGGCCGTCGCCCCGTTTTTATGATTTTTTCCAAAACGCAAATCCACGTCTGGTTGATTTTTCCTCGCGCTGTTTTCTGTCTTCGATTGCACGACGGTGTTCGGCACGACGTTCGTGAAAACGACGCGCAGATTCTTCGTCCCGCTGAATCAATTTTAATTCAGTTACCGACAATTTGCCGTTACGAACTTCTTCGTCAAACTCGACAATGTCGTTTTCATTTAAAAATCTGATACCTGCTGCCTTTAACGCGCTGGAATGAACAAAAACATCATCGGTGTTACCATCGGCATTCGGTGTATCTGGTGTAATAAAACCAAAACATTTTTTACCGTTATACCATTTTACTTTGCCTTGACGCATAATCCTATCCTTTCTTATGCTTGTTATGGTTCTGTGCTGTTCCCCCAAGAACCTGTGGTAATTTTGTATGAAATGATTACGTAATGCAAGAAAATAACTTTCCTATGGATTTATGAAAAAATATGATATAATGCGCCCCAGCAAAAAATTAAACGTGGGACGCGCCCACGTTTTTATTATACGGTTGGCTTTTTGTAATAACGCTGAACCTCGGTCATGACAAAGTTAAACAGACGCCCCGACAGGCTGTCCAGTGGCACTGACCAGCCACGATGCCCATATGGCATTGCCGCAACCAGGATAAAGTTCGTCATGAAACGGAAAATCTCTATCTCTTGGGCCTGGGTCAATGGGGCTGGCGCGTCAGTGATGTGAAAAACCTCGTTCTCGATGGCATCTTCCAGTTTGCCCATGATTAAATCCACAACCCGCTGGGGATAATACATCGTGCACTTTTTCGGAAAACCTTCAAATAACGAAACATTATTGCCCTGGCCATACAAGATATTCCAGCCAACGCGGTCAAATAGTTCTTCCAGACAGTTGCATATCAAAAGGTTGTATTCTTTTGCCCCACCTTCCATGAAATCAGACAGACGACGTTCAAGATTCTTGCTCTGTGCAGATGTCTTTTTACGTGATATTTCATAGTGCCCGTGCGTCTTACGTTCGTATTCAAAGAACGTGCGAACCTGGCATATAATTTCCATTGGCACAACCAGACCATTTTTACCAATATCGATTATTAGTTTCGCATCACGATAATTACGTGGGTTTTCCATATCATAGAAGCCGTCCTTGACCGACAAAATACGTTCTGGCATCATCTGACGCACGCGTTCAATAAATGTCCGCGCCTGGGGTATCAGGTCAAACAGGCATTTTACGCGCCATACATCTTGCAGGCGCAGACGGGGCGGTCGGATTTTATCCAGCGCACGCACCAAATCAACCGCAATCTGTTCATGGCCAGAGCCAATGATTGACAGGACAGTTTCTGATGGGGTTGAAATATACTTTTCTGATAATTTCTTGCGAATTTTGTCGGCAATCGCCGTCGCTGATGCCGGACGTTCATGCGCTGAAATAACGCCATAGACGGTATTGGCAACCTCGTCCACGTATGACGCATAATATTTTCCAACAACCTTTTCCAATGAACGGTGAATATTTTTTTGGGTCCCAACAATAACCGTAACAATTGATGATACCGACAGGTCAATATTATGCCCAGCCACCGCAGTAAAGAACTGATTACGCATGGGGTCGGCATCTAGACGATGATGCACAATATATGGTGACAGCGGGTTTATATCTGCTATACGTAATGGTTCATCAATCGCGCTATCTGTATCATAGTCATATCGCGCAACAGGGGCCTTGGGCGCACCAAAGCATTTGCCCAAGAAATAGAACATTTCGCGATACCAAATCAAACTGTCTGAATACAGTGCACTTAGATATCTGGCCGCCTGGTCATTTATACGGCCAGACGCACGCGCATCTTCTATGATAGCCAGATTTTTCCGTTCATTATCCGCAACCATATCAACGATACAGCTGTTGTGATACGGTTCTGTCATGACACATATACTCCATATTTACTTCATTATCGGAAACAGAATGACATCGCGCAGGGTTGGCTGGTCGAATATAATACTAGCCAATCTGTCAACACCCACCCCAACGCCAGAAATCGGTGGGAAACCGTGTTCCATTGCACGCACATAATCATTATCAGGGTTAAAAGCCTCTTCATCACCACCAGCGATATTTTTCGCCTGTTGTTCAAATGCCTCTAATTGCTGAATTGGGTTCACCAGTTCAGAATACCCCTTGCATAATTCTGCGCCACATACCAGCAACTGGAACATGTCCAAACAACGATCGTCTGCATCACTGTGACGCGCCAGTGGCACCATATATGTCGGATAGTTATACAGGAACGTCGGTTGAATAATGCTGTCGCGAATCTTGCGCTTGTATACATAGTCGACCAATGTCGGCACAGATTTTAAATCGTCCAGTTCGCCTGCGGGGAACATGCCCTGATCGACCAGTTGTTTGCGCAATGCATCAACATCATCAAAGTCCAAAATATTACACCCAAACAATTCGTTCATCTTTGCAGTGTAATCCATCATTTCGTATTTAGAAAAATCCAGTTCGGTGCCTTGGTATGAAATCTGTAACGTGCCACGGCAACGCTGAATCAGATTCTGAATCAGTTCCCATGTGAATTTCAAATTGCGTTTCCAATCCCAATACGCCGCATACCATTCCACCATTGTGAATTCTTGCAGGTGCATGGCGTCCATACCCTCGTTACGAAAATCCTTGGCCACCTCGTACACGCGGTCAAAACCGGCACAGTTTGCCAATTTCAAGAACAATTCCGGCGAAATGCGCAACTGGAAATCCGCGTCCAGCGCATTGTGATGGGTCAAGAACGGACGTGCCGCCGCCCCAGACGCAACATTTTGCATAACCGGCGTTTCAATTTCCAAAAATCCATTGTTGTTCATAAATTCACGCCAATACTGTGTCATCTGGAAACGCCCCAATAATGTTTTGCGGGTTTCTGGGTTTGAAATAATATCCAAATACCGCTGACGATAGCGGGTTTCCGTGTCGGTCAGACCATGGAATTTTTCCGGTAATGGACGCAGTGCCTTGGACAAAATGGTGTATTTTGCAACGCGCACCGTCAATTCGCCTGCGGTCGTGTGATACAATTCACCATCAATACCAATGAAATCACCCAGGTCAACGTTCGCCTTCATAAACTTGTACTGTTCTTCACCCAATTCTTCGCGGGACATAGAGAACTGAATTTCGCCAGCAATATCATAAATGCGACCAAACATCAATTTGCCCAACCAACGCAAGGCCGTTACGCGCCCAGCCAGTTTAACCGATGTTCCGTCCGCCAATTCGCGGGCATCTGAAATTGTGTGTGTGCGATCAAATTTATCTTTCCACACAACGCCGTCGCGGGCGCGAATATTTTCCGCCTTTTGCAGGCGCGCCTGTAATTCATTAGATGAAATGGTTGTGTTTTCTGACATTTTATTTTTTCCTTTGATGCACTGTTATAAAAAACGGACGCAGAGAAAGTGCGTCCGTCGTTAAAACTGATGGTCGCACGCCCGATTACAATTTTTTTTTCAAATTCATCGCTTTCATTTTGTGTTTGACCTGTTCTACGCCAGGGATTATCCCAAGCCCCCAGATTATTACGGAAAAATTTGCAAATGTAAAGCATAAATTGCACCACGCTGCACCAATAACAATTGTGCAAGAAAAAAAATTATTAAAAAAAATAATAATTCTACTTGTATTAAATCACATAAAATGTTATTTTCATCGCAACAATGGATTGTGAATTCATACCCGGGGCACGTCACCGCGTAAATTTGCAATAATCAAGTTACACAAAAACACAGGGGGGGCTTTTCTGATGAAGGCAAAACAGAAAAAAATGATACGTGCATGTGGCATCGCGGGCGCGGTGATTATTGCAGCATTTTTGGTTGTAAAGTTCGTAATTTCGCATAAACCATATTCATATGCTGGGACACTGGAAACGACCAAGGTTATCATTTCGGCACGCGTTTCATCAGACATTTCTGAATTCAATGTCGCCGAAGGGGACACGGTGTCCGCGGGGCAAACATTGCTGACAATGACGTGTGACGCATATAAAATATTAGCACAACAGATTGACAATGATTATGCACGTGCAGACGCCCTGGTCGCCAAGGGTCATATGTCCCAGGCCGAATATGACGTTGTTGCCCGTAACAAACATGACAATGACCTGAAATTATCGTGGTGCAATGTTACGTCCCCTATTGACGGCATGGTTATCACCAAATTCCGCGAGGTTGGCGAAATCGTCGCCCCAGGGACAACGCTGGTGTCATTGGCCAATCCATACGACATTTGGGCATATTTCTATGTTCCATATGATATGTTACACAAACTAAACGTAGGCGATAATGTTGTTGGAACCCTGCCCGAGGCAAACGGAAAAAAATTCGTCGGTAAAATTATCAAAATCAATGAACAGGCCGAATTCACACCGAAAAACGTCCAGACCCGCGAAGAACGCACCCGTCTGGTATATGGTGTCAAAGTCAAATTTGAAAATCCAGATTTAACACTGAAATCTGGCATGACAATTGAAAGCACTTTGTTACATGAATAAGCAAATTGGTATTGATATTTCGGGCGTAACCAAGCGTTTTGGGTCAATTATCGCATTGGACGATGTGTCCATGCAATTTAACCCGGGGACGCTGTATGGTGTAATTGGCCCGGCCGGCGCAGGCAAAACGACACTGTTTCGGTTGATGCTGCATTTGATGAAGCAAAACAGTGGCACAATCACATACACGGCCGGCGGCGCACCAATTGACTTTAACGACGCCCGTGCATCAATCGCATATATGCCACAAAGCCAGAGTTTATATGCCGATTTATCGGTGGACGAACATTTGGATTTTTTTCGACGTCTGTATGGAATCCAAGATGATGAATATAAAAAGAAGCGAGCCGAATTGTTACATATGGCACGTCTGGATAAATTTCTGAATCGAACGGCTGGAAATTTGTCGGGGGGGATGTATAAAAAACTGGGGCTGATTTGTGCATTGTTGCGCAGTCCACGCGTAATGCTGTTGGACGAGCCAACGAACGGTGTTGACCCAATCAGTCGCCGTGAATTTTGGGATTTATTACATAACGCGCAACAACAAGGTATTCTGGTTATCATGACCACCGCATACATGGACGAAGCCGAACGTTGCAGTTCGGTTGTCCTGATGGAACGCGGCCGCGTTCTTGGCACAGGCGAGCCACGCGAATTATTGCGCACCTCGCGGTCTGCGAATTTTGATGAATATTTCTTGAAACGCGGGGGCGCAAAATGACGAAATGCATTGTTGATGTGTCAAATCTGTATGTTCGTTTTGGCGATTTTTGTGCCGTGCGCGATGTATCGTTCCAGGTTGCCCGTGGGGAAATATTTGGGTTCTTGGGCGCGAACGGTGCTGGGAAAACAACAACCATACGCGTGCTGTGCGGATTGTTGCATGCGTCTGATGGCGGCGTTATTATTGATGGGCATACTTTCACTAACGGCAACGCAAACATTATCAAACAATGTGTCGGATATATGTCCCAGCATTTTACGTTATATGACGGTCTGTCGATAAAAGAAAATTTTGATTTTGCAGCCGCCCTGCGTGATTTACCGAAATCTGTGTATCTGCGTCGGCGGCGTGCGCTGTTAAAATTTATTGGATTTGACGAAAAGCTGTCAACGGTTGTGCGCGATTTACCCGGCGGCATCAAGCAAGAAATCGCACTGTGCGTTGCCCTGTTGCACGATCCCAAGATTATATTTTTGGACGAGCCGACCGCCGGTGTTGCCCCGATGGCACGCGTGCGTTTTTGGTCGCTGATAAAAAAATTGGCTGCCGATGGCAAGACTATCTTTGTCACCACACATTATATGGACGAGGCGGAAAACTGTGACCGTATCGCATTGATGCGTGCGGGCGAATTGATTGCGATTGATTCCCCGGCGAATTTAAAGAAACAGACATTTGGCGACAGTCTGTATAACTTTACCCCACGCGTGGACAATCCGGTATTTCCGCCGAAAAAGATTTTAGATATTTGCGAACCGTATGGACGACACTGGCACATCAGATTTCGTGATGGTGTGGACGTCGCTGCCCAGGTTGCTAAATACAAAAAATATTTTGACATAAAAAAGATTTCACCATCACTGGAAGATGTATTCATCAGATTGGTAGAGGGGCAAAACCGATGAGATTTTTTTCCCGCGAACGTGCAGCGGCGATTTTTTCCAAGGAATGCAAGCATATTTTGCGCGACCCGTTCACGCTGATTATTGCGTTATTGTTGCCGTTGGCAATCGTTTTGATATTGGGGAATTCTATTGAGTTTAATATTCGTTCAATCAAGATGGCGTATTATGACGCCGACCGCACCGAAAGTTCGCGCGAACTGATTGACACGTTTGGCAGTTCGGATTATTTCAAAACATACCCGATTGACAATCCTGATGATGGATTTAATGAAATATTGGCCGAACGCGCACGCGCCGTTTTGGTTGTGCCACCAAACTTTGAACGCGAGATTTTTGCCGGTCGCACCGGCAACGTCCAGGTCATGGTTGATGGCGCAGACAATTCGTCTATTATCGCGATTACAAATTATATGACGACGATAAATACAAATGCCGCCGCCAAGATTTTAAAGGTTGACGCATCTGCATCGCCACTGTCGTTCAAATCACGATACCTGTTTAACCCAGAACTGAATTCGCGGTGGTTTTCGGTACCGGGCCTGTCGGCGGCAATTATTGCACTGGTTGCAATTATGCTGACCACGCTGACGATATGTCGCGAATGGGAAAAGGGTTCAATGGAAATGTTGTTGTCTACCCCTGCAACAACCCTGGAAATCATTGTGGGCAAGGTTTTACCCTATGCGATTTTATCATTTATCGGATTTATCCTGGTGTTTATTGTGGCACGCACGGTATTTGGCGTTCCATTTGTCGGCAGTTATTTAACACTGACGCTGGCGACATTGATATTTATCCTGGGGTATTTATCAATGGGATTGCTAATATCTGTATCCACACATAAACAAGAGGTTGCAATTCAATTCGCATTGATTATCGGGCTGTTGCCGACGGTGGTATTATCGGGCTTTGTATTTCCGGTTGAATATATGGGCGGCATATACCAGGCCGTATCTGACGTATTTCCGGCACGTTTTTATATTGAAATCACACGCGACCAATTCTTAAAGGGCAGTCCGATTACCGCCCTGTGGCGTCAGTTTGCCGCAATCAGTGCGATTGCAGTTGTGCTGTTGGTGGCGTGTCTGACACGTTTTAAAAGGACGCTGGAATGAAAAAGAAACGTCTGCTTGGATTTTTCAAAAAAGAACTTATCGCGCTGTTGCGTGACCCCGTGTTGTTGGTCGCGGTTATGGTTATGCCAGCGGTCCAGTTGATTATTTACAGTGGCGCAATCACACTGGAAGCCAAGAATCTGCGTCTGGCGGTTGATATGACGCCTGGCGACGTTGTTATGGAAAAGGTTTATAATCACGCGATTGGTTCTGGGTGGTTTGTTCGCGCCGACGATTCCACACGCGACGCGGTATCTGTGGTTCAGTCTGGGGCGGCCGACGTGGCGATTGTCGCGCCCAGTGGCGGTCTGACGCGTGCATTGATGCGTGGCGAAGGCGAAATTCAAATTCTGATTGATTCAATGAACATATTAAAGGCACAAAGCATAGAAGGCTATCTGGCCGGCGTTGTGATGTCAACGGTGCGCGAAATGAATTACGCCCTGCCCGCGTCGCCAATTCAGTTTGATATGCGTATTCTGTTTAACCCAGAACTTAGCACGCCGTGGTTTATGGTGCCGTCGTTGATTGCGGTGCTGGTGTTTTTGGCGTTGTTGATTTTGATTACGATTTCTATTACCAAGGAAAAAGAAAGTGGCACGATTGAAACACTGGTGTCTGCGCCAATATCAAAATATGAAATCATCTTGGGCAAGGTTTTGCCGTATATCTTGGTGTCGTTTTTGATTATGCTATCAATCCTGTTTATTGGTCGCACGGTGTTTGGTATTCCGTTTGTTGGGTCAAACTTTATGTTTATTTTGGGGTTCTTGGTTTTTTGCGTGCCTGCGTCGGGCATTGCGGTTTTATTGTCCAACTATACCAATACCCAGCAACAGGCATTACTGGGCGTCGTGATTGTTGCGTTTATGTCGCTGATGTTATCAGGCGCGATTATCCCAACCGAAAATATGCCGACGTTATTACAGTATGTCAGTTCAATAAACCCGTTGTCGCATTACGCGTATATGGTTCGCAACATTATTTTAAAAGGGTCAGATATTGAATACTTTGTGCGCCAGTGTGCATATATGCTGGGGGTGGGTATAATAATATGGATTTTTGCAATTAAAAAGTTTAAAACAACATTATAAGGGGAAAAGATATGAAAAACTGTTATGGATTTATCGGGATACTGGGCGCGCTGGTGACACTGGCGGCAAATGCCGATATGTATTCTGAATTGCAATCTGTGTATGAATCCAGTCCGGTTATCAACAGTGGGCGCGCGGCTGTTCGTGCGGCGGACGCAGATGTATCTGCGGCGTCATCTGGGGCAAAACCGTATCTGGGCCTGTCGGCGAATGCTGGCGCGGCACGAACCAAGGTCGGCGATTACACATTTGATTATAACCCAACGCAAGTTGGCGTTGAATTTCAACAAAATATATTCCAGGGATTTTCCACCGTTGCCCAGATAAAGGGCGCACGCGCCGTTCGTGACGCAGAAACATCTGCACTGTATGCGACGGAATCAGATGTATTTTTGAACACAATCAACGCCTATATCGCCGTCCTGCGTGCGGACGAGGTTTTGAAACTGAACCAAAACAACCAGCGCGTTTTACAAGAATACTATAATTATTGTGCCGATAACGCGCGTGTTGGCCGATTGACCAAGACCGATGTCGCCCAGGCATCTGCGCGTGTTGAAATGGCAAAATATGGTCTGGCCGACGCCCAGGCGAAATATGACAACGCGGTTGAAACGTTCCGTCGCATTGCCGGAAACACGCCTGATAAATTCACAGAAATTGATTTGTCGCGCGTTGAAAAACTGTTCCCAGAATCGGTGGATGCCGCCAATGAATACGCGATGTCCAACCACCCTGCACTGCGTGCGCTGGAATCCAAGGAAAAGGCCGCACGTGAAAAAATCGTCGTCGCACGCAAGACTATATTGCCGTCGGTTGACGTCCGCGGTGCGGTTATGCAGATTGACGATATTCCATACATTGACCGCGCACGCGACAGTCGTATTGGTGTCTATCTGAAAATGCCCCTGTATGACAAAGGCAACGCGTTCGCCAACGTGGACAAGGTTCGTTCCACCGTTGACGGTATCCAAGAAGATACCATAAACACACGTCGTATGATTTCGGAATCACTGCACCAGGCGTGGAATATGTACACGGCCCAGGAATCTGCGATTGCCGCCGCCCAGGCCGGGGTCAAGGCGAACCAGATGGCACTGAACGGCACGCGTGACGAGCAAAAGCGTGGCCGTCGCACAGTGTTGGACGTGCTGAACGCGGAACAAGAATTGCTGAATACCCAGGTATCCCTGGCCCAGGCAAAGTTCGGACGTATGTCGGCGTTCTTTGCGGTGCTGGCGGCGTCTGGCAAATTGACCCCAGAAAATCTGGGCCTGGAACAGAAATAAAAAACGTCCGCTGGGGCGGACTCAATCTTTGATGTTCACGTCGTCCCCTAAAAAACACCCCGATGGGGTGTTTTCTGTGTCCCAACCCATACGGCCCAAGAAACGATTCACGGTTATCGGCTGGACGCACATAATTTGCGAAATTTTATATCGCGACACGCCGGCGTCCAGCAATTGTCGGATTTTATTTGCATTGCGCGTCAATTTCAGTTTTTTTGACTGGGCCGACAATGGCCGCCCCAGTTTCTTGCCCGTTGCACGAATATTGTTCAGCGACGCCCGTGTGCGCTGTGATATCAGATTGCGTTCAATTTCCGCAGCCAGTCCAAACGCAAACGCCATAACCTTGCTTTGAATATCGTCGCCCAGGCGATAATTTTCCTTTATCGTCCAAACCTTGACCCCTTTGTTCATACACGTTTCCAGGATTCGCATTACTTCCAACAGCGACCGTCCCAATCGCGATATTTCACACGATATTAAAATATCGTCGCGTTTCAGTTTCTTTAACAGTTCGCCCAGTTGCCGTTTATCTAACGGCTGGCGCGACGATATTGTTTCCTGTACCCAGTGGCTGATTTCCATTTTGTTTGCGGTTGCAAACTGGCTGATTTCAAAGCGTTGATGTTCTAGAGTTTGTTTATTTGAACTGACACGAATGTATCCAATTATTGACATTTTCATCTCCTATTTTCTGTCATTTTAAAGGAACGTTTAAATCAACTGTTTTTTTGATATTAAAAAAATTTTTTCAAAACGTAAAAAATACCAGATTTCTACCGTATTCCTGGCTTTTTGCCGATTTTATAAGAATACAGACCACTGGCACTTACACAAACGTTCGTTTGTGTAAGAGTAAATGTGTGGCGCAAACCGCGTCACGGTTTAAATTAATTTAAATAAAAGGACTAAACATGAAAAAACCTTTGGTTTTGACTGCGTTTTCACTGGCGGGCATTTTGGCCTTTGCTGGCGCACACGCGGCAACTGATGTGACATTTGCTGGCAAATACGAAACATCAAATGGCACGGCTAGTGTTGGGACACCACTGGATGCAGCAGATTATAAATATACCTATGTTGATTACAATGGTTCCACCGTCACCAAGAACTATACAGAAGACCCAGCCGCAGGCGACTTTAAATACAAAGACGCCGCTGGCAACTGGCAGGCATACGACCCAGAAAACACAGGCAGTCTGCCACAACAGTCCGACTATACCGGGGCAACAGCTGCGTCTGGCGACATTACCACGACCCAGGAAATCGTCGCAGGCGCAACAATGGACCGCAATAATTACACATACAAAAACGGTGCCGGCGAAAACGTGACATTGGGCGAATCTGCACATGATTTCACACAAGACGTCACACTGAACAACACATACGTATCAGGCGATGACGCAACCATCACTGTGAAAAATGGCAACGCCCCAACATTTGACGGCACACGCTATAAATACACAGACGAAAGTGGCAATACGTATCATCTGAACGCCGATGGAACATCATTGGTTGATGAACGCAATGTGGTGGTTACGCCAGATGCAGGTTCAACATTGGAAACTGCGTTCAATGGTATGCAGGCGGCATTCACAACCGACACAGCAAGTGTTAATGCCGCAAAAACGTCAACTGGTGCGCAATATGCCACAGAAGGACCGTTATTCAGTGCAGCCAACACAGTATTTGAAAACGATACAAACACGGTCAACGAATTGAACAACCGCTATGCAACAATCGCGACGGCTGGCGAAAATTGGGACGCCGCATTGGCGAACAAAGAAACCACAACCAACGGCTGGACCGCGGACAGTGAACGCCAGGCCGCTGCAAGTGAAATCTTTAACGCGCCAATTACCGCTACGATTGACGGCCGTGCAAACGACGCGATTGCTGCATCGGTTACCGATGGTGGCGTAATCAATGACGCACTGACCGCTGGGGACGACGCAGTCCGCAATGAATTCGCGGCAGCTGATACCCAGATTCGTTCTGATATGGCCGCTGGGGACGACGCAACATTGGCGTCTGCAAAAACATACACAGAAGACCGCGAAACCGTTATCCGTGCGGACTTTGCGGCGGCGGACGTTGAAACCCTGAACAGTGCCAAAGGATATGCAGATGCCCAAGATGCATTGACATTGAACAATGCCAAGGCATACGCAAATGAACGCGCAGCATTATCGCTGGCGGCGGCAAATGCATACACCGACAAAAAGATTGACAAACTGGACAAAGACCTGTCCGCAGGTGTTGCCAGCTCGGTCGCATTGTCGTCGGTCGCTGTGTCGGGCGTTCAACGTGGCGAAGTGTCCGTTGGTGCCGGATTCGGCAACTATAACAGCCAATCTGCGGTTGCATTTGGTGCCGCGATGGGTCTGACCAATAACTGGTCTGTCAATGTTGGTGCAGGCGTATCTGACGCAGACGTTGCGTTCCGTGCCGGCACGAACTATAAATTCAAATTGTTTTAATTGACAGTTTGTTTTTTATCCTTTCAAAACGCGCCACTGGCGCGTTTTTTAGTTCTCCTCTGGCGAGAGGGGTGGCACAAAGTGCCGGGGTGTCGGCATCGTCGGTCCCTGCGGGGCAATGGATACCGGCCTGCGCCGGTATGACGGTGCAGGAAAACACACCGCCCCCCCAGGAATCTGGGTAATAAAAAACGTCCGCTGGGGCGGACGTTATCATTGCCGGTGGCGCATCACCTAGAACCGTTGCATCATTGTGAATTCAATGGCGGTTTTCTTGAACTCGCGTTGCCACAGGTTGGAATCGCGTTGGGTATAACTGACCGTCAGGGTCGGAACAAATCCCCACACGTCCAATTTATTATTTGAAACAGACAACGAATAACGATGCGTGAAATCGTGCGCCGTAATCTTGGTCCACGCCCCATTGTGCGCCGTATACAGCCCATTATCGTATCGCGTCCAATAAACACTGGGTTCGCCATATACACTGAATCCCCACGGCAATTCTGCGCCAATGCCGATTGCAACATTGGGTTGCCAATACGCATAGGCGTCGTTTATTGCCGTATTACGCGCCACGCCCCCACGCACAGTCGTATACAGACGCGCATTAAACGAATACGTCAGGCGCGCCGTTCCTGAATACGTTTGCCCGTCCAGAATATCGCCATAGTCATCGTATTTATTATCCAAGAACTGTAAATACAACCCGCCCGATAATTTGCGCGTAAAATCGTAATTCGTGTTCAGCTTTGCCCCAGCCGCCCAATTATATCTGTCCCAACCATACCAGCGACGTGCCGCCACCCCGGCCAACCACACGTCCCCACGCGACCACAGATACCGTGGCCCCGTACCGGCGGTTAAATACAGGTCGTCATAGTCGTGCTTGTCATAAATATTTGTGTAAATACCAACATCTGATTTCCACCGCCATTGGTCAGACAATTTGAATTCGTAATCGCCCCCCAGTTGAAAATTCGCCCCAACTGCCGATTCTGGCTCGCTCAACTTTCGGCAAAACGGGCCGAATATCGTCATCAGACATTCGTCACCACCGGTGGCATTATTGACATTATTATCAGGCGCGGCACCAAAATTAAAATACACGTTCCAATTTTTATTCTGGCGCACGACATAGCGATAATAGTTCATCATACGTTTTGCGTCGTCAGATAAATCGTTCCCTGCCATTGCCAGGCGCAGATGATAATCTGCACGCGACCAACGGCCCTGGTGCATATAGCACAGTGCCAATTCAAACCGCACACGTGCCGCGTCTGGTCGCGCGTCCAGTATTTTTTGATAAATGCGAATTGCGCCATCAATGTCGCCACGACGCGATGCAATCTGGGCCAGCAAAAACCACCGTTCGGTTTCCAGTTCCCCGTTTCCCGTATCTGGCATCATCGTCAGCATTTGATAGGCGTGTTCATAATCGCCATTGTTGACCAACTGGCCCGCCAACTGCATGGCCTGGGTTGTGGTCATAGTAATTTCTGTGGATTTTTTATCGTCGTTGTCTGCGCGCACCATTGGCACAACCAGAACAGATAACAAAATCGCAAACACAATTCGTTTCATACGAATAATATTATGTATCTATAAATCAATTTGATAATTAAAATGTTTTCTGGGCGAAAAATATCACCCAGAAAACACATTTGCGCATTTATGCGATGTGCAATTTATTTATTGTTCAAATTTGCCACCGAACGAGAACTGCGCATTTATTTTATTCCCATCGGTCGCACCAGCCATACCCATCGCCGCACCTGTGGCAACCATTTCGGTTGGGGCAACCCCTTCGCCAAAGGCCTGCGTCACCAGATACTTTTTTTCGTGCGTTGGTGTGGGCGACGTATCGGACATTTTGACGCGGAATTGTTCAGGAACATTCGCGCCATTATCATATATCTGTAAATCGTCATTTGACAATTTGACATCATGCCACGGGTTGGCGGCGTGTGTAAAATTCGCCGTTAACGTGGTCTTTCCCGCAGTGTCAACATGGACGTTTGCGTCCCTGGTCGCGGTCTCCATCATATCGCCCTGTGAATTTTTGATAACGGCGATTGCAACACCCTTGAATTCCCCCTCACTTGGCAAATCACGTTTCATTGTCTGGTATCCACCAGCAAATGTCAAGTTGTCGGCTTCAATAGTGCCAGCCATCGCATGTGTGGCCTGACCGTGGGTTAAATATCCGAAATCAGAATATTGTAATCCGACAACATTACCAAATGTCGCCACGTGCCCAGAATCCGTTGCCCTTGGGAACACTCTGGCGGTTGGACTTAGATTAAATGAATACTGAGAAATATAGGGCACCTGACCATCCTCTGCAACATCATACTCTCTGATTGTGGGGCTACTTGTACCAAGTTCCGAAACAATCTTGATATTGGTTAATTTGCCGTTGTCAGCAAACTTTAACGTTGCATTACCCAAGTTTGTAGCATCACTTTTCAACGATGATATGAAATCCTGTCCAAAATTGTCCGCTAATGTTTCACCGTTGGCATTACGCGCAACCGTCGTTGTGCTGTTGCCCTGTTCAATCAGTGTTGGTGGTAATGGTGGCAATTGGGCACCGCCACCGCCGCCGCCGCATGCGGCCAGTGCCAATACAGATGTTAAAATTGCGATTTTTTTCATTGTTTCCCCTTTTGGTATATGTTTTGGTGAAGCAAGCAAACGTGCTGTGATTATGTTGTGTTTCTATATAGATACACAACATCCATAATATGCAAGATTTTATTCCCACGCAAGTGGAAATTATTTCAATGGCACAAACAACGAAAAATACCAAAACAAAAAACCACCCAAACGGGTGGTTTTGAATACCTGGTGCGAGCAAAGGGGCTCGAACCCTCGACCTCAACCTTGGCAAGGTTGCGCTCTAGCCAACTGAGCTACGCTCGCACTGCGTGGCATATTCTGACATAAACTTTATACGATTGCAAGTATTATTTTCAAAAATGCAAAATAAAATCCCGCGCCGAACGCACGGGATTTTTTGATTTAACGCCCTTCTCTCTCGAATTGAGCCAAGACCATGTCCGCCTTGTCCTGGATAGTTGACGCTTTGGACAGACCGCTGAAATTCTTGGAGAAATCCTTGAATAATATTTTTAACTTTGCCAAACGCATTTTCAATGTGCCATTTTCGTTCTGTGCGACATTGCGTTCGTCGGTAACCGTTGTGACCTGTTCATTCAGTTTTTCAATTTCATGCTGCATCTGGGCAATTTGTGCCTGTAACTGGTCAACCTGGGTATTCAGTTGTTTGTTCTGTGACGTCAATTCGACGTTCTGTTGTTCTTTTTCCAGTAATGGAATTTCTATGGCGTCATGCACGAATTCTTCACGCGTCTGCATTTTAGTTGCTTTTTCGGCCATTTGTGCCAAATCGTCACCCAATGTATAGGCCATATTTTGCGTATCGGCATCATTGGTCAATTGGGCCAATTCCCAACGATTCCACATCGCCGCCTTGATTTTATTCATGTCTGGCATGGTCTTGTCAAATTCGGCCACGATTTCCTGTTTTTTTACATCATAATATTCTTGTAAAATCTCTTTAACCTGGTCGTTGGAAAGCGTTGATTCACCCCTGCGAACACTATTGAACAATTTTGAATATGCCGTTGGCGTTTTTTCTAGACGTACGACATTTAACCATACCTGGCCACGGACGTCCGCGTCCATCACCAGACCACGCCCCTCGGATTCCAAAACCAGATTATAGAACAACAACTTGTCATCTTTGTCATTTAACTTTGCGGCATGATTCAACGCCCATTGAAACGCATCTGCACCAACCAGAACATCCGCCGTTGATCCATAATGGACGCGCGAATCCGCGCCGATGTAAAAACTGACTGCATCCTGGACATCGCGCGGTAACGTCGCAACATATTCATTGATTTTGTGCACCAATTGCATGTTGTCGGGTGCGGTGTTACCGTCCCTAATGCCGGCATACAAATTCCGAATTGCCTGCACACCCAATGGTGCATTTTGTCGAATTTTTGATATATTTTCCAAGGCCGCATGAACGGTAATCTGATTATCAGGCTTAATTTCTGACATTATAAAAACTCCCTTGTTTCCATATGTATATATCCCCACGTCGCCAGAATTATATCACAAAAATCAGCAAAATACAAAAAAAACGCCCCAGATGGGGCGTTCGTTGATATTTACAACCATTTCCACGGTTGCAGGGCCTTTAACAACCCGTATGCCGTGCGCTTGTCCGCAAACGTATGGCCACAACGTGGGCATACAATGAACGGCGAAATCATTGCCTTGACCTTTTTAAATAACATCAGCCATACAAACACGCCAGCAACCCACGCTGCAATCACCAGGCCCCACGCGACATAGCCGAAATATTTATCAACTGTTCGGGTGATGATTTGAACCACTGCGACATCAGATTTTGATAAATCGTTGTAAATCTTGGTCGCAACTGGCCACGTTGACGGACGCCACGGATACACGTGTTTGATACCGTAATTGGTCAACAGCGTTGTGCCAAGTCCACCTGAATTTTTATCCAGTTGTTGTTTTACCGCCAGGTCAATCATTTGGTCAATTTGAACCTGTAAAACCTTGTTCAGATTCTGTTCCACCTGGTCCAGTTTTTTATTTACCAATGCCGCCGTCTGGTCAACCTGGGCGATGCCTTTGTTCGCGCCCTGGATACCCCGGTCGGCCGATGCGATTGCGCGGTCAATGCCGTCGGTTTTAACACCAAACCGTCCCATCAGGCCACTGACCTTTTTAGCGTCGCCGGTCGCACGTGATGCCTGGCCTGTGGTCTTTTTCGCCGCGGCGGTGGCGTCTGTCACCTTGCCTACGGCCTTTTCTGCAACCTTGACCTGGTCAATGGCCATTGATACAGGCTTTTCTAAATCAATAGACTTTTTTATCCCGTCCAGCAATTTTTCATACTGTTCCACAATGTTGCGTTGCAGGTCAAAGAACATTGACACAACAATTGATTTCTTTATCGGGGCCGCATACGTGTTTTTAACGTGCAACGGCGCCCAGAACGCAAACGTCAGCCACAAAACAGACACAATCGCAAATACGCGCTTGGTCCACGTGATATAAGACGTCTTTTTCGCAACGGTTTTTGCACCGTGCATATCAATGACTTCTATTTCTTTCTTTTTCATGGTCACAGCCCCTTTTGTTCGTTGAATTTGGTTTTGATTATTTCTTCTATGGCGTTTGGTGATTTAAACGCAGGTGCAATTGCTGTGATGATACGAATACGTTCGTTCAATTCCAGAACAGCATTGTTGAACGCAGCAGTTTTTTCCATTTACAAATTCCTTGCATTGGTCACAAACATTCTATCTGATGCGTTCGTTAAATGTCAACTTGTATGATTCTAAAATTTTATGCAATTCGGCAACGCCACGCGCACGCGTCTGGTATGCCATCATCTCACGAACCGCGCGATAGTATGTATTTGCCGCAGACGCGTCGGTAAATGTCGCAATTTCTGTATGCGGAATCATTTCATATTTGCGATTGCCAGCCGATGCACACACCAATGTATAAACGTATGACAAATTTCCAACAGATTTTAACGCTGCCGCCAGATATAATTTATCGACATCGTTAATGACGACGTTTGGTAATGGAACACTTTTTTCTATCATTTTATTTATCTCCTATATATGTTTCAATAAACTCTGCCTTGAACTGGGCGAAACGTCCCTGTTCTATGGACTCGCGAATATCGCGCATTAAATCCTGATAAAACCACAAGTTATGCTGGGTCAATAATGTTGCCCCCAGAATTTCATTGCACTTTACCAGATGATGAATATATGCCCGCGATAATTTGCACGCCGGACAGCCACATTTATCGTCCAGTGGTGCCGCGTCATCGCGGAAACGCGCGTTCTTCATATTCATTGTGCCGTGGCGCGTAAATGCCTGGGCCGTGCGGCCAGCGCGTGTTGGCATAACACAGTCAAACATATCAATTCCACGTTCAACCGCACCCAGAATATCCAGTGGCGTGCCCACCCCCATCAGATAACGTGGCTTGTCCGACGGCAACAACGGCGTCGTCGTAGCAATCATATTAAACATGACATCCTGGGGTTCGCCCACCGCCAGACCGCCCACCGCATAACCGTCAAAGCCAATGTCTGTCAGTTGCTTGGCCGATTTTTTACGCAAATCTGGGAAATCTGCGCCCTGGACAATGCCGAAAATACCATATCCCGGTCGGTCAATAAATGCGTCGCGACTGCGCCGCGCCCAGCGCGTCACCATTTCAACGTTCTTTTCAACGCGTTCACGTGGGGCTGGCAAATGCAGACATTCGTCCAACGCCATCGTAATATTAGAATCCAACTGGTGCTGGATATGAACAGAATCCTCGGGCCGTAAAAAGTGTTTAACGCCACCATCAATGTGTGATGTGAACTGGACGCCTTCTTCGGTCATTTTAACCAGATTGGACAACGACATAACCTGGAACCCGCCACTGTCAGTCAAAATCGGCCCATGCCAACCGCCGAATTTATGCAGTCCACCCATTTTTTCCACTAAATCACCACCCGGGCGCATCATCAGGTGATATGTGTTACCCAAAATAACCTGGGTGCCAGTGGCGGCAACCTGGTCCATTGTCAGTGCCTTGACCGTGGCAGCCGTTCCCACCGCCATAAATGCCGGGGTCTGAAATGTCCCGTGCGCAGTTTCAACTGAACCGCGACGCGCCGTGCCATCTATTGCAATTAAATTGAATTTTAATGACATTTATTCCCCATCCTTTTTGAATAATAAACAACAATCACCGTATGAAAAAAATCTGTATTTTTCGGCAACGGCGTGCGCGTATGCAGACTTCATTTTGTCCAGCCCTGCGAACGCAGAAACCAACATAAACAATGTTGATTTTGGCAAATGAAAATTCGTCAGTAATATGTCAACCGCACCGAATTTATATCCCGGCGTAATAAATATATCTGTCGTATCACAAAACGGCACAACACGGCGACTGCGTTGCGACACTGGCAATTTACGATTACGCATTGCCGCACTTTCCAATGTCCGCATTGACGTCGTTCCAACCGCGATGACACGATTTGCGTTGTTTATAATATCTGCCTGAGTGGGTGTGATTTGGCACCACTCGCTGTGCATTTTATGTTGGGATAAATCTTCGGTTTTAACCGGCATCCATGTGCCAGCCCCAACGTGCAAAGTGACCTTGACAATCGTTGCGCCACGGCGCGTGATTTCGTCCATCAATTCAGGTGTAAAATGTAATCCTGCGGTCGGTGCGGCCATTGACCCGATTGGGTCGGCATATACCGTTTGATAGCGTTCACGATCAGAATCTTCCTGGTCGCGGTGCATATATGGCGGCAATGGCATTTTGCCGATTTTATTCAGAACAGCAAAAACATCATCGCATAAAAATTCCAGCTTCAGACCACTGTCGGCGTCTGAATCCACAACGCGGATTTGCGTGCCGTCAGTCATTGTCAACGTGTCGCCCACCGCAATACGTGTAAATTTCTTGCACAGGCCCCACCACATATTTCCGCCCGCCGCGGTATGTAACGTGATTTCATACGTGTGTCCGGCCGCATCGGTCGCATCAAATCGCGCCGGAATAACACGCGAATTATTAAACACCACCACGTCGCCTGGACGAATATAATCCAAAAAATCCCGAATATGACGATCAGATAATCCTTGGTCGCCCACCACCAGCATACGCGAGGCGTCGCGACGCGCCAACGGATGCGACGCAATCAATTCAGATGGCAATTCAAAATCAAAATCAGATGTGTGCAACATATTATTTCTTGAAATCTAATCCTTGGTCGGCATAGTTTTCTGCCTTGTCTTCCCAGTCTGGTTCAACACGCACGAATAAATGCAGACGCGCGTTCACGCCCCACTGGTCCTGGATATCGTGACGCGCCGCGGTTCCAATCTGTTTTAACTGGGCGCCACCACGGCCAATTACAATCTTTTTGTGCGCATCATTTCGCACGGCAATCTTTTGATATATATCCAGAACCCCATCTGGGTCAACATCAACGCGTTCAGTCAAAACATTGATATGATACGGCAGTTCTTGGTGAATATATTTGTAAATCTTTTCCCGGGTCAATTCAGATAAATACAGGTTATCAGGCACGTCAACCGCGTCAGATGCATCAAACAAATACGGAGACGCTGGCATTACCATCGCCAACGATTCCAACATTCCGTCAATCCCGTCATTTTTCAGCGCAGAAATCATAAATATTTCGCGCCAGGGGGCCATTTTGGACAATTCATCAACAATCGGCAACAGGTCTTGCTTGCGCACGGAATCAACCTTGTTCAATGCGACAAACAGATTTTTATGTTCACTGATTTTCTGAATCAGACTACGAATTGTTGCCGTCACACCCTTTTGTGCGTCCATAATCAACAGCACCGCATCCGCGTCTGAAATTGCTGACATCGCCGCACCAACCATCGCCCGGTCCAGGCGACGCTTCGGCACAAACACGCCCGGCGTATCCACCAGTATCACCTGGCGATTGCCGACCATTTTCACCGCCCGCAAATTAGTGCGCGTGGTTTGCACCTTGTGCGAAACGATGGACACCTTGCGCCCCATAATGCGATTTAATAATGTGCTTTTCCCGGCATTTGTTGGACCAACAATGGCAACAAAGCCCGAATATGTTTTTTCATTTTTCGTATTCATACCGCGCAGAATACCACAGCAAAACTAAAAGTGAATAAAAATCTTGCAAATCAATATACAGATTGTAAAATTCATCTCCAGAGAGAGGGTGCAACAAAAAAGGCAAAACACCATGCAACTGACTGGCCCCGAAATTCTGCGCCGTATGCAAATAAAAAATCCAAACAACCCTGACGCGCGTCCCGACATTGTAATTGAACCGTTTAACAGCACATGCCTGGGCAGTAACAGTTATGACCTGCACCTGGGGAATTTGTTACGCGTATATACCCAGACAATTCCAGCAGGTATGCGGCCTGCGATTAAATACGACCCTATGCGCCACGATTGGTCAATGCGTGATTGGTTCTATGACGCGCCAAAATACCAAGATTATTTAGCACACCCTGAAAAATATGATTTTCGTAATCCACAATATTTGCTAAACCCATGTGATGAAAAATCGCACCGAACAACCGATATTGAAATTCCGGATTCGGGTCTGATTTTATCACCAAGTATTGGTTACCTGGGCGCGACGGTTGAATACACCGAAACGCGCAACCTGTTTCCGTATATTGATGGCAAATCATCGGTGGGGCGCAACTTTATATTAAACCACCACACGGCAGGGCGCGGTGACGACGGTTTTTGTGGCCAATGGACATTAGAAATCCGTGTTCTGTATCCAACGGTTGTATTCCCGAATATGCGCATAGGCCAGATTTATTACGAAGAATTCAGCGGTGCACGTAATCCATACGATAAAAACCCTGCCAGCCATTATAATAGCCAGCGCGGCCCGACCGCTGCGGCGATTATCCCGATTGATAATATCAAAACACGCTGATAAAAACCGCCAACTGGCGGTTTTTATTTTACTTTAACTTTTTCGTCCATTCGTTATCTGGGAAATTAGTCCGCAACATTTCAGCATAACCTGCGGCCTGGGACGGCAAACCGATTGCGGTATAACATTCCGTCAGACGAAATAATGCCTCGGGCGTCATGGCGGTTTCCTGGGCACCATCAATCACAGATTGCAGATTTGAAATCGCACTGGTCCAATTTTGTTGCACCATATCATGACGCGCAGAATACATAACCTTGCCAGCCAGATAATTCTTTAATATTAAAATCTTGTTTTCTGCATTTTTCGCATATGGCGATTTCGGGAAACGCGCAACCAGTTGTTGGAATTGTTGCATGGCGTATGCCGACATACCGGGCTCGCGACGAACGTCACTGACCTGGCGATAATAGCACATACCACGCAAATACATCATATATGGCACATCGGCATGTCCCGGATGAAAACGCATAAAACGGTCAATCGCCAAAATCGCCCCTGCAAAGTCATCGTCCAGATAATGCGAATACGCCGCCATTACCAGTGCATCTGCGGCCCATGGACTGGACGGGTATTGTGATTCTGCCTTTAAGAATTCGGTTGCAGCGGCGTCATAATTCTTGTCATTAAATTCATCATATGCCGCCGCATATATTTGTGTCAGTGGCTGTTGTGGCTCAATCTTTTCGCCGCCCCCGCACGATGCCAGCACAAAAATCGCACCACATAACGCAATTATTTTTTTCATTTATTTCCTGCCTTGATTTTACATTACAAAGGTGAGTATAATCTAAACTATGAATCTAGGCAAACATATTTTCGGGGTTGGTGCCATGACCGGCATCAGCCGCATATTTGGTTTTGTGCGCGACATGCTGATTGCGCGTGTATTGGGCGCAGGACGCCTGTCTGACGTGTTTCTGGCAGCGTTCAAGTTGCCGAATTTATTCCGCGACCTGTTGGGCGAAGGGGCCCTGTCGGCGATATTTATCCCAATGTATACCGATTCAAAAAAAGATGATGCGTTCGCCAAAAACGTATTTTCGTGGCTGATGGTCGTATTGCTGGGAATAACGATACTGTTTGAAATATTTATGCCATTTGTTGTGTGGGGACTGGCCCCCGGGTTTGCCGGTGTCCCGGGCAAGATGGAATTGACCGTCATCATTTCGCGCATTATGTTCTTTTATGTGATATTTGTGTGCGCGTCGGCGTTTTTATCGGCGATATTGAACGCATGCTCGCGTTTCTTGCTGGCGGCATTTATGCCGGTGCTGTTGAATATTATGCTGATTTGCGCACTGTTGGCGGCGGCATACTTTAATATAACCGATGGCGTGCTGTATCTGATGGCGGGCACGGTTGTCGCCTCTGGCGTGATTCAGTTTGGAATCCTGTGGCATCGCATACGACGCAAGCATTTTGGACTGCGACTGGTGCGGCCAAAATGGACACCGGGCATAAAGCATATGTTCAGTCGCCTGGGTATTAGTATTATCGGCAATGGTTTTTACCAGATTACGATTATCGTCGGCACATTGGTCGCCAGTTTCCAGTCTGGTGCGGTGTCATGGCTGTATTATTCTGACCGAATTGTCCAGTTGCCTTTTGCAATGATTGGATTAGCGGTGGGAACGGTGCTGATGTCATCAATATCAAACGCGCTGGCAAACCAGAATATGCGCAGCGTATATATCCAACAAAATTCGTCACTACGCCGGTCAATGATGTTGATTATGCCGTGCGTGGCAGGACTGTTTGTGTTGGCAGAACCGATTATCAGATACTTGTTCCAGTATGGCGCGTGGACGGCAGAATCAACACACGCGGTTGCATTGGCGATTATGATTCAGGTTTTCGCCCTGCCCGCGATGATGGCCAGCCAGATTTACAGCAAGACCCTGTATGCGTCCCAAGATGTCAAGACGCCTGTTCGCACCAGTATGATTTCATTGGGGGTGGCGGCGGTAATCTATTTGGCACTGTTCCCGATAGCGGGATATTTGGCAATACCAATCGGAATTGTGACCAGTGGATACTTGAAAAACTATCTGTTGGGACGGGCGTGTCGTCGACGTGAATTGGTGCACCATGATGGCCGCACAATACGTGCAATTGCTGTTTTTGGGATTTTGTCCGCGTTGTTGGGTGTGGGCCTGTGGTTCGTGCCGGTTACCAGTATTTGGATGCTGTTTGTATCAATCGCGGTATATGGGGCGATTTATTTGCCATTGGCATACATAATTGACCGAAAAATATAGCCCAAATAATAAAGTTGAAACTGGGACTTTTATATGATAGAATTGAAGTCATAAGAGAATGTAAGGAGTCCCAACTATGAAAAAAATCGTTTCATTGGCAGCTTTGACTGCTATCTTGGCGGGTTGCGCGGGCAACAACGCAACTAATGCACCGGCGGGCTATGGTTCTGATGGCTTTGGCGAAGAAACCCTGGTTACCACCAGCAACGACAAAAGCCTGAATGCCGCATATCTGATGGCACCGGCGCCTAAATACTATGTCGGCAGCGCATACAAGGTCGAAGACGTTCAATATATCCCAGCCGAAGATTTAAACTATAACCAAACTGGTATCGCGGGTATTATCCCAACCGAACTGAACGGCACAAAAACCAGCAACGGCGAAATATTTGATGCGAACCAGATGGTCGCAACCAGCAAGACGTTACCACTGCCTACAATTGCACGTGTAACCAACTTGGACAACGGTCAATCGGTCGTCGTTCGCGTGAACAACCGCGGTCCATTTGTGAACACACGTATTATGGACTTGTCGCCGGCCGCTGCCGCACGTATCGGTATGAATGGCCAGTCCAAGGTTCAGGTTCAGGTTATGGCCCAGGAATCCACCGCGGTTAAAAATGCAACGATTGGTGCGAATACACCAGCACAGCCAGCAATTGTTGAAACAACGACTGTGACTGAAACGGTTGTCCAGCCGGCGCAAACTGCAACATCCGGTGAATACAGCGTCCAAGTTGCGGCGTTCTATGCCGAAGACAGTGCAGAAAACCTGGCGGCACGTATGCGCACATACGGTGATGCCACCGTTGTCAAAGAAGGCGACATGTACAAGGTTCGTATTGTGAATCTGGATGCGCCAAAGGCACGTGCGGTTATTGACGCCCTGCGTAATAACGAAGGAATGGCCCCAGGCCTGTTAAAAAATGGTCGTTGGATAAACGCCGACAGCATTTAGAAAACGCCCCGTCGGGGCGTTTTTTATTATAGAGAGCAATGCTGTGCGCCGATGGCGCACTTTTTTTATTCACCTGGATTCTGTGGTCATATAAATGTTGCGAACGAACGCGAGCACAATCATTGCTCTCTTTATTGCGACAGAGCGTAGCGGAGACGGATGCTTTCTATAAAAAAACACCCCGCCGGATGTATCGCTGGTATGTGATACAGAAAGGAACGGTGGGGTATTTTATTCTGCGCACAATAACGCCCATTGTGATATTTTTCACCAGATTTTTTATTTTTACCAGGCCTGCCGAAACGCTACAGAGAAATCACATACTCGTTTGTAATAACAATTCGCTTTTAATTGTGCGGCAATGGGGTATAATTGGAACATGAAAAAACTGAGTGATGATGACATCTTGAAAATGGCGGACGGTAATTTTGTTCCAGATGCACGCGCCGTCAATAAATCTGTGCGTGCAAAATTACGACTGGGGACGCTGATTCCCAATGCGCCAATGGCCGCACCAAAATATGCGCGTCTGGACCTGCACCAGATGACCGAAGACCAGGCGTGGAACGCGATAATGAACCTGGCCACGTCGGGCGTGCGGCGTGCACAAATCATTACTGGGGCATCGGGTATTTTACACCAGAAATTTCCACAATGGGCACGCGAAAGTATTCTGAGCCCATATATAATGGAATTTTCCCCGATAAATAATGGCAGTTTTGACGTCCGTTTCTGTCGCAAGGCGCACGACGCGTAATCTGTTACCGATATTTATATCCGCAATGTTGTATCATCGTTGTCGGGTCAATCGCAACCCGGTTACCCTGGGCTGCATTTGGCGTAATGGCATAATGCAGATGAGGCCCCGTGCTGACACCTGTGCTGCCCACCCGACCAATACGACAGCCCGCAGAAACACGTTCGCCCTGCTTTACTAATGCCTGGCTGAGATGACAATACGTGCTGACATAATTATTATCGTGCGTGATTTTAATATAGATTCCGCAGGCGTCAGCGTTGGGGTTGGTCACAACAGTCGTTACAACACCATCAGCGGTGGCAAATACATCAGTCCCCGTGGTCGCCGAAATATCAATGCCATAATGCATACGCCACGTTTTACGCACAGGATGCATTCGCCGCCCAAATTGTGACGTTATAATCAACGGGTCTGACATCAGCGGACACCCCGTGGGCAGGCGATTTCCCACCGGCGTTTTTTCAACAACTGGACGACATGTTCGCGCACCAGTAATCGGCATTGCGGTAACAGGCGACGATGTCGGCGCGGGCGTTGGAATAATTGGATTATCTGGCATTGGTGCGGGCGCAACGGGTTGTGGTTGCAGTGTGGTCGGCGGCGGGGCTGTAACCGGCGTCGGAACAGCAGGTGGCATTGATACCGTTGGCGCAGCCGGCGGCGGCGTATATCCCGCCGTGGCCAGGTCGGCCATTGCCGTCCGGGTCAGACGATTGATTTCGGCCTGTTCTTCTTCCATTGTAATGCCAGCGTATGGACACCCAGAAATGCAATGGCCATTTTCATCATATTCTGACTCAAATGGTGTATATCCGTCGGTCAGAACCGCCATCCGCTGGCTAAATGGGATATCTTTAAATGTTTTTGGAAATGATTGCGATTGTAACAGACTGGCCGCCGTTGCCGTCGAAGCTGCCAGTATCAGACCACCCCAAATAAATATATTCCGCATGTTCATTGTCCCAGGTATTATAACACATTTTTTTACTGACGTGGTGGCTTTTTTGTGTATAATCCCAGCCAAAGGCATAATAAATGACAGTATATGATCATATCCGCCGTAATAATATCAAGACCGCTGTTCTGGTCGCGGCGTTTCCACTGGTTTTTATCGCATTGGTATTTTTGTTTGTATGGTGCGTGGCACCGATTGAAACAGCCATGCGCACCACTACCAATGTGGCAATTCCCACATTTATTGCGTGTGGCATATGGATGATGATATCGTGGGCATTTGGCGATTCGATGATGCTGAACGCGGCGCACGCCACCGAAATTCACGATGACGATAAACAGAACCGTGAAATTTTCCGTGCGGTTGAAAATGTCGCACTGGCGGCTGGACTGCCCCGTCCCCGTGTATATATAATTGATGACGATTCTATGAACGCATTTGCCACCGGACGCAGTCCGCGCGACGCATCGGTCGCATTGACACGCGGAATTGTAAAGCGGTTGAACCGCCTGGAACTGGAAGGTGTAATTGCCCACGAAATGGCGCACATTGGCAACCGCGATATTCGGTTGGATATGTTGCTGATTACAGGCGTTGGTGTCACCGTATTTGCCGCCGATGTTATCGGCCGCACAATCATGTATGGCGGCGCACGCAGTAACGATGATAATAAAAACGGCGGTGCTGCCGTGCTGCTGATGGTGTGGCTGGCGTTTATGGTATTTAATCTGATTATCACGCCACTGTTGCGAATGGCAGTATCACGCAATCGCGAATATACTGCTGACGCCACCGGGGCCCAAATAACCCGCAATCCACGCGCACTGGCGTCTGCACTACGCAAAATTACAACCGACGCACGCGTTGAATGTCTGGACAAGACAGCATCAATGGCGGCCGTGTGTATCGCCAACCCGCAAGGACTGCGTGAATTCGCGTCCAGCCTGATGTCAACACACCCGCCAGTGGAAAAACGTATTGAAAGACTGGAATCAATGGCATAATAATAGGAGTATATGATGGCAAACCTGCACTTTCATTATGGAACAATGGGGAGTTCTAAATCGGCACAACTGATTATCAATGCGTATAACCAGAATAAAAACGGCAACCAAACCGAAGTTGTTAAACCTAAAACAGACAATCGTTTCAGTGCAAATCGCGTTGATTCGCGCATTGGAATATCAGTTGACGCGATTGTTCGGGAAAACCTGGCAGACTATGCGCCAGACGCGAATACGAAAATGGTTCTGGTGGACGAAGTTCAATTTTTTGCCCCTGCCGATATTGACCGCCTGGTCAAAATCGCAGACAGCAGACCAATTATCATCATGTGTTATGGCCTGATGGTGGACAGCAATGAACACTTGTTCCCGGCGTCACAACGATTGATAGAGGTTGGTGCAAAACTGCACCGTATGGAATCTACATGCCAGATTCCGGGTTGCATGCACCCGGCGACACATCAGTTGCGATTTGATGCAAATGGCAACATCGTGCGGGCGGGCGAGCAAATCGCGGTTGGGGACAGCAATCATAAATCCGTCTGTCGCCAGCATTTTAACGCGCTGTATCACGCTGCTGGCGCGGACTAGCGCGGAACCAGATAAAAAAAGATTATTTTTCTTGCAATCCGAATAAAAATGTATAAAATATAACAACGTTGCGCCCATGGCTCAATTGGATAGAGCATCTGACTACGGATCAGAAGGTTGAGGGTTCGAATCCTTCTGGGCGCGCCAGTTTAATAAATAACACCGCCTTGCGCGGTGTTTTTTTTTAAAGTGTTGCACGCCCCAGGATTTGAACCCGATCAGAGGGTTCGACAATGAGTAGGCGAGCCAAGAGATAACGCAGACGAGCCGTCACGAATGCCACGCAGGTATTGCGCGTATGCGCGATACCGAGTGTATCTTCTGGGCGCGCCAGTTTAATAAATAACACCGCCTTGCGCGGTGTTTTTTTGTTTGACACGATTGGGCGAAATAAGATAGCATATCTGTCAAGAGATCACAAAAAGCAGTATCGTAATAACGGAGAGATTTATGTGTACCCCAAAAATAATTTCCATTGTTTTTATTATGTCTGTAATTATGTGTCCGGCCCACGATGCGATGGCGGATTTTTACGCCGGATATAACGACGAATGCTGGGTTGACGATGCCGGAAACGACGAATATTGGTTCTGCGGCCAGCAAAAGGCGTCTTGCCGTGGCAATGGGGCTGCAAACAGAAATACTAAACACTGGCTGTATCACGGACACACGTTCACACACTGGGGTCGAAAGTATTACTGTTGCAACGGCAGTGGCAGTCGCGAAGGCAAGTTTGTCCGAAGCGACAACTGGATAAAAACAGAAATCGTGACAGTTCAATTGAATGATGGAACATGCAAATATGAAAGAAAATTAAACGCGTGCGGCAATGTGATATCTGATGTGCCTTGCACCGTGCCAGATTCTTGCACAGGGACCCGTTTTCTGCGTAATAACGAATGTACAGAATCATGTGAACCAGATTATGGCTTTGCCAGTGCGACATCAAACAAGTGCGTTGCGTGCCCTGCTGACGCTGCCCAGGGAATTGATGCAAACGGTGTATGTATACGATGCAATGGCGCACAATTATGGGATAACACCACTGCCCGTTGCATCGGAAAATCAGAAATGCACGGATACTCATCTGATATTTTACGCCGGTGTTTTATGTGCCCAAATGATGACCTGTTCCGGCAATGCGTCAGTATACTGGGTGGCACCACAACGGGTGTAACTAATGTCATGATATCAACCGCGTCAAAAATCCCATCTAAGACCATTGACACGTCCAAACTGGGAACACTGAACGCAGGAAAAATCAAAGAGGTCTTTGCGTCCAAACCCCAAGAGGTGCTACGCAAGTGCAATGTAAAACAGTAAACATACCGCCGACAAGTGTCGGCGTTTTTTGTTTCTGATATGGCGCATAATGCGACGCCGGACATTCGGTATCGCAAAACATTCAGAAATTATATGTTGTATTCGTGCGACAAACCCATATTTCTAATTTACAATAATGTTGTGATTCCGGACGCATTGCCTGTGCTTGTTGCACCCCAAGAAAAATCCCCACCGTTAAAACGCCAGAGATAATCCGACGCGTGGCGTTATGCTGGTTGCGTGTGGTCGCGCGATGTAATTGTAATCAGCACCCAACGTGAACGACACGTGCGAAATGCGAAACGCAATACCGGCCGACACCCCCCCGATAAAACCATAACCTGTTTCAGATTCAGACGGACGTCCATCGTTATAGTCCAGCAAAAAATCATAATAGTTCGCACCCGCGCTGACACCAACATACGTTGTGAACCAACCCGCCTGAATCAGATCATAATAAACACTGGCCATCAGCGATTGCTGGTCCAATGATGCGTTCGTCTGACTAATCCAAGACGAGAATATTTCGCTGACAGTGTCGCGCTTTTGATACGTCAACTGAATTCTGGTGCGATTATTACGCACCCCTGCCCCAACGTTAAAGACGCCAGTAAAGCCACTTAAATCATATCCGTGAATACGGACATCTGAATATGTCATACCAAAATCAGACGTCAGATATGGCGTCCATGTGCCCGTGGTATAAATTCCTGCATGCGCCGTAACTGGCACGATAGTGATGATTGCGGCAATAAATAAAAATCGTTTCATAATGTCCAGCCCCAGTGTTTATATCCCCACAATAGCACGCCGTCGCCATCAATGGCAAGGGCCAAGTTGCACGAATAATGTCTGCTTGTGTTTTCGGTAAAACTGTTATATAATTTCAAACGCGGTGGCGCGTTGCCATTGTGGGTTTCATAGCCCTAAATAGAGCGTCCGAGATGACGATACATCTCCAACCGTTTTGGTTGGAGGGCGTGAATATATTGAATAAGCGCACTATACTCTATTATAGCTATGAAACTCCAACCACCTGATTTTCTGGTGGTTTTATTTTTGGGGGCACATATGAAAATCGGTGTTCAAATTGAGCAAATTCGGCAAGAAATGGGATTATCTGTTGTATTTATGTGCAACGCCATGGATTTGACGCCCGGCGAATACGAACGCCTGGCCATCGGGCGGTATTCTTTAAATACATTTCAATTGATTAGTTTTATCGCCGCCACACACCACAGCCTGGCACTTTAAAAGTGAGTAAGTGATAAAGTGATATAGTTTTCTGTTCTTAAACTATATCACTTTATCACTCTGTCACTTACTCACTTTATCATTGCACTCTGCTCTCTAATAAAAAACGCCCCGGATGGGGCGTTTTTTTACATCATGCCTGGCATGCCACCACCCATTGCGGGGGCTGCTGGCTTTTCTTCGGGTATCTCTGACATTACGCATCCCGTAGTCAGAATTGCACCCGCGGTTGACGCTGCGGCCTGGATTGCTGTTTTTACAACCTTGGCCGGGTCAATAATGCCTGCTGACATCATGTCAACGTATTCACCGGTTTGGGCGTTATAGCCAAAATTATAGTCGGACGATTCCGAAACCTTGCCTACAACGATTTCGCCAGACACGCCGGCGTTTTCGGCAATCTGGGCACATGGGGCAACGATTGCACGACGAACGATATCAATACCGACGTTCTGGTCGGTGTTCGCGCCATGAACTTTTTCCAATGCCGTCGCCGCACGAACCAGCGCAATACCACCGCCGGCCACGATACCATCGGCAACCGCCGCACGTGTCGCCGCCAACGCGTCGTCAACACGGTCTTTCTTTTCTTTAACCTCGACCTCGGTCATGCCGCCAACCTTGATAACGGCGACGCCACCGACCAATTTCGCCAGACGTTCTGACAATTTTTCGCGGTCATATTCCGATGTCGTTGTGGACAACAGTTTGCGGATTTCGTCCGCACGCGCGTCAATGGCCGATTTGTCGCCCGCGCCCTGGGCAATCAGGGTTGAATCCTTGCTGACGACGACCTTTTTCGCACTGCCCAGCACTGCCGGGGTAATATTTTCAAATGTCATACCCATATCATCGGAAATAACCGTTGCGCCTGTCACTGCGGCAATGTCTTTCAACATTTCTTTGCGGCGATCGCCAAAGCCTGGGGCCTTGACTGCGCAAACTTTCAGACCACCGCGCAGACGGTTCAACACCAATGTCGCCAACGCTTCGGATTCAACGTCTTCGGCGATAATCAGCAACGGGCGTCCTGATTGTGCAATTGGTTCCAGAATCGGCAACAAGGCCTGTAATCCTGTAATTTTCTTTTCAGAAACCAAAATTTGTGCGCCGTCCAATTCTGCCAACATTTTTTCGCTGTTGGTGACAAAGTATGGCGACATAAATCCCTGGTCAAACTGCATACCTTCTACGACGTCGATTTCTGTTTCCAAGCCTTTGGCTTCTTCCACCGTGATTACACCTTCACGCCCGACCTTTTCCATTGCACCAGCGATTTTCTCGCCAATATCACGGTCAGAATTCGCAGAAATTGTCGCGACCTGGGCGATTTCCGCACTGTCCTTGACCGGGCGGGCATGTGCGTCAATATCGGCAACGACCGCCGATACAGCAATATCAATACCGCGCTTTACATCCATTGGGTTCATACCAGCGGCGATAACACGGCGACCCTCGCGTATAATCTTTTGTGCCAGAACAGTCGCAGTTGTTGTGCCGTCACCCGCGTCATCACCGGCCTTTTTCGCCACCTCTTGAACCATACGAGCACCAATGTTTTCCGCAGGATCCTTCAATGATACGGCCTTGGCCACGGTAACACCGTCCTTGGTCGCAACGGGTGCACCATATGATTTTTCAATAATTACCGTGCGCCCCTTGGGCCCCATGGTGATTTTAACGGCATCAGCCAATTTATCGACGCCCGCCGCCAGTTTATCTGTATCGAAAACAATATTTTTTGCCATAATTTTGTCCTTTGGTTATTCCAAAATTCCTAAAATGTCAGATTCTTTGATTAACACATAGTCAGTGCCGTCAATTTTAACCTCGTTCGCGGACGACGCCCATTTTGCAAACAGAACGGTATCGCCAACTTTGACACTCATCGGCACACGCGCACCGTGTTCGTATACACCATCACCCACAGCGACAACGCGACCGCGTGATGGTTTTTCCTTGGCATTATCAGGGATAATTATTCCGCCAGCGGTTTTAGATTCTTCGTTCAACCGCGTCAGTAAAACATAATTATGTAAAGGTTTCATCATGTTAAAATCTCCTTGTTCCCCGTATATATAATGCGCTGCTGATGAATTTCAATACTTGATTTTACGTTTTGTGTATAATATCCTGAGCAAACAAAATACCAGGGGGCAAATATGTATGATTCTGACAATGTTTTTGCGAAAATTATCGCGGGGCAAATCCCGTGTAAACAGGTTTACAGTGACGAATACGCACTGGCTTTTTTTGATGTAAACCCGCGTGCCAAAACGCACGTCCTGGTTGTGCCACGTGGCGAATATACCGATATTTATGATTTTACTGCAAATGCACCGGCGGAATTACAGCGCGGTTTTTGGGCGGCAGTACGCAAAACCGCGGATACATTGGGATTAAATAAGAATTTCCGCGCAGTCGCCAACACGGGCGCAGGTGCTGGTCAATCGGTATTCCATTTTCATTTGCATATCATGAGTGATGAACGATTCAAAACAGACTTTTAATGTTCGCGTTATGCCACGGGCACGACAAAACAGTGTTGATGTTGCGCCTGATGGCACAATTCGCGTGCATACGACCGCTGCGCCCACCGATGGCGCAGCAAATGCCGCCGTAATAAAAATGCTGGCTCGACATTTTGACGTGCCGAAAACCAGCATTAAAATCATCCGTGGAGAAACCGCCAGGAACAAAATTATCCAGATTTAGAAACTCTTGATTTCACGTTCCAAATCCGCTGGCGTTGCCGCAATACGTATATCGTAATCCTTGATATCTTCGATAAAACCACAATTATGCATGTGAACAAACAGGCGCGCGAACGGTGCCCAAAAATTGTCAGTATTCAGAAAAAACAGTGGCTTTTTCGTTTCACCAATTTGCTGCATCGTCATAATATCGGTCAATTCGTTCAGCGTGCCAATTCCGCCCGGTAAAATGATAAACGCATCAGACAATTCATACATCCGTTGCTTACGTTCATTGACACCATCAACCACCTGGACATGCACACCAGCGTGCACGGGCTCTTGTTTAGCAACAACATTGTGGGTAGAAACACCAACAACCTCGCCACCGGCGTTCAATGCCCCGTTTGCAACCGTCCCCATCAGGCCAACATCGCCACCACCGAATACCATACGAATGCCATTACGCGCCAACATTTCCCCGACCAGTGCCGCGTCGCGTGCGAACGCAGTTTCTGAACCAAACTCATGTCCGCAATATACCGCCATAGATTTTAATTTTACCATTTATCTTTTCCTTTCTTTTTCGCTTTATTTTTGCGAATTATAGCATAAAATAACTCGAAATGAATCAGAAATTTATTAAATTTATGAATGAATTTATTGGACGTCGCTTGGCTGTTGCGGTCAGTGGGGGTGTTGATTCGGTGTGTCTGTTGTGCTGGCTAGATGAAATTAGGGCACACCCCATCGCATTGCATGTAAATCATAAATTACGCACCTGTGCGGATACCGAGGCCGCATATGTTCGCGACCTGTGTGCGGCGCGCGGGATTGAATGTCATATTTTCCAATGGACTGGCGAAAAGCCCACCACAGGACTGGAGGCTGCTGCACGCACCGCACGGTATAAATTTATGACCGACTGGTGTCGCGAGAATAACATTGACGCGTTACTGGTTGCGCACCAGGCCGATGACCAAATTGAAACATTTTTAATGAACCTGGGACGTGGCAGTGGGCTGTCCGGACTGGCGGCGATGCGCGATATATCAATGCGCGATGGTGTTAAAATTGTGCGTCCTCTGTTGGGTGTATGGCGACACGAATTAAAACAGTATTGTGATGAACACGGCATTAAATATTTTACAGATGAAATGAATAATGACGAAAAATACACCCGTGTTCGTATTCGCAAAAATCGCCATCTGGTGGCAGATAAACTAGGTATTTCAGACGAACGTATCTTGTTAGCGATACAAAACCTGGGACGGGTGCGCGACGCAATTGAAGCAGATGTCGCGGATTTAGTGGCTTCTGTGTCTGATGGACGACGCGCAATGTTCACAGATTCTTTTCTATTTGACCAGGACGACAATATTAGGTTAAAGTTTATCGGGACGTTGATTCAGCAAATTGGGGGGGATAATTATCAGCCACGCTTGAATTCGTTACGCCGTGCACTAAGTAATTTGCAGTCTGATTGTAAATTCACATTGGGGCATTGCACTGTGCGTCGGTTGAATGGTCGGATTTTAATCGTTCCCGAGGGGGCAAAAACAAGTTTTAGGACAAGACATGGAAAAACAAACGTTAAAAAACAGTAAAAAATCAACACGCCGCGACAGTTCAATGATATTTGTCGCGGTGTTCGCGGTATTGTTTGTCGCATTGGGGTTGCGCGGTTTTATGTCAGGTGGCATGCCGGGCGGCATCATGGCAAATTCGGGCACTGCGACAACAAAGCCCATAGAATTATCATTTTCAGACGTCCTGCGTCGCGAGGGCGAAATCAAAACCATGAAAATCCGCGGGTCAGACGCTACTGGGACACTGCGCGACGGAACGCCTTTTAACGCGACGATTACATATGACCCGGAATTACTGGCCAAAATATCGGCGAATGGCGCATCTATATCCATTGATTCATCAAAAAGCACAATGGAATACCTGGGAATGTGGTTCCCGATTATACTGGGGTTGTTCTTTATGTGGTGGATTTTCCGTGGCGTGCGCGGCGGCGCGGGTGGCATTACACGTGGCCTGGCGCAGCAGAATCCGACAAAAATCACAACTGGCAAACCTAAAACAACATTTGCAGATGTCGCCGGTATTGATTCTGAAAAGCAAGAACTGATGGAGGTTGTAGATTTCCTGAAAGATAAAGACAAATTTACTGCCGTTGGTGCTCGTGTGCCACGTGGCGTATTGCTGGCTGGGGAACCTGGAACTGGAAAAACATTGCTGGCACGCGCCATCGCAGGCGAGGCAAACGTCCCATTCTTTGCCGCATCGGGCAGCGATTTTTCTGGCATCATTGTTGGACTGGGCGTTGCGAAAATCAAAGAAATCTTTGAAATGGCGAAGCGGAACGCACCGTGCATTTTGTTCATCGATGAAATCGACGCCATTGGCCAAAGACGCAGCACGGGGTCATTTAACGACCAAGATCGCGAACAGACGTTAAACCAGTTGCTGATTGAAATGGACGGCTTTGCAAATGACACTGGCATTATCGTAATCGGCGCAACAAATCGACCAGATATGCTGGACGCGGCGTTGTTGCGTCCGGGGCGCTTTGACCGCCAGGTGTATATTGAATTACCCGATATGTCGGGACGTCGTGCGATACTGGATTTGTACGCAAAAAAGATAAAAGTTGGCACAGATGTCAATCTGCAAGATGTGGCACGTGGAACAACTGGATTTTCGGGGGCCGATTTGGAAAATCTGTTAAATGAATCCGCCCTGCACGCGGTTCGCAACGGACGTAAAGAAATTAGCCCAATCGACCTGGACGAAGCACGCGACAAAATATTGATGGGCCCACGCAAGGCACGCAAAATCCGCCCTGAAGATATAAAACTGACCGCCTATCACGAGGCTGGACACGCATTTGTCAGTCAGATGTATGCCGACATTACTGACCCAATTCACAAGGCAACGATTATCCCGCGTGGTCGTGCATTGGGAATGGTGCAACACCTGCCGATTGATGACAAGGTTTCTATGACCATTGCCGAGGTTCGCGCCAACCTGGCCATTGCCCTGGCGGGGCGCAGTGCCGAAGAAGTGTTCTTTGGTCCTGACAAAATTACGACTGGCGCGGAAAGTGATATTGCCATGGCAACACGCCTGGCCCGGTATTCTATCACGACAGCAGGCCTGTCGCCACGCGTCGGTCTGGCCGCAATCAGCCAAGTAACAAACTTTGGCAATCGCACTGCGTTGGAAAACGCGTCTGAAAAGACCGCCGAATTGGTTGACAGTGAAATCAAGGCTTGGCTGGACGCAGCGCACACAGATGCGAAAAAATTATTGACTAAAAACCGAGCAACGGTTGAACGTCTGGCCAACGAATTGCTGAAACGCGAAACATTGACCGGTGCCGAAATCAAAGAAATCATTTCTGGAGCAACTACCAAGAAAACCGCCCCAAAAACACGCACAAAGAAAAATGCAAAATAATAACGACGTCCAATTTGAAATTATCCACATGCCACCAGAAAACACGAATTCTGTCCTGGTGACGCGTGGCACGGACGCCGTGATTTTTGACCCATGGGGGTGCGCGGATGATTGGATAAAATTGCTGGATGGACGCAGATTGCATTTGCAGGCAATTTACGCAACGCATGGGCACAGTGACCACATTTCCGCCGCGCCCGGGTTGGCGGCGCACTATGACACGCCATGGTATATGAATCACCACGATTTAGAATTGATTACGTGGGGTAATATGTTACTAGAATATTTCAATATGCCCAAAATTCCGTCTGATTTTCGCCGCCCTGAAAATTTAACCGCCGGCCCACGCGAAATTTTACCCGGCGTGCATATGGACGTAATTGCCACCCCTGGGCATTCGGCGGGCGGTATGATGTTCTATTTTCCTGAATATGGGATTTTGCTATCTGGCGACACACTGTTTCGCGATGGTGTCGGACGAACCGACCTGCCCACGGGCGACATCGACAATTTACGGCTGTCTGTTGCCGCGTTGTACAATATGAATTTACCTGATGAAACATATGTTGTTCATGGACACGGGGTTGATTCAACCATTAAAATGCTGAAACAGCACAATCCATTTTTTGGTGGTTGCCACCATTGTCATCATTGTGATTGTGGTTGCAATTGCAAATAATTATTGAGTCACTTGGAATACCAAAACTCGTTCAATTCCAGCCAAGTCACGTTCAGAACGTAAAAATTGCCACCCCGCACGCGTAAAAATGTCACGCACCGCGACAGATTGTCCAGCACCGATTTCCAAATATATCTTGCCGCCCGGTCGCACCCAACGCCACGCGTTTGGCGCAATTGATTCGTATGCCGCCAAACCATTATTTTCCGCATACAGTGCCATTTTTGGGTCGTGCATCGCACCCGCATCAACACGCGTGTCATCACGCGCAATGTATGGAGGATTGGATACGATTATATCAAACGCCTGGGGCTGGGCCGTGCGTGGGTTATCAAACCGATTGCGAATTACGCGCACGCGACCAGCCAGTCCCAGGTCACGCATATTTGCACGCGCCGTCCGTACCGCGCCATACGACCAATCAACCGCCACACCTGTGGCATCGTGAATATTTTTTACCAGTGCACCAATTATGCACCCTGTTCCTGTCCCCAAGTCCAGAATATGCGGCGCATTATTTGCCCCACAATCAGCAATTACCGCCGCAACCAGTGTTTCTGTATCTGGGCGCGGGTCTAATGTATGTCGATTTGTCCGAAATTTCAGGCCATAAAACCATTTCTGACCGATAATTTTTGCTACCGGCACACCGCGACGCAACTGGTGCGCCATGCGCCATACATTAAAATATGATAACTTTTTAGTATTTTCAGTAATAATCCGTGCTGCCCGAATTCCACCAGCACGATTTAGAATTGTGAACGCTTGATTTATTTCCATAAGTCCATTATAATCGGACACATGAAAAAAGCAAAAGATATTATAAACCCAAACAATCTGTCAAAAATTGTCATTGCACTGGCGGCTGTTGCGGTCGTGTTGGCGGTTCTTGTCGTCGTATTATTTCATACACCCGGGACGATTTCTGGCCTGGGGAATCGCAATGAATGTAAAAACGTCGTGATGGTTACATCGGGCGACACGTTGTCAAAACTGTTGATTGAACAGGGTTTGACCCACAATGACGTTGATGCGATTGCACGTGTTCTGAAATCAGATGCGTCAATAACAACATTGCGCGCAAACAACGATAAAATTGAATTTGTTCGCGATGACAATGATGCTCCTGTGTCCAAGATTGTTATTATCCCGTCCCCCTGGCGTCAGGTGGAATTGACATGCGGTGATGGTGGCAACTGGGAAAGCAAAACAGTTGATATTGAACGTGATGTTCGCGTAGTATATAAATCGGGCGAAATCCTGGACGGGGACAGTTTTTACTTGGCTGGCATGCGTGCAGGAATTCCGGCAGGCATTTTAGCCGACGTATATGATTTGCTGGCATTTGAAATGGACTTTGAACGTGATGTTCGCGCGGGCCAAAAATTCTCGGTTTTATATGAAGAAAATTTTTCCAGCGGTCAGAAAATTGATAACGGTCGTGTCCTGGCAGTCCAATTCCAGGCACTGCGCGGCGATGTCAAAATGTATCGCTTTCGCAAATCTGACGGCACGTCAGGCTATTATGACGAAGACGGTAATGGTGCAATAAAATCACTGAAACGCACGCCAATAAACAATGCTAAAATCACCAGCAGTTTTTCTGGTCGACGTAAACACCCAGTGCTGGGCTTTACCCGTGCACACAAGGGCGTAGATTTCCGCGCATCGACTGGGACGCCAATTCCTGCTGCGGGTGCCGGTCGCGTTGTTGCACGTGGATACAACCGGGGGCACGGAAACTTTATAAAACTGCGTCACAATGGTTCGTATGAAACATTATATGCACACATGTCACGCTTTGCCAAGGGTGTTGTTGTTGGAACCGCTGTGCGCCAGGGGCAAACCGTTGGCTATGTTGGGTCAACCGGATTGTCTACGGGGCCACACTTGCATTATGAAATTATTAAAAATGGCAAACACGTCAACCCGATGACGGTTAAATTGCCCGCTATCAGCAATCTGGATTCGGCAAACAAAAAGAAATTCTTGGAATATCGCAAAACATTGGATGCGGCGATGGAACGTCTGGGAAATAATCCAAATTTATATATTCAGTTGTAAAAACGGGGCGTCGCCCCGTTTTTGTTTTATCACCTATTTTGTTTTCTGGGGCATCATAGCCAGGCGTGCAAATTCCCGTTCCAGGCGTCCCTTTATATACGGAACGCAACTTTGTGGTGCAACGTGAATATCAGGTAACGCGTCTGCGGTCTGAAGCCCGTATCCGATGATTTCTGATTTATCGTTGACATAGACCAGTCCGCGCACATGTCCACGATTAATTAATTTAGACTTAAACGTCACATGATTCGCCGCCGCAATTTTGTCACATTCGGAACGAATCATTGGCGACGCATAAAATATCGGCAATACTGTGCACTTTGGTAAACTGGGCGTACGCTTGAACATTTCGTTTGATGCATCCAGCCCGTTTCGATATACCGGACGGTATCCCATTTTTCGATAAAAATTGACGGCATATGTCAATGAAATCAAATCTATTGTAATCGTTTCAAATCCACTGATATTTTCAACCTGAGTCAATAATTTGCGACCAATTCCGCTACCTTGGTATTCCGGCAAAATATACAGGCTGTGCACAGTGGTAGTATGATACCAGCAATTGCCACGCGTAAACCCAACCATATTATCAGCATCATATGCCCCAAAGGCAAAATTAAACTCTCTCGTGCGCCAATAACATTCCAAGTCTTGTCTGACCTGGTTATTTTCATCCTTTGTCACCGGGAAATTGTATTTCTGTTCCAATGCCGCGGCACGGATACGAATAAAGTCGTCCCAAATTTTGGGTGCGTCTTGATTAAATATCGGAAAAATTTTTATTTCACTCATACCAGCGACGATAATACACAATTATTATTTTGTCAATATTTGATTTCAAGATTTTTAAAATCATCGTGCGTGGCACCTGGAACAATCACTATATCCGAACCACGCACAATATGGGTCGTCAACTGCATTGGAACAATGCGGTCGCGTGTGCCGACATAGTGCACCTGGGGCACATCGGGCAACGTATCCATATCCAGTGAACGCGTCAGTGGTGTATCACCAAAGTGCGCAGTCCACGTGCTGTGATTCAAAACCCCAGCAATCGTAATCCATCGCGTGACATTTATTTCTGGGTGTCGCGTTATAATCAGACCCGACACCATCGCACCGCCCGAATATCCAACCAACACAACAGGACGCGCACCGGCCACAGATTTTATTGCCGCTGCCACAGAATCAATCACATCAGCCGAAAAACGCCCGTCGGTCCAATCATGACGAGAACACGTATCCGACATAATGAATTGACACGGACGCGCGATATACACGACGTTTGCCGCCCTGTCTTGCGCCACCAAATCGCGCACAAATGTGCTGTGCGGTGTCGGATCTGACGTTGGGCGTCCACTGGAATTAAACGCGTGACCGTCCCCCTCTATATAAACATGTATTGGTGCCTGAGGGGCTGTAATTTTTTGCCATGTGGCAATTTTGTATTTACCTGCATCAACTGTTATCGGCGCGAATCCCAACAATTCGCCACGGGGCACATACGCACAACCGCACAAGATACATATACATAAAAAATACAGACGACCTATCATTATTAATATATCATAGCCTGAAACACGCCCCCACGTCAAACCATATGCACAACCAGAAATTTGACAAAAACAATTGACAAAATACTTGACAAATTGTATTTTTTGACTATTATTTCAATAAATAAAACGAACCAATAAAGGTGAATCCATGTTCAACAAATTAAAAATGAAAATCGCCGCCCGGCGCGTAGAACGCAAAAAGGCCCGTCCGTCCGCAAAACGCAACACCGCACGCAAATCACAAAAGAAAACGTTCTGGGGACGCAGTCGCGAAATCGCATGCGCACCATTTAAATTTATCATGCGTCTTGTTCGTCGCATATGGGCATGGATTTGCAGTATTGATTTAATTGGATTGGTAAATTTGACATTATTAGTGGCGATTATTGTTCTGTTTACGATGCTGATTTTAGACATTATGCGTGCTCGTCGCACCCCAAGCGTCGTTATGATTGAACAGCCTGTTGCTGCCACAGTTGTAAAACCAACGCCGCGTCATTCAGTGCAGACCGTCACAAACCCAACATTACCGATTAAACGCACCGCAAACCGCGAATACGTCGCCACCCCGGTCAGCGTTACAAACACAAAACCGTGCCAGGCCACCATCCGTCAGACTGCGCGTATGGGGCGTGACCTGTATGGCGACATCATTATCGACCATCGCGACAGTGCGACAATTTTGCGCAACGGCGACACCATCCGCGGCAACCTGTATCTGCAAAATATGCGCAAATACACACTGCCCTGCGGTGTCCGCATCCAAGGTAACCTGTTCTTGCGTAATGTGAACATGGTGCAATTCTGTGGCGCATTCACTGTTACGGGTAATATTTATGTCAGTCCGAAATCATCATTTGGCCCACTGCCACGCACGGCACGTTTGGGCGGCCAGGTGATTTTGTAATCAGAAATTGTTCATATCTCCCTTGAACAGAACCGCGAGACATCTCGCGGTTTTTATCACAGATATTTTTGAAATCGCATTTTTTTTGTGATATAATGACTGTGTCCAAACGAAAGGAATTATATCATGAAAACAGCAGAAAAAGTTTTAAATGTATTAGCCAAGAATTTGGGTTATACGGTTGTATTGGTTGCGGCGATTATATTGTTTGCAATCTTTTCCGATGGCCTGATTGATGGCGTCATAACGGCCCTGTCCGCGGTTATCGGATACACATGCATCGTTATGTTATACAAAGAGTTCGCAAAAGAATCGGCAAAAAAGCCTGTGAAAACCACAGCGCAAAAGAAACCGGTTTCGAAAAAGCGAAAGTAAGGAACCCAAAACCTGAACGAAAAAATCGCCCAAATCTGGGCGATTTTTTCGTTGTGAGTTTTTTTATTATTTTTCTGGGGCTGCGTCCGATAATTCTGCCGGTGTGACAGGCGCACCATCTTGCTGTAAAATTTCTTGGCGTAATTCGGACTGACGTGACGCAACATCAGATTTTGATGCGACTAACGCCAATGCTGCGCACAAAATAAAGAAAATCGTTGCCAACCACGCCGTCAATTTGGTCAAAAAATTACCAGCCGCCGCGCCTGTCAACGCACCACCAAACATTGATGCGGCCGCCGAACCGGACATACCGCTGCCCTCGGACTTCTGTAACAAAATGACGCCAATCATAAATACTGCGACAATTATCAACAACACCAACAAAATAGAAAACATTATTTATCCCCTGGGTTATATTTAATTTTACTTGATTCTAGACACCAGATATCTAAATTGCAAGGATTTTCAGCAATGCATCTGCGGCATTTATACTGGCCGCCTTTTTAGATGAACCGGTGGCGTCCGCGGCGTGACCCAACGCAGTTACCCGCACGCGAAAAATCGGGCTGTGTGATGCACCGGTCTGTTCCAAGAATTCATATACCGGTAATGCACCATCGTCCCGTTTTTGAACCAATTCCTGTAATGCGGTTTTCGCATCCTTGGGCGCGGTGGCATCAGCCGACGCCAATTCGCGCCAGAACGATGTTATTACCGTGCACGCCGCATCAAAACCGCCATCTATAAAGATTGCACCAAAAATCGCCTCCATCGCGTTGGCCATGATATGACGAATGCGACCGCCAGTCATATGTCCGTGTCTGATGTGCGATGCCAATTTCAATTTATCTGCAACTGACGCCAGGGTTTCTGTTGATACCAGCATTGCATGACGACGAGCCAGTTCGCCTTCGGTTTCGTCTGGGTACATCTCATACAGCAACGCTGCCACCGTCAACCCCAGCACACGGTCCCCGATGAATTCCAGTCGTTCATTATTATGCGCACCATCAACACCTGACTGAGTCAAGGCCAATTCTAACAATTTCGGATTCTTAAATATGTAATTCAGTTTTTCCAATTTAGTTTACCCCCATACCAAATCTGTCCCAGCGCATTTTGCTGTTCCAATTCCATGCCGCAATCATTGGCGAATAATAGTTGTGCGAATACCATATAAACCACGCCGGCCCCAGCACGTTGTCACGTGGAACAAAACCAACGTCAGCACGACTGTCCAGACTGTTATCGCGATTATCGCCCATAAAGAAATAGTGGTTTTCCGGCACAGTGAACAACGGCGTATTATCCAGTGGTGCATCATCAGACGCCTCGATAATACTGTGCTGGACACCATTTGGCAATGTTTCAGTATATTCGGTCATATGGAATACGCCACACGCCCCGTCATACATACGGCACAGACGGTCATCCTTGTATTCAATTGTATAATTAAAAGGCGCAGGCGCATTGTCAATCCAAATCTTGTTGCCTTTTATTGACATATTATCCTGGTAATAACCGACGCTGCGCAATGATTTTGGCAAATTAGCAACTATATATTCGCCTTTTTTCTCGCGCGGGACAATTGTGCCGTTTATGTAAAGTCGCCCATCAATCATTTGCACCGTATCGCCCGGCACGGCAATCAGACGTTTAATATAATCCTGGGATTCGTTGACGGGATTGCGAAATACCACCACGTCGCCGACAGACGGATTGTGTCCCCAAAACCGACCGTTCCAAATTTTCCACGAACCAAACGGGAACGAATAGCGGGAATAACCATATGACCATTTTTGCACAAAGATGTGATCCCCCACATGCAATGTCGGTATCATCGAGCCTGACGGAATATTAAATGGTTCCAGCAGCAAACTGCGAAAAGCAATCGCAATCAACGCACCATAAAATATCGTATTAAACCATTCACGTGCAACATTAGTATTTTTCAGTGGCATTTCTGTATTCCCCTTTGTAACACGGAGTATTTTATAACTTGAATTGATTTAGCGCAAGTTTTAATATGCACATATGATTTCACTGAATTCAATTATATTTAATGGAATGGACGCGACGCGCATTGATGTCCAGGTTCAATTGGCATCTGGCCTGTCCAGTCCGGAATTTAATATCATTGGCCTGGCCGACCGCGCGGTCAAGGAATCAGCAGAACGTATAAAAAACGTATTGGGGGCACTGAACATAACAATGCCACCGAAACGATTGACGGTGAACCTGTCGCCAGCAGACGTGGAAAAGACTGGTGCGCATTTTGACCTGCCGATACTGTGTGGCATATTGTGTGCACTAGGTATTTTGCCCGAAGATAAACTGTCCCATTATCTAATATTGGGCGAAGTTGGCCTGAACGGCACAATCGTTCGCACCGATGGCGTTTTACCCGCCAGCGTGTGGGCACGACGCAATGGCCTGGGGGTGATTTGCCCCGCACCCCAGGGGACCGAGGCTCGCCTGTCCGGGCACACCGACATTTTGGCACCGGGGCACGTGTTGGAATTGATAAATCACTTTAATGGGACAAATGTCCTGTCTGTGCCCGACACCGCACCCAATTATGCGCACACCACCACATATGGCGACATGTCCGAGGTACACGGCCAAGCCGCCGCGAAACGTGCACTGGAAATCGCCGCGGCAGGCGGCCATGCAATGCTGATGGTTGGGCCACCGGGGTCGGGAAAAACAATGCTGGCGTCACGATTGCCAGGAATTATGCCGGAAATGACCGCCGATGAAATTCTGGAAACATCAATAATATATTCTATTGCTGGACTGTTGGGGACGCGCGGGCTGATTACTACGCGCCCATTTCGTAGCGTCCACCACACTGCGTCCCAGGTTGCACTGGCAGGTGGCGGCGCAAACGCACGTCCTGGCGAAATATCACTGGCGCATAATGGCGTGCTGTTTTTGGACGAATTGCCAGAATTTAATCGCGCGACGCTAGAAATCCTGCGACAGCCGATGGAGTCTGGAAAAATTATGATTTCGCGTGCGAAAAATACCGCAACATATCCAGCACGATTCCAGCTGATTGCGGCGATGAATCCGTGTCCGTGCGGACATCTGGGCAATGCCGCCCTGTCCTGTTCGCGTGCGCCCCGCTGCGCAGAAGCATACCAGAACAAAATATCAGGGCCACTGTTGGACAGAATTGACCTGCATGTTGATGTTGACCCAGTAAATCCCTGGGAAATGAATAATACTGACAACACACCACGCGAAACCAGTGCGCAAATCCGCACACGTGTTGTCGCCGCATATAAACGCCAGATTGTGCGCCAGGGTTGCCAGAATGCGCATCTGGACGGCACGGCATTGGACGCGGCGGCGACACTGGCACCAGAACTGCAAAACTTTTTAAACACTGCCGCAGAAAAGATGGGAATGTCGGCACGCGGATATAACCGCGTTCGTCGCATTGCACGCACAATTGCTGATTTGGCCGGACGCAACGAAATTGAAATGGGTGACATTGCCGAGGCGTTATCATACCGCCCCATCAATCGCGGAAAATATGGTGCAAACATCAAGTGAGTAGTGATAGAGTGACAAAGTGATAGAGTGACAAAGTGAAAGAAAGCGTTCTGAAAATTAAATCCGAATTGTTTGCAGACAGAATTGTCAGGTTATTCAAATATCTGCAAACAACGCATTCCGAATTTGTGTTATCAAAACAAATTTTACGTTCTGGGACCAGCATAGGTGCCAATGTATCAGAGGCTGCTTTTGCCGCATCAAAAAAAGATTTTTTAGCAAAAATGATTATTGCAACCAAAGAATACAACGAAACTATTTTCTGGCTGCAAAGGTTAAAAAATGCACATTATTTGTCAGACGAACAATTTACATCAATACATAATGATTGTCTAGAACTGGGACGTTTGCTGATGGCCACAACGCGCACGACCAAGGCATCAATATTATCAGACAAATAACTTTATCACTAAATCACTGTATCACTTTATCACTAAAAAATGGGGCGATGCCCCATTTTTTAAAATTCGAATCGCAGCCCCAGCATTACGTTGGTATATATCAAATTCTTGGCACTGAACCAATCGCGATGTTTGGTATCATCAGAATTTGTCAGTTGCCATTCCACCTTGGGGATATACATGGCACGAACACCAAAATCCAAGAATGTATTTTCTGCCAATCCATATGACATGCCAACCGCAGCCAATGCCGCAACCGTAGAATTGCTTTTTTCAGCACGATAGAACTGGAACAATCCATTTTCATCAGGAGCGCTGAATTCTTTTAATGCATAGACCCCTGACAAGTCACCATACGGATCCGACAAATTCAAAATCGTCTGAACATCTGCATAACCAATACCAAAACCAACATATGGAATTACTGTTTGCAACGGTTTCTGCAACCCGTCAAAGAAATCATAGAACGCCATCGCACTGATGACATCGGTTGTCATGTCCGATTGGACCGCACCACTTGGGACAATAACGGCATCAGTATACGCACCATCAAACAGTGTTGTTTTTCCTTCTAGTAACGGAGATTGATTATATTCACTTTTATTGATGTGGTCCCAGCCCACTTCTAATCGCCACTGGGGTCGATTTGGCAATGTCCAACCAACCGATGCACCGGCCGCAAATGCAAACGCGTCCAGTTTATCGTCACGAACCGGCAATTCACCCAGGTTTGCATACCCCGCAAATGTATAACCACTGCACCCACCGGCGCGAACGCATATAATTTCAGGGAACGGCGCACCACCAGATTCCATATAATATGCCGGGGTTAAATCACCCAAATCATTTTGAATTTTTGCCGTGCCGAACGACATACCGCCACGCACCGATATGACAAAGCGTGATCCATCGTCACTATACCAGCCATCGCCGATATATTCGCCATCATATTGCCAATTTGCATGCGCCGCGTTTCCAAATAATGCGGCAAAAACAGGTAGTAAAAATAAAAATCTCTTTCTCATACCCGTTATTATACCACAAAACGCATGTGATAAAAACAGATTTTATTATTTAGAAATAAATCCGCCCGACTGCATTTTTTCACATACAGCAGGCACGCCTTTACGTTACAACAGCCCAGCGTGCACAAAATCAAATTACTTTACAATATCGTGAAATATTTCTGCTGGAATTGTGCCACCTGTAACCTTGGACGACATAGGGGTAAAATCATCATTTCCAACCCAAACGCCTATTACCCAATCAGATGTTGCGCCCACAAACCACGCATCACGATTGTCATTACTGGTCCCGGTTTTGCCCCCCAAGACGTTATCTGCATTTGCACGTCGTCCCGTGCCGCGCACAACGACATCGGACAACAATTCTGTCATATATTCAACTGTCTGTGGCTGCAAAACCTGTAATGCGTCGGACGGGTTACGTTCATACAGCGCATTGCCATGTGGGTCTGTTATTTTTGTAATAGAATACGGGCGCACCGACAAACCATCATTCCAAATAACCGCGTAAATCGTGGTTAAATCTATCAACGACATCTCAGATGCCCCCAATACAGTCGAATATTCGCGACGTAATTTAGTTCCCACCCCCAGCCGTGACGCCATGTCTAATACAGAATCAATTCCGTATGTTTCTGTCAATTTAAGTGGCACAGAATTCACACTCTTGGCAAATGCGGTTGCCAATGTTATGTCACCATAATAACGCGCATTGTAATTTTTCGGGTTATAATCGCCGATTGCAAACGGTGAGTCATTAACGTATGTTTCTGGTGTCATATCGTGTTCCAGCGCAACCAGATACACAACGGGCTTGAACGCACTGCCGGGTTGGCGCATTGTTGTCACGCGGTTAAATTGACTTGTCTGATAATCAGCACCACCAACCATCGCACGCAACGCACCAGACGCCGACATTGCAACAACAGCCCCCTGGTATCCATCAACATGTGATGGTAAAATTGCGGCAATACGTTCCTGCAAATTCCTGTCCAATGTCGTATGCACAATCAAATCAGAATCCGTAATACCAATACGCGAGTGCACTTCGTCCAGAACATAATCTGTCCAATAACGATATATATTTGTATCGGGCGCTGATATCGCTGGCCCCATTTCACGCGCCGCAGCCCGTGCATCATCTAGCGTGATATATCCCTGGCGCACCATTTCCTGTAACACAACGCGGGCGCGTTTTATATTACGTTCTGGATTCTTTAATGGACTATATGATGTCGGTGCCTTTAACATCGCAGCAATCTGCGCAGACTGCGCCAACGTCATTTTATCTGCCGGCGTTTGGAACATAACACGCGCCGCCGCATCAATACCACGCATACCACCAACCAAAGACACACGGTTCATATACAAATCCAAGACCTGATTTTTATCAAAGCGATTTTCCAGCCAGTATGACAGTATTAATTCTTGCACCTTGCGTGAGATTTTCTTTTCACGGGACAAGAATATGTTTTTTGCGGTCTGCTGTGTAATAGACGACCCGCCCGCCGCCAATCGGCCATGAATTGCATTTGAAAACATCGCACGCGTAATTCCACGAACATCAATTGGCCCATGCTCGAAGAAACGTTTATCTTCAATAGCGACGATTGCCTGCCATACATGTGGTGGCAATGTGTCAACTGAAACAGGCGTGCCCATAATGCGACCAGCACTGCGTATCTCGTTGCCATTTTTATCCAAGAATATGACTGCCGCTGGACGCGTTTCGTGCAGGATTGCATCTAACGACGGCATCTGCAAAAAAATGACTGCAACATACGTCGCAACCGCCACCATGCACAACAACCCTAGATTTATCAGCCAAACAAAAAAACGCCAACGCCAACTGGGACGGGGCTTTTCCAGCGTTAAATCTGTATTTTTTGCACGTGGCAATGGTAATCCTTATGTCCTTATGATGGAATTATATCACAAACAACTTGCGTTATGCTAGATTTTAAAACTATAATTTAGCACGAATGCAACCCCAGAGGAAAAAGAAATATGAAAAAGCTATCTGTTTTGTTTTTAACTGCAATGTGCGCTGTGCCCGCGATGGCCGAGCCAATGTATGGTATATCCAACGAATACGATTATATGGACGAAGAAATCGCGCCTGTGAATATTGATACACCCAACCCAACATATAACACAACAATATCACCATCACGTGGCACGCGTGATAATTATATCGGATTACGGGTGCATAAAAATGCACACTTGGCTATGAAATATGATGTAAATCACGGGTACACCACACACAAAACAAAAAAGAATGCAGGACTGAGTCTGAATATTGGCAACCGCCTGACTGAATACGTTAAAATCGAGTTTGAAACAGGATACACTGGCGCAAAATTTACCAAGCGTGACACGCATCACGATTACGATTTGTGGTCTAATATGCTGAACGTGTATATGTATAAAAACTTTGGTGGTGCGGTTGAACCGTATGCTGGCCTGGGTGTCGGAATGACCGGAATCTGGGGCGAAATATCCGGTGCAGCACCGCACATCACCGCATCAACATTGGATTTATCGGTCCAGGGTATGTTTGGTGTGAACTTTGCATTAAATGACCGGATTGACCTGAATCTGGGGGCAAAGTATATTCGATATGGCCGCATTGAATTTGAACATAACAACGGCGAATACGCAAACACACGAATTGATGCAACAGAATTCTTTATCGGTGTGGCGTATAAGTTTGATGTAAAATAAAAATGCCCGTTTGGGCATTTTTTATTGCGCCGAATTTATCAGATTAGCCAAATCAGCCTCACTCCAAATGGTGATACCCAATTCATTTGCACGCGTCAATTTAGACCCAGCGTCCGCCCCAGCTAGGACGATATCCGTTTTGGCGGACACACTGCCTTGGACCCGCGCCCCCATGCGTTCCAAAATTTCGCGCGCCGTGTCACGCGTATAATTCGCCAACGTCCCCGTCAGAACAATTTTCTTGCCAGCGACAGGGCTGTCCACTGGTGCGGTATCTACAACAACCGCTTCGCGCACATGAACATGCGTCAGTAATTCGTTTAACACACGTGCGTTATGGGAATCTGCAAAAAATGATGCGATTTCATCCGCCATCACGTCGCCAATGCCATCAATCTGTTTTAATTTCCACGCCGGTGCATTACGAATTGCGTCTAGATTACCAAAGGCACGCGCTAGGATTTTAGATGTGACCTCGCCTACATCAGGCACGCCGATGGCGAACAGAAAGCGGTGCAAATCAATGTCACGCGCCCGTTCAATCGCCGCCGACAAATTCGCAACCGATTTATCGCCGAACCCGTCCAGATTCTTTATCGCGTCGCCGTGTCGCGAAATCAGCGTAAATATGTCCGCTGGCGTTGTAATCCAACCACGCGAAATAAACAATTCCAACTGGCGCGTCCCCAAACCGTCAATATCAAACCCTTTGCGCGAAACAAAGTGTTCCAGTTCGCCAATGCGCTGCGCCGGACACCCCAGCGTATTTACACAGCGACGCGCAACCTGGCCCGACTCTTGAACCACCGCCGCGCCACAGACAGGACACACCGCAGGAAATTCAAACTCGCGCGATGCGAGGAATGTTTCCGCAACACCAACGATTTGCGGTATAACATCGCCAGCACGTTGGACGATAATCTTGTCCCCAATTTTCACGCCCAGTCGCGCGATTTCATCCGCATTATGCAATGTTGCCCGCGACACCAGAACGCCACCGATATTGATAGGCTCCAATTCTGCCACCGGGGTCAAGACGCCCGTTCGCCCCACCTGAACCGTGATGTCGCGCAGTGTCGTTATCGCACGCGCGGCAGGGAATTTATAGGCTACTTCCCACCGCGGACTGTTGGCACGGGCGCCCATTTTTTCTTGCAAAGCGATATCATTTACCTTTATTACCAGGCCATCAATATCAAATGGAATTTCATCGCGTATCAACATGGTTCGGTTATACACATCTTGGATTTCATCTAGGGTATGCGCATGATGTGCCCACGCCCGTGTTGTTTTGAATCCCCACGATTCCAATTTATCAAAATATTCACTCTGGGTTTGCCATGTACGGCCCGACAAATCGCCATACGTATACCCAAACGCCGACAGACGCCGCGACGCCGTCACCGCAGGATTCAGTTGACGCAATGACCCTGCCGCCGCATTACGCGGATTGGCAAAAACCTTGTCCCCAGATTCAGTCGCTGCCACATTCAGCGCAATAAAATCTGCACGACGCATATAAACTTCGCCACGAATCTCGATAACTTCGGGATAGTCGCCTGACAGAGTCTGTGGAATATCGGGAATTGTGCGCAAGTTTTCTGTAATATCTTCGCCCAGCACCCCACTGCCCCGCGTCAAACCACGAACCAGGCGGCCATTTTCATACCGTGCTGCAAACGACACACCATCAACCTTTAACTCAATAAACAGGTTTTTATCCGCCAATTTGTCGAACCAATCGGCAACATCGCCCGCATTAAATACATCAGAAATCGACAACATCGGCACCACATGCGGAAACGATTTAAACTTTGACGACACGACCGCCCCAACATGCGTGGACGCCCCGTTTTTCGCCAATTCTGGGTATTCAGACTCAATCGCCAGCGCACGCGATTTTGCCGCATCGTATGTGGCATCATCTACCACCGGCGCATCATTTTGGTGATACGCGATGTCCCACTCGTTCAGTTTTTGTAATAAATCGGCATGCTCGGCCAATGTAAACAAATCAGGTATCTTACTCATACTCTGATTATAGAAAAATCGCCAATTTCGTGCAACGGAAATTTAAACCTTTAATGCAAAATCCGCCATAGTCTGTGGCGGATTATTTCGTTTTTTGCGGAAAGAATTTTGCAAAATCAGTCCAATCTGTGTGCGTTGCATTCAATATTTTTACCAGTGTCCCAACAGACATCCAATATTGTCGACCATTTGGACCGGTGCGCTTGCTCTTGTTCAGTGCGGTTATATCTATCCCGCTGATACGCGCCATGTGTGAACACGAAATACGACGCGATGCCGCCAAATTATCAATTGCCGACCAGAACATTGCATTGTCTATCATACTCTCTCCATTACAACTAATTTGTTATACGCGTTGCTTTTATTATTACGCATTCTAATTATGATTGAATTCAAGATAAAAATCAATTATTTTTTACAAAATTATAAAAAAGAAAAACGCCCACAAAATTGTGGGCGCAACCAGACAAATAAAAACTATTTATCGTCCAGTCCTTTTAACAAAATATCTTTTAATTCATTTGGCATCATACCTGTTGTAGAATATCCGCAGTCAACATGATGAATCTCGCCAGTGACAGCTGATGACAGGTTGCTGAACAAATACACCGCCGCACCAGACACATCGTCCAGCGTCATGTTGCGACGCAATGGTGTCTGTTCCGCATTCAAGCGCAACATCGCCTTGAAACCACCAACGCCCGACGACGCCAGCGTCATAATCGGTCCTGCCGAAATTGCATTAACACGAATATTGTCACGCCCAAGGTCGGACGCCAGATAACGAACACTGCTGTCCAAGGCAGACTTTGCCACGCCCATAACATTATAATTCGGCACGGATTTTTCCCCACCAAAATACGTCAGGGCGACAATGCTGCCGCCATCGGTCATCAGGCGCGACGCACGACGAGTTAAGTCAACCAACGAATACACAGAAATATCCATTGTATTCTTGAAGTTCGCGCGAGTTGTATCGACATAGCGACCAGTCAATTCATTTTTATCAGAAAACGCAATCGCGTGCAACATGCCGTCCAAATGCCCCCACTCGCGTTCAATGTTCGCAAACAGCGAATCCATCTGTTCATCGTTTTGGACATTACATTCCTGGACAAATTTAGCCCCAATCGATTCGGCCAACGGACGCACGCGACGTTCCAGTGCCGGCATCGCGTAAGGCATCGCGATTTCCGCGCCCATTTCATGCGCACGCCGTGCAATTGCCCACGCCATAGACCAATCGTTTGCAACGCCAGTAATCAGAATCTTTTTTCCTTTTAATAACATAATCTTCCTTTTTGTTATTGATATTGGACACGACCAATATAGCACCCCTGTTTTAATAATTCTAGTATGAAATTAAATTTGTATTTCATAATCTATTTTTATATTTTTCACAAACATTTCATCGTGTGACACCAGTAATATGGCACCACGATATTGATTCAGGGCATCTTCCAGAATCGCAATACTCTTGATTTCCAGGTTGTTTGTCGGCTCGTCCAGAATCAGTAAATCGGGTTGATTTTCACCCCCAAATATGGCCGCCAATGTCGCCTTTAACAATTCGCCGCCGGATAATATTCCCACCTGTTTCTTTGAACTGTCACCACGGAAACCAAAATTCGCCACGATTACGTGTGCATCGTGTTGGCGGACGCCGGCAATATCCACTATGTTATCAACAACACTTTTGTTTTTGTCCAACAACGACAAATCCTGGTCCAGGTATGCAATTTTGCCAAATATTGTGACCCTGCCCGCGCGTGGCGTTAAATTTCCACAGATTATTTTCAGCAATGTGGACTTTCCCGCCCCATTTCGGCCCGTAATGCGAATGCGCTGTCCGCCAAACATGACCAGGTTAAAATTATTCAGCACTGTCGCCGCATCATACCCAAATACCAAGCCAGATATATGCACCAACTCCTTGCTGTAAAATGGTTTGCTGGGCAATGGAATTTTGATTTTGTCTTCTTGCATTTGTGTGGACAATGCCTGACGTAATTCCATTTGAGTATTTAATTTTTGTTGAATAATCGCACGCCGCTTGGCCTCGGTTTCCTGACTCTTGCCTTTTAAGGCGTTTGCCGCAATGCGACTGCGCCGTGTGTTGACAATTTCTTTGCGCTGCTTGACCTCGTGATGTTGACGGGTATTTTGCGCAATATTCATTGTCGCGCCCAGACGACTAATTTCTTTCTGGGCGGCAGTGTATTTGGCAAAAATGTTTTCCTGTTCGGCGCATCGCCCGGCAATCCAAAAATCATAATTTCCGCCCCACACACGTATTCTGCCCTGTCTGATTTCGATAATTCTATCCACCTGGCGCAACAATTCACGGTCGTGCGAAACAATTACCGCCCCGAACGGATACGATGCTAAATTATTAAAAAATCTGCGTCGCGCTTCCGCGTCCAGATTGTTTGTTGGCTCATCCAACAGCAATATTGCCGCGCCGCTGTCAAACGCGCGTGCCAGTTCGGCACTCTGCCGTTCGCCACCACTTTTTGATGTCGCCGCGTTTATTTGACGCGTCATATACACACTGGCCCCGCGGGAAACCTGGCCACTGTCTGGCACGATATCCCCGGCCAATAATTTCAGCACGGTTGTTTTGCCTGCCCCGTTATCACCAACAATGGCGACACGTTCAGAATCAGTGAACACGACTGATACATCGTCCAAAATAATATTGGACGCATCATATGAAAAAGACACATTTGATAACGAAATTGTGGACATGATAAAAACCCTTGAATATTGTAAAATCACCGCCCGCGCGAACATAATGACACACGGTTTTTGTATAAAGAATTACAATATTACATACGCATTGGGTTTTATCCTTTTGATTTGTGCTAATTCTAGCACACGCCCCCAAAATGTCAATTTTTATATAATTTGCAATAAATGAAAAAACACTTGAAATGCATAAAAAAAATTATAAGATATGCGGGCTATTCGGGCATAGTTCAGTCGGTAGAACAACGGACTGTTAACGGCCAGAGTGGCACCTTTCCCAATCATTACAAACCTGAAAATTTCCGCGAGAGTCCGCCACAGTTTTGGCAATGTGTTATATACGATTATATGCTCTAACACCCCACAATCCCCCCAACAAATGAACAAAATGTTATACACGTGTTACATATTTGCAGTTATATATTTGTTATGCGTAAAAAAATAGCGGTTATAAAAACCTTGAAAATTGGGATAAACATGTAAAAATGATATCTGAACAAAGGATATTATTATGTCGGAACGCGCACTGTTTAAAGGTGTTGTCAATCTCATCATAAAAAAAGACAATAAAGTTTTGTTATTTTTCAGAAATGATGGATTTTTTAACTATGATGGTGGTTGGTGGGTTTTGCCTGCGGGTCATGTTGAACAACACGAAACCGCGCAAGATGCCGCTATACGCGAAGCCAAAGAAGAATTGGACATTGATACCGCCCCCAAAGACATTACATGCGTTCATGTGATAAGTAATTTGGCAAGCCGTACCGAAAGTTTTGATTTCTTTTTTGAAGTCTCTAAATTCAGCGGTCAAATTCGTAATTGCGAAGGCGATAAATGTGCCGACATGCAATATTTTACAATTGATGAAATAAAAAATCTAAAAAATGTTGTATCTACTACACGTATTTCACTAGAAAATATTGTAAAGGGACAAATTTATTCCGAATGCAGGTCATATAAAAGTGAAACCAGATAAAGAGATTATATATGATAAAAGATAAAAGTTATTCTGCCTATATTTTGCCAATACGCAATGACAAAGTTGCATTATTGCGTTACGGCAAAGATGGGTATGGTCCGATTGGTGGCCGGTTGGATGACGGCGAAAATTTTAAGGATTCACTATGTCGCGAATTAACCGAAGAATTGGGTGAACAGTCATTAAAAATGTTAGATTTGATTACTGAAATTCCTGTTGCGTATTCTTTTAAACACACAGACCCGCAACGTGCAGAAAAACGTGAGGCTTGGTCCGAAGAACATCATTATTTTATTTCACACGAAACAGAAAATCTTGACCTAAAATTTTGTGAAAAACGAAATGAAAATATATCTGTTGTTTGGTTTGATATTACAAGTTTAACCAGCCCACAAATTATTCAAATTGCCGATATGCGTGAATTTTTTGCGAAATATATTATGCCTAACCTGGACTGTCGTTTTTCTATGAGTGTGCGACATAAGTATTTTGAACTGATAAAATCCGGGCAAAAAGATATTGAATTACGCGCATATGATGAAAAACGTAAAAAGATGAAAACCGGTGATAAATTCTTGCTGTTTGACGCAGAAAATCCTGATGAATATATCATTTGTGAGGTTCTGAATGTGCATATTGCGCCTGATTTTGAATCTTTGTTCAAAAAAATAGATATAAAACGTTCTGGTTTTAAAGATATTAACGAACTTATGGACACAATTACTAAGTTTGTATCCCGCGAAGAACTAAGCCGCGAACAAGTTGTCGGCATGGAAATAAAACGGATTAGATAAAACTATTAGCACACCTCAAACTCATTTAATTCCAACATATCAGTTTCGGCGAAATCTGGTTTGATATTGCAGAAAAATTCTTTATGAACACGTTGCCAATATTGCAGTGATAAATCACCCTCACCTTCTGTTTTTGCCCATTTATCATCAACGTCACAAAAACGACATTTTCGCACATTTGTTATCCGTATTTTAATTTGTTCGTTTTTAGAATTGTAAATTATATTTATATCACCGACATGTGAAATATTTGCACCTGTATCATACAAACAACACATGCCGTGCTTTTTACCACACACAACTAAATCAAATAACTCATCATTATCAAAAGTCCAACAACTATCCATAATATTACCGAATAATTGTATGTTTAAACCATTGTTCTTGGAATGCAGTTTTTTGTTCTATGTATTCATTTGTTAGATTCTGACCGTCTGGAACAACAACCAATTTATCATCGTTATCATTCGTGCGATGAATAATTGCGATACATCTGCCAGTAAATGTTGCCAATGGCGCAGCCACACCCAAGATATATGCATCTAATTCTTCGCCATCGCCCGAGACAGTATTTGGAATAAAACCATAATTCACTTCGTATGTAAAACCATGTTTTGGGTGCTTGCTGCCCTGGGGTCTATCCATTTGAACACGCACCAGTTTACCCAGAAAATCCTGAGCATTAACAGGTTGCACATTCGTCATTTTTTGATAATTTAACACCATATTAAAAGATGGGATAATCGATGGTATAAACTCTTTGGTATTCTGCATATGCTGAATTTCTGCCAGTGTTGCCCATTTTACGTTTTGAACTTCGGTCTGCTGCAATTTTAAATCATCAATATTTGCATCTGTATGCACCAGCCAAACATCCACAAAATCTTTTGGGCGTTTAAATGTTCCGATCCATACAGATTTTTTTATATCAGGTTTTAATCCCAATTCTTCAACAGATTCGCGAACACAAGTATCCCAACTAGATTCACCAGATTGTGCACCGCCGCCGGTCTGTCCCCACATATTTGGGAACTTTTGGGCAGTTGCGACACGTTGTTGTAATAAAAATTCGTTATTAGTATTTATAAACCATACATGCACAGATATTTTGTTTAGGTTATCTGGAATTTCAGTTCCACGTTCAACAGAACAAACAAATCGTCTGGCATTATCATATAAATCTATTATTTCGGGCATTGTTATTTCCTTGTTATATTGGTTAGATTCTGAAATTCTTTTACCGTATATGCTATATTAGGTTGAAATTCAGTAAGCGTTCCATTGCGAAATATATAATATGGTCTGGAACCTATAACTTTTACCACATCGTCATTTATGTATAAACTATTTTCTTCTGGCAAAGCCACCACTGGTGTTTTTTTGGAATATTCTTTTAAATATTTTGTGGCTAGTTCGGTTTCTTTCTTATCGCCATTTGTATAATGTGCCGCAATAGAAAACTCAAAAGCCGCATTCAAACCAGCAACATCTTTTAGTTTCACATCATTAGGATCCATATACAAACAAGAATCTATATCATGCCCACACAAACATGCGCCCGCACTACAGCCGTAAATAACCCCATCTGTTTGTAAATAGTTTTTTAACCATTCAAAAGCCGGGCTTTCTTTTAATTCCTTTAATAGTTTATAAGTGTTGCCACCACCGATAAACACACCTGTAAAATCTGCAACATTTTTGTCCACTATTTCCGAAGCAGAACGCAACATCACAATTTCACCATGTCTGATATCTTTTAATTCACCGTTCAACCATACTTTACAACTCTCATAGTTATCTTCGCCACGATTCCTGGCCAGAGGGATGTACAAAATCGACTTTGATGGATCTATCAAAGATTCAAAAACTTTATTAGGAACAACCGTTTTTTCTGCCCAACCGCCACCACATAATATTGTTTTCATTATTAACACCTTTTTTAAGATATAATGTTCCGATAGCTACTACACGTTGTGCTCACATAGTATGATTTTAACCGACTTTTTCAATTTGTCTATATTTATTGCGGTTTATTTGGTATTATTTTTTATTTTCTTTAAGCTTTTCGCATTACGACCGGTCAAAACTGGTTTACCGGTCTTGGATTCAATTTTCTTACGCGCATCGCCGGCAACACTTGCACCCTCACGCGCGACACGAATGTGTGCAGATAATCCCCGCGGTTTTTCTTTTTTCGCGATTTCTGTGGTTGTTGCTTCCGCCAGCATATTCAGCACATTCCAATAATGCCTAGGGTTAGTACCTATCTGTCAAAACAGCAATGACATCCACAACCGAAAAATACCATTGTTCTTGGTCTTCATCTCAAAGTGTCCGGATGTTTTTGTCTTCGAATAATTTTATACTTGTCGATTGTGTTATTTCTTTTTTCCTTTGCTAAAATTATAGCCAGCCCAACCCAAAATAGCCAGTAAAAAGAAATACAAAACAATCAACGCATTTATTTTAGCCCCAGCGCAAGCTTAGCACGTTTCAGGGTTTCTGATGCAATCACGCGCACTTTTTCAGCGCCGTCATCAAGAATCTTGTTCAAAACTTCTGGATTCTTGAATTTTTTGTAATTTGTTTGAATACATTCAATCAAATCACAAACTGCATCTGCCACCTCGCGCTTAAAATCGCCATACCCACGCCCCACAAAACGTCTTTCAATACTCTCTATGCTTTCGCCGGTTGTTGCTGCCAATATGCTTATCAGATTTGATATACCGGGTTTATTCTCTTCATCAAAATGCACTATTGCCTCGCTGTCCGTAACCGCGGACATTATCTTTTTACGAACAAGTTTCAAATCATCCATCAAAAAGATTGTTCCCGGGTTTGACCCGTCTGATTTGTTCATCTTTTCAGTTGGGTTCTGTAGATTCAAAATCTTGTTCCCAACTGGTGCGATATAGACATCTGGTTCATTAAATGTATCGCCATAGCGATTATTGAATCTTTGTGCTAAATCGCGCGTCAGTTCTACATGCTGTTGCTGGTCCAAACCTACCGGCACTATATCTGTGTTATACAGCAAAATATCGGCAGACATCAATGGCGGATAAACAAACAGCCCTGTATCAATGCTATTTTTACCAGCAGATTGCGATTTTAATTTGAATTGGGTCATACGTGACAATTCGCCCATGTGGGTCTGGAATGTCATTATAAAGCCCATAATGCCATGTTCCAAAACATCACTTTGCCGAAAGACGATCGTTTGTTCGGGGTCAACGCCGCACGCCAAATACATGGCTATACAGTCATTTACCGCGTTGCGCAATTCCACCGGGTCGCGCGGCGAAGTTATCGCATGCAAATCCGCCACAAAAATATAACTTTTGTGTCGACTTTGACGCGTTACAAAATTCTTAATCGCACCCAGATAGTTGCCAAGTGTCAAGTTTCCACTGGGACGTACACCGGTTAACATAACTTTTTGTTCATTGTTTTTCATTTTATAATCCTTTTGTGTTTGTATTGACCGATTGAACAGCATTGCAAACCAACACGTATACACCGCACAATCAGCCTTAAATTATTTTGGTTTTTAAGAGAATTTTAGTTCGAAAAAAATATTACAAACACCATCGTTCAGCGTTACCGAACAATGAATAATTAAAAGTGATAAAAATCAAACAATCTTTTGTCATCTTGATTTATATCATAAGCAAAATATCACAAAAGTCAAGATACTACAGGAACACCGCTTAATTTCGAACAAATAACTGGACAAGTGGCAATAAATACGGACAAATACGACAACCTTAAAAGGATTGTCTATGAAATATACGCATTTTGACGATATTCGCTCTCAATAATAAAACGATTTTATCAAGCCTGTAACCGAGAATATAAAAAATGGACTTATTATACAAAAAACCGCCCAAATGGGCGGTTTAGGTTATATATCATTTTTTTACTGTTTTGAAGAATGTTTTACGACCTACACGAACAAATAACGTTTCATCTGTTGCTAATACCTGATTTATATCGACAACCTTTGCATCATTTATCGTGACAGCGTTTTGTAAAACCAATCTTCTTAATTCACCTTTGGATTCCGTTGGCATACCAATTTGCAAAATTTCCATTACAGATAATTCTGATTTATCTGTTGTAAATTCAGGTGCATTTTCTGGAAATACCCTGTTTGAAAAAGTATTTTTAAAATGTTCCAATGCAGAATTAGCAGCATCAGCACCATGGAAAATTTCCACGATTTTGCGTGCAGTAAATAACTTAGCATTCATTGGATTGTTTTCAATGTCCAACGCATCTATTTCATCCAATGGAACACGGGTATTATTTATCAAGAAAATACGTATCATTTCGTCTGGTTGAGCCATTATTTGTCCAAACATAGTATTTGCATCCGTATTCAAAAATACACCTGTGCCACGTGATTTAGACATCAGTTCGCCAGTTATCGGGTTTTCCATCAAATTATTGCACACGATAAACTTTTCTTTATTTTTCAATTTTTTCAACAAAGTCCGTCCCATCAGTGCATTGAATGTCTGGTCAACACCGCACAATTCAACATCTGCATCCAGTGCCACAGAATCAAACCCTTGGAAAATTGGGTACAGGAATTCGTGAATGTGGATTGGTCGGTTCTCTGCCATCCTTTTTTGAAACATATCTCGTTCTAACATATGTTGAACCGTAGTGTTTGATGCCAGTTCTATCAAATCGCGCATAGAAAGTTTATTCAACCAATCGCCATTGAATACAACGTGCGCAGGATTGTCCGCATCGTTGAAATCTATCAGTGGCGAAATTTGCTGTACCCAATCTTTTGAAAATTCATGCACCTGTTCCGGGGTTAATCTGGCACGTGCAGAATTGCGATCACTGGGGTCACCAATACAGGCTGTAAAATCGCCAAACAACACAAATACTTCATGTCCTAGTTTTCTAAATTCTTCCAACAACATAAAGTTCTTTGCATGTGATAGATGCAAAGATGCATTGGTTGGGTCAGCGCCTATGAAAAACCGTAATTTTTCATTCAGCAACCTTTGCTTAAATTCTTCCCGTGACGGTAAAATATCAACAATTACATCACGGTCTAATATTTCATCAATAATTTGTTCTTTGGTTTTCATTACTTAATCCTTTTTTAGTGTTTTATGAATAAAAAATTGGCTTTGGCGCAATCCCCTTATGGTGCCAAAGCCAATCAAACCCATAACACCATAAGGGGTTAATAGGCGTAATAAAAACCACATGCACAAAAACGTGCAGCATTAAAATTGCTATTAAGATTCATACAATCTTTTGTCATCTTGCTCTATATTATAAGCAAAACATCGCAAAAGTCAATGCGCTATGGGAATGCCACTTATTCCCGAATAAATGCGGTTCTACAGTTAATTTAAGATCATCAACCAACCCCCTCAACAAAAATTCTGTATTTGTTGTTACTCCACCCAACAAAATAACATTTGTGTACTTTTTTGCATTTAACATCTTTTTTAGATTTCGTGGCGTAACATCCGTATAATACACTCTATCGTTGTGCTTATCTGCTAATAGAGTTTTATTATTTGTTAAAACATAAATAGGTGCATTTGTAATTTTTAAGAAATTTTCTCTAAATGATCTACGTCCAACTATAATAGCATCGGCAGATTTTATTTCTTTCTGTAATCTTTTTTTGTCTTCGTCAGAAGTCCATGTCCCGACAGAATGGCCATCTTGTAAACTAACCACACCATCCAAACTCGAAACCATAACCAAGGTTATTTTAACAGGCATGCATTAACTCTTCTGTTGCTTATTCACCCACATACGATGTACCAACAGCTTTCAAATTCAATGGTTTGGTTGCATCAAATTTAGGCTGTTTTACGATTCTGCACACAAAAAAACCTTCCATTCCATCGTGTGGCAGGACGCGCAAAGCACCTTTTAATTGCGTATCAAACCCCATATCTTGCCATTTCTTTTCACCATGCCGAACATATTTTGAATCAAATTGTAATGGTTGCACAAAAGCATCTGGATGTTTTTGCAGAAATTTTGATATAGGTGCTTCATTTTCTTCCGGGGCATAGGTACAAGTAGAATACACCAAAACACCACCCGGTTTAAGCAAATTAAAACATGCATTTAATGCCTTGGTCTGTAAATGCATATACTTGTTAATTCTGGCAAGCGACCAAAATCGCATTGTGGACGGGACGTTAACATCCATCATTCCTTCGCCAGAACATTGTACATCAAGTAAAATTTTATCAAATTGTTCGTGAATTTCTTTGTCAATGGATTGTACGGGTATACAAGTCAATTTGGTTGTTTTGAATCCTAATAATCTTTGCACTTGCCGAAATGATTCGAGTCTTGTTTTTATTCCGTCATTCGCCCAAATATCTGCTTTGCCATCGGTCAAAGCCGCAATATGGGATGTTTTGCCCCCAGGCGCGGCACAAGCGTCCAAGATTTTATCACCTGCGGTTGGCAGTAATGCAAGCACGGGCAGATAACTGGATGCATTTTGAACATATAAAACACCGCCCTTGACCAAATCAGTATTAAGCAAATCGTATTTAGTATTTTTTACAATAAAAGCGTCCGGATACCAATCCAATGGTGTCAAAACTATCCCAAGTTTGTCCGCTTTTTCAATAACATTATCACGATTGATTTTGCGCAAACGATTTAATCGACAAGTAAACATTTTTGACGGCTGCAAGATTTCGCCAACTTTGTTTTCCGAGACATTTAACAACTGCGCCATACGCCCCCTGAACGAGGTTTTAATTTTTATTATCTTGTTTGCGCTAATCGCATGCTTTGATATTTTGAAATTGTTCAACGTATCGGGTCTAATTTTCATAAAACTTTAAGCCTCTTTTACACAAGAACATTGTACTTACAATATCTCAAAAAGCAAGAATACAATGCGAAATAAAAGCAACAATGTATATTAAAGTTAAAACCATATTACAAATATATAGATACAATTTATTTTATACGATTTTCCATGAACAAAACATAATATCAAGCAGGTCGTATTTGTGTTTTAATGCACGTTTGCATTGTGCTATCATTTTTGTTGCTTGTTTGTCTGTAGCACCTTGTTTTTCCAAGGTGTGGAACTGTAAATCCACTATTCTTTTCTGGATTTCTTCTATATCCATGCCGATTGTTACTTTTTCCTCAATATCCGTTCGGCTTTGAACTTTTTACGAGTATTCAAGACCTTGTGTTCTAACGATTTTATCTGATATTTTAGTGAGTTCTTTTCTTCGTATGCCCACCGATTTGTTTTTTCTATTCCTGCTCTTAGTTGGTCATCTGCATCACGTCTGTCTTTGATTACAATAGACTTGATTTTCTTATCATGAAACATATCCAAGAAATCTCGATATCCTGTATCTTTGAATGGTTCTGTACGTACAATTCCATCAAAAAATGCCCCGAAAGGCGGTTTTTCGGGATCAGATAAAAATTCTTTACCTCCGTTCACAAATTCCTTGACTTGCACGCAGTTTAGGTATATCATACGCCCTGTTATTCGGGCATAGTTCAGTCGGTAGAACAACGGACTGTTAATCCGTATGTCACTGGTTCGAGTCCAGTTGCCCGAGCCACAAATTCCAAGGGTTTCAAATGAAACCCTTTTTCTTTTATTTTTCGTTTGCTACCTATTTGCTACCCCGGACAGCATTTTACACATCGTAAAAACCTTGAATTTCCTGGATTGTTCACTAATATACAATTATAATCAAAGAGGTTTAATTATGGTTGATGTTGAGATTCTTGATACATGTACGTTACTACAGGCATGTGAATGGATTGCATTACAATGGGAACCTATGAGTGACCTATATGAACAGTATGATGGCAGAATAAGACCACAACATCCTTTTTTTTCGGGAATAAACTTTGGTCAAACAACCAAACCGACCATAGACTGGGATAAATATAATCCCGCAATAACAAAGGCTAAGGCTGCGTTAAAAATAGCACTGATACAAGCACAGCTTGTTGCCACAGGCACATATATCCCAGAACACACAGATGAATCTACGCACAACGAACGGGACGATATTGAATTTCAGCCTTTTTTTACACTGGACATAAACAACAATCAAATTTTATTGAATGACTGCCCAATCTATACAAATATCAGCATTGATTTCACGAAGTTATTATCAGTATTCCCAGGCATTAACAGGAAACAAAAAAATACATATAAAAGCGATTACATGCAGCTTATGGACGAAGTGATAAATCAGGAACATATCACGGATAAAAACCAATCAAAAAAGACCGTGCTAAAGGACATTATAATACAAAAAATGAAAGAAAAGAAAATGCGTCCGTCTGACAAACTTGCAGATGCGATGGCTACACTTATACGCCAACCATCATCACAAGGCGGCCGCAACAAAAAGGGGTAACCCCATATAAAAAAGCAATCATTTTTCGGGGTGTTTCGGCACCCTTTTTTTATTGGATTTCTGCGGTGTACAGCACTTATTTTTTCTACTGTTTTACAATATGAGGTAATCCGTTTTGGGCATTTAAAATTAAAAATCACATGTGTATATTGACCATGTATAAACAACATTCTTCAAAATTAATAAAAAAAGGAAAATAAAATGGCAGAAAGAATGAAATTAATGACACAAAAAGAAACGGCTGCATATCTTGGAACAACCGTAGGTTCGTTGAATACCTGGCGTGCAACCGGTAAGCATAAAATACCATACATAATCTGGGGGCGCAGCATTCGTTATCGCAAAGAAGACCTGGATGCATGGATTGCAGAACATTCAAAAAACATCCTGCCAACACCGGCAATTTAAATTTAATATTCCACATCAACCCGTATACACGCGGAAAGAATTTTGAAAGGAAAGCGACATGACGAAATTTTGTAACTTTATACCAGAAAAAACTATCCCGGTTCCAAAACCGCCCACCCCAGAAGAATTACGTGCTAATACCGAAAAATTCCGCCGAGAACACGCTTCTCGTTTAAATTCGCTGGGCCGACATTTTATACACGACCCACTGTCAGAATACGATAAAAAAATCGCAGAGAAAGCACTGGCGGATTGCAAATCCTGGGCTGAATGGAAAGCATTAGAGGCGGACGATATTCGAATTAAAGCAACCGGCATTATGACGACAATGGGCGTGGAAGAACTGCTAGAGCGATACAAACTAAAAATCCAAAATGCCTACAGGGCAGAAATATGGTTTACGACCCAGCTGAAAAAATGTCAGGCAAAGTTAGATGAATTGCGGTCGCAGCCACAAACAAAGTCAAACAGAAATAAAATCAAGCACTGGACTGAACGCAAGATAACATACGAACTGGGGCTTGCATCACAAATAGACAAGACCAACCGATACGAACGTCTGATAATGAAATGGCTGGGGGTAATTCAAAAAATTCGCACAGCGGACGTTGCAAAGGAAATCAAATACGAACGTCGGGGTAATGGCAACAAATATGGATTCAATCCGAATATGGCATCCCGTGAAACCGCCACAGGCATGTTTCAAGAAGACTAACCAAGGAACACAAAAAATGACAACTAATGAAAAATTAACAGAAATATTAAAACGACTCATTACTACAGCGATAAAAGAACAAAATGAACTTGTTGAAACGTCTGTCGGGCACAGCCCCGCATCTGATAGTCGCCTGGAAAAAATCGCACACAATTTGGTCACCAAAGCCGAACGTGACGACATCAAAGCGATAGATAAAATCCAAGAAATTGTCGGCGATGTTGAATGGGACGTATAAGGGAACAGAAATGATATACGCATACCTTAGAGTCAGTACGGACACCCAAGACACTGAAAACCAGCGCACAGGAGTTGACGCCAAGGCACGTGCGCTGGGGCTAACCATAGACAAGTATATTGTTGACGATGGTATATCCGGCATCAAAGAACCAGAAAAACGTGCACTGGGCGGTTTATTACGCAAAATAACCTGTGGTGACATTATTATTTGCAGTGAACTTTCGCGTCTGGGGCGAAAACTGTTCATGATTATGGGCATTTTAGAACATTGTATGAAAGTCGGGGCCAAGGTCTATACGGTAAAGGACAATTACGAGCTAGGCGACAACATTCAATCCAAGGTTTTGGCCTTTGCTTTTGCCCTGTCTGCCGAAATTGAACGCGATTTAATTTCGCAACGCACCAAGGAGGCAATGGCCCGCAGACGTGCGTGCGGTTTATACACGGGCAGAAAGCCTGGTGCAAAAAATTTGCGACATAAATTAGACGGCAAGGAAAATGTGATTAAATCGATGTTATCAAAGGGGTGTTCACGTCGTCAAATAGCAAAAAAATTAAAAGTCAGCCCCACCACAATCAATACATTTCTTAATAATGCATAACCTGTATTGCTGAACCCCAATTTTTTTCAACTTTCTTGAAGTGATTGTAGCACAGAATTCCCAAAAATCAAAGATTCTGTTGCACTTTATTAAGGTTGGCTATGTATGCGCAGAGTTCCAGACCAATAAATAATAAATTGTAAAAAGAGGAAATTTTATGTCCAAACAAATGATTATTTATTGGTATACCACACGCAGACAATTTAATGATATTGAGCCTGGTCAAACATGGTGCATTGGTGAGGTTGACCCAAGTTCCTTGAAATATTTTGGCTTGTCCACTGCACGGGCCGCAGAAACCAGAGTTCGTGAAGAACTGGGAAAAACAAAAGATGGCGCACGTATATCGTTTGATGATATCGAAGACCTGGAATTCGATTCATTTGAATTTCCCAACCAAAACAACAAAGAAAAAGGCATGGACAAAGACATTCATGCCGTCCTGAAAACAATGGGTTGCAAACAGATTGCAACCGAATGGTTCAACACCAGCCCGGATGAAATAAAACGTGTAATAAACCATTTGATTAATAGCAGTCCACTTGGCGGAAAATACACATTAAGAAAAAGACAGGATGATGTAATTAAGGCGTTTAGACATGCGCTGGACACAAAACAGAAAAAATTCGGTCTGTTTGCGATGCCGCGATTTGGTAAAACAGTATGTTCATTTGAAATGATGAATTTATTGTTCGACAGATTCCCAAATAAAAAATACATATTCTTTATTTCTGCAAAACTGGATGCCGAACAGGCCCTGCGTGAAGACTATTATAAATTCGACCAAAGCTGTAATTTCAAACTGTGTTTATACGACTCTGACACCAAGGTAACCGTGGAAGATTTGCAGAAAAATAAATATCTGTTTTTCGCCAGCAAACAATGGTTTGACGGTAAAAGCCTGGAAGAAATCAGAAAACGTTTTCCGTGTGTTAATCGTGAAGATTGTGCGGCCGTATTTTTTGACGAAGCGCATTTTGCCCGCATGACCAACAATGCCCAGGGGACAATCCAATTGCTTAACCCAAGCATGCAAATTGATATTACTGGTACGCCATTCAGATTAAAGGCAAACGAAGATTATGATGATAACAATTCATATGTTTACAGTGTTCTGGACGAATACGAAGACTATGAAAACGCGATCAACAAAGACGAATTCAGATTAAAGAATCCTGAACTGGTATACATTACCCCGAAAAATGAATTCTTTAAAACCGATAGTTCGTTCGGTGAATTTTTCGACAGCGACGGATGTAAAGACAGTATCAAGGAATGGGTGTCCAAGACTTTTTATGGTGGGCAATTTAATATAGACGGCAAAACATTGCCAATTACCAATGCTATTGTCGTTTTGCCGCCACGCCGTAAATACTGCGACATGTTCGCAAGCGCCGTGAATGAATTGGTGCGTGATAGCAAGTATGCAATCAAATGCACAAAAACCACGACCAAGGATAACGATGACAGAGATTACATCCCAGACAATGAACAACGGTTCAAAGAATGGAACCGCATGTGTAAAAACGAACCAAACTGTTTCCATTTATTGGTGACAATTGGTAAAGGTTTACAGGCGGTGTCTTTTCCCGACTGTCATGCGGTCATTATGTTGAATGACATTACATCCCCCGAGCAATATATCCAGGCCGCATTCCGCAGTAAAACGCCAAACGGAATCAAGAAAGAGGCATATGTAATCGATTACAACAAGGGTCGCACCTTACAGATAATCGATACATTTATTAAAAATCATTTAATGGTTAAGGCATGTGATGCCAATTATAAAACGGAATATCTGCGTGCATTATCACGCATTAACATCCGTGACCATGAATTAGTACGCCAGGAATATACATTCGAAGAGATATTCCAAACATTTATTTCCAGCTGGAATATTGAACGAATTACAGACTCTATCGACTTTGATGTCGCAAAATTGCTTCGTGAAATTGACCTGAGCGAGATAAAGCTGTCCGACCTGCAAAAACCACAGCAATTAACATTACAGTTAACAGAGCGTGGCGATGATTACGAACCAACCGAGCCAGAAGACCCAACACCCAGCACAGACGATGGTGGGGATGGTGTAAAGCATTTGCCGCCAGATTGGCTAGAAAAACATATCGAACAGTTAAAATCAGATTTGGTTAAATACGGCTATATCCCACTGGGTGGCAAGGAAGAAGACAGAATCAAAGACATAAATCCGGCCGATATTGAACGACGCAACATGCCAGTTGGCAGGGATGAAGAATTACAAGACGTTTGGTCATATCTGGGGCATGACAGCGACTCAGACGACATATACATTGATGAATCTGGCAAATCACCATCTACTGTACGCTGGAAATACGTATTAAACAACAAGTTTGTAAGCGTTCGTGGCGAAGAATCACACGGCGATGGCGCTGCAGACATCAAGAAAGCCAAAGCATTCATAAATGCAATTATACGGTATTTGCCGGCATATTTTTTGGTTTCAGGCATACCGAATGACTTCGACGATTTTCAAAACCGTTTTGGCCGTCAAACAGTATCTGAAAAACATGTGGAACGCAAACTTTTCCGTGATTTTATTGGATTGGGCATTGATTACCGATACGTTTTCAAAATTTTAAAGGCGTGTGATGCCGGCAGTCGTGAACAAATCATCGCTTATTGTGCGGACAAGGTTGCCAAATGTTATCAAGACGGCAAATTGATTCCTGAAAAGGTATTGGAACTGATGTGGGCATATCCCAAAGATGGCAGTCGCCCGGTTCCCAAACAACTGGCCGACATTATGCGTAATGGCAAAAATTTTGACATTGCGGTTTGTGGTGGGTACTGGCTGACCGATGACACGACCAGGATGTATGTTACAGATGGTTTTTGCGAGGCAGAAATTATGAAATTACTGCGTCCAAACTGCCGGATAATTCATTCAAATGACATTTTACAAACACTTGAAAAACATAAAGAGGCAATCATGAAATTTAAGGCCTTTATCATGAATCCGCCTTATGGCAACTTGCATTTACCGATATTAAAATCAATGACAGAAAAGATTATTGATAATGGTGGCAAAGGCGTCTCTTTGCAACCTGTTCGGTGGTTGCAAGACCCATTGTGGAAATACAAACCGCATAGCGATGCAAATAATTATCGTGAGTCCTTGGAAAACAGAATCAAATCAATACGAATAATTAGCAACAAAGATGCATCTGCTTTATTTGCTGGTGCTGCTGATATTACTATGAATCTGGGGGTATTCGATTTAGAAAAAAACACAATATTTCACTACGATGCCTTAAGCAAAGAAATTTTTTGCGTCCCAGATTTTTCAAAAACATATCAAAATATCGTATGGGGTAAATACGATGGTAAACAACAAAATTACGTGCCAGTCAAATCTATTTTTAGCGGACGTGGAGAGGGAAATAGTATTGGAGTTCCTGAATTAAATCGAATGTTATTGTATAAAACGCACTACGGATATTTTAAAAACGGAAAGAGTGTAGACGGTCTTTGTCGTGAGGGTGCGTCCTTAGAAGAAGCATTTAGAGAAAACAAAAGAGCAACACAGGGAAATATTTACAACTGGGAAATTGCAATTTTTGATACGGGCGAAGAAGCAAAAAATTTCTTTGAATACTTACATCTTGAGGCATTTAAATTTTTTGTTATGGTTACGAGCACAGACCAAAATCCACAAACAAAATATTTGCCATTTGCAGATGACTACACAACACCTTGGACAAATGAACGTTTTTACGAATACTTTAAAATTTCCGAGGAGGACCAGAAAAAAATTGCACAAATAATGGAAAAATACCGAAAATATGACACGAAAAAAGGTAATTTATAATTGCAATAATAGTACTTGTGATTTAAAACTGACTAAATTGGAGTGCCAGTCAGCGGGTGCTTTTCATACCCCAAGACAACTAGCAATGGAAATGGCAAGGAAACTGTTTCCAAAATATACCACCAAGCGTTGTAAATGCAAAACCAAGGCAGATTTAATTGAAAAGTTCGGACAAGAAGCAATTGATTTCTTAAACGACTTTAAACTAATTGACCCGTGTTGTGGCACTGGTAATTTGTTGGCCGCTGCACTAAATGTGTATAAGTGGATGGACGAGGAAGATATTTACGGTGTCGACATCGACCCACGGGCCGTTGAATTCTGCATGCGCAAGTTTCCACATGGACATTTTCAGGTTGGCGACTGCTTGTTAGAAGACCTGACAGACGACAAATTCTGGGAACATCCGTCAGACGGCCTATTTGGGGCATACAAAGCACAAAAACTGGCCGAGGCCAGCAAAGTCATCAAAGACAAATCCATTAAAAACAGACAAAAAGTATCAGTCGAATTATTGAAACAAAAGCAAATGCAAACCACACAAAAAGCCGCATAGTATTATAAAACATGCAGTTTATGAAAAACATATCATAGAGGATTGGCAAATGAAAAAACAAAAGAAAATCAACTTGTCGTTGTAACTGACCCCTGCGGACACTTTGTGGGTTTTGGACTGGGTATATAAAGAGGATATGATAACAGCTACGCCCCATGCGAGAAAAGTTCATAGTGCTATTGCTGAGTTTGAAATCTGGAAAAAAACTGCTGAAAAAGACGATTTAGCATATCGTCAGAATAAGTTACGCCCATATAGCCGAATATTAACAAGCCGTTTCATGAACAGGGCCCTGTTTCTTAAGATAGTCAATCGATTGAATATAAAATATCGTCATTACAATTCCGGCGCACAGGGTACGTAACCTTACGGATTGATACCCCGAGTCAACTAATATGCCGTGTGCAATTAAATTACGGAAATTTATATCCTTGTCAACCAAATATGCATTAAAGAAGTTGGCAAACGTTTTATCTAACATTCCCTCTTTGACACAGGCATCAATCAGTGTTTCAAGGGTTACAATGCTTTCCTCGCTCCCATCCGGCTTGGTTTTTGTTGTGGCATCCCTGAGAAACAACAGATTACGCAAACAATCTTCAAATGGCAATATCAACAACTGTGCCGCCACCATCATATCATCTCTGATGAAAGCTTCTACACCCCGCGCCATCATAACAATGTGCGTATACGGCACAAATGGACTATCCTTAACCAGGTTAATAATATCTGCCAGCGTGTAAAAATGTTCGGCATTTATAATGTTAATCGCTTCTTCTATAAGTACCATAGATATATCGTTCTGAATTAACATATAATCCAACATACGTTTTTGCAGCGCATCTGCTTCCGTATCATACGTTTTATTACCTGGCCCATTGCATTAAGCGACACTAACGATGTGATATGGTAGATGAGCGGGACATTTTTTGTTGCATGGGCTCTAAGCTTTTCCGGATTACACGGTGCAAGCAAATGCTGGAAAATAAGTACCGTTAAATTATAGACAGCATCAGGAAACGACTTTCCTTTTACTACATTCGCCATATCCATGTATTCTGGTGGAAGTCGTTGTTCAAACGTAGAAGTTGTCATGGTGGCAACTTTATGCAGCGTTTCTTTCTGACGGATTAAACGGTCGACTTCATCACGACAACCAGGAATTTTCATGTAGCATTTAATAGCGTCTGTTAAAATGGAGGCTTTATGAAATCCATCGGTAAAGTCTTGGGCTTGTAATTCATATGTTTTTGCGATTAATTTTTGCAGCCCATTTATGGTGCCGTCTGATTTTTGTTGTTGCACCGATATTCGTATTGCTATCTCATAAAAGCGCCTGGCCCAATGGTAATCATGCTTATCTAATGCAATATTAATTATTTCGTCGTTTTTTTGTTTCGCATCTTGTAAAAGCTGCGGTTCGCTGTCATGCCATTTAATCCGAGCAATTTTGCCTAATAAATGATACCAAAAGAAAAAACTGGCATCGTTATCCTTGTCAAATTTCAACTGCACCAATTTTGGCAGTTCTGTGAACCATTTTTCTCGTTCTTTTGTCCCCTTTAACATCAAGGACAAGTTATGTAGCCTTGATATAATATCTTTGGCCAGATGTAGTTGCCCGTTCTGCAAAGACATGTTTAATATTTCATAGTAACTTTTGATTGCGGATGTCGCACATTCAAGGAACTTACCCTTGGGCAATCTTCTGGCCCACAAAACATCTGCTATTCTGGATTTAACGACGGGGTTAACGATGCAGTCAAGGTTAGCAAACAGCATATCGGCTTGTTCTTCTGTGATATCTTCAACTGCAAAACTTCTGCGATTGTGGTATCGATAAAACGGACCATACGGTTCGGAATAATTATCGGTTAGCCTCATACTCATAATTTCCCGAACAAATTTAACAACCGCTATTTCTTGAGGTCCCAATCCGTCTGATATTTTGGCCGGGTCAAAATGCCGTATATCAGTTTGACAATTGCATACAGGGTCAAATATACTGCTTGATAAAAGTCGTTTTAAGTCATCACATGTAAAACCTTGATCCATCTAGTGCCCTCGTATATTGTTAAATATCTTGCAGTCCCTACACTGCTTTACAAATATGCCACGGGGATGACGTTTACATCGGCTGTTAATGGCAGGTGGGTTGACGCATTACAAACGACCGCACCTGGGCCACGTTGGGCATGCAGGTCATCTTCTATGACCTTAAAATTTTTTATATCGCCCACATTCGGTGTCGTTGTTCGTTTGATTTCCACAGGATACAATTTACCGTTTTCTTCTATCAAGACATCAATTTCCGCACCATGATTATCACGATAGTAATATATGTTCGGGCTACGACCATTATACCAATAGCTTTTAATTATTTCGGACACAACGTATGTTTCAAATATACTGCCCGCCATAGCCCCATTTGCAAGTGTTTCCGGAGTGTTCCACCCAGTCAAGAATGCGGCCAGACCTGTATCAACGAAATATACCTTTGGAGCTTTGATAATGCGTTTGGTAACGTTGCTGTAATACGGACGCAACAAGAACACCAAGCCCGACGCTTCCAATACAGACAGCCATGATTTAATCGTTGGGGCAGTTACACCAATATCACGGGCAATGTCACTGTAATTCATTTCTTGGCCTGTTCTGGCCGCCAAGACACGCATAAACGACACAAATGCCATAGTATCCCCAACAGCACCAAAACTTTTAACATCGCGTTCGATATAGGTCTGCAGATATGATTCATAAAACGTATTCCACATGTCATCTGGCGCACCGTGCATTTTCGGATACGAACCACGCCATATCACATCATACACACGATTGATGTCCATTGGCTGGAATGTTTTTGCCTTGGCATCAATATATTCCATTGTTGGCAAGAACGGTTGTGCCATTGGATTGCCATTTTTTTCATCTTGGGAAAATCCGTCCAGATGCAGTATGCCGACACGCCCCGCCAAACTTTCTGATACATTTTTCATCAAATGAAACTGTTGCGAACCGGTCAGCCAGTACATACCAGGCTTGTTTTCTTGGTCTACAATCGCCTTGATATATGGGAATAGTTGCGGTGCATATTGAACTTCGTCAATCAAAACAGGGGCCGGGAAACGTTGCAAAAACAGTTCTGGTTCCGTTTGGGCCAGATTTCTGTTCGCCAACGTATCCAACGAAACATAGGTTGCAGGCGTATTTGCAACATTTTGCAAAACCGTTGTCTTGCCAACTTGACGTGGCCCCGTGACCATAATCACAGGGAAAAAGTTGCTGATTTTTTCTATACTCTGTTCCAAAGTTCTGCTTATGTATGACATCGCACCCTCCGGCGGATTTAAAGTTATACTTTAGAATATCAAAAGTCAGACCCAATGTCAAATATTTTTCGGCGGATTTAAAGTGACGCTTTAGATTATCGAAAATCAAAAACGGTTACTATTTCGGAAAATGGTCAAAACCGACAAAAATCCGAAATAAGAGAGGTCAAACCGTAAAAAAATGCAAAACATGTTGGAATTACATGTTTTTTTGCATTTTTGTGAAAAACACCTCTTTAGATTATCGAATATTTTGGCCGTTTCAACACTTGTTATCAAATCATTCCACAGTCAATTAAATGCTTGTACGCAACTGTTATATCTTGTTCTGACATTATGGCACGCTTGCGGGCATTCCAAGACCGAACGTGCAAAATAACATCGGCCAACGACCTGTTGTCATAATTTTTACAGACCCAATGGACAGTCCCTAGCAATTCCATCCCATACAACGTCTCGTACCCATAAATTATCTTGCTTAATTTTTGCAATACCGCTTTGAGATATATGTCTTTATCTACTAATTCTTTTGATTTTTCCAGAGCTTCTTCGGTAACGTCAATATGGTCTACTTCCGTCCCGTCACCCAATCCAGTTAAGAAATGTGACATATTTATCAACGCATTTTTTAGTTTCGGATTATATGGGCCATACTGCCCCTGTTGATATTGTGCGATTAATTTCTTGTCCCCAGAAAGGCAAGCCAAGAAATAAACCAGCTTTTGAATTTCAATATTGCCTAATTCGTATATCCCAGACAACGCAGAATTATATATTCGTATTGCAAGAATAACCAAAGCACGGAATGATGTGATAGTGTCCGACGTAGAACTTTTAATCGCATTAAAAGTTTTATTTTCATATGGCTCTGCGATAATAATATCTGCATCTATGCCTGACAACGCCTTCTTGATATACAGTTTCACATCTTCCCACATCAAACCACCATTTCCACACCCCAACGGAGGCACAGCTATGGATTTTATGCTATTTTCAATAATTATGTTTTTTAAATCTTTTAATCCATCTATTATATATTGTGCTTTTGAGTTTCCTCGCCAATGGTCTTTTGTTGGAAAGTTAATGATAAACTTCGGTTGTGCCCCCCCTGTCTTTACAACAAACATCTTTCCCGGAACAACTTGTTTGTTATCGCAGGCTCTTTTGTATTTTTTGAAATTTTCTGGGTATTTTTGCTTGAATTGCAAAGCGACTCCCTTACCCATAACGCCAACGCAATTTACTGTGTTTACGACAGCATCAACATGAGCCACAACAACGTCAAAATTGCTTCTAAATTCAATCATTTAAAAATACCACTCTGGTTTAATCTCTACTATTATCTTATCAAAGATGCCGTACTTAATCAACAAATTGCAAACCATCTGTCTCATTGTATCTGTGCGAACGCAAATTTTCACAATACGGTCTAAAGGCACTTCATTCCGAATTAAAAATTCTGCTTGTCTGGTTTCTTGTCTTCTTGCATATCTGTCATACGGCACACGAACGCCATTTTCTATTTTATTCGGTGTCCAATAACGGCAAAAACCACCAACCATACCTTCTGACGTATCTTGATTTATTACAAACCAGTCAATTTTTGACAAATCAGACAAATGGTTAAAAAAATTAACATCGGCCAATACAGGATGATAGTCACTGAACCAAAATTCCATATCTCTAACCGTATTAACATCTGTGACAAAATAAATTAAATTATCCTGGTTGGTTTCTTCTGCTTCTGCGACTTTTCCACCAATAATTGCGTACAACATTGGCGAGCGCGGAGCAAACATAAATGGCACGAAGTCATGCAGTCCCAACGCGGTATTGGGAATAATCTTATTTTCTCTTCGTTGTTGAATATGCGAATACGCAATATTCGTAGGTTTTATCCCTTCTCGAATCAATGAATGAAAGCATTTTAAGCAACCGCACTGCAAGATGCTTTCCAAATTTTTAAATGCAGTAAAATGAAATAATATTACATTTTCATAGTCATTCATCGTACATACTACCCATATTCAGTTATGAATTTAAACCATATTTAATCAAATTTCAAGATTTTATACTTCTGTACCCAGGTTCACAAATTCCAGCATTTTATCGGCGGCACGTTGGATAGAATCACGCACAGGGTCCATTGTTAAACGGGCATATACCTGGGTTGCTGCGCTGGTTTTATCGCCCAGGGCCTTACCTACAATATGTAAACTGGCACCGGTTATTGCCTGGTAACTGCCGAATGTACGACGCAGGTCATGGAACCGCAAGTCTTCGATATTCGCACGTTTTAACAATGCATACCAGGGACGATGAAAGTCCTCGACATGACCGCTTTTGCTGCCGGCACGACTTGAAAACACCCAGTCATCGGTTGCATGTGTGTGCATATCTTGCAATATTTCAAGTGCCTGCGATATTAATGGGATGCGTTGCGGGTCGCCATTTTTTGAATCTGGGAACAGTACAAACCCCAGATTTAAATCAACGTTTGACCAGCGCATAGACAGCATATTTTGCCGACGCTGACCAATAAACAGCGATAACAACACATAGTTTTTAAACGCCTCGTTCGGCTCTTCGGCCAGTGCGGCAAAGAAACGTGTTATTTCATCCGGTTGCAGGAAACGTTCACGGGACTTTTCACGAAACATTTTTATTCCGACCGCAGGATTACCATGATGTGCCGGATATCCCCATTCTATGGCCTTGTTATACATGTGTTTTAACAGCCCCAGGGTTCGGTTGGCGGTGTATAAACTTATCTTGTTGCGCAACCCCGAATGTATCCGTTCCAGGTCAATGCGTGTTATGCTTATCATTTTACGGTTGTGCAATTCGGGCAGGTAGTTGCGAAACATTGATTCAACCTTGGCCTGTGATTTTTGCTTTGTGTACACCAAAACGTGTCGTGGGTAATATTGGGTGTCAAAGAACTGTTTTAATGTCATATCACGCAGTGCTTCGTTGCGTTCTTGGCCAGGGTCTGTTCCGTGGTCGGCAATGGTCCGCAATTCACGTGCTTTCATCCGGGCTTCGACCAATTTTGTAACACCAACACGACCAATTTTTACACGCTTTGGCACCCCCAGGAACTTGGTATAGAAATAGTACGTTTTTGTCCCACCATAGGTCACGATGATACACAAACCCGGTTGCCCATTGTCATAATAAGTCATTGGGCGCTTGTCGGTTGGAATTGGCAATTCGGCCAACGTTTTTTCTGTAAAATTTATATGGTTATTGGTCATCTGCGCCCCCATCTGCTGATTCTTTGATTATGTCTTCCCATAGATTCCCATATTTCTGTAAAAAAGCCCGGAATGTTGAAGAAAATTCATATTTGATGTCTATATCGACCTTGTAAAGAGCGTTTTTGTTATCGCCTTGATTAACCGGATTGCCATACGGGTCAACCCATGCGGTATTGGGGCCCTGAATGGTGTATGGTGAAAAAATATGAGACACCGGCATATATCGATTTTCAAACAAATCCTCTTGTCGTCTGACAGTATCGCCTTTATCGAATACAGTTGTGTCAAAACTTTGAACGAAAAATCCTTTCTGGTGCAGAATTTGTTTTATTTCTGCAGGACCAGGAACAACTTTGTTCTCCTGAATGCATTGGGACAAAAACACAATTTCCGCCCATGTCAAATTTTCCAACATACTCGCATAGCGATTAAACGTTTCTGCCTTGCCACTATCCTGGTCAGCACGACCAATACCCGTAATTAATCGTGCAAGCAACACCAGATTGCTTCTGGCCAGCCCCTCTTGCACAGACCTGGAAAAGCGGGCCAACATGCTAAAAAATTGGTCTTCGTGTAATTTATCTACATCACCTTGGCGAACATGTGTTAACAACACCTCCCTAGCCATGTTTATGTTTTTCTGACGCCATGCATCGTATGCGTTTTGTAATCCACCACCAACCACCGGCACAGCACCCAAAACACTATCAACTATCTGCGGTAATACAGCATTTTCTTTTTCCATTTCAATCTCTTTTTGCTACCAAGGCTCGTGTTGCAAATACCCCAGTCCGTGAGACGTCCGTTTGTCTTTATTTATTACCTATTTGCTACCAACGGCGTTTTTTGCTACCAATTTTCGTTAAACTTTGTTAAATCCACATTAAACTACAACCCGCAGAAAATCAAGAAATATTTAATTAAATTAAAATCCGTTAAACAAAATAAAAACGGACTGTTAATCCGTATGTCACTGGTTCGAGTCCAGTTGCCCGAGCCAAGATTTCCGCAGATTTCTGCGGTTTTTAATTTCCAAAAAATGCTATATTTTGTTATACATTTGTGTGATTTCTTCTGAAAAATACTATACATTTTTATACAAATGATATTTACACTTTCTTCTACCTGACATACAGAATCATACTCCGTACCCATGCACGCAAGCATGGATATTCTGACAAATTATCATAAATGGCGTCTTGTGAAAAAGAAAAATCAGATTATGAATTCACCATGTCTCTGAGCCGATTTGCGTTTTGAACAAACTCTATGAAATCATCGACATTTTGAGCCACAATATCTACGCCATAATACTGCTTAGAAAAAGCTGTCATATACAAAGTATCTTGATGTATATGAGGGGCAACAAAAACAGTAAAGACAAATTTATCCGGATATTTTTGTATCGCCTCTTGTAAATGACGTGTGATTGCAGGAATCTCGTTTGTAGCCTGATTTCGTGAAGACATCAAAGTCACCTCAACCAATGGATTATTATCAGAATCAAAACATTCTATATCAGCCATTCCTCCAGCTGCTGTGAATATGGGAAGCCCCTCGTCATCAACTTTATAATTTGGCTTCACAACAAGTTCTGGGAACTTATGTTTTAAGATAACACTTGTTAAAAATTCAAATCGTGTTGGCTTATCAATAATCCTCAAAGTATCGTTCGCACTTTCTCCTCGCCCACATGCGAGTCTAAGTTCATCTACCAACACATCAAATGTATTATTCTGAGCCCAATCCAACAACGTTTGTTGTTTTACATCCTCCATTTGTTCTACTGCAACATGTGCATTTTGGAGTATATTGGAATCTATCTCACCCATATAGGAGAAATATGCTTCTTTGGAATCATATTTTTTGTATGTTGTGTAATTTTGTAAAATATAATTTATGTTGTCTATTTCAAACATGTTGAAATCTAAGAATCTACCATTGCCCCTGAGAGACACAATCCCCGTAATACGCATTTTACGTATAAATTCATCAACCGCCTCTCCCGTTATTTGAGACATTTTAAATCTATTTTTTTGCTCCTCTGTAGCCCCAAGCATTTCTAAACATATTTCATAAATAATTTCATCACCATAAATAAAATTGTACCGTTTTCTCAGTGATTTGATAAGCGTGTATAATTTATATGCATCATTATCTGGAGAACAAATGATAAAGGAAAGTTCGCTTCTAAAAACACCAGCACCATTTTCCTCTGGATCATCTTTTAAGAGTTTTATAACATTCAACAACAATGGTAAAGGCACATTATCATTAGCATTTTTTCTGAACGGGTTATTGGTTTGATATTTCATCATAGCATTAAGAAACACCTTTTGGATTTTTTCGTCATTGGGTGTATCTTCGCGAATAGCATCAATCAACATGTGACCTGTTGTGGATATTTTTATAGGCTTATTCATTTCATAATAAATAAAACCAAATTCCATAGGCAATTTATACCAGGTATCGAATCTTGAAGGCCACCCCTTATCAAATCCTGCCTCTTTGTGTGATTGTGGGCTTTGTCTCATGATTTCGATTGTATTTGCTCTGTCAAATGTTTCTTCACTTTCATATATATTTTTCCACAAACGATTTCTAGAAATTACCATTGGTACATACAGTTTATTCTGTATCAATGCAATAGCGATTTCCTCTATAATTTCATTCGTTAAAATCTGTCCTTCATAAACAGATATTACTTGCAAAAAACTAGCAATTCTTGCGGGGTTACGCATTGTTGTAGAAAAAGATAAAGGTTTATTCGTTTCCTTAAATGCCATTTTTATTCCTTTTAACAGTTTGTTACCAACACTTCATAAGAATCTTTTTCGGTATTATCATGATAACTGATATAGTTACTTTTGATTTTTATTATATTATATTTCTGCGCCCATTCATTAAAAATCGCATTATATCTTTTTTTATGCCAAATCACATTGGATATAGCAAATCTAACACCCTGTTCATTTAATTTATCCAACAATTCTAACAGCCTAAGTTCATCTGTTGTCGTCCATAATTTGTTGTATTCACTAAATGTGATTAAATAAGGAGGATCCAAATACACAAAATCGTTTTTCGTAGGTTTAACTTCCGTTATGAATTTCACAAAATCTGTACTGTAGAAAGCTATGTCTATATTACTTATTACATTCAAGTAATCATTTAGTGCCTTTTCAACATTAAAATTAAAATCTACATTTCCGACAGGTAAGTTAAAATCCCCTTTCCGGTTAAAGCGCAACATCCTGTTAAATCCATATATTAACAATAAATACAGATACAGCATATTATCTTTTTGTTTATTAAATTCATTTCGCATATTTTCATATGCTGTTTTATTATATTTTGCAAAATATGTTTTTGGATATTGTTGTCTGTATTCTTTTGGAATATCTGTATGTAAAAAGGTAGCAGACAACCCAAATTTTTCTATCGTTTGTTTGATATTTTTCCAAAAAGCCTCTGTATCTTTACTGTTAGATTGCAAGAATCTATGCAAATTGATCATATAACTATCAATATCATTAACAACATAATGCTTTGCTTTGGTGTTCAAAAACACGCTTCCTCCGCCACAAAACGGCTCTATAAATCTATCTATATCTTTTGGAAAACTGGATTTTAATTGAGATATAAGTTTAAATTTATCTCCAACGTAAAAAAACGGCGAACGTTTTATAACTTCAGTCATTGTTCAACCTTTGTTATAAAAACATATTCTTTGTGATTGTCAAAGTTTGTTTTTCCAGCATTAAAAAAGCGATACGGCTTTTCAAAAACTTGCGTTTTCCCTTTGGACGAAAGAATTTGCGTTATCTGCTCATATGTTATTTTATTTACAGAAGAAGAACTTTTAGATTTATATGTATTATTATAGGTTACAACTATATATTTACACTTTAATTTTTCTATTAAATCTGAGAATGCCCTAGGAGCAGAAGTTTTGCAATAATCGGACATATTTTCTTCTTTAGGCTTCATAGCCACCCCGTATAATTTTGGTTTATCCCACTTTGTTAATGTTTCTAATACATGATAAAACCTACTATATTGCCGACTATTATATGGTGGATCTATAAATGCAATATCAGCACAGGCATGTTCGGCTAATTTATTTGCATTCTCTCTGTATATCTTTATTTTTTTATTTTTTATGTCTATTGGTAATATCAAATCAAATTCAAAAGATCGAGCCGCCCCAGATTTTTTTATAAACGCATCATAATGTCCCACAGTATTTGCCATATGATCTGCAGAATATAATAACGAGGCCAATAATATATCATGTTCTTTCTCGTTTATTTTTTTGTTCAGATACAGATCTTCTATATCTTGTCTAATATAACCTATTTTCACTGCGTCATTATATGAGAAGAATTTATTTCCAAACATATCAGATACATAATTTGACTTTTGTAATTGTGCCGCAGGTATGTTTAAATATGTTTCTTTTATCTTTTGTAACTTTTTTTGATTATAACTACCTTTTCCGAAGAAAGCCTTATATATCGCTTCATTAGAAAACAAGAAATCGTTAATTATGATATCATCATATAAATCGAGTAAACATGCCGATACACAGCCCGTACCCGCAAAAACATCAAACAAAGACCTACACTTTGGACATTCTGCAACAATCAGATCACGTATCCATGGCATTAGCTTGCATTTGTTACCTATATATCGTCTGTTTTCTATACCGAACATAATTCCTTTCCTTAAGGAAAAATTTAGCCCAAAACAAGGGATAAAGTCAAGTAGAACAAATAATAAAAGCTAAATCTTGTATTTTTAAGATTTGATTCTATATCAGTTGTATACAAAAGGAGAAAAATCATGACAAATACTATTTGGCACTCTAACACAGAAAGGCCTAGAAAAGGCTCAGAAATTTTATGTATCGGGCATAATGAAAATGGCGATTTCGTTATTTATGGCACAGCCAGCCATTACGAAGACACGTTTTGCATCATTGATAATGTTGAAGTGGAATATGCTAGCGACATTGACAAATGGTGCTACATAACAGATTTGTTAGAATTATTGCAAAATGTAGACAGTTATAAATAAAAAAACGAATTCATCCGACCACGTTTTATTTAATATAAACAAATGACTGTGGCGCGTTTTAATATATCAATCTACGCAATCCAAGCGTCTTTTTGTTTGGCGCCAGAATCATATTCATCGTTATGCACGATGATGCCTAAGATTTCTTCTTGGTTCTGACTTTTAAACGAATTGATATCATTTTGGTAAAACGCCGCACTCATAATTTACGTCCTTGGTTGCTAGTGTTTTTGATATGATTAAATCAGCCGGCAATTGAGAATGTTGCAATAAATTTGGTAATTCTACCCATTCTTGTTTATCGTGTACTTTCAATGTGATGTTGCCAGTATAATCCAAGATTTCATACGCATATAATTCTAACTCTTTACCGGAATTCAGTTGAAGTTTTGCGACCGTTATTAAATCACCTATATTGGCATCAATCCCCAGTTCTTCTTTTAATTCACGATGCAAACAAGTGGGGCCGTCTTCGCCATCTTCAAATTTTCCCCCTGGATATTCCCACTCGCTCGCCAAAGGCTCTGTTGGGGCGCGCCGCATCAACAATACCGAATTGTTTTTTCTGAATATTCCAGCCGTCACTTTCATAACTTTCCTCTGCCTAAAATCCTACAAAAAAGCACATGCAAAAGCAAGGACATAAAAGCGAAATGAATTACTTATCCATATCGCTAAACATAAAGATTTGTCCTGTTTTGTTCCACATTATGAGCACGTGTTGATTTTACTTGTAGATTTATAATTCTTTGCCATTCTGCGCCGCATTTATCGCATTTCCGGCACACACAGAAACCGGGGGGGCAGGAACTGGTAATAAACCTGTTGACAAAATATATTTTTTTAGTCTATGCTGACCACATGATTATAAGACAAATTTCACAATCTTAAACTTTGGAATCATCATGGAACGCACTGGAACACACAAAATCACGATTACGTTGAAATTTGAACTGCTGTTGGGGGGAGATGACATTTATTGCAGCATTTGTGGTCAACCAATCCTGAAAAATCAAAAAATGTCTATCGACCACTATATCCCACGCACGCGCGGTGGCACAGATTATCGTGACAACCTGTTTCCGGCACACCAGATATGCAATTCTATCAAAGGCGATATGATGCCAGACGAATTTGAAGAACGCAAACCAGAATTATTTCAACATGCACTAGATACGTGGAAACTTAAAAAAACAGAAAAAACAATTGTCGCAAATGCACTGATGCATATGAAAGAAAAATAATTATCTGGCCTGATAATACTTATACCATTTCATACAACAAAAACGCCCCAACGCGTTTTGCCAGGGGCGAGAATGACATGAAAACTGTTGCGCCACATCAGCGTTCGCTGGTCGCGGGCTGGTCAATAAAAATCCAAATCAACCAAATCAATGCCGCAATACCAACAAGACTGTATATGATACTGCTGGCAATGGTGGCCGGTCCGAAAATCCATGCAACCAAATCAAAACCGAATATACCAATCAGTCCCCAATTCAGGGCACCAATAAATGTCAACGGTTTCAACACATAGTTTGTCAGTCCTCTCATCTGTTTTTTCTCCTTTGAACAGGTTTAATATTGTCTGTATCCAGACACGACAATTATACCGAACTTTATTATGTATCGCAATCCGTTTATACGACTTAGGAAAACGTTCTTAGCCCTGCAATCTATGGCGCACAACATAACATACCAGGACACATTGCCGCATTATTCGTGCATATCAACTATGTGTCTGATTACATAATTTGCGCACATCAGTCCAAATGTACCTGTAATTGTTACCATTGAACCAAAAGTATGATTTGGTGCGACGTTAGGGTTTGCCGCCTCGGTCGAATAGACGACGGGATAATCAGGTATGTGCGCCGCGCGTATCAGTCGGCGAATCTTGGCCGCCAATGGACACACTGTTGTTTTTGATAGCCTTGTAATTTTGATTTGTGTGGGGTCAGTTTTACGCGCCGCGCCCATACTGGATATAAATGGAATATTACGCGCCTGACACCAGGCGGCCAACGCAATCTTGGACGGCACAGAATCAATCGCGTCAATCACAAAATCAGGAAAAACATCGGGGGCGTGCGCGTCATCAAAGAACATATCAAACGTATCAACCACCGCGTCTGGATTTATATCGCGCACACGGGCGGCGGCGACCGATACCTTTGGCGTGCCGACGGTTGACGTCAGTGCAAACAACTGGCGATTGATGTTTGATTCTTCTATTTTGTCAAAATCAACGACGACCAGGTGTCCGACGCCACTGCGTGCCAGGGCCTCTATTGCGAAAGAGCCGACCGCCCCACACCCAACAACCATAACGGTTGCGTTCTGTAATTTTTTAACATTTTCGTCGCCCAGTAATAATTTTATTCTGGCCAGTCTATCTGCCATTTTCAAGAATCCTTGTTGTGTTATCGTATATTATTTTGCACGCGTCTGTGGGGGCCAGTCCATAAATTTCTGCGATTTGTTCTGTAATCCGGGGCAGAATTTCACACGCCACATTTGGCGCGTCTGCATCAGATTCAACCAAAACGCGTTCCACCGGCACGCCAGACGCCGCCCGTGGCGCAACCCGTGGCCCGAACGAAAAATAGGCGTCAGAGTGCCGCAACAGTGACGCAACAATTTCCGAGTTGCCGTTAAATCCGTGAAAAACAACCGGCTGGCGCATTTTTGCACTGGCAAAAACACGCAACATCTTGTCCCACGCACGCACACAGTGAATATGCGCCACACGCCCAAAACGGTTGGCCATTTCAATCTGGCGGACAAAGGTCGGCATTTGTCCCATCACATCGCCCCGCGACGCGTCCAGGCCAATTTCACCAATCATTAAACCAGGATTTTCACACAACAGCCGTTCCATTTGCGCACCCCAATCGGGTGGCACATCCGCCACATACCACGGGTGAATTCCGATTGTGGCATACACCCCCGGCCCGTGCGCAGCGATTGCCACCGCCCAATCAGACGCGCGCGCAGAATTATATATAAATCCACAAACCGCGCCATCGGGCACTGGGGTTACATAATGACAATGCGCATCAATGTATTCAGTCATATTATATATGATACCGAGTGCAGACGTCTTTGCAACGTTTATTTATTACACGACACACAGTGCAATTTGTGGAGTGTGAGGGATACGCGTTAGCACCAGAAACAAATACAAAATATCATTTGTTATGTATGATATGCCACATGGGTTTGACAGTATGGATTGCACACCACAGCAACTCAGGTTTTTCGAGAATATGTATCGCCCTGGCCAATGGGAACGTTGTATACAGTTATCTGATGTATCCGGACAAAAACACGCCATTTCTGGACTGTGACGGGCGTGGCGGCACGTTTCTGGGGATGTCAATCGTGTTGCCCGGCATATATCTGCGCAACACGGACAAATTGGATAAATTCTTTCAAGAATTTTGTAAAAAATACATAGATAACCAGATTGTTTCCACGCGACCAAATGGTGTGCGCCAGTTTCGGCTGTCACGCCTGGGCACGCCCCAGATGGAAAAGTATATTACAAACGCGCTGAACGAATTTGCGCGCGAACGGCCCGATTTAAATTTCACAGAATCTGCCGCGCATATATTCAACGCCAATCCAATTCACGATAAACCCGCCCATTGCGGGCGGTTTTTGTGCCAGGATATAGAAAAAATATTTCAAAGTCCCTGCTGTTTGCGCAACATCAGTTCGGGCTTTCCCGCATTTAACTCTGGCGACACAGAGAACCCCAGCGCATCTATGAATGATTGTATTTGTGATTTGATATGCGCAACGTCCACATCATCTGCGGTGCAATATTCTACCTCTAAAAACAAGCCAAGATTCGTCACTGTTTCAAACTCAATCATATAATCGCTGGCCCGATATGTGCGTTTCAAATTGTCAATTTTTACCAATTCGCGCAATCCCAATGCATTGATTATGCCGGTCAATATGGTCATATCGCCAACAGTTGTTTCTAATTCTTCCGAATACAACCAAGTATCACCATCAAAATGGTCTTTTTTATACGTAATGTAATTTATACCGTCTTTCTGGCGCGTACGAAAGCAAGCACACAAACGCCCGCCATGATCTGGACACAAATCTGTGCGCAATGGGTCATAATAATATGTATCAACAGTATGTTTATCACCGACAAATTCAAAAGATGATAATTTTTGCAACACTGTCTGCTCGTCTGCAAAAACCTGAACCAAGATTTCAATTTCCTTCATTTAAGCTCTCCATTTCTTATCGGCCTGGTCGATAAAAACTAAAACGCCCATTGCGGGCGGGGGTTACATGCATGAATACGAATAGGATTCTGGCATTCTGTATAAATTATTGGTCACCGCATCAATAAATACTGGTATTATTCCCAATAGGAATCCGGGAAATACGTCCAACACGACCGCGCCCGTATTCAGATTACGCGGCACGGTTGGTGACGGACAATCTGTATTCTTGCTGGTGATTGTCATTTCATTTACCGAATATATTTTCATACTTTGTTCTGGTTTGATTTTATAGATTCCACTGTCCGCGGACACCGTTATCATTTCATCAGAATTGTTATAAATATTGGTTTCATGATTACTGCCGACACCAATCGCGCCACATGACGCCAACACGCCTACAGAACACAAAATTGCCAGTTTTCTCATTTCTTACATCCCCCTTGGGTATTATTTCCCAGTATGCGTGCCAACGCATCCGCTGTCAACAAATTTACGGTCTGGAATTTGCCGCCGTAAAATACCGCACAGGTGTTCGTCCGCGATATTTTCAGGCGTTAAATTTATAAACTCCGGCATATGCGTTTCCTTTTGCCAGATTATAACATAAAAAATGTCAAGATAAAAAACTTTAACAATATTGACAAAACGAAACTTTGTATTACAATACTTAGTATGAAACACAGACAATATTGTATTTACTGTAACAAGGAAATCACCACCCGCAGCAGCGAGCACGTTATACAAAACGCGCTGGGCGGCCTGTTGGAATCCGAGGATATTTGTTGTCCTGAATGCAACAATTATATCAGCAAGTATATTGATGCGCCGTTCACCAAGACATTTAACCCAATTATCAGTCGCATAGACAATTTTTCCAAAACGAACAATACTAAATCCGCACCACCATGCACGGGCACTGTTTCATATAATGGCCGGGAATACAGCGCAAATATCAAAAATGGCAAGGTTGTATCATGCCCTGATTTAAGTCGTGAATTGCGTTGCGATATATCAAAACTGGAAACGCCACCGCAAATTGTATCGTATAATTTTGATTTGGAAAATACTGCATTTCAGACCGGCATGGCCAAGATTGCATTCAACTATGCAATGTCACAAAATGTGGATTTCAAATACCTGGCGTCTGGTTTGATGGTTGAACGCACGGGTAATTCCGTGAATAACATACAGTATAATTACCCTGTTGTGCCGTTTTGCCCACTGAATCCGATTGACGCATTCATAGAAGGCACGCCCAACGCCACGCCTTTCCACAACATGATTTTATTTTCCCAGCACAATGAACTGTGGTGCTATATCGATTTATTCAATACGTTTCAGTACTATGTATTGTTATCAGACAATGTACCAAATGGCAAACAGGTATACGCGAATTACACCCAGACGTTGCAAAAACTGAACCGCAATGCGCCAGTATTGGACGATTTGCATGACCCGAAAACAGTTATGATTTATGCCCAACAATACGGGGTTGAACCAACCATGAACGCCGCAGAATTTACGCGGCGCGTGAATAATGCTGTGGCAATCAAATCGCAAAAGGTGGCGATGTCCAAAATAATTGGTCCGAAAATTGCGAGTATGCCGTTTATGTCAATGATGATGCAAATGCAGGGCGACGCGGCCAGCATGCAACTGATGTATGATTGTATGCACCTGTATTTTGATGATGATATTTTCCAAGAAAAAAATTTCAGAACCGTGACCCCGGCCCTGGCCGGTGATGGGTCTGTCGCATACCCGCATGAAATAGTGCGCCTGGTGTCAGAAACCCCAGACATGCTGAGACAATATACAACAATGAAATTCAATAATTTGAATAACCAGTTGCGCACACAAAAGCAACGATAATATAAAATATGATTGCGGCTCCCTCGCCCACGCGCTGCATGGGACTGCGGGGCATTCGTGACAACGCGCCCGTCAAATTGACGTGCGCGTTTACTCATTGTCGAACCCTTTCTTCGGGTTCTTCGTCCCGTGTCCGGCAAAAATTAAAACGCCGACAAGCGGCGTTTGAATTTTTGGTGGGGACACAGGGACTCGAACCCTGGACCCAATGATTAAAAGTCATTTGCTCTACCAACTGAGCTATGTCCCCAAAAACGGAACCTGAATCCGGGGCGTGGTGCCCTCTGTTCAAGGTTCGGGGCAAATTTTGACATAATCTAAAATAAAAATCAAGTAAAAATCACATTTTTATTTATTTTTTGTTGCGCGGATTTGTGCCGACGCCAACAGGCGTTCAAAATCAATCGCACCACCTGCATCTGTATCCAGCCAATCGGTCACATGCGTCACAATGTTTTCTACATGGTGCGCAATCACCATTTTATTATTACGATATCTGGTTTCGTTAACCATATGTAGCAATTCGCGCCCCAGGCCTGCCAGCGTCTGAATTTGCGGGGCGGACAACAAATTTGACTGGACGGCGGCATAGACCACCCCCTCCAATTCTATATGATATGAGCGCAAGACTTCTATGGTCGACTGTGTTAGATGTATCTTGCGTGCGATTGCCGTCGCAGATAATCCGTCCATCCGGTTCAGTGATTCCAATGTCGCACGCCCACGCAACCCAACGGATTTACGTAACTGCATTATAATATTCAACACCAGGACATTTATCTTGTCAGTCATATTAGCGGTCAATGTAGTGCTGAGGCGACTGGAAATCCGCGAATTTGAATAGTCATACAGCAAAAACACCAATGGTATCGACAGCAATGACGCCGCAATATTCGTCACTAAATCAGCCAGTTCTTTGTCGGCAAGATTATCCTTGGTCACGATAAACAGCACCACCCCACCTGCAATTGACAACAGGTATGGGATACTTTTTAGCATAAAATCACGAAATTGCCTTCCCATATATCCAGCATATCAGAAATCATCAAACAAATTCACAGGAACAAAATTCTAGGCTATTTCACCACCATACGGACGCACAGTGGTGTTTGGTGTGGGATTTGGCATCGTCGCACGACGCGCCGCACGACGACGAGCAAATATCATCGCCCATCCGCCCAGCGACACCAACAGCACCGCTAAAATCGCAATGCTGTTGCGCCAACTGCCCAGCATAGAACCCAGACCAATTACCAAACAGATAATCATATATGACGTCTGGTCCGCAATGCTGTAAAACGATAAAACCTCCATCCGGTTTTGCGATGGGATTAAGTTCTGGAATCGTGCATATAACAAAATTTTTATCACCGCACAAATCACATACCCTGCCCCCAACGCCACCAGGCCCCAAATCGTGTAATCCAGCGCAAACAGTCCAAACAAAGCACCTGCGACAATTATCATCGTATACATTATCATTGGTGACATACCAACGAATTTATGAGCAAATGCCTGACCAATAACTTGGCACCCCATAATAAAGAAAGGCACCGCCCCAATGTATGACGCGGGCACCCCAATATCGTATCCTATCAGTGCCAGATAATCATTTAAATATGAAAAATTCGTCACCAACACACACAGCACCAACATCGTCACAATCATCGGCGTTGCACGCATTACCGACACGGCCCCACGTATAGATTTTATGACCGAACATCCGTTATCCGCGATTCCGCGGTATTTCTGAATCAGATTCATCTGCGATATAAACAGCATTGACAACGCCAGCGACACAATCGACAGCGCGGTTATCCATTCATACCCCCACACCCACAGCAACGATCCCGCCGATGACACCGCCGTGCCGATTGCGGCAACGTTCTTGCGCCGCCCCAGGATTCGTTCATACGCCAATGTGTTTGTCCGCGCACGCAATTCATCATACAAAACATCTTCGGACACAACGTTATAAATCGCCCCGTGCATTCCCCATAACAACATTCCGATTGCAAAACCAGAAAATGTTGGCCACAAAATCCACAAGATGAACGCCGCCGCCTTTAATACCTGGCCGCTAAACAGCACATTTTTTGCCCCAAAACGTCGCGCCAAGTGTGCCACCGGGAATTGCGTCACCAGAACTCCGCCTGACCATAACATCAGCAGGACAGATATGCCAAAGTCACTGACCCCGCGGGACTGCATAAACACGGCATAGACCGGTGCCAACAGCATTGTTGCGTTAAAGAATGTGTATCCATATATGCACGTCAAAAAATTTCGAACCGAATATTTGTTCGCCATGTGGTGGGTGTATCCTTTCTCTTGCTGCGGGGGCATTATACACTATGTTTTACGGGCCTGTATATTGATTTTTTTTCAAAAAACACTATAATTATATATGTATTGGATACAAAGGATGTGCCTATGGCCGTAAAGATGAACGAGTTTTTGTTACAGTATTATATGCAGATGCGGTTTAACCACATGCCAGCCGAGGTTCGCGCCAAATACGACGAATATGCCAAGAACGACGATTTTCGCGGCAATATGAAAGATTGGAAAAAGAATCTGATGGGCAAACCTATGCCTGACCCGACCGAGGTGGGTGGCGCATGGGAACTGAGTGATGACGAGTGGGAAAAACTGTTCAAGGCGTTTCAGAATGCATTTCGTGGCATGGCCGCCGACCAGGGGTCGTTTAAAGAAAACAAGGATGCGAACGATTTCTTGAATGAATATTTTGGCGATGCGCTGACCCACCTGTTTTCAAACAGCACCGCCAGCAATGCCGCCGAAACCCAGATTCAGGGTGCGTTCAAATCATTTTTGGTATCAAAACGCAACAGCCTGGAAATCTATTTCAAGCAATGGGGGCTGACGAACGACGATTTCTCGTATTCTGATTTAATAGACGGCATCAGCAAAAAAGAATACAACGCATCACCAAAATTCCAGAATAAAATCAAGCAAATTGCCCAATATCTGACATTCTATTCCAATCAGCCAGACTTTCAGACAGCGATTGGCATCAATACACCGCTGGATTTCAACGATATTGAAAAAGGATTTGACGATGCGGCAATTGACCCGCAAAAATTGGATTATTTCAAGCGGAATCATCGCGACCTGTTGGATACGCTGAACAACAAGTCCAAGGTCTTGGACGTCTTCAAAAATTATGATGGCGGCAAGATTTCTAAGCATATCGCCACCGCCAAGACCAAGGTAAATTATGACGACAAGGAATCTGATGACTATGTTCCGCCTAAACGCCAAGACGAATTGACCCCGTGGCAACAATTGTCCAAAAATACCAGCGACACATGGGCTGATTATATGGACAAGTATGTCAAATTGCGTGGCGACCGTCTGTATATGTCTAGTCCTGCAAAACTGATTGTCAAGGCATTAGATGGCGCAAAAATCAAACCAACAGATGGTCTGGGCAAGGTATTGGAAAACGCAGGTAAAATCAAAGAAAACCTGCGATACAAGTCGCCAACCGCGACCAAGCATTTCGATTGGTTCGCCAAGGCAATAGGGCAATTAAAAGAAACAATGCCCAAGGCATTTGCAGGGGCACTAAAAAACGGTCGCCAGATGCGCGCGATTATATCTGAATTGATTATGATGGCAGTGCGCGATGGCAAGACGGACGAGGCAAAAACCGCGATGGAAATATTGTCTGTCATCAAATACGGTTACACCACCAGCAAGATCATGGACGCATTGGGCAAGGAAAAATTATCTATATTTTCGGACAAGGGACTGTCGTGGAATAAAAACGAAGGTGTTCAATTCGTTACCACAGCAATGGATAAAAGTATCAAAGCGGCGTTTATGGGTGTTGGATACGGAATCACAATCGCAGGAAATGCAATCAAATTAAACGGCAGCAAATTCGGTGGTCACGATACCAAGCGTATGCAGACAGCGCACCAAGACGCACTGACCAAGAACACGAACGACCTGAACGATACAGTCAATGAAACAAATATGCGCAACACTCAGGATAACCAGATAATCCAAGATGCACAAAACACAATCAATCAGACAGGCATAACTGCGGCGACCGTCGCCCAAAAACGGCAAGACTTGCAAAACGCCCAGGCTATCGAAGAACAAAAGAAAAACGCACTGGACGCGGCACGCACGCAATTAAATGATACTGACAAAAAACTGACCGAATATGCCGAAATCACAAACGATTTGGCCGCCGCCCAGCAGCAATTGCAACAGGTTCAGGCGACCATACAACAAATGCAAAACGCGCTGAATAACCCTAATACGTTCAATGGCATGTCCCCACAAGAAGCGGACACACAACGCACCAGTTTGCAACAACAGATTGCCGGAATGCAGATGACATCTGCAACATTGCAACAAACCGCTGTAAACTTGACTGCACGTCAACAACAAGCAATTCCTGACGTCCAAGTGGCAATTGCCAATCGCCCTGCATACGAAGCCGCATTTAACACGGCCGAGGCCGACTATAACGCCGCCAGCACAAACACTGCGCAACTGAGCGAACCAATCCAACAATTTGACGAAGCAACTCAAATCATTGACGAAATGAACACACGAATCCAAAAACGTGATGACGAAATCTCCAACTGGGACGATAATCATCAGGATAAGTATCGCGAATTGATGGCGTATTGGGACTTCTTGGAATCTGGGCGCGATTCACGCACCGGGCGTCTATATTCGTGGCGTCCTGGCAGTGCGTCAAAAAAACAAAAGAAATTTGACCAAAAATCTGGCGCATTATTCCAGCAATATTTGAACAGGTATCAGTATGCGCCATAACACACTTGCTTTTTGGGGTATTTTATGATATAATACGCCACATGACTACACCGCCAATTGGCGGTGTTTTTTGTTAAAAAACAATCTCTATTTAACCAAAGGATTTGATAATGGCACGAATTTTGCAAATTCGCCGAGGCACCACCGCACAAAATGACAATTTTACAGGACTGGCTGGAGAAATAACCATGGACACAGAAACCAAGACATTGCGTGTGCACGATGGCGAAACACTAGGCGGCGTTACACTGGCACGCGCCGACGCGATTGCGAACGCATCATTTGATATAACAACGGTTTCTGATGATTTTTGGAACGCGTTGTTTGACCGTATGGGCGTAACCGCACCAACACTGATTTCATCACGCGAAATGCCGATTCCAACAGGCGTCAGTTCAACATATACGTTTAACACGGCCCGCACACCAATTTTTTCGTGCGCTGTGCTGGTATGCCGCGCAGATGACGCCGGATACTGTGCAGGCGACACAGTTTCTGCATTTGGTATTGGCACACGTGCCAATCCCGCCCCGAATACCCGCCAGACCAATGATGGTATCACGGTGCAACTGATTATCGGGAACGACGCGTTTTGGGTGTCCAATCCCCAAGATGGCATGTCTACCCCTATCACCGCAAACGCATGGCGCATAAAATACCTAGTTTACTGTTGAAAACATAAAAATACTTTGCTATGCTGACCCACATAGAAAAGAGGAAACAAATGTACATACTTGCATTAAACTGTGGGTCTTCGTCGTTAAAATACCAGGTTTTTGACGCGAATTCCAAGACGGCCGTTGTTGGCGGCAATGTTGAAAAAATCGGTCTGCCGGATTCTTTTGTAACACAAAAATATCCGGACGGCACAAAACAACGTAAAGACACCTTTATGAAAAATCATGACGAGGCGTTAAACGTTGTTCTGTTCATGCTGCGCGAAGCATCAATTGACCTGAACGAAATAAATGGCGTCGGTCACCGCGTTGTTATGGGGGGCGACAAATTCGCATCATCGGTTGAAATCAATGACGCTGTTATGAAAACTATTGATGAACTGTCATCTATTGCACCATTACACAATCCGCCTGCACTGATGGGCATTGTGACTGCCAAACAGTTGTTGCCAAACGCGAAACAGGTTGCCGTATTTGACACCGCGTTTCATCAGACTATGCCAGATTACGCATATCGTTATGCCGTGCCAACTGCGTGGTATAAAGAACTGGGCGTTCGCCGTTACGGCTTTCACGGGACATCACACATGTATGTATCAAAACGCGCAGCAGCGATGCTGGGCAAACCCGCAGACCAATGCAATCTGATTACATTACACATCGGCTCAGGCGCATCAGCAAGCGCAATCAAGAACGGTGTTTCTGTTGACACATCATTGGGCATGACACCATTGGCGGGTCTGACCATGGGAACACGTCCCGGTGATTTAGACCCAGGTGTTGTTCTGTATGTTATGAATACATTGAAATTGACCCCAGACCAAATGCAAAAGCATTTGAACAAAGACTCTGGTCTGATGGGATTGACTGAATGCTACGCCGACCGCCGCGACGTCGAACAGAACAAGGATTCTGATGATAAATGTCGCCTGGCCATAGATACAGAAGTACACAATGTAAAAAAATACATTGGTGCGTTTATGGCGGAATTAGGTCACACAGACGCGCTGGTATTCACCGCGGGCGTTGGCGAAAATGACGACTACCTGCGTGAAAAGTTCTGTGCCGGATTGGAAGAACTGGGTATCAAACTGGACAAAGAAAAGAACGCCGCGTCCCTGGCACGCAAGGGCGTTGACGAAGCTGTTATCAGCACACCTGACAGCCGTGTCAAAGTATTCATGATTGCAACCAACGAAGAATTGGTTATTGTTGAAGACACATTAGCAATCATGAACGGCACATATAATCCAAATCATCTGAAAATGGATTATTCATTTGCCAAACCACAAAAAACAAGGTAATAAAAAACGCGCCATTGGCGCGTTTTTTATTCTAATACTTGTTTTTGCAGTTCTATCAACTTCTGGCAACCAACTGCAGCCATGTTCATCAGTTCGGTAATTTGCGCTGTGTCAAATGGGTGCTGTTCCCCGGTTGCTTGAATCTCTACAAACTGGCCGGATTCGGCAACAACAAAATTAGAATCCAATTCAGCCACACAATCTTCGTCATAATCCAAGTCCAGCACTAATTCCTCGTGGAACAATCCCGCCGATATTGCGGCAACATGTTCACGGATTGGATTCTGGGATATACGACCTGCCTGCATCAAGTGCCGCACAGCCAAACATAACGCGACAAAACCACCCGTAATTGACGCACAACGCGTCCCGCCGTCGGCCTGAATCACATCACAGTCAATTGTAATCGTGTGCCGCCCCAACGTATCCATATCAACAACACTACGAAAAGCCCGCCCAATCAGACGCGAAATTTCCGCACTACGATGATCCTTGATAATGGCATCACGATTTTTACGTGTGCCACATGCACGTGGCAACATTGAATATTCCGCAGTTACCCAACCACCGGTTTTGTTTTGGACACGTTTCCATAACGGCTGATTCAAATCCACCGATGCTGTGCATAACACCTGGGTTCCGCCAATTTTTATCATGCACGACCCCTCGGCCCATTTGTTGACGCCTGTTTCCATGGATACAGGACGCATCTGATTTGGCTTGCGCAACGATGGACGTATCATTTTTTGCCTTTTGTTATATAGTTATTGTGTAATCAGTATATATTACCCCGCCCAGATTGCAATATTTTTTACATTTGCATTTTCGCGCCTATGTTGTTATGCTGGGTGTTTGTTAAAGGAAGTTTTATGTCGGCACAAGCAAAACGCGTGATTAAAAAGGTTATCAGTTACTCGGGAATTTTCTTTTTTATCCTGGCCGCTGGGATGTTATGGTGGCAACTGCGCAATTACACATTTTATGATATTATTCGCGCTATTACGGCGATTCCGTTGATGAATCTGGTTGGGGCATGCTGCGCATGTCTGGCGGGATATTTCGCATTGTCATTATATGATTTCCTGGCCTTGAATTATGTCGGCGAAAGTAAAAAGGTCACATGGTGGAAATGGATGCTGGCCGGAATGCTGGGGTTCGCAATCAGCAACAACGCCGGTCACGCCGTAGTCAGCGGGGGTGCAATACGATATCGCCTGTATACCCGGTGGCGTATTCGAGGTGGTGACATTGTAAAAATGCTGACCATTTCTGGTTTTACATATTTCTTGGGGTGTGCAGCAATTGTGTTGATTGGGTATTTCCTGGTTCCACGCGATATATTCACTGCTTCGACCGGGGCGGCCGTTGGATTGAATGCGCTGTTTATATTCTGTGCAGCGGCGTTACTGGCGTATTTTGCAATGACATTACTGTTCCATGGTAAAAGCATTAAAATCGGCCAAATAAAGTTCCAGATTCCATCAATCAAGATGGCCTGGTTGCAAATGATGCTGGGTATTACAGACAGTGTTCTGGCTGGACTGGTGCTGTATTTTTGTTTAATTCCGTTCGTTGACATACCGTTTGGGACGTATATCGGCCTGTTCGTAATTGCCCAAACCACTGGCGTATTCAGCCAGGTTCCAGGTGGCATCGGCGTGTTTGAAACGGTCTTTATGCTGGCGTTGCCTGACACCGTAGATAAAGCCAATATTTTCGGTGCCCTGTTGGCATACCGCATTATTTATTATGTGTTACCACTGATTGGCGTTGGGGGACTGTTTTTCATATATGAACGCTGGTTGCGGGCGCGTATGAAACGCTGGGCCGACGAAGCGCGCGAAAAAATTTCCCAGATTCCTGCGAAAATCAAGCATATTAAAACACGCAAAAAATAAATACCTTGCCATAACGGGGTTGGGCATGCTAGACTGGGACTTGTCGTATGACAATGGGGTATAGCAAGTGTTTGTATTATCACTATTTTATACATTTTGGATTTTGCCACTGGTTTATGTGGCTGTTTCCCTTGGCATGGGCTGGACCGCCCCACGGGGACGAAATGTATCCGTTGCATACGAACCCGCAACAAAAGGATTACTAAATGTCAAAGAAAATCTATGTGGACGCTGTCCACCCGGAAGAAACCCGTGTGGTGGTGGTGGATACAGCAACCAATCGTGTTTCTGATTTTGATGTTGAAACAACAACAAAACCTCAGATAAAAGGGAACATTTATCTGGCCAAGGTTATTCGTGTAGAACCGTCATTACAAGCGGCATTCGTAGACTATGGCACAGGTAAAAATGGTTTCTTGCCGTTTTCAGAAATTCATCCGGATTATTATCAGGTGTCACCCGAACAGAAAAAGAAACTGTTGGAATTAGCACATGCCAATATCGTTGACGACGATGACGACCCAGATGATGAAAACGATGAAATTGCAGAATACGACGACCACAGTGCCGGCGAAGATAACAAGGAATTTGCCAAACGTGCACGCGAATTCAAGATTCAAGATGTTATAAAGCCAAAACAAATTTTGTTGATTCAGGGTGTCAAGGAAGAACGTGGCCAAAAAGGTGCGTCAATGACGACGTATCTGTCATTGGCGGGACGTTTTGCAGTTCTGATGCCAAATTCGCGCAAACGCAACAGTTATGGCATTTCAAAAAAGATTTCCGATAAATCTGAACGCGCCCGTCTGCGCGACATCTTGCATGGCTTAAAGATTCCCAAGGGAATGACGGTCGTTCTGCGCACGGCGGCGATGGGGGCCGATGCCACATCAATCGCGGCTGATTACGATTATCTGGTAAATCTGTGGAATGAAATCCGCAAAACAACGCTGGAATCTGTTGCGCCGGTCACAATTCATACCGAAGATTCATTATTGCGTCGGGTCGTTCGCGATTTCTTGGCGGACAAAGATGACGTCTTGGTCGTCCAGGGCGAAGAAGCATACGATGCTGCGAAAATGTATTTCCAGCAAATGTATGGTCGCGCACCACGCAAACAGTTGGTTCAATACAAAGACGTTGCCGTCCCATTGATGGTCAAGGCTGGTGTTGAAAAACAACTGGAAGGATTGCATGGCCCATACGTTCAATTGCCATCGGGTGGGTCGCTGGTTATAAACCAGACCGAAGCGATGGTCACGATTGACGTCAATTCGTCACGTGCGATAAAAGAAAAAGATATTGAACAAACCGCCCTGAATACTAATTTAGAGGCAGCCGAAGAAATCGCATTGCAACTGCGCCTGCGCGATTTGGCGGGGATTGTCGCGATTGACTTTATTGATATGGAAGAAGAACGCAACAACCGCAAACTGGAAATGAAAATGCGCGAGGTTATGAAGCGTGACCGCGCCCGCACCCAGGTTGCAAAAATCAACGCATTTGGTGTGTTGATGTTGTCGCGTCAACGCCTGCGCAGCAGTTTTATTGAAACATCGTATGTCCAGTGTCCGCACTGTTTGGGTGCCGGCGTTGTGCCATCTATCCAGACGGCAGCGTTGATTATGTTCCGCCATCTGCAAGAAAAACTGCTGGCAAAAAGCGCACAGAAAATCATTATGACGGTTCCGACCGATGTGGCAATTTACCTGTTGAATAACAAACGCTCTGAATTGGCTGCGATGGAATCAGAATTTGAAACCGAAATAGTGATTGTTGGCGACGACAGCATGATGAGTATTGAACAATATTCAATTCAACGCGTCGCGCCCGAGGCTGCCAAGACCGAAGACCTGTTAGATGCGCACACGCCATCAACAGATGCAAAAAAGAAAAACGCCCAGCACACCGAGGCACGAAAAACAACAATGAATGCCCCACGTCGCAAGCGTAAAAAGCAACCAAAAAAACAATCTTTTTGGGAAAAATTGATTGGATAAAAAACCGCCCCACCTGGGGCGATTTTCTGTAATTTGTAATTGCCAAATGGGGCAAATTCGGCTACCGTTTAATATATGAATGCGGAACTGTTGGATTTTTTGAAAACCGACCTGCAATTCGTCAAGGGTGTGGGCCCCGTTCTGGCCGCGCGTTTTGACGATGTATTGGGCGGACGGCGCGTGCTGGATTTTATGCTGCATATCCCGGCATACATTCGCGCACGCGGCGTTACCGAATGCGTGGCGGACGCAACGCCGGGCGAAACACTGACAATCCCGTTACAGGTAAAATCCCACCGTCGTGGTCGCACATTTCGCGGGCGGCGTATTCCGACCCAGATTATTTGCAATGACCGCACGGGCGGCACGGTCACGTTACAGTTTTTTAATACGCATTTCTTGGATTACTGGTTGGAAAAATTGCCGATTGGTGCGTGGCGCATGGTCAGCGGGAAACTGGAAAAATCCGCACGCCCCACAATCAATCATCCGGACTTTATCGAACCCATGGAAAATGCCGCACGCATCCCGTCAATCCAGGCGATTTACCCATCTGGCGAGGGGTTGACCCAGAAAACATTTGCCGCTGTTCGGGACCAGATTTTTACCGCCCTGCCCGACAAATTGTCGGGCGAGACGGATGAAAACGTGCGCGAATTCTTTGACGCGGTTGCGCATGTGCATTACCCAGAATCCAACGATGATTTAATGCCAAATGCCAAATATATTGTAAAGTTGGCGTATTGGGAATTACTGGCGCACCAGACCGCCATCGCAATCAGTCGCCGTAATCGTCGTGACCCGCACAATCGTCGCGTGGTGCGCCCAATAAAACATAATTTGATGGATAAATTCCGTGCGATATTACCATTTGCATTGACTGGCGCACAACAGCGCACAATTGATGAAATTTTTGCCGATATGGCGGCTCCAGTGCCAATGATGCGACTGGTTCAGGGTGATGTCGGCAGTGGAAAAACCATCGTTGCCATGGCGGCGGCGGTACGCATGGCAGAAATGGGCGGCCAGACGGCAATGCTGGCCCCGACAGATGCGTTGGCGTTGCAACACTATAATAAATTGAAACCTATGTGCGATAAAATCGGCATTGTGTGCGACATATTGACCGGTCGGGACAAAGGCGCGGCGCGGCGTGAAAAACTGATATCATTACGTTCGGGGCGCACGCGACTGGTTATCGGAACGCATGCACTGTTTTCAGACGATGTTGAATATCGCGATTTGGGATTGGTCATTGTGGACGAACAACACCGTTTTGGTGTCACCCAGCGCGAGGCCCTGCGTGCCAAAGGCACGAACCCAGATTTGGTGGCATTGTCGGCGACACCAATTCCACGAACGTTGTCTATGACAATATATGGTGACATGGACGTATCTGTCATAAATGAAAAGCCTGCAGGCCGTCTGGCCATCAAGACAACAAAACTGCCGATTTCACGTATTGGCGACCTGGTTGCACGCATATCGGCACAAATTGCCACCGGGGCCAAGGTGTTTTGGGTTTGTCCCTTGGTCGAAGATAGCGAAGACGCACCCGCGGCCGCCGCTACCGCACGATATGAAGACTTAAAGAGATTTTTTCCAACTGCCGGCCTGGTTCATGGTCAAATGGATAAAAAGCAGCGTGATGCCACAATGGCAAAATTTGCCGATGATAATTCTGATATGTCATTGCTGGTTGCCACCACTGTCATAGAGGTTGGCATTGACGTCCCACGCGCAACAATTATGGTGATTGAAAACGCCGAACGTTTCGGATTGGCCGCCCTGCACCAGTTGCGCGGTCGTGTCGGACGCGGCAATACCCAATCGTATTGCGTGCTGTTATTTGGGAAAACAACGGAACACGGAATGCAACGCTTGGACGTATTGTGCGCAACCGACGACGGATTTGCAATCGCAGAACAAGATTTAATGATGCGCGGCACGGGCGAACTGATTGGCACACGTCAAAGCGGTTGGATAAACTATCACTTTGCTGATTGGCGCGAACATCGCGACCTGTTCCGCATGGCGGCAAATGCCGCCCGTGATCAGGCCACCACTGACACCTGGGCACGTGATCTAATGTTTATATTTGACCGGGGGGCACAAATCAGTGCGTAGACTATTTGTATTTTTATTATGCGCCTTATTGACAACGCCTGGGCACACAGCGTCACTAATAAACGACACAGAAATTGAACGATATCTGACTGAATTGGTCACACCGATTGCCACTGCCGCTGATATTCCGGCAAAACGCCTGCGTGTACATATTGTGCGCGATGATGATTTTAATGCGTTTGTTATGGGCGGTGACGATGTTTATATTTATACGGGTCTGTTGATGCAAATAAAAACCCCCGACGCATTGCAGGCTGTCGTTGCACACGAACTTGGACATACGATTGGTGGCCACATGGCCCAGATGTCATCACGTATGACCGCAGAAATGCGTCGCGCAATGCTGATTCAGGCACTGGGTATCGGACTGATGGTGGCGGGCGGAAATCCCAGTCTGGGTGCAGGCGTCGTGGCGGGTTCCAGTGGTATCGCCACGCAATCCATGCTAGCATTTTCCCGTGACGAAGAACGCATTGCCGATAACCTGGGACTGGATTTGATGGTGCGTGCCGAACAAAATCCAAACGGATTTATTACTGTATTTGAACAAATGCAGGAACAAACCGGTGTAATGGAATCACGTATAAACCCAACACGAGTCAATCACCCTTTGACAGCGGAACGATTAAAAAACGTCCGTGACCGCATTGCAAAAATGAACTATACGCCCAAAAAACAGAACACCACACGCGACGCAAAATTTGAACTGGTGCGAGCCAAGTTGATTGGATATCTGGACACGCCGACGCGAGTCAATGAACTGTATCCATCGCGCGACAAACGTGACGCCGCAATATACGCACGCGCCATCGCCGCAATGCAAGCGGGCGACCTGGCCACGGCCCAGCGTGGGACCCAAACCCTGATTTCACGCGACGGACAAAATCCATATTTCTATGAATTGTTAGGCGATATTCAATATCAATTTGGTCATTATGACGACAGCATCGTCGCATACGAACAATCGTTAAAACTGGCGGGCAACGCCACCCAGATTCAAACTGCATTGGCACTGGTATTAACCGAACGACGCAACCCCAATGATACCACGCGTGCTATTGAACTGTGCAAACGCGCGATACTGACCGATGCTGCGCCGCTAACATACTGGGTGTTGGCGCGTGCATATGGCGACGATGACCCTGGGCGTGCGGCATGGGCAACCGCCGAATACCATAATATGATTGGCAACACCAAGAACGCAAAAAAATACGCAAAACTAGCCCAGAAAAAATTAAAATCAACCGACGCCGAATATATAAAGTCTGGCGATATTTTGTCCGGGAAATAATTTTTTGCCGTGCTTACTCGTAAGCGAACCGCGGTTCGAATCCGGTGAGATATGACCAGTTTAATAAAAAACGCCAACCGTTTGGTTGACGTTTTTTATTAAATGGGGCGGATAACCGGATTCGAACCGGCGACACCTGGTACCACAAACCAGTGCTCTAACCAACTGAGCTACATCCGCCATACTGGTGGAGCTGATCGGACTCGAACCGACGACCCCTTGCATGCCATGCAAGTGCTCTACCAACTGAGCTACAACCCCATGCGAAGCCTTATTTTATATTTCTTCTTGCCAAATGTCAAATCAATTTGCTAACCTTTTTACACAAGAAGGAGATTTAATATGGATTATCAAGCATTGAAATCAGAAGTGGAACAGAAAACCCAGCAAACACTGGACGTTTTGTCGGGCGAATATGCTGGTTTGCGCACAGGGCGTGCGTCTGTACACCTGTTGGACGGCGTGCGTGTACCAGTATATGGTTCTGATATGCCGTTGAACCAGGTCGCAACCGTCGCAACCCCAGACAACCAGACACTGAGTGTCACCGTATGGGACATCAATAACGCGGGCGCGGTTGAAAAAGCAATTCGCGATTCGGGTTTGGGTCTGAATCCAAACACGGCAGGCGGCGTTATTCGCCTGAATTTGCCACCATTGACCGAAGAACGTCGTCGCGAACTGACCAAGGTTGCCGGTAAATACGCCGAAGAAGCCAAGATTTCTATGCGTAATATCCGCCAGGACGCGATGGGCAAAATCAAACGCGCCGTCACCGATAAAGAAATTTCCGAAGACGACCAACGCAAATACGAAGATGATTTGCAAAAAGTGTTTGATATGCGTGCCGGCCAAGTTGACGCGTTAGCAAAACAAAAAGAAGCAGACATTATGTCTGTCTAGGGCATAACGATGGGGGATCATTAGCACAACACAAAGACCAAAATTCATTACAACAATAAAATATCGGATAGAAAAATGTTTAAATTCCTGAAAAAGAAAACCGCACCAGTCACAGAAACCGTCAAAATTCCCCAGCATATCGCATTTATTTGCGATGGTAATCGCCGCTGGGCCGAGGCACGCGGATTGCCACCATTGATGGGGCACAAGGCTGGTATTTCTAACTTTGAAAACCTGGTGGACTGGTATATTGCACGTGGCGTATCAACCATTACTTTTTTTCTGTTTTCCACCGAGAACTGGAACAGAACCAAAGAAGAAGTCGATTTCTTGATGGATTTGTTCTATACCGAATTGCACAAAAATATGAAACATGCGCTGGAAAAGAATCTGCGCTATCGCGTGATTGGGTCGCGCGACCGCCTGCCAAAACGACTGGCAAATATGTGCGACAAACTGGAACAATCGTCAGCTGAAAACACTGGTGGCACGGTTGTGTTTGCACTGAATTATGGTGGCCAAGACGAAATCGTTGCCGCAGTCAATGCCGCAATTGAAAACGGCGAACCAGTTACACGCGAAACATTTGAAACATTCCTGGACACAGGCGAATTGTTGCCAATTGATTTGATGGTTCGCACCAGCAATGAATTCAGAATTTCTAATTTCTTGTTATGGAAATTGGCGTATGCCGAATTGATGTTTGTCCCAGAACATTGGCCTGATTTGGTCAAAAGCGAAAAAATGTGGCAACGCACATTGGACGAATACGCGCACCGTAACCGCAGATTTGGTGGCGGAAAAAAAGCAAACTATTCTGGTAAAAAGAAATAAAAAACGTAAAAAACTTAGGGATACCCGTCATGTCAAACACAACACAAAGAATCATTGTCGGTGGCGCGATAGCATTGGTTGCTGGTGCTGCCGCGATTGGCGAATATTTCGGATTCCATACCGTTCGGTATTTAACAATCTTGGTCGCACTGGGAATGATTGTTGAAATGATTTTGGCAACCATCCGCACACCACATGATCAACTGATGCAGAATAAAAATTGGCTTGTATGCGGTGGATTTTTGGTATGGTTATTCGTTGTGTTGGCAGCAGCCAGTTCGGTCGGCGCACGTCCGTGGATTATGTTGTTACTGCTGTTAATTATCAGCGGGGCCGATATTGGCGCATGGTTCTTTGGCCGGTTATTCGGTGGTGACAAGATGTGGGAACGCTTGTCAGAACACAAAACCTGGGCCGGCCAGATTGCAGGCATTTTATGCGGGACATTTATGTCGATTATGTATGGTTTACTGGGAACAGATATGTTTATGCCACAACTGATGTGGATTGGTATCAGTGTTGCCCTGCTTAGCCAATATGGTGACCTGACCGCCAGTTGGGTAAAACGTCGCCTGGGGATAAAAGATTTTGGTCACGTCTTGCCGGGACATGGCGGAATTTTGGACCGCTTTGATGGATGGATTTATGCACTGGTTTTGGTTTGGCTGGTTACAATGTAAGGGTTACTGGGGGTTGTTGGCATGCATATTATTTTAGCCGTTATCGCATTGTTAGTTGTTCTGGGGGTTGTGGTTTTTATCCACGAATTGGGACACTTTTTCGCGGCGCGTTGGGCCGGTGTTCGTGTCGATAAATTTTCCATCGGATTTGGCCCAGCAATTGTCAAGTGGCATGACCGACACGGAACACAATGGCAAATAGCGTGTCTGCCCCTGGGCGGATATGTTTCCATATATGGCCAGGATATGATGTTCAATCGTGGCGAATATGCCAAACTGGATACCAAGAAAAAGCATGGACATTACCTGTCGGCACCTGCTTGGAAACAGTTTTTGATTGTTGCCGCTGGTGTAACAATGAATTTTTTTCTGGCGTGGGTAATTTATTCTGGGCTGTTTATGGCACGTCCGAAAACTGTTCAATTGCCCGTCGTTGGCCAGGTTATTCAAGAATCTGTCGCATTTAATGCTGGGGTTAAACCTGGCGATATAATTATGCGTATTGATAGTGAGAAAATCACAAACTGGGGCGAATTGATTATTGCCAAAGAATTGGCTTCAAATCGCACGGCCAAAGTTGTAATTCTGCGGGATACAAAATTAGTAAATGTTGAATTGACGCCCGCCGAACGTTGGGGACTAGTTGCCGATGGCAGCAAAACCGAATTGCGCAAAAAAGGCTTCTTTGGTGCAATGTTGGCTGGGGCACGCGAAACGTATTACCAATCAAAAACACTGCTGGTTGTGTTGAAACAGATTGTGACGGGCGAACGTTCATCAAAACAACTAGGCTCGTTTATCACAATAGCCCAAGTTTCTGGCCAAGCGCTAGAGGCAGGAATCTTTGCCTTGTTATCTATTATCGCCTTGCTGTCGGTGAATTTGGCTGTTATAAATCTGTTGCCGATGCCGGTGCTGGACGGGGGTTATCTGATGATTTTGATTATAGAGGGTATAACCCGCCGTAAACTGGGCGGTCGCGGAATGGAAATCGCAATCATTATTGGTTGGATTTTAATATTCGGTTTATTTGCGTTGACCATGTGGAATGATTTGGCACGCGTATTTGGGTTGAACTAGGCATGAGTACGAAAAAAATTTTTATTGCAACAGTATGCGCGATTACCGCTGGCGGCGCTGACGCGGCAACTGTATCACGCATTGACGTCACAGGGGCACGGCGCATGGACAGCGAATCTATTCGCATTTTGTCCGATGTGAAAATCGGCGACAACGTAGGCGAGGCACGCACCAATGAAATCGCCAAAAAATTACAAGAAAGTGGGTATTTTTCACGCATCAATGTCCGTATGGCTGGCGATGTGCTGAAAATTGACGTGGCCGAGGCACCGACCGTCAACATGGTCACAGTTGAAGGAAACGACGAAATATCCACTGATGATTTAAAGAAAGAAATTCGCCTGAAAGAACGTGCCTCGTATGACGAGTCTGTTATTGGCGCAGATACCCAACGTATGCTGACCATATACCAGCGCAAGGGTTTTTTCGGCACAAAAATAGAACCCAAGAAAATTGAACTGGACGATAATCGCGTAAACGTCGTCTATGAAATTACCGAAGGTCACCCGACGTATATTACAAAAATTGAATTTGCCGGCAATAAACGTTTTCGTTCCAGTGTGTTGCGTGGTGCAATTCTGTCGCGCGAACATGCCTGGTGGCGTTTTATGACGCAGTTTGACGTCTTTGACGAAGACCGTATCCAATACGACCAACAGTTGTTGCGTCAATATTATCTGCGCAATGGTTACGCCGATGTCCAGATAACCGACACCACCGGCGTATTCACACCTGACCGACAATACTATTCTGTCAAATTCACGATTGACGAAGGGGAAAAATATAAATTCGGCAAACTGAGTGTGGACAATCCGTTCGATGATGTTCCAGACAGTGAACTGATGGACGCGATGAAAATGTCGCGTGGCGACACCTATAATATTGACGAAGTGGACGAAACAATTTCTGCCCTGCGTGGGGTTGTTGCCGATCACGGATATGCGTTTATCAATGTTGACCCAATTCCAACCAAGAACAATGAAAATCACACCATTGATATGGTATTCAAAATTCAAAAGACTAATCGGGTTTATTTGAATTCTATCAATATTCTGGGCAATGTTCGCACGTTTGACACGGTGATTCAGCAACTGATTCCGATGCGTCCGGGCGATCCGTTTTCCCTGCAAACGATTGAACAGGGTCGCCAGAATTTGATGCGCACCCGCTATTTCAAAGATGTCCAGATGGTGCCAACTCGTGTTGCAGACGCCAATATGATGAATTTAGACATCAAGGTAGAAGAACAACCAACTGGCGAATTATCTGGGGGATTTGGCTGGTCAAACATAAACGGATTTATGGTTGATGCCGGAATTACTGAAAATAACTTTATGGGACGTGGTCAGACGGTGCAACTGCGCGGTTCTATTGCACAATACCAGAAACAGGCCCTGTTCAGTTTCACAGAACCATATTTATTCGGTCGTGCATTATCAGGCGGATTTGACGTATCATACACAATGTATAACTATTCATCATTGGGTGGTTTCGGATACGACCGTGATTCATTAACACTGGCGACGCGTATGGGGTGGCGTTTAACCGACCATTGGACTCAGACGGTGCGCCTATCTGCGTCATTTGACCAGAACTATGACCTGCAAACAGGCAGCAAGTGGCGCAATTCTGACCTGTACACGTTGGGGACATATTTGAAATATTATAATCTGGATACCAATTTTCAACAGAACACGCACACCGGTGTTGTGGCAAACTTGGGGTTGGCATATACCGGATTTGGTGGCACAGAAACATTTATGCGATACAGTGCGGACATAACCGGTATGATAAAGTTCTTGGACGACCGGTGGCAATTACGTTCATCACTGGATTTCGGGTATATCCAGCCATTGGACGGCGATTACGTGTCCCGTGTTTATCGTTATTTCTTGGGCGGTGAATCACTGCGCGGGTTTGATATTGCCGGCGTCGGCAGTCGTAACTGGTATTACCAATCGTATTCATTGGGCGGCATGTGGAAATTGAACGGATCAACCCAGTTGAATTTCCCGGTATTTATCCCCGACGAATACCAGATAAAGGGATTTGTGTTCGCAGATTACGGTCTGCTGGGCAAGCCACCACGTGATGAATACACGTATCTGGGGATTGACAACTTTATTGACAGCGACCTGCGCACATCGGTCGGTTTTGGTATTTATTGGAATACGCCGATGGGCCCGATGAATTTCAGTTGGGGCTGGCCATTGAAACTGAACAAATATGACCAGGAACAACGTTTCTTGTTATCATTTGAAACACAGTTCTAAAAAAAACGCCCCGTTGGGGCTTTTTTATTTTTGCAATCAGGCCTTAACAATAAAATATTCTTAGAACGCATATGGTTTGGCCTGGAAATAATCACGAGCCTGTTGAACATTTTTGGCCGAATCCGACGCGTTACGACCATTGTCCACTAAATCCAGTGAACCATAATACGCCGTCATCATCGGGTCATACGCATTTGTTGTCGAAACCCATTTATCAGTCCCAGAATTAGGCGCGCCATATTTATCCAAAACATTTTGCCAGAACGCCAATATTTTCTTTTGACGCTGGTTTTCAAATTTATCCGCCGCCCCTTCCAGTTCGTTCACATCGTTATTATACACAACGCGCCACACGACGTTATCGGTTGCGTTACTGGTAAAATACACCGTGATTGTTTCGCCTGTATTTTCCCGCACCAGGTGCAATTCCGACGCATACATCAATCCACGATTACGTGCCAGACTGTTTATACACTTGGTCAATTCAGCGGGAATGACCGTGCCATTTTGACGACATTCATAATCCAGATTGTATTTCCAATCTTGGGCAATGGAATAAATTATACTGTGTTCCTTGCGCGGGGCATAAAGGCCACGTGTTTTGAAAAACAGCGTATGGACATCATCGAATGGCATTCCCAACATAATGCCCGCAATATCAAAATTTGACACCGCCGCCGGCGTTGCACCGGTATTCAGCGCGACCGATGATACATTGATGTCATCGCCCCCAGAATCAGTAATAATAAAATTTTCAAAATCCATTGAATCAGTATCATCCAACGCACCAGCAGCAAACGCTGGGGACGTCATGCACAAAATCATAAAAAATCCCAAAATTTGTTTCATCTGTCGCCTCAATATACGGTTATCTAACAACAACCTCTTGCACTTTGAATTTAAAAAATCCTGCTGGGTCGCCACCATTTTCCAAATACTGATGCATGCCACGTTCAACAACACTTTCACGGATTCCAGGTTCATACAAAACTTTCAAGAAAATTGTTCCTGTGGTAACAACAGGCCCTGTTGCTAAATTGTTTGGGGTTTGCCATGTCCGCAATTCATAGTCGGCACGCCAATAATCCCCATCGCCCGGACGTGTAATATCGCCTACAACATTTGCTGTGCGCATCATACCCTTGGCCGCCATATTTTGAATTTCGGGCGCAACGTTTGCTTGCCAATCACGAAACACAGACGCTGATGAAGTATTGGCCAACATGCCGTTTGACGAACCGCGCTCATCGGCATAATTGACACCAGGTAAAATACCAAAATATTCGGCAACATATCGCGTAATCAGCATATCAATCAAACGCGTATCACCAATATCAGACAATGGTTCTAATTCGCCAGGTCGTTCAGTCGACAAATTGTTCGGACGAAAGAAATACGTATCCACAGTGCGTTTTTCGCCGGCATCATATATCGCACCCGTCAAGAATATTGCGCCAAACACCAGCACAAGTAACAGTAACCCAGCAAAAAACATCAATATCTTTTTCATCAATTCAATCTGTATGCGTTAAAGTCTGTAATGTAATACCCCAATGTGCGCGGATACGATTTTGTATCGCGTCCCACACGCATAAATGCGATAATTTGCATAGATGGTGTCACGTTACCAGAAATCGTTGCCCGCACGCGCCACATACCACCATTGTTTCCAACCGCACCGACCGGCTCAATCTGTAAAGACGATGTATCCAAACTCAGTCGTCCCGACGCAGCAGCAATATCTTGCCATGTAGGCACGACGTCATATATAAATCTGTTAAACACGCTGTCATTTGTTGCGCAATATATCGCACAAACACCATCAGCGCGTGCCGGTGCATTTTCAGACATACAGACCTGGCCCCTATCGCACGTTTGCCACAGTGCCTGATTTTCCACATCGTCACCAACAGTGAACCAATCACGCGTGAAATTTGCGACAACTGATTCCTGCATCGTGCGTGATGCGCTGTATTGCATTGTGCCGTGCGAATGCCCGACCACGGACCACGTGCCAGTCACACTATCCACCGATATTATAAATGGGTCAACCGTCGCACTGCGCGATGTCCAAATCAACAAACAGCACAAGCATATAATTACAAAGAACAACGCCGAAACTAAAATGGATACAGCCCGGGAGACGGCAATGCGTTTTCCCGCTGGAAATGCCGGTGTATCAAAATTATTTGGATAATCCAACAAAATCCCCCCACATAAACTTACCGGTGGATTTTATGCCTGGAATACCATGATGCAGGCGCACGGACTCAGTTTCAATTCATTGTTGTCATAACCGACACCAACAGGTTCACGGTCATATACCTGACCACAGCCGGCCAATGCCAACGCAACAAAGAACGCCAGAAATACTTTCTTCATGATTTTTCCCCTCTTTGCTTTCAATTCTTGATTAAAGTATAAGAAAATTCACGCGCCCCGGTCAAGGATAAAAACACATATTTACCGGCACTGGCAGCCACATTTTTATTTCATAGCCTTTATTTGACAATGTTGCTATCATTACTGGTATGAATTCATATAAATCCGGGTTATTTGCAGAATTTTGGGCGCGCATGTATTTGCGCATACATGGATACCGCATTCTGCAATCGCGATACGTTACCGGGCGCAACACGGGCCGCGCCGAAATTGATATTATTGCCCGCCGCGGCAAAACCATCGTTTTCATAGAGGTTAAACGTCGCCCAACCATCGCCGCCGGTTGGGACGCAATTACGCACGCCCAGGCGGCACGCCTGCGTCGCAGTGCGGAAACATTTCTGGCACGGGAATTTCCGGGATTTGACGCGCGTTTTGATGTGATAATTGTGTGTGGCCTGCGCGTGCACCACGCACGCGGCGCAATATAAATACTTGCATTTAGGAATCACTTCTTGTATAATTTGCCCAGACTTTTGGACAAAAGGAGAAAATATGAAAAAAGTTATGTTGGCATTGTTTGCCGTTATGACATTGGCCGCCTGCACAGGTTCTTACAAATCTGGCAACTGCGAATACGATTTCTTGCTGCACAAAGATATTTCTATCTCTAAATTGATTGGCAGCTGCGGCAAATAATCAAAATGATAAAAACGGGGCATCGCCCCGTTTTTTATTTTATCACGGCGGTTTTTATCAGGGACACATCATCGCGAATCGTATCCAGTTTTATCTGTAATTGACCGATGCCAGTTTCCAATATCGTAGTGCGATTTTCCAGCGTGGTAATACGCGTGTCGGCGCGTTGAATGTCCGCCAATGACGAATCCTGGCGTGCGACCCAATAAATCAAGCCGCCGATAAACGCGATTAAAAACCAACTGTCGCGCAGGGTCGCGATAATACCGCCCAGGGCATTTGATTCCTGTTTCATTTTCGCCCCCGTGATATCATATTTTCAATCAAATGCACCAGCGCACGCTGGGATTCCAGGCTGCGCAATTCGGCGTCCGACGCATTTGGCCCCAAGACACGTTCAATCGTCATTTTTCGCAGATGTTGTAATACTGCCGCACCGGCGGCGGTTGAAAATGCGCGTGCGTAATTTTGTTCTGTTTCGTTCATATTTTTCCCCGTTGTTAAATCAAGTTTTCAGACACAGCCATTTGTGCGATTGGCGCAATGTATTTCAATTCTGCGTCACTGTTCAGCGCGATTGGCGCAATAACCCCACGGCGCGATAAAATCTGTAATCCCCGGTCGGTCAATGGCCGAATAAATTCATGCAGCAATCGCCCGTATGTCGCCCCCAGAATTCTAACCATATCAGAATTACGTGCCATGATTTCGGTCGCGGTCATTTCTTTTTCAGACAGCAACCCTAATCGGTCGGCCAACAACGCGTGGCGAATCCGTTCGCGCAGGTCTTTTAATATTATTTGCGACACATCAAAATCTGCACCCGACGACAGCGGCGTCAGCCCTGATGACCCAACGGCCTTGGGGATAATTGCCCCAGGGGTCAGGTTTATATTGTTCAGATTGATAACGCCATCATCGTCGGCCTGCCATATCCCAGACACGGCAATCGTTGCGTTTTTCAGCACCAGTTCAACAACCTTGTTCGCAGTTTTAATATCTGGCAATGCGCGCAAGACCGGCCCACGACCGTATTGTTCACCGCTTAAAACACTCCACCGGAAAATGATGTATGGGTTGGTTTCAAATGTGCCACGCGCAACGATATTGTTTTCCAGATTTCCCCCAACGTCCAACCACGCGGTGAATTCTGTGCCAACCAAACTTTGGACCAGGCGCAACGGCGTTGCCGGGTCGTGCTTGATTTGGTCGGCAACATCGGCCGGTGGCGTCCAGGTTGGATATTTTTCCAGCACTTCGTGCGCCGGCATTGTCGCGGTGTGAAATACTGCGCCTGGCAAAATCGCAATATCGCGCATAGGCACGGCGGTGAACGAAAACGCCGACGACGCGCCGATTGGCGTTTCCGCCATAAACAGACACGCCGTTCCCAAAATCACCAAATCCAAATAGCATTGATGAATTGTGGTATAGAAATTTGAATCGTTCAAGTTCGCACGCAACGCCGCCGTCGCGGCGTCTGCATCGGGTGACGCATCGCTTTCCGGGACCAGTGATATCCACAGTGATTCTGGTGGTGTCATCAGCGAATATATTGACGCCGCCAGGTTGTCCACCGCGTCCGCTGCGGTTGCGTCAAACAGTGTTGCGGCATCTGTGTCGTCGGTCGGCATAGTATATCGCATTGTCGCGTCCCAGCGATTTAACCACGGCGCACGCGCGTCCAGCGCACGCCGATACATTTTTTCTAAATCATTTTGCATATTTTCTCCTTTGTTTTGTTGTTATGCATTAAACCTTGAAATTCGTGTTTGCGGAATATGTGGGGGCGTGGTGTCCCGTCGGGCGGATTGGTGTTGGCGTGGCACATATTGCGCCCGCCACCGCGTCCAGTCCGTCGTCATGCCCCGCCCCGCCAATTGGCGACCAGCCCAACATTTCGGCAATAAATGGTGTTTGTGAACACGCGCGGTGCGCATACAATCGCCCGGCGGCCAGGGCCGGTTCAATTGCGTCCAGGATTCGGTCAACCTTTGGCCGGGTGTTTGTAATTCGCGTGATTGTGATTGGGGTGCCGGCACGTGTTGCCGCGTCGCGCATTATTTCTGGCAACGCATTTCCGATACCATTTGTTTCAATCGCTATGCGACGCATATTGTGACGCGCCATAAATTCCAGCACCGCATCACACTGGTGCGCCAATGGGTGCGCGTCATCATCAGATGCCGTCATATATAAAATGTCGTGAATAAACACGCATCGCGTTGTGTCATCACGATACAGCATAACGCACACACTGCCGTCGCGACCGCGTCGTCCCGTTGATGGGTCCCAATATACCGATGCGCCCGTGATTTTGTGTTCACCAATTTTGGCACTGTGCGCGTCAAACGCATTATCATATAAATGTAATGCCCCGGGGTCCAGGCGCATACGTTCGGGCGCAACCGGTTCCAACATCATTTGCGCCGAAAAATGTCGCAGACCAACCGCCGCCCGCAATTCGTCAATGCGATGCGGCGGGAATAATTCGGGCCAGACGGACACGCCGGCGTCATCAACCACCGGAATTTTCAGTGTTTTATATCCGTGCAAAAAAGGCGTTGAAAACATAAATTTTTTGGATACTATATTGGACATGGACTTTACTCCCAAAACTTTGCCAACTAATTTAGAGGCCGAACAGGCTGTCCTGGCCGCGGTGTTGATGAATAACCGCGCATTGGAACGCATTTCTGAATTTTTAAAACCGGAACATTTTTCGCATCCCGCGCACCAGGAAATTTATAAATTGGCCGAACGCCAATTTGCCGCTGGTATTCCGTTTGATATTATCACCGCGAAAAATTACCTGGACCAACAGGGAACGTTGGAATCTGTTGGTGGCGTTGATTACCTGACCCAGTTGGCGGGTGCTGGCGCAACGGTTGTAAACGTTGAACAATATGCGCGTATCGTTTATGAAAACGCCCTGCGGCGCCAGCTGATTGATTTAGGTCAATCGATTACCGACAACGCATTTGTCGAAGATTTAGATAACCCTGTTACCACCCAGATAGAGGTTGCCGAACAAAAATTATTCAACCTGGCGTCGGCGGGCGAAACCCGACGCGAGGTTGCCTCAATCGCAACCGCATTACAGGGCGCATTGAAAGAGGCCGAAATTGCATACAAGGCCGACGGTAAATTGTCTGGTCTGACCACGGGGCTGAACGCACTAGATAAATCAATCAGCGGTCTGCACCACAGTGATTTGATTATTATCGCGGGTCGTCCAGCGATGGGTAAAACAACGCTGGCAATGAATATTGCATTTAACGCCGCGAACGCAATTCTATCGGGGCGCGCCAATGACCAATACAAGGGCGCGGTCGTGTTTTTCAGTCTGGAAATGTCCCAGGAACAGTTGGCGACGCGTGTGCTGTCGTCCCAGTCCAAGATTCCTGCATCTGCAATGCGCGAAGGATCATTTTCTGATGAAGAATTTTTAAAAATGTCCCAGTATTCCCAGGCAATCAGTCGCGTGCCATTGTATATTGATGACACGCCCGGCATGTCAGTGCCAATGATGCGCACACGTGCCCGTCGTTTGGCGCGTAAATGCGGCGGGATTGCATTGATTGTAATCGATTATCTGCAACTGATGACGTCACCGGGCGGGCGCAAAAATGACAACCGTGTCCAGGAAATTTCTGAAATCACTCGTGGTCTGAAAATGCTGGCCAAGGAATTAGATGTCCCAGTTATCGCCCTGTCCCAGTTATCGCGCAGTGTGGAAAATCGCGACGATAAACGCCCCCAGTTGGCGGATTTGCGCGAATCAGGCTCTATTGAACAGGACGCAGACATTGTCATGTTCACATACCGCGAAGAATACTATCTGGACAACCGTGATCCGTCACAACGAATTTCAGGCAACACAAACGACAAGATTCAGGAATCATATCAAAAACGCCTGGAACGCGCCCGTGGCAAGGCGGACATCATCATCGGTAAAAACCGTCATGGTCGTCCAGAAACGGTTCGAACTGCGTTTTTTGGCGATTACAGTTTGTTTGACAATCTGGACGAAATAGACGCACGTGGCGAAAATGATTTTGCCCAAACGCCGACGGCTCAGCCAAAATCTGATTCTGATAATGTTGATGCATTTGAACAAATTGACGCATCGGCAATACCTGACGATATGGAATTATAATTATTTTACTTGCGGCGCGTGCAAAAATTGACTAATATTTTGTCAAGAAACACCCAAGTGCAGGAGTTTTGCTATGGCCCAAGAAGAAATCATTTTTCCAAACAATATTCGTAACATCCGCTTGGCCGCGGGGATGAAAATGACCGAACTGGCACGCCAGTCGCACTTGTCCCTGTCCGCCGTATCCAAGATTGAAAAGGGTGTTCGCCGTCTGAACCAGAAACAGTTACTGAACATCTGTAACATTTTGGGTTGCAAATTATCCGACATATTTATCAAGGAAGACGACGCCGTTGCCGACCAATGGCAGAGTGAAATTAAACGTCGTCTGACCGATAACGAGGACAGCGGTCTGAAAATATTTGGTTCGGGCCTGCGCAAGATTCGCCAGCAAACCGGTAAAACGATTGCCCAGGCGGCACACGACGCCGGCATGACGCTATCCGTCTATCACAAGATAGAGGTTGGCCAACGTGAAATTTACCAAAACGAAATTGAACCACTGGCCCGGTCATTCGCAATGAGTGCACAAAGCCTGTTCGATAAAATCGCCACACTTTATAAATCTGGCGAATTAAACAAACAAATCAGCAAGGTTAAAGAACGTGTAAAATCTGTTCTGATTCCGGACAATCCTGCATCTGGTATTGATATGCACGGGGGGCTGTATGGCGCAAAATTGTATGACAGTGCACGTAAAAAATTGGTCCCGGTATTTGGTGCGCCCGCTGGCAAATCAATCGCATTCAAAAAATCCGATGAAACGATGATTGTTGCCCCAATGCCGCTGGAAGGACGCAGCGGAATATACGCTGTTATTCCAAATTCAAAACGTATGGGTGGTTTTATCCCAGAACACTCGTATGTTTTCGCTGATGCAACACAGACACCCACCGTTGGTGACTTGGCCGTATGCATCGACACTGATTTTAGCGCATTGGCATCTGATACGGTTGCCACAGCCCAAATTGTCAGTGTGCGCCAAGATTCACGTGGCAAAATATACGGCCAGATTTCATCGCCTGACGAAAAAATAATCGGTCAGACCATGCACAAGGTTATTATGATTGTTATGGAATAACCCCAAGAAATAGAGAGAGAACCCATGAAAGCCAGAGCCAGCACAATCGCACAAAAATTGCTAAACCTGTATCGTCAGGAACACGTCATAATCGGCGGCTGGGCGGCGATAAACCCCGTCTTTGTGGCCGAGGCTGATGACGAAGTCATACGCGAGTTGCGCGTCTTGCCAACCGGAAAAATGTTAATCCAGCATATTGAAAACCTGCGCAGTGGCAAAACACGAATGGATACCATTGACCGTGAATTGTTACCATATGGCGGTCAAATGGCCGAAACGATTGTGACAATCCCCCTGAACGCAGACGAGTGGCGCGAACTGGAATCTGGCATAGCTGCATTTACCCCCGACGAAAATGGCCTGGCCCAGATTCAGCAATTGAATGTTATCCGCAAATTTGGCGATGAATGGCCGGTTGCAATTCATTCCGCCCTGGCCCAAAAACCGGAACTGTTATCAAAATGGACCGTCATTACCAAGACATATCGTGCGTATTTCTTGTGGCATGTCGCAACAGATATGCTGAACGAACCGCTGTCGGAACGTGCACGGGCGCAATTGCAGGCTGACATGCCCGAATATGAAACATATCTGCCGATGTTTGGTGATGCAGGCGATGCATTGCTGCATAAACTGCGCACGTTTATCAGCACACGCGATCCAATTGATACCGACAACGCACCTGATGCACCAACATCAATTTAGTCGTCATCGTTGGTGCGATAAATCGTATCAACCGTATGTGGCGTGCCAATATAAATCATTGTGCCGCCCGGCGACAGAATAAAATCCAATTCCCGTAATCGTTCACGTAACTTTTCGCGCTTGTCCGCAGTGTTGCTGGTATTTGGAACCTCGACATCATCGCATATTATTAAATCTGCACGTGCGCCCGTTATGTTACCGGCAACACCAGCGCAAATAACTGACGGCTCGCGTATGCCGATTGGGCGATTTACTGTTATTCGGTCACTGGCCCACGTTCGTCGTCCAGTTGGAATCATATCAACGCAACGCGGATGATTTTCTAATATGTTACGAATATGTCCAACCATGCGCGACGAGAGTGTGGTTTCTGCGGATAAAATCAGAATACGTGATTCTGGTCGCATACATAACACGCATGCTGCAAAAATCCCCACAACGGTGGATTTACCCGAATGCCGAAATGCCATCAACAGCCCTCGATTTGGTGGCGACATCCAAACATCTACCAAGAAATTCATTATATGCCGATGATGTTCCGGCGTTGTCATTCCTAACAACGCGTTCCACTGGTCCATAAAATCACAGAACGCCATAGTCATCGCGGTTTTCATTTGGCGCGACATCAGTAATCATCCCATAATCATTGACCAATTTTGGCAACGCCCCATCCAGCACCGACAGCAGATTTTGATACAGTCCCAAAACCGCTCCGCCCGATAATTTGTCTTGAATCACAGCCAGGTTGTAATTCAAAAAATTCATTACATTATCGTGGGTATTTTTCCACTCGGCCAGGTCAATATTCACCCCGTCCAGGTCACTAAATGCTGCCAATAAAAAATTAAAGTCCGCGTTCAGTGATTCTGGGTCAACTTTCATCGTCGGCTGGTAATCAATCACACGGCTCAGTGCGACGCGCCGAAATATGTCAATCGTTGCGTCCGTGCGCACAGGGTTTTGAAATACGACACTGCCACCGGTAAAATCATCGTTTGGCACAACCGAATATATTCCCGCAGCCGCGTCTGTGGCCACGCCATCAATTGCGACATGCACATCAGCATTTTGAAAAAACGGGAATACAAATTGATATTCGGTCGTAACGCCATCAGCGACATATGATATTTTATACATATTCGCCCCCTTTAAGCGACCAAATCGTCAAATCGGTCCATTAATTTTTTCAACAGATTTGGTTTTGTTGCCTTGACTTGACGCAGTTTTTCCAACGACGCGCGACGCTTTTCATCATATGGCGCGGCCGTTTCAGATTGCAGGCGTCGCAACACGGCATCTTCGGTCATGCCACGATTTGACATACCCGACGCGCCGTATTTTGCACGCTGGGCCGCCAGGGCCTTTTTTACCAAATTTGTTTTTGTTTTTTCGTCAGCCGCCATATCTGCCAAGATTTTCTTGCGAGCAGTGCTGGCCTCACTCTTGTTTTTTTTATAGTCCAAAACTTCTTGGATATCGGAAACCAATTGTCCCATTTTTCACTCCCTTGGTTATTTTGTCTTAAACTGTGTAATATCCATACATTGTGATCGACAATACGGTGATTTTTTCCGCGTCACTGGACGAAATTCGCCATGGCGACACGACACAGTCATTCATCCAGCCCAATGCGCCAACCGACACATCGCCCGTAAATCCAGGATGCATTGCGGTATATATTTCATCGGGTAACACACATCGCATACCATTTATCAGGATTGATTTTGTATCACTGACCCGTGCGGCGATTTTACGGATACGTGCACGTGCGGCGTTATGTCCACTGCCCCGCAGGGGAACGCCCGCGGCCACGACACTGAAATTATACGCCGGCGCATCACACAGCGCGTCGTGCGAAAAATATTCCAGGAAATATTTTCCATCGCGCGCGACAACAACGAACGTTTTGTTCGCCGATACCGCAACTGATTTAAATTCGCCGTTTGTTTTATACTGGGCCCACGCAGAAATTCCCAACGCCGTATTCTGATTCAATACAGCCATATCGCCTGACGCCATAACGACAAATAATTGCCGTTCGGCACTGTTATACGCAATGTCAACCGGGGACTGCATTAAATGCTTCGCATACGCGCACAAGTCGGTCGCATTATAATTTTCGCCCAGTTCATCCAGTGCCAGTTCACGAATATCACGCCTGGACGCGGCAACAAAAACGGTTGCGCCCTCTATCTTTTGCGGTGGCATATAGCGTGACGACACACTGCCGACCGACGTGTGTTGCTTTATGTCAACCGATGACGGTGTCAGTGGTTTATTCGCAATTGCCCATTCGCCCACCGTCGTCAGAATTTGCAGGTTATCCGCGCTGACAACCGTGCAAATCTGTTGCCGCTGGGCTGACAGTAATGTGATAAATATCGCCTGGTCATCCAAACCGGTCCCAACGTCAAAGTTATTGTGTCGACCAACTTGGGACATCCACACGCCCGCCGGATAGTCACGTGCGCCACCGAATACCAATCGGTCCTGGTGAAATGTTATGCTGACCGGCCAACCACGACGCGTGCTGAACGCGGCCTGACGCCAATCTGTAACGGCGGCGGCGGGCAATGTGAATGTTCCGTTTGTATGCGCTGTGGCAACAGTTGGGCCTGTAACTGACGTAATTGTCCACTGGCGACCAAGAACTATAAATCGACCACCTATGTCATCAGACGTCCAAAAATCGTGATTCGTCGTAAATGTAGCATAGTTATTACCTGCGCTGTTTGCTGTTACGGTTATTTCAATACCATCGGTATCGTCAAATCGCACAAATGGAATATTGACCGATAAATCAGAATCATTGCGCGAAAAGTCAAACAGTGACAATGAAAATCCATCGGCCGCGCTCTGGAACACGCGTGGCTGAAAATCTGGATGAACAAAAATCATAGTTCCAAAACGCTGGGCGTATTGCAGTGATTTTATCGCATCTGCCGGCCACGGCGCGGCGATGTCCTGGATTTGTTGTGTGCCCGAAAATACCAATATATGTCCATCGGTAATGGCCAGCATGTATTCCGCATCCGCCCCAACCGAAAACGGCACCAGACGCGCCACGTTTGGCAACTCGGCACCCGCGCACAATCCTGGACGGCGCGTTATTCCGCCGCCCGACATTACATCCATATTTAATAATTGTGCCAATCCGTTCAGATTATCGTGCGTGTAAAATTCGCGAGAAATTTCCCCATCTGCAAAAGAATTCTGGGTATTTATAAAATTTGCCATTATATCCCCCGTAATTCGTTAAAATCGTGAATTTATCAGTGAAAAGTTTTCAATATTTGATGGCGACGATGTTGTGCCATCAATGAATTTTGCCGTCTGCAATTCTGATTCATACAACGCGGCCAGCATTCTGAATATTGTTTGATCCCCGGTCAGTGGGACGCAAAATTCCATTGCCAGTTTTGTTGCCGCCACCGACACAAAATATCCCGGAAATGTGTCCGGCGTCGCGCGCGCCAGGCCGATTACCGAAATTGTATCGGTCGGCGCAATGATTTTATTGCCTACAATATTACCGACGGATTTCACCACGCGCAGGCATTCGGTCGGCAATACGAAATCGCCATCGGTATTCTTGGTCAAATCAAATCGGCGACATGCAAACCGCCACGGGTGCACTGCAATCAATGCATCCATCACCGGGTCAAATAATGTGCGGGCCAGTTGCGCAGCCGGCGTGTCATCTAATAACGATTGTATCGGTTTTTCGCCCAGTTTCAGCAATGCCATTGAACATAAATCTATCTTGGTCAACATTTTAGTTTTTTCCCCATTGGTTGATACAGAAAATCGGGGGCGGCACGCGCCACCCCCAAAACAAAGAAATCAGTTATGATTATATTTTTATCCCAACGCCGCCGTTGTAACGGTCCCAGATGTAACAGTTATCGCCTTGATTGACGTTTTATCTGATGCGTTGATGATAACAATGTCGCCCGTATTCATCAGTGTGTTCACAGCGTTAAAATAACCACTGGCGGTGATTGTTGCCAATGTAACATTTTCTGCATAGTGCCACAGTGTGAACCCGTTTGCATATGCAATCACAGACAAATTTTTATTCTGAAAAGCCATTTATTTTTCCTTTGGTTATTTTTTATTGTGCGTCGTTATCTTTGCATTTGATACGAACAATACCGTCACCATCAATCAAGACCGCGCCCTGGGACATGCTGTTGCTGATAAAGTGCGCGGCGCGTTCGCCATGCCATGAAATATCTGTTTTTACTTCCTGGCCGCATGCGTGACCGATGCTGGCCGCGTGATAGATAAAGCAATCGCGTTTTGTCGCATCTGACAATGGCAACGCGTTATACAGCACCCATGTAATACCCAACCATTTCTTGGATGCGCCCCCAGAAATCAATGGCAAATCATTATTGCCAACGTAATCTGCCGAAACAAATTCTGTGATTTTCAGCAATTCGTTCCACTGGTGCACACCAACAACGGCAAAGCGACGACCATCGTCTGGGATATCCTTGCTGTTCAGTGTTTCAACCGCCGACAAAATTAAATCCTTGCTCAGTCCCGCTGAATAATCACCAACAGACGCGGTTGCACCCGACATGGCGTTCACAATCAGTTCATCGGTTTTGCGACCTAATGCATATGCGCCGGCACTGGCCACGACACGACGTTCATCGACATTCGTCTTTAATTCATCTAATGCGTCAACCCAATCGCCGGCATAGTAATCCTGTAACACGCATTCAACCGGCTCATGATTCAGGTTCATAACCGGCACAATGCCATGACGTGATTTTGTTGCGGCGGTGCCACGACCAACTTTTTGAAAAGTTGTTGACGCACCGACGACGCCCGATTTGCTGCGAACGGTTCCACGCAGTTTTGTGCCCATTTGCTGGTATGCTAAATGAACATCTGCCTCGAATTGTTTTACAAATACTTGGTCTATGGAAACAGACATATTTTTTCCTTTGGTTAAATTCTGTAAGTTGTGGCGCAATAAATTGCGCCGATAAAATTTCATCACATGGTTATGCACAAACGTGCGCCGCGACGAAACAAACATATCGGGTTCCAAACACAGATTCAGAATTATCCGTAAAAAAAAATTTCAGTCGCACCGATATGATACGACTGATACTTTCTTCAAACAAAAACCCCACCGGACGGTGGGGAAAATATTATTTTTTCTTGGCTGGTGCTTTTTTCGCAACTGGCTTTTTGGCCGGTGCTTTTTTCGCAACAACTTTTTTCGCTGCTGGTTTTTTAACCGCAACTTTTTTTGCAACTGGCTTTTTCGCAGCAACTTTTTTCGCCGCTGGTTTTGCCGCTACTTTCTTGGCAACTGGCTTTTTTGCCGGTGCTTTTTTCGCAACAACTTTCTTGGCTGCTGGTTTGGCTGCTGGCTTTTTAACAGCAACTTTTTTTGCCGCTGGTTTCGCAGCAACTTTCTTTGCAGCAGGTTTTGCCGCTACTTTTTTCGCTGCTGGTTTCGCAGCCGGTTTTTTAGCAGCAACTTTTTTCGCTGCTGGTTTCAAGAATGTGAATGCCATTCTTCTCTCCTTTCTATTTTTTTGGATAGAACAAATTTTTTTGTTCTTACTGTATATTTTATACGAAACATAAAACATAGTAAAGAAGAAAGTGCATTTTTTTGTTATGAATATAACTTTTTAAATCCATTTTCAATTTTTCGAACGTATTCACTATCGTGATCACGCCAATATTTTGGATCGCGCATCATGCGTCGCAAATCATTATCAGATAAATTTACATCATCACCATCGGCGGTTTGAACGTGTGGTTCCATTGATTGCATCATCCTGTATATGCCTTGGATTCCCTGGGGTGTGGCGCATAACGCATCAAATGCATCACGTGGTAAAAACTGTTCACCAAATGCATTTATTTGTTTGATTGCATCGTGCATTTTTTCATCACTGCCAAAGAAATTTTTTAATTCAGAAATTGCTGCGGTCTGGGATTGTGTTGCGAACAAATCAGATATGACTGGTGATAAAAATTCTTGGGCGATGTTATAAATTTGTGAAACCTGTGATGACGTTAATCCAATTTCAAAAAATTTTGCTCGCAAATTTTCATCATCAAACAAATCATTTTTTGGATAATTATCTGGTGCGTCAGGAACACCAATTGCGCGTCTGAAACGATTACGCGTATCATCGTCGGCATCATCAGACGGCACTGATATCATCGTTCCAATTTTCTTTTCCAATGCCGCATATGATTTTATCAATGCGTCTGTGTTTAATGTTCCATCTTGGTTTTTAAATTTTTCAGGAATCTTTTCCATTTTTAATTTCCTTTGTTTTGATTGTTTGATTTGCGAATAAAATAAATTCCACCCAATGTGAACAGTGCCTGGCATAAAACAAAAATATCACTGTCACCGACCAAATACGCCGCCACCGCCGACAGCACACCTACAACCGACATAACGTGCGTTCGGCTGTCAGCCAACCATCCGCCACGAATAATTTTCTGGATACGCATTTTTATCACCATTATAAATAGAACAACATTCCATCAACGTCGGCGATATATCCACGCGATGTTGACCATGCGGGCATTTCATCGGCGCGATGGAAACGTGTCGCGCCAAATGACGCATCGGGCAAATTACCGTGCAGCATCCGCCGCACTACACGCAGACACATTTGAAACGCACGCACGTCTGGTGCAACATTTAATAATTCGTGACGCGCATTATTTTCGTCCAACGATAAAAACACATCACGGTCCGTCACAACAACATCTGGGTCAACGCCGCGACACCGGGCCAGATTTGAAATCATTGATGTAAATGCCTCGACCAATGATAATGAAGTTGCACCAGTTTCAGCATAAACCACGCGTGCAATTTTATATGCGGCACACTGTGACACATCTGGGTTTGTTATCAATTCAAGTTGCATGTGCGAACTCCCCTCTTTCCATCTTGTTTTTTTGGCAATAAAAAAGACCGCGTGATTTACGCGGTCAAAAAATAAAAAATCCGCACATTGCGCGGACAGAATCTTTACTGTTGATGCTTTGAATGGTATCACAAATGATATAAAAAGTCAAGTGTATATTTTTATATTGCCACACAGCCCCAGAAATCTGGCATTTATTTCATACTAATTTCGTCACCATATGCCAACAAATATTGCGTTCCGCGCCGCAAAACTAATGCGCCAGATTCATTTATTCCAATCAGTTCTACATTTTCACCACGATAACGCACCACCTTGTTCAATGCTGCAGCCAATTCCATCCAACGTGCACGCACATCAGCAAAATCAGCACGCATCCATTTGTCCAGATTACGCATCAGACGATTTAACAGTTCTGTGCGTTCCACATTAGCATAATTTTCCAGTTTGGTTGTTTTATATTCGGGCACTGTCGGATTTGATTTTATATTTATACCAATGCCGACAATCACAAACGCACCTGCGTATTCAATCAAGACACCGCACACCTTGGCACCGTCAATCAGAATATCATTTGGCCACTTTATTGTTGGACGAATGCCGAATGAAATCAATGTTTCAGCGATTGCAACCGCAACAACATACGACAAGCGTGAATCGCGATTTTCAGATGCAAAAATAAAACTGGCATACAAATTGCCATGATGCGAAACCCATGTCCGACGATACCGCCCACGCCCCGCAGATTGGGCCAACGCGACAACAACTGTGCGGTCGCGTGCCGCACCACGAGAAATCAAATCCAACGCATATGTTTGCGTACTGGGAATTTTATCAAAAGAAATCAGTTTATATCCGACCAATTGTATACACCCCATCAATATTTTTGATTAAATCGTGTCCATATACCTTGCGCAACTGATATATCGCCGTATCAACAGTATGTGTTGTCGCACGTGGCGAATACCCCAATGCCGTGCGCAATTGTGCCCCCGTCATACCACCACTTTTCTGTAACAAAACAATTATTTGCCGTTGTAATGGGGCCAGTGCAACATTTCGTCCAAATATTGACTGAATAATATTTGTATTGTCCATCGCCGCCAGAATCGCCGCCTTTAATTCCAATATTGTGCAATGCGCGGGGATATTTAATTCGTCAAAAATGACTGTCGCGATATCAGGCGCATCCACCACCACCGCATTCAAGTCGGCCAGCACCGAACGCCATACCGCGTCGCCAGAATAGATTCTGATTCCAGTCAGCATATAACCAGGATAAACGATGGTAATCCTTATGTCCAGGGAAAAAGACCGCGCATACGCGCGGTTTGGGCTGTGGTGATGTTCACAATATGGCGACTAGTCACGGGTTGGGTCACGTGGGTCAATAAACTTGGTAAAATCGCCGATATTTGCGCCGGTTGACGACAAAATCTTGGAAATACTGTTTGTTGATGGCCAGCGTGGCTGCCCTTCGCGCGACCAACGTTTGCTGCGGTTAAAGGTGGTTGGATCCAAACCACTGCATTTTGCCAATCCAGAACACGACATGCCGTGCTCGTCAGCGAATCGTTCAATTGCGCGCCATACATCTTCGTGTGTCATTATTATCTCCTCTGGTTATAATAGGTGTCATTCCTATACCGTGATTTTATTCCACGATGCGCGACCGAACAACAAGCACGATTTCCTAGGATTTTCAACAAGTTAGGCAATAAATCCCTCAGGTATAAAAGCCCCACGAAAATTGTCGTAATTTTTTTTTGACAAATATTCTTGACAAATAACAAATATTGTATTACATTTCGATTCGTCAAAGGGGGCGACCCCAGTGACACGGGGTTCAGGGATTCAGACTCCCTCCTACATTCTCTCTCCTCTGGACTCTGGGCCCCAACCCAATTTGACAGTTTAGAATGCCCATTTCTTTTTCTCCTTTCCTTCCTTTCAGGGCATTCGGAAACACCGCCGGGCAAAACCGGCGGCGTTTTTTTCTTTGCTTGTATTCATACAACGAACATTATATAATACGGTTGCAACGGCGGGTTGCCGTTGTGGGGTGTAAGAACCCCGGCAAGATTGTCCGCAGGGACATAAAAAACTCCAACCGATGGTTGGAGGGCTGTGAATATTGAATAAACAGCACTAACATCTTGCTTAGTTCTTAACCTCCAACCACCTGAATTCATATGGTGGTTTTATTTTTACACACGGGGGGAATATGACCGCAATTACCAAAAGTATGGCCGAAAATGAATTCAACTGCCAGGCAGGATTATTTTTACGCCGGGTGCGCATGATGCAGGGATTGACCCAGAAAGAACTTGCCACACGCACCGGCATCACATTTTAACAGGTGCAAAAATATGAATCGGGCGAGAGTCGCGTTTCACTGTGGCGGATGTGCCAATTCGCAGACGCACTGGAAATATCGGTAACACCATTTTTTGAAAATGGATTTCCAGACGCAAAATGTCGCGTTCTGGATTACGGGAAAATACAGTGCATGATTGATACAATCGTGCGCGACCTGGGCGAATTGCGTCACGAATTATTGAAACGATAATTTATTTTTCAAATACAGAAAACAGTTCCCAGTGTGCACTGCCCACGAACTGGTCAACAGGAACCAATTGACGCATTTTATACCCGCCACGGGTCAATACCTGGGCATCACGGGCAAATGTCGCGGGATTGCACGATACATAGATTACGCGCACGACATCAGACTTTGCAATTTCCTGACACTGGGCCAATGCACCGGCACGCGGCGGGTCCAGCACCACGCAATCATATGTGCGTAGCATTCCAACCGTTAATGGGTGCGTGAATAAATCGCGCTTTGCGCCCGTGCCGACAATATCAAATCCATCGGCATTTAATGCAAATGTAAAATTTCCCAGTCCGCAAAACAAATCAGCCGTGCGGTGTGCGCCCTGGGCCGCCGCCACAACCATATGACGCAGTGCATCCGCACTGGTCACCGTTGGCTGTAAAAACGCGCCTGTTGGATATTGGACCGCATGGCCATCAAAACTGACCATTGGGGTGTCGTGACACGCAATCACGCGGTCGTTCCACGTAATACGAATCACGGGCAGTTTTTCCGCCGCAGCACGAAAATCGGCCGAAAAATACGGAACATTTGACGTAATCGCAACATCCAGTCCATTGTCGCACAGGGTCACCAGACATGCGCCGGCACTATTCCACGGCAACGCTGCCAACAATGGCAGGACGTGGTTTATTTCTGGCACCAAATTCGGGCACGACCGCACGGGAACAATATCTTTGGCACGCGCAGCATAAAAACCAAATTGTCCACCTGCAAACGCAAAATCTGCGCGACGACGCATACCGGCAGGTATCCAAACTGGGGCACCTGTGGGTGCGACATTGCGCAACATTGCCAATTTTTTATTCTGATAATCGGGCGCAGTAAAATCAAACCGACACCCCCCACACACGCCAAAGAACGGACATGTTTTCATTGGTGTTCCCATATCTAGAAATTCAGGCGCACACCGGCACGAAACTGGTGCGCAATTGGTGCAAAATCAGGCACTGCATCAAATTCTGGTTTCAGCATATACATGTAACGATACCCCAGGTCAACTGTAAAGTATTCGCCCAGTTCAAAACCAACACCCGCCAGTGCCGCAAACACGCCACTGATTTTTTTATCCAGTCGCGCATCATCCGCCGAATTCCAGGACAGCCCCGCCCCCGCGCCAACATATGGCACAATACGCTGGGTATGGAACAGGCGATACATACTGTCAATACGGGCATCAAATATCGCATTTATCATGGCGGTGTCACCCGTCAATTTAAAAGCCCCCCATTTGGCATCGGTGCGGATATAGTTAGCCTCGACCCGGAATGTGTCCATTGGGCGAACGCCGACAACAGCCTCGAACGAAGATGTGTTTTTACCTGACACATGAACCATTTCATCTGATGTATAATTGCCCCACATTGAAAAATCATACATACCACCGACATAGAAACGGTGACGACTGGCAAAGGCCTGGTCATCATTACCGGAAACTTCATTGGCTGGAACAACAACCTGTTGCACACGATACGGAATCGCCGCATTTGCTGCGAACGGTAACATGCACATTACACTAAATAATAATTTTGACTTCATCTTTGCCACCCACATCAGAAATTCACACGAAATGACGCCATGATGTTGCTGACGCTGTTTGCGCCACCATGACGAACATCCCAACCAAACCCATTACCTATCATCAACTGGTATTGATACATAACATCAATTCCAATCAAGTCGGTCAACATCACGTTAAACCCAGCCGCCGCACGTGGGGCCGCAATCACAAACCCATCGGCACCGCCGGGACCGTCAAACTGATAACGGCCCATGCCGCCCCCAACACCAATAAACGGAACAAATGTCCGACGACGAGTTACGTCACCCGTCTGGACATAGCGACGCGCCAAATCAAAATACAACATCGTTCCAATCGTGCGATATGTTGCCTGGACATCATCCAGGTCGGAAAACTCAAACGTCGATTCCTGGAAATCAAATTCGCCACGCACGAACGACGACAAATTCCACCCCAATCCGATTTGTGTGGACCAGCTGCCGCTGCTCTCGTAATCATGGCCGCCAAAACGCGCCCGGTCGGTCGCAAAGCCCAAGTTTAATCCGCCCCCAAAACGCACATACATCGTTGTCGGGATAAACATGCGAATATCAGAATTATCCGCTGCACCAACCGTCTGGTATACATCTGCGCCCAGTTCACCCGGTGCGACATCTGGCACAGCGTCTACATTTTTGCGTGCCCCGACCAGGTCCAGCCCCTCGGTCACCTCGGCCTGAAAGCCCCTGTCACTGTATCCAGCCAACGCCACCGATGGCAATATGACCGCCAGAATTCCAAAATATGATATTTTTTTCATCAACTTATACCCATTACTGTATCTTTTTAAAATTCTATCATAAATTGCAACTTGATTCCAGCCTCTTTTGCGCGTATGATTTAACGCATGAAGAAAAACACAGACAAAAAAATTGCCCTGGTGGCGGGGGCGTTGTCCCTGCCGTTTTTTACGCGTGACGCATTAAGACGCGCGGGCTGGGACGTATATATCGTCGGGCTGAAAAATTTCGTTGACCCAAAGTTAAACCCAGACATTACTGTTCGCCTGGGCGGCGCATGGCCGGCAATTCGTGAATTTCGTCGACGCGGGATTCATAAATTAACGTTTGTTGGGGCATTGGGGCATCCAAATCTTGCTGATATTCGTCCAGACTGGTGGTCAATAGGTATGCTGATAAGCATTATGAAACATCAACGGGGATATGATTCTATGGGGGTTGCATTGAACAAGGCACTTGAAAAACGTGGATTTGAAATCATCGCTGCTCAGGACGCAGCACCAGAACTGGCGTTTGAAACCGCTGGGGTAAAGACCAAAACAAAGCCTAGCGCACGCGACACTCGTGACATTGAACGCGCGATTGATGTTTCGCATACTATTGGTGCGGCAGACATTGGTGCATCGGTTGTTGTTGATAAACAGGTCATCGCGGTCGAGGCCGCCGAAGGCACCGCCAAAATGCTGGAACGCGTGGTTGATATGCGTAAAAACAAACGTCGCACCAGCGGGGTATTTGCAAAAATGACCAAACCTGGTCAAGATTTGCGTATTGATATTCCGGCGATTGGCGTTGATACTGTTCGCGCAGTCGCAGCAGCCCACTTGCGTGGGATTATAGTGAACGCAAAAACATGCTTTGTCGTGGATAAAGAGGCGACAATTCGTGCTGCTAACGATGCAAAAATATTTATCGTTGCCGTGGAATAAAAAACGCGCCGATGGCGCGTTTTTTATTTGATGATGTCTTGGACGGTGACCTTGAATACAACGGCCTGGCCCGCCAATTCTGGGTAATAGTTTTCTGGGAACGTGATGTTGATGTCACGCGTTTCGCCACGCGTCATTCCAACAACCTGATCTTCAAAACCTGGGACGAATTGACCACTGCCCAATGTCAGTTTATACCCAGTGGCCGTGCCACCATCGAACTGGACGCCATCTTTGAATCCGGCAAAGTCAATTACAACTGTGTCGCCATTTTTTGCAACATCATTTGCATTGCTGTCGCATGCGCCCAACAACATTGCGCCGGCCATTGCCGCCGCAGACATAATTTTTTTCATCGCTATTGTCCTTTGGCTGTTAGTTATTATACACACATCTGAAACCGTATTCGCGCATAGTGACGCCTTCGGCCTCTATTCTATAATCAAAGAACGGGGTCGGACGCATCACGTCAAACGATGGGCGATCATAAACCATGACAATACTGTCGGCATTACGACCGCATACGCGTTTCATTTCATAATCGGCAACATGCCCCAATATTGTGCGGGCATCGCCATCAATATCCATACCGTCGGCATTTTGTACCAAACGCAAACGCATTTCACGCATATCAGTATTACCCAGCAAAATCTGGACCCGCACCATTGCGCCCTTGTATTCCTGCCACCGGGTTTCCATACGAGATGTTTTCCACTTGTTATCAGATTGTTCTTTTTCGGCCGCTGTTTTCGGCTTGTATGAATCAATATTGGAATACTGGTTGTCAGATTGCATAAACGTGCTGGTGCGTTCGTTATACAGTGGCGCATCTGCCCCGCCATTTGCAAAATCTGTTTCATTATACGGTATATCTTTATTTGTGGCGCACCCACCCAGAATCAACGCACCGCAAATCATACACAGCAAGGATTTTTTCATACTCAATCTCTCTTGTTTTTTTTAATTTTATCAAATAATCCTTTTTGATTCAAGGGCGGATTTATGATAAAATACTATTATAATGTCAAACGTAGTTCTGGATTCTTTGCTGAAACCATTGTCGGAATTTTACCGACCGTCTTTTGTTGAAGAAATCGCAATCAACCACGCGGGCCAGGTGTGGATGCGCCTGCACGGCGCACGCGTGCCGTGGGTGGCGTATGACGCCCCGATACTCAGCAAGCAGTATCTGATTGATTTAATTCACACGGTGGCAAATATCTATGAACGGCCCTTTGACCCAATTCACGGGATTCCGGTCGTGTATGCAACATTACCTGGCAACCATCGATTTACTGCCATTGCGGGCCCAAACGTCCAGTATGACGAACGCGACATTACCGGCGGTGTTGCACTGAATATCCGTGGAAGCGGCGTGACCGATACGTCATTTGCGAATTATCACCTGGAACGCGGACGCGAATTGTTAAAGGTTAAACCACGTGAAAACGTGCGACCAGACGACCCATACGACCGACTGATGTCCGCCATCAATGACGGCAGTCCGATTTTAATCAGTGGCGCGACTGCAACCGGTAAAACCACATTTTTAAACCATATGCTGACCCTGATTGACCAGAACAGCCGCGTAATCACGGTCGAAGACGCGCGGGAAATTCACGTTCCCCAGGCAAACCGTGTGCATTTTATCCTGTCCCGAACGGAACAGTCTAATAATTTTAACTATGCGCGATTGTTGGACTTGGTTGTGCGCATGACGCCGGACGTAATTATAGGCGGCGAAATTTCAACTGATAATGCGGCGGTGCTGTGGGAAATGCTGGGGACAGGACACGACCATTTCTATACCACTATTCATGCCGAGAGTGCAGATGCCGCCTATGCCGCATTTGCCGACCGTATTTTGCATACGCAACCTGCATATGACCGCACTGACCTGATAGCGGAAATGAAGAAAAAAATCCGTGTTGTGCAATTATCGCGTGATGGGGCCTTGCGTGCCGTCACAGAAGTTGTATAATACGCATAAACAATAAAAAACATAAAGGAGACTAATAATGATACTGCCTGACGAAATTGTAACATACCCAGATATGACAAAATCCGAAGAAGAAATAAAAAAACAACTGGACGAAAACCGCAAGGCGAAACTGCGTCACGCCGCCCGCAAGGAACGCGAGGCAATAGAAAAAGTAACCTGGTTTGACCATTTCTTGGACGGAATAGACCGCGTAAAACGACTGTTTAACGCCAAGGATAAAGCCAACCAAATAAAAAAACAAAACGCCAAGCAACGTTAAAAAACGCGCCATCTGCGCGTTTTTATTTACATAAAGCTTTGTGGGTTCACATCAACCTTGACCCGCATGTTTGCTGGTGCACGCACTGTGCGCAACCAGTGTGCGACCACCGGTTGCAATAATGTTGTCGGCCCACCAATAACCAGGAAACGCATACGATACCAATTCCTGATTTGATAAACCCCCGCCGCAATTGGCCCCATGATTTTTACACCCGGCGCATTCGGCACGGCGGCAGCCAATGCGGCACAGTATTTTTTTAACGCATCTTCGCGTTGACATTCAACAATCACTGCTATCAATTGCCCAAACGGCGGCATTTTGGCCGAACGCCGTGATGCTATATCGGACGCCATAAACGCATCGCGGTCGCACGCACATATCGCCCGCAAAACTGGGTGGTCAGGTTGATACGTTTGCAGTAATACACGCCCCGGAAATTCACCACGACCGGCGCGACCTGCAACCTGAAACAATTGTTGGAACGTATGTTCAGCTGCGCGAAAATCAGTTCCAAACAGTCCCATATCGGCATCTACCACACCAACCAGTGTCAGATTCGGGAAATGATGTCCCTTGGCCAGAATTTGGGTTCCGATAACGATATCTATTTCACCCTTTTCCATTTTCGTGACCAGGCGTTCCAATGCCTGGCGCGATGAAATCGTATCACTGGATACCAATGCAACCCGCGCCGATGGAAAACGAGCAGAAACTTCTTCTGCTATCTTTTCCAATCCCGCGCCACGCATGGATACGTCGCCACCACAGTCCGGACATTTGGTCGGCATTGGTGCTGTGCGTCCACACATGTGGCACAGCAATTTACCCACAGCGCGGTGATATGTCATACCCACACTGCAATCAGGACAACCGGCAACCCAACCACATTTTTTACACTGAACAATCGGGGCAAAACCACGCCGATTTATAAACAGCATTACTTGGCGATGCGATGCGATTGTATCTGAAATCGCATTGCACAATGGAATCGACAGAAATCCATTATGCAACACATCTGAAACCTGATATTGACCAGGACGATTTTCACGCAAATCAATCGTTTCAATTGTTGGCATTTTCGCACCACCAAATCGCGACACCAGGCGCAGCGATTTATATTTACCCGACATAACATTTTGCAATGTTTCGGCGGCAGGCGTCGCACTGGCCAAAACAACCGGAAACCCCGCGATTTTTGCGCGCAGGACCGCCATATCACGCGCGTGATAGTTACCCATGTCTTCCTGTTTGTATGATGTGTCATGTTCTTCGTCTACAACAATCAGCCCCAGGTTTTGCCACGGCAAGAATAATGCGCTGCGCGTGCCGACCACCATACGAATTTCGCCACGCAACACCCCGCGCCAGATTTCACGCCGACGCGCGGCGGTTAAATTGCTGTGCCAGACAACGGGGGCGGCACCAAATCGTGCAGTAAATCGGTGCATAAATTGCGCCGTCAGTGCGATTTCCGGCATCATCAGCAACACCGACGCCCCGCGCGAATACGCACGCCATGCGGCATCAAAATAAACCTGGGTTTTACCACTGCCTGTGATGCCATCCAGCAAGAATACCGAAAATCCACCCGCATCAATTGCCGCCCCAATCGTATCCGCCGCTAACTGTTGCTCGGCATTTAGTTTTATATTGCCACAATCATGATATATTGTATCGCGACGGAGCGCAGCGGAGACGGATGCTCTCTGCTCTCTCGGTATCAATACCCCCTGGCCTATCATTGTGCGGACGACGGACGCGCTGACATGTGCGATATTTTGAATATCCGCCGCCGACATCGGGTCGCCATCGTTTGATGCAAACGCATCCGCCACCGCCAAACGTGGTGCGGTCATACGCACGTTATCCGTGATATTCAAGCCATATAATTGTTCCATCTTTGGCGGCAAAAATGCGTCCGGCACATTTACAATCAAGCGCAACACTGCGCCAGGCGTCATCAACGTCCACCCAGACATCTTGGCAATCCATTGCAAATCTGCGACCGATAAACGTGCGTCATACACATCAGACACATTTTTGATTTTTTCCGCGGGCAATCCCGAATCCCCGATTCCCCACACGACACCAATATATGGTCGATTCATAACACGACACGCTACAAATTGCCCCAAATCCGCCGGCGCGGTCAGCCGGTAATCGTATCCGGCATTTACAACATTTGGTATTAAAACTTTGACAACGTCGCCCGCATTAAACATAATGACAAAATACTTGTTTTTTTTGTTTTTTTCAATACCATTTATTATAATTTTTAACAATGCGGGGAATACATGTGGAAACAGTTTTATAATATTTGTGATATTTTATGCAACCTGATACCGGACCCGCATGTTCGCCGTCGCATTCGTAAAAAGAAACTGTTTGATTGGCGTGCGAAATACAACGCCCTGCGTGCAGCGTGCCCAGAATTAAAATTCCGACATGTAAAGATGATAAAGGGCGGCTGGAACATCGGTTTTATCGTTGACCACAAATACGTTTTTAAAACCCGCAAGTTTTTTAATGGAAACGTTCCAGCCGACCGTATTATGCGGGAAAAGCGAATTACCGATGCATTTGAAACAATTTCCCCCCTGCGCATACCAAAGATTGAAATTATCAACGCGGGCAAATACACGTTCTATAAATACAATTTTATCCCGGGGAAAAATCTTAATATGTGCTCTACCCGAACAATCCGTCGAAATGCATGGCGTTGGGGGGCCCAGTTGGCCGGATTTATAAACGCCGTGCACAATGCCCGACCAGCTGAAATCCGTGACATGCAACGTGGCGATGGCGATGGTTGGAACCATAACGACATATGTAACAACATTATCATAAATCCAAAAACTATGGATATTGTTGGACTGATTGATTGGGAATATGCAGGCTGGGGCCGACTGGACACAGAATTTAACAATTGCACCGCGTTTTCAAAAAAGATGCGTGCGTCTGATATTCTGATTGCGATACAGTCTGAATACCAATCAATGCAACCAGAAAAAAATTCCACTGACGGCAAATAAAATATTGACAACAAATATTTTTGTCCTATATTACCCCTGTAATAAACAAAACCAAGGGGACGTGTCGCATGGAACACTTTAATAAAAAACAAACCGCCAGCCAGGCAAAATTTAGCGAATTCACACGTAAAATCTCGACCGAGGTTATTGAACGCTATTGCCCATCATATTCAACCCTGGACACTGTCCGTAACACATGGCGTGCAAATTTACCGTATACCCAGGAAATTGCCGACCTGTTGGTGTTAAAGGCACGCGTGTTTGTTCGTATGCTAGACGAAGATTCTTCTGACTCTAAAAACTTGGGGTTCCTGGATGCGTTGACCACACGGATGGCAGATTATCTATCAGCGTATACAATGCGTGCACCCGACGTCCCAAAGCGCAAGGTTGCCAAGGAAATTCTGAAACGCCAGTTATTCACTGAATTTTCATATATTGTCAAATTAAAGGCAAAACAACAATTCGCACGCAACACAAAACACACCATCTTGCGCGAAGCAGTTAACAGCAAACCAGGACATCAACGGTAATCCGTAACAGGGCCATCTGAATTGTCCAAAATTATATCGGCAGCGAACTGGGTGCGAAACCACGTTCGCTGCCGCTTTGCATATTGATTTGTTTTTGTAATCCAATTTTGAATACACGTATCCATATCAATTTCCCCACGCAGATACGCAACCATTTGTGCGGCACCAATTGCCCGTCGCGCATCCCACTTGGCGTCAATTACCGCACGCCCCTCGACCGCTGCGCCACCCGACAACATTTTTGGAATGCGCGCCGAAATGCGACCGCGCAATACATTTAATGGCGGATTTATCAGGATGTTAAACGCATCATGTGCAATTGCACCCGTGCGTGGTGCACTTTGAAATTCAGTGATATGGCGACCGGTTTGCAGAAACACTTCGACTGCACGAGCAACACGCTGCGGGTCAGTTGCGGTAAATTCAGCGGGCAACATGCGACGCGCCGCGTCGATATCATTTACCACCAATTCACGTGCGCGACGACGCACTACATCATCAATATCTGGCATTGGCGAGATACCGTTTATAATCGCATTTATGTAATATCCGGTTCCCCCGACAAATATTGGTGTGCGCCCAGCAGCCAGTGCTGCGTTATATTCACATTGCGCCAGATTCAGGTAATCTGCCACACTAATTTGCTTATCCAATGATAATATAGAAAACAATTTATACGGAATACCATCAATCTCATCGGTAATTTCACGACCTGCAAATGGACTGGCCGAAATGTTTTCAATACCGCGGTAAATTTGGACACTGTCGCAATTTATAATTGTGCCATCAACCACGTGCGCCAAACGATGGGCAAAATCAGATTTACCTGACGCAGTTGGACCAGTGATAATATATGCTGCATGTTTCATTTGGCTATAAGTATAAAATTCCATTGTAATTTTGTCAACAACGCGCTATGATACGCGCGTTAAAGTAACAGAAAACAAGAAAGGAAGAAACATGTCAAAAATCAGAGTTGCTATAAACGGATTCGGCCGCATTGGTCGCCTGGTATTGCGTGCGGCCTTAGAGTCAAAGCGTGACGATATTGAATTTGTTGCTGTAAATGATTTGGCACCGGCAGAACAGAATGCATACCTGTTGCAATATGATTCTGTTCATGGAAAATTGCCAATGGACGTTAAATTGGACGGCGAATATATTATCGTCGGCGACCAGAAAATCAAATGTCTGGCGGAAAAAGACCCAACAAAATTGCCATGGCGCGAATTGAATATCGATGTTGTTATGGAATGCACTGGTATCTTTACCGCCGCAGACAAGGCGCGTGTCCACCTGGACGCGGGCGCAAAACGCGTTTTGGTTTCCGCCCCATCGGCGGGGTCAGACGCCACAATTGTATATGGGGTAAACCAAGACACATTGAAACCAACCGACCTGATTGTTTCAAATGCGTCCTGCACAACGAACTGTCTGGCCCCGGTGGCTAGCGTTTTGGACGATACATTCGGCATTATATCAGGCTGGATGACAACCGTGCATGCATACACTGGCGACCAGCAATTATTGGATAAAAATCACAAGGATTTCCGTCGCGCACGTGCGGCAAACCTGTCTATGATTCCGACCAGCACCGGTGCAGCCAAGGCAATTGGTCTGGTTCTGCCAAAACTGGCGGGCAAATTGGACGGCATGGCAATTCGCGTGCCGACCCCGGACGTATCAGTTGTTGAATTGGTTGTAAATCTGGAACGCACCGCAACTGTTGACGCGGTCAACGCCGCAATGCGCACAGCCGAATCAAAAATATTTGGATACAATGACAAACCATTGGTTTCCATTGACTTTACCCACGACGCACACAGTTCCATCTTTGACGCCAGCCAGACCAAGGTCCTGGGCGACAACCTGGTTCATGTGACCGCATGGTATGATAATGAATGGGGATTTTCAAATCGTATGTGCGATACCGCCGTTGCGATGGGGAAATTGATTAAATAAAAAACGGGGCCTTGCCCCGTTTTTTTTATTTGCACCACTTGCAAAAAATCAGTCACATCATTACATATGCAGTGTCCTGGAAGAATAATTCCATTCACCCAAGAAAAGGAGAGCCGTCATGCAGAAAAACAAAGTCCTGACCCCGGAAATAATCGCATCGATTGACAACACAATCCGTTTGATGAAAGAATTGCACCTGGATAACGACCAGGATAAACGCCACATTGACGGACGAATTGCCGCACTGGAATGGATAAAAACAGGCCAAGGTGGCAAGATTATCGTGAACGTCCCCAAGGATATGCCCGATGCGGAATAAAAAACAAACGCCCGCACGGGCGTTTTTTTATACACAAAAATCAAAAAAATACCGCCGAAACGGCGATAAATTCTGGCGGGACCACGGGGTTGTAAATTCCCACTGCTGGACGCGGCGGGCCCCTTTCGGCGCGTAAGGCGCGAACGGCGCACATGCATGCGTGCTTGTTCTTGCCAACTCTGCACACGAACCCTCTGCTCGGGTTCTCGCCCAGAATACTTCTGGGTTAAACAAAAAACACATCGTTTCCGATGTGTTTTTTATTTAACTGGCGGGATTGAAGGGGCTCGAACCCTCGACCTTCTGCGTGACAGGCAGACGCTCTAACCAGCTGAGCTACAACCCCAAAGCAAGGCTTATATTATACTGTATGCAACACAAACGCAAGTATTTTTTTCATAAAATGAAAAATTTATTTAAACTGTGGCAGATTGGATTACGTTGGGTCATATATGGGAATATAAACACCTTGTTCAACATTGCATTTATGTAAAATAATGCTATGGTAATAATCGTTTCAAAACAAACAAGGGAGAAAACATTATGACATTCAAGGCATTCACACTGGGCGCGACAATGCTGGCACTGGCTGCATGTGGCGACAATGGCCAAAATCCAGCGAACCTGCGCGGGACCAGCTTTGTTTCCGCGGGCGACGCGACAAACATCACACTGTCGTTTGACGAAAATGAAATGCGCTTTTATGGCCAGGTTGTGAATCTGTATAACGGTTCATACCGCGCCGCCGGCGACCGTATCAAATTCGACCAGGGCGCAACCACAATGATGATGGGCCCAGCCGACGCAATGGCCGCCGAACGCGACTATTTCCAGTTCTTGACCCAGGTTGAAAAGTATAACCTGAACGACGGCACATTAATATTGACCGCAAATGACGGCAAAACAATGACGTTCAAACAGGTTTATGCCGACGCTGTGCCAGACGACACAGTTGTCACAGAAGAAACCGAAACAGTTGTTGTTGACGCACCGGTGGCAACCAAATAAAAAACAACACAAAAATCCCCAGGACGCAATGATTGCGTCCTGGTTTTTATTTCCACTTGACAAAATGTTGTGCACCAGTTATAATCTGGCGGCAATAAAGTTTTGGCCCCATCGTCTAATGGTTAGGACACCGCCCTTTCAAGGCGAGAATCCCGGTTCGAATCCGAGTGGGGCTGCCAAAATAATAAACCACCATTTTGGTGGTTTTTATTTTGCGTCAGTCACCGGATGAGAACCGCAGGTTCGACACGATAGTTGGCAAGAACAAGCGCAACGCTTTGTGCGCCGTTCGCGCCTTACGTGTGGTGAGTGCAACGAACAATCCGAGTGGGGCTGCCACTATGAGTAGCAGAGCGATTTATCGCGATGCGTCAGGAATGCCGCGCAGGGCTGTGCCCGAGCGAAACTGTTATGACCCGAACGGGTCATTTTTTATTTTGCCCCAAGTCCCACGAAGGATGCGCCAGAGTGCCAACGGCACGCATGGCGAATACGCAGATAAACAATTAGCAAACCCGCAAAAACGGATATGTTATATTAGAGTTTTTGCATGGTGTTTGATTATTGTTTATCAAGGTGGCGAGTGGGGCTACGCCCCCATGGGGGCGTTTTGTGCTATGTGCCCTATTCGGTCTGCTCTATATCAATCCTTCTTGGTGCATCAATTCAGCGATATAGGTGTCGTGTACATGTTTCAGGCCAGCAGCGCTGAGCATTTTCATAAACCACGGCATTTCTATGTCCGCCAGTTTCTTTTTATCGTTCAGATAATACACACTGCGCATCAGGACGCGCACGTCAAAGCACGAACCGAATACTTCGGGTACGCCACGGTCAACATTTAACAGGGTATATACGGCCTCCATCGCGGTGCGGACCGAATATTCGGTTGTGAACACCGTATCGCGTTCTGTTTCGGCATAGTTTCCGATAAATGCAAAATTGACTGCACCCTTGGGCACGACCAGTGGTCGGTCGCCCAATGCACGTGGCATAAAGTATGTCGAGATAAACGGCATATGGCACGGGACGGTATGCGACGCGTTTTGCGCAATGTCGTCAATTTCGGCCATTGGGACACCAATGTGATACAGCCATTCTGCGCACAGTTCCGCACCTGTGCAATCGGCAATTTTCTTTTTCACATAGTTTCCCGGTTTATCCGACAGCAATCCATACGTCCACACCACTATTTCGTTTTTCTTTTGTGCGCGAAAATGCGGCTGGCGCGAGATAGAAAATCCATACAGCCAGTTTGAATCACGAATTGTGACTGGGCCACTGGATACGATAGACCCGCTGTATGGGTCTTTTTTACAAATGCGTTTGATATATGGCACAACGCGATCGTTGGTCAATGTAATCGTTGCCGACATAACCCAGTTTGCAGCTGGTATGTTTTCACAGAATTTTTCCGGTCGTCCAAATTCAACATTTTGTGCCGCAATATTTTTCCACAAATCCCAACTGGGGCCAACACCAGTGGGCTTTGGCGCAGGTGTATTGTTGTCGCCATATGTGCTATTTTCGGTAATAGATCCGTTTGTGATAAATACCAAATCATCTGGCGACAGATTAATTATTTTCTTGCGATTACCGTGCATCATTTCAATAGATTTAGCAACCTTGGTTGACGCGCCGGAATCAATCACAACATTTGTCACGCGCGTGTCATAGTGGAACACAACACCACGCGCGGTCAGCCAGCGCACCAGCGGCGTTATCAATGATTCATATTGATTATATTTTGTAAATTTCAGTGCAGACATATCGGCCAAACTGCCCACATGGTGGATAAAGCGCAATATGTAACGACGCATTTCCATTGCACTGGACCAGCGTTCAAATGCAAACATCGTTGCCCAATACATCCAGAAATTTGACGCGAAGAATTCTTCGCTGAACACCTGGTCAATTTGGACATCTTGCAATTTTTCTTCTGGTGTCATAGCCAGGTCAACCAATTCACGAATTGCGCGCGGCGTCAGGGTCAATTTTCCATCGTCAGGAATTTGCTGACCGCGATTTTCAATTATACGCGTGTGCGAAAAACTGGGGTCATCTTTGTTCAGCCAATAAAATTCATCTAACACTGATACATTTTCATCTTCCAATGATGGAATTGAACGGAATAAATCCCACAGGGTTTCAAAATGCGCCTCCATTTCACGACCACCACGAATAATATAACCCAATTTTGGATTTTTTATACCGTCCATACTGCCGCCTGGGACGGACAGTTCTTCAAAAATTTGAATTTTTTTGCCAGACATTTTTGCGTCGCGAATCATAAACACCGCGGCTGCCAACCCGGCCAGTCCACCACCGACAATATATGCCGATTTTTTATCTGCGCCGGCTGGTTTGTGCGCGTCGGCAAACGCCTCGTAATTACCATTGCTGTGATACATAGTATTTCTCCTTTGCTGTATGTGAGATTATTCTACGGCATATACTACACGCATAACACAGGACAGAATACCGCACCATGACAAATATTTGACTATTTGTTGTGCGCTGGGTATAATGTCAGTCATGAAAAAGATATTTATTGGATTTTTATTGATTGCCACAATGGTGGTCGCCGCGTGTGGCGTAAAATCAGACTTGGAAAAAACTGACTCGTCATACCCACGCAATTATCCAGTATATTAAAAATCAAAAAAATGCGGGCGTGGCGAAACTGGTAGACGCGCTGGATTTAGGTTCCTGTGGGGTAACCCGTAAGAGTTCAAATCTCTTCGCCCGCACCAAAAATAAATATGCCCGTGGCGACTACGACGCAACGCGTCGTGCGGTTGCGCGACAGCCGCAACCAAATTGGTAGACGCGCTGGATTTAGGGGCCTGTCTGGGCAACCCGTAAGAGTTCAAATCTCTTCGCCCGCACCAAAAATAAAAAAGACTTGCTTTCTGGTAATTTTTGACATAAAATCGGCATCAGAATAATAAAAAGGTAATAAACATGGCATCTAAAAAAGGCAGCAAAGAAGTTGTAAAACTGGAAAACAAGGAAACCGGTTACTTCTATACAACGACCAAAAATACCAAGTCCGAAAATACGGCTGGCAAAATGAAATTCCGTAAATATGACCCAAAGTTGCGCAAGCACGTGGTCATGACCGAAGGCAAAATGCCCCACTAATTAAATCACCCCACTTGGGGTGATTTTTTTAGCGAGCAATGCGCAGAGAGTAATGAATAATGTGTCCGCCGTGGCGAACAACTCCAATAACTTGGATTATGGGGACACTACAAAATCTAACGATTTTTCGGGGTCCGGACAAGCCCCAAAATCCAGATAGATAAAAAAGTGCGCCAATGGCGCACCAAACTATATCACTAAATCACTATATCACTAAACCACTTTAAAAAATGCCCCGCAGGGCATTTTTACTTTGTAAATTTACCGGTTCGTGGGAATCCCAACGGCACAGTCCGCCCCTGGGACGCACGACGCCCTGTCCATGGAGTCCAATCGTCCAGTTTTGTTGTCCCGCGCCCTGTTGTCCAGCCAAACCCGTCCGCCGCATTAAAGAACATAACGTCCAGTACATACGTTCGGTCGGCATTGTATTTCTGTAAAATTACACCCTTGCCCCGAGTCATTTCTGGGATTTCATTAGTCCCGAATATCAACAGTTTGTCATTAGACCCAGACATAGCAATCGTATCACCTGTGACCGGAACACACATGATAGCAGGATTGGCCGTATCAGTATTCATAACCTGTTTACCGTTTTTCGTTTGGGCCAGACAATTTTCGCCCGACACAATAAATCCTGTGCCATGACGCCCCACCACCAGGTATTTCGCCGCGGTATTCAGCACGAACGCACGAACGATATTTTCGTCCGCCCCGATGTCCGCCATTAAACGCACAGACTCCCCGAATCCACGCGCCGACGGCAATTCGTTCGCCGCCAGTGTGAACATTTTGCCACCCGACGTGAACAGGTTGATTTTATCCGTGGACATCGCATGAAACGCGAATTGCAGTTCATCACCTTCTTTGAATTTCAGGTCCAGACCGTTCAAATCCAGTGTGCCCTTGGCCGCACGAATCCAGCCCATCGCAGACAAGATTATAGTCAACGGTTCTTTTTCAATAAATTCGTCAGTATTTACAACAACTTCTTCGGTTTGTTCCGCCCACGTTGTGCGACGACGCCCCAGTGCGGTCTTTTTATCATACCGCTTTTTAATGTCACTAAACCATGCCTTTAACTGGTCACGCTGCATCTGGTCAGACGCCAGCAATTCCTGTAACTGTTTCTGTTCCGCCAACAGCGCGGCATCCTCGCGTCGGATTTCCATTTCTTCCAATTTACGCAGACTGCGCAAGCGGGTGTTTAAAATCGCCTCTACCTGGACCTCGGTCAACTTGAATTCAGACACCAGGACGGATTTTGCGTCATCTTCAGTTCTAATAATTTCAATGACACGGTCCAGATTCAGATACACAATCAGCAACCCGCCCAAGATTTCTAGACGACGTTCAATGTTCCCTAAACGCCAGTTCGTCCGACGGATTAAAACATTTTTCTGGTGCGCGATAAATTCACGCAGCACGTCCCCAATTCCCATCACACGCGGCGCGCCATTTGAATCAATGACGTTAAAGTTCATATTAAACCGATATTCTAAATCGGTCATCGCGAACAAGTGCGCCATCATCTTGTCCAATGGGACATTACGACTTTTTGGTGTAATTACAATGCGAACGTCGGTTGTTGATTCATCAACAATATCGTCAACCAGTGGTAATTTGCGTGCATCAATCAGGCCGGCGATTTGTTCAACCAGTTTGGATTTCAGCAGACCATACGGGATTTCAGTGATAACCACCTGCTCGGCCCCACGGTCCAGTTTTTCAATTTCCCAACGCGCACGAATACGAAATGCGCCGCGACCTGTTTCATAGTTTTTAACAATTGTATCAAAACTGTCAATTAAAATGCCACCTGTCGGAAAATCCGGCCCAACCATTTTTTTCATAATCTGGGCCGTTGTCGCATCAGGCTTGTCCACCACCAGGTTCAAGGCATCACAAACCTCGGCCACATTGTGGGTCGGGATATTCGTTGCCATACCAACCGCGATACCCATACCACCATTGGCCAGCAAATTCGGAAATGCCCCCGGCATAACCACGGGCTCGGTCGTTGTGCCGTCAAAATTCGGCATCATATCAACACTGTTTTCGTCAATGCCGTCCATAATCAACATTGCCGCATCAGTCATCTTGGATTCAGTGTAACGATACGCTGCCTGGGGGTCACCGTCAATATTACCAAAATTCCCCTGGCCATCAATCAGCGGGTACCGAACCGAAAAATCCTGGGCCAAGCGCACCATTGCGTCATAAACAGAACTGTCCCCGTGGGGGTGATAATGCCCCAAAACATCGCCCACCACCGTTGCACACTTGCGGAATGCCGCCGCAGGCGATAATTTCTGACGCAACATAGAATATAAAATACGGCGATGTACCGGTTTCAGTCCATCACGAACATCTGGCAGCGCACGCGATACAATCGTGCTGACTGCATACGACAAATACCGCTGTGACAATGCATCAGACAGCTGTTGTGATTCAATATTTTCAATAATTTCCTTGCTCATTTCCACGAAAATTTAGAACATTTGAAAAAAAATAACAACAGAAAAAATCCGTTATTTTCAGACGGCGGAAAAAATTCATTAATTTTTTTAACATTTTATTAATTTTTTACTTGAAATTTGTTTCACACGTAATTATTATATGTATATACAAACTTTGGTTCCCTTTTTGGGCGGGCTGTCGGTAACACAAAAATGGCAAGTCGGGGCGGTTTGGTTATACCAAATTGTCTGAATGTACATCGCGAACTGATTTTTTATCGCGGTGAACCAATCAAAAAAAACGTAACAATATTGACACACAACGACATATCACGGCCGTTAGTGTCTGTTTGATTGCAAAGAGGTAAAAAAATGAAAATGAAAATTATTATTCCATATTTTCTGGCAATGTATGCAATTTCAATTCCATCGTCCTCGCGGGTACGTGGCAATATGATTCAACACAAGCGCGACTTTGTGCGACCACGCTTGGAAATTCCAACAGAATTGAAAAATCAAATTGCTATAAACAATAGCAAATTTACCCGGACTATTCCTGCATTGGACATGAAATATTACATGCAGTTTATGGACAATAAATATCTGGACAACAAGGCAGATGAACTGGTTGACGCGTATATGAACAATATGCTGGATGCACAACAGCGTTTAGCACCAATGTTGGGCAAACGTGGCTATCGTGCGGCAGTGTTGCGCGAATTGCCAGGTGCACCTGTCGGCAACCACTGTGTATTTGGTCAATATACACAGTTGGCCCGCGCATTACAGGAAATGGGCGATACACTGACCATTGTTCCACACGATGCCAGCCGCGCATGCACAACATTCAAGGCACTGATGAAGAAAAAATATTCGGGGCCGGAATTTGCAGGTGTCATTCGCCAGGGCCGCATGTATGAAAACGACGCAGCATACGACGCAGCGTTGAACCGTTACCTGGCATCACAAAAAATTACACCAAAAACAAATGCTTCGGTTCGCATCAAGGCAGAAAAAGCATTTGCACGTAACAATTTTTCGGCCGATGAATTATCACCAGGCTCAATGATGCTGGTTCGTAATGGCGGACATTTGATTATGTATTTGGGGCGTGGTCGCATTGTCAAAGGTAACTTTGTTGCGGATAAAAACGGTCGTCATATGTATGTTGGTCACAACCGCGAACGCATGGGTGATTTGGTTGAAACATGGGGAACTCGCAACATTTTCGCATCTGACACACGCAAAATTGCACGCGTCTTGTATTCCCAAGAATGGCGCAAGATTGAAAATCTGAGCGATTCAGATTTGTTGCAATATGTTGCACCAAAGCCAGACACACGTGGCCGCTTGGCGGGCGCATCACGTGAAGAATTGTTAAAATTGGCACGCGAACGCTATTTTCACCAGGCAATGCCTGTCCAGCAGCCTAACCACGTCCGTGGCATACTGGCCATGAACAAAGTCCCCCAGGATAACACGATAACTATCCTGCAAAAGTCCCAGCGGACGATATAAAAAATGCGCCAATGGCGCGTTTTTTATTTTTATCACTGTGCAATTTTATGTTTTATTTCACGAATCCGGGCTAAAATTTCGCGCAAGTCCGCATCTGTTGCAACGGGCGCGGGGCGATTATGCACCTCGTCCGCCAGGACAATACACAGCGTTGCCAGCAATGCACTTTCGGGCAACGGCCCAATTTTATCCAAAATTTCGCGAGCACGGGCGTCAACCATTTTGCCCAGCTCAACCAGGCGTGCCTCTTGCCCATCTTCACATCCCATCGGATAGTTCTTATTTACAATTGGTATGGAAACAACACTCATTTTAACTTCTTTAATATTGAAATGGATTTATCAATCAATTCAGTTGCGCGGACGTTTTTATCGCGCAGAGTGCGCACCTGTTCGGTTAAAATCGCCACTTCTAAATCTGTTTGTTTACCTGCCGCAACCGCGGTTCCGCGCAGGCGGGCTGCGGCCTCTTCCAACGCGTTTAATTCTGAAAAAATCTGCTGTTTTATATCTGCCATAATCCCAGTTTAAGATATTTTTTATATACGTTCAACACCAAAATGTGATATAATGTTCCTGTTAAATTCATGGGGCATGCGTATGAAAACAAAAATTATCTATATCTCGGGCAGTGAAGTTTTTGAAATGGCGGATATCCGCGCCGCTTTTGACGAGGTGCGAGCCGCACTGGAACTGGGGACGGACACAGTATTGTTTGGTGTTCCTGTGGATAATGATGACGCTTTGGCCCACGCACCAGTGGCGGTCGAAGATACCGTTGCGGTCACGACCGCAATTGTAAAAGACGCACCAGTTCCGACACCGGCCCCAGTAAATTCCGATACGCCGGCCATTGCGCCCGTAACTACGGACGAAATTCCAGACATCGCAACCGCGCCAAAGAAAAAATCACGCGGTCGCCCGGCCAAGGCAACCAAGCTTGCCCCAGATACAAATACCGACGATGTTGTGACACCGGTTGCGGCCGACGCCCCAGCGGATGTCCAGGACGCCACCGTTGTACCGGTTGCATCAATATTGTCCGTTCTGAAATCCAAATCGGACGACAAGGCATCGGTCGCGGACGCCCCAATCCCAGATACAGCAGTCACCACTACATTAGATGACGCCCCCGTTACGAACATAGTTTCCGAAACGATTACCGTCACAGATGACGCACATGCGTTGAATGACACACCGATTGCTGATGTGACTGATGAAACAATCACCGACATGATTACCGATGACGCGCCAGACGCACCAATTGAAAAAACACTGGAACAATTATTAGAAAGCATGGCCCCCCTGTGCGAGGATCATAACGAAATTGCCACCGATTCCACACCTGTTGAACCTGATGATGAAATCGTAATGCCCGATGATATTTCCCCAGCGATTACTGATGGTAATACGGATGCGACGTTGGAACAATTAGCAACAGAATTTGCTGAAAATCAGGATAAAATACACACATCGCCAAAGAATGAAGGTCGTGGAAAAATCGGCAAACTGAAAAACATTTTGCCATTTAAAAAGACACGCCGCGATGACCCGGGATTGATGGGTGATTTGTTTGGCTGGGCGGGCATTGCCGCAAACGATGACGATTTTTCAATGCCAGGATTCTTTACCGGCGTTGCATCAAAAAAATAAAATGATATGTACGTATGGAAATTGAAACAATTTTTAGACTGTTGAAAAATTCTGGATTTAACGTTTTGGGAACCGATGGTGCAAACGTTTATCTGGAAGACCCATCGTGCATTCTGCGCAGTTTCCAGACATTTGTTGAATACGCATGGACAATTATTTTCATCTTGACGGCATTGCTGTTGTTTGGTTGGGCAATATCCATGATTCGTGGTTCAAAACACGATATATTCACTAAACTGCGTAATTTAATACTGATTTTTGGTGTATTATCGGCGGCAGGCCCAATAATCAATCTGATTTATGGTGATGATTTATTTGTGCGCGGTTGTCGCACTATCACAGTCAGCACGGCCGAATTAAACCGCCTGTTAGACGCACGCAAGGCAACATTACAATCAGACCAAACCGATTTATACGAAGATATCCAGATTTCTGATACTGGGGCAATCCAGGCAGAAACACCGTATGCCGACGCCCCACTGCCATCATCAGGCGATGCCAAAGAAGTCATCGTCACCGTGTCCGAAGACACAAATGTCACAATCAACCCGCGACTATCTAATGCCAGCGGCAGCAGCAGTGGCACAGCCAGTGTCCTCACGCCGGCGCCACAGTCCGCCACAAGTTCCGCCAATTCATCGGCGTCCTTGCCTGTCCGCGCCAGTGCCCCCCAGAATTCACGCGACGTTATATACGAAAACGCCGATGGTTCGCGCACGCGTCGCACCGGCGGGACACGCGCATGGCGCAACTTGAACCCGGGCAATATCCGATATTCTGACTTTGCACGCCGCGTTGGCGCAATTGGCCGCGCAGGCGGATTTGCGGTTTTCCCAGACGAAAAAACAGGAATGCGCGCTATTGAGTCATTGTTGCGCAGCAATTCATATAATCACCTGACCATTGCAGGCGCAATCAGCCGATATGCCCCACCATCTGAAAACAATACAGCGGGATATCACAGACGCATTGAACAACTGACCGGTATGTCCATCAACCGCAGAATGAGTGACCTGAGTGAAACCGAAATATCACGTGTTGCCACCGCCATACGTGAAATAGAGGGCTGGCAACCTGGTCGAATTATAAGGGAGTAGACATGAATAAATTACAACGTGGTGGCATTACATTCTATGCTGCGATGACAATTTTGTTAGTGGCAATTGGCATATTGACATATATGCTGGTAATGCGTCGTGATACGCTAGAAACCACCACCGTCACAGATGTTATATCTCCCATTATGTCCGATACCACGTCCGTCACAAATGATTATGACGAATTTAATGACGGCTTAGGGCGACCAAACAGCGTTACCAAAGGCACCCTAGATGAGTTTGGTGCCGGCATTGCTGAAACCAGCGTGTTTAACCGCGACATAAACAACGATAGTCGCCCAGACCGTATCACACGCACCCGTATTGAAAATGGCACACCGCATTTCTATTACGAATACCGTATTGAATTAAACACCCCAGACGGGTATATTGATATTACCCCGGACGGTTTTCGCACAACCGAAGGTGCGACTTGCGCACTGCAAAAATTGCGTTTTTATTTCAAGCCCGATTTTCACGTTGAAAAAATTTCACGTCCATGGCAAGAAACCTGGTCAACCCCTACAATGGCCAGTCAGATAAACTATACAATCAAGAAAAACGCATTTTATGCCGGCGCATCAACGCAATTGCGCACTGTATGCGATGTTTCTGATTTATTTCAACAGTAACAAATCACGTGCCGAATAAACAATCGTCCCAGATACGACCAAATGGTCATATAATTCAACGCCGACTGTATTCAGTAATTCTTGGACACGGGTCGTGATTTCAATATCATCTTGGGAAAAAGAATGTCCCGCGGTTGGATGATTGTGCACCATGACGACACTACGCGCATTCAGGACCAGCGCACGTTTTAAAATTTCGCGCGGATATATTGATGCTTCATCGCGCGTGCCACGAGTGTGCACCTCGTCCGACAACAATCGATAATCCACGTCCAGATACAAGGCATGCACCTCTTCTATGGTTTTGCCCGACAATTGCGCCTTGCAATAATTCGCCAATGTGCGACGGTCGTGAAATATAGATTGAATTTTCATATCATCGTGATAGCCGATTATCATCAGTTGATTTATTGACTTGATAAATACCGCAGTGTTTTGCCCCATACCTGAAACCTCGGTCAATTTATCAATTGGCGCGGCCAACACTGCCCCAACGCCACCAAACTTTGCAACCAACGTATGTGCCAATGGCCGCACATCACGACGCGGAATCGCATAACCTAATAATAATTCCAGTAATTCATAATCCGCTAATCGCCCGTCCAAAAATTTTTGACGCAGGCGTTCGCGATGTCCAATATGAAAAGAAGTATCCGCCCCAGCCATGTTTTTATTAAATCATGCGTTCTGTGAATATAGTAACCCCATCTTCGGTAATTCCCAGGGTGTGTTCCCACTGGGCCGACAGCCCACCATCAACCGTGCGTGCAGTCCAGCCATCGGCATCAATTTTGCATTCGGCACGACCTGTGTTTATCATAGGCTCAATTGTAAACACCAGCCCCGGAACCATTTTTACCTTGTCCCAGATGGGGTCATAAAAGTGATATATTTGTGGCTCATCGTGCATAACCTTGCCAATGCCGTGACCAACGAAATCACGCGAAATTGAAAATCCATGTGGTTTGACAACAGCCTCTATCGTTTTGCCAATTTCTGATAATGGCACACCGGGCGCACAAACCGCAATTGCCGAATTCAGTGCGTCCTGACATGTCTGGACCAATTCACGCGCACGTGGCGCAACGTTACCAATCATAAACATACGTGACATATCGCCATGAAACCCATTGTACTCGGCCGTTAGATCAATATTCACAATATCGCCATCTTTTAATATGCAATCATCACTAGGTATGCCATGAACAATAACATCATTGACCGATGTGCATATGCTTTTTGGATATCCTTCGTATCCCAGGTCTGATGAACGTGCACCATTTGCATGCAACCACGACGCGACCATACGGTCAATTTCACCAGTTGAAATTCCCGCCTGGATATACGGTGTAATGTAATCAAAACAACGTGCAACCAAATCGCCCGACGCACGCAAACGTTTAAAATCCTTTGGGGCATATACAGACGCCAGCATTTTATTTAACTCCTCCGCTTATTTATAGACAACTTGAATGCCCGCATTGATAATTTTAGCGCAAAATCACGCAACAAAACCTCGCCCGGCATACCGGTTGTTCTTAATTGCTTTTCCAATTCGTTCAGTCGAATTAAAACCGCAGTAATTTCAGATTCTGGCCATATCTTGATTGCCTGGTTGAATTTTTCAGCCACTTTCCAGAACAGACGGGGCAACTGGCCATCAACAACAGCAGTTTGTAATTTCTTGAAATGTGAATCCAAAACGCGCACCAGCATATTTGGCTCTGTGCCGACATACAGTAATCGGTCCAGCGCCTGCATCGTTTGGGCAATATACCCAGCAGTCAACGAATACACAAAATCATCCATATCGGCTGCCGCCGTATCAGGCAAACATTTTTCAACATCGTCCAGTTCTACAATTTTCTTGTCATCAACATATAATGCAATCTTTGCCAAAAAACCGCGTGTAATTCCACGGTCCCCCCCCATGTGCGATGTCATATACGCCATGGCATCAGGGGTAATCTGTTGAATACCAGCATCGGCGGATAATTCGCGCCGTATCAATGCCGCCAGTGCCCGCGCATCATCGGTATAGCACGGCAATGCCGCGATGTTGTCTGTGCCCTCGAATAAACTGCGCAGGCCGCCACCCGCACGCAAATCACCTGCACAAACAATAATCGTTGCACACAACCCGGGACACAGAACCAATTCAGAAATTGATTTTGCCATACTGTCGGTTGCCCCAGAAATTATTACCAATTTGCGACCACCAAACATAGATGGGCTGCAACTCTCGGCAAACAGGGCGTCCTGTTTTTCGCGCAATTCATCTGCATCCAGCGCGAACAAATTATCCTTGTCTATTTCCAGTTTTTCAGTTGCGCGGTCACAGTATTCATCAACCTGGCCTGCATCAGGGCCATATATCAACACGGCACGAATTGTGCCAATGCCACTGTTAAAATCAGATTCCTTCCATTTCATTATTTTACATCAGACGTTTCATCACGGGCGGTTTCGGCAATTGCACGTGTTCCGATTTTTTCTGCCAATACCGTAATTGTGTTCTTTACCGCATTATTGTATGACGCGTTTGCCGCAACCAGATAGCGCACAAACGTGTATGATTCCGACGCACTTTCCGTGCCATGCGCAATTTCAACATCGCCACGCGTCAGCGTGTAATCTGCACGGACGATAATTTCTTGCCAGGTGGCGTCACCTGTTTGCTCTAACGCCTTGTATTTTGTGTATGGTTCACCCAATGTGACTGTCAATGTATATTTTGCATTGCTATCATGCATGCCACCAAATTTTGCATTCAACGCATTGCGTAATTCAATACCGTTTATCCCACTGATGGGTGCAACGTGAATATCAGTGTCCGCCCCCGAGAACATTGGACGAAATCCGCACCCTACACATGACACCACACATGCAACTGCCAGAATTTTTTTCATAATTTTCGCGCCTTTTTTTTGAATACCAGATGCGATTTCCTATTGCATTTTATCCTTATATTACCTAGACTTTTAATAAATCGCAAGAGGGAATGATGAATATTTTTATAATGATTCTGGTGGCAATATTTATGCTGGGCTATTATATCATAGACAGCCCCAGCCAGCGCATTCCTGAAACAGAAACCGAATACGCGGTTGCGCGTGCTGATTTGCACACAATTGCCCAATGCGCTGCCGCCGCACATAACGCACAGATTCGGGGCACAAAATTTAATGACATATGCGTCAGCCAAAATAAAATTACCAGTCAACTGTATTGCCTGAACAATGACGGACGCGAAACAAAATGCGAGATTATTCATAATAAAAAACCCGCATACAGTTACATGATTACAACAACTGCACCGTTACCGTCATCTGATTTTAACGAAATGATGAACGTTCTGGAAGAATATTATGCCGACGCCGGAACATTTGGAATTTTACAAAACGGAAAAATCACGTCTGGGGGCACAGGGACAAAGCGCGCTGTCCCCAAAACCATATTGTCTGAACTAAAATTGTCCGATGGACAATTGGTATATATGACCCAGTATGAAATGCCGGACGCAACAAATGCAATCACAACCGCGGACACAGTCGACATATTATGCCCGACCGGCTCGGTCAAGACGTATCGTTTTGGTCGCTGGCAATGTATCGGATATAATACAAAATCAAACTGTGCGGGTGATATGATTTGGGATTCGGTTTTATATGAATGCGTCCCAGATGAATCACGCAAGCCACTGTGTGCATCGCAACAGACCGCCGTTATCGTAGACAATGTATGGGAATGTATTGACCCTTTTACTGCCAAGACATGCCCAGATAAAATGGTTGCACGCCTGAATTACAATACACTGGAATGGGAATGTGTTGAAGATCCGAATAACACCACTACGAAATCAAAGTGCGATAAATTCGTCAGTCATGATGTCCAAGGCACGATTGGGGCCACCCTGCGCACAACGCGAACATCGTGTACAGATTGCGAGAAAATGATTATTGACGAAGATTCATGCACATCATATTGTGTCCCTGACACGACCAAATTAAACGATACGGCGTGCTATGCGGGCGACCCGCGTGAATGCACAGGCCCCAGTCGCGCGTTCTATTTCGGTTTTCCAAATTATTCATATGCGGCAAACGTTGACGCGGTCGCAGAATATGTAATCCAGACGGGTGGGAATCGACGTTTTAACTGTCGCGATTGTGGCGACGGGGTAATTGATACCGAAAAATCCGCACCACCATACATCGCTGTATGCAAATAAAAAAGGACGCCTGCAACTGGCGTCCATATTTTTATTTCTGGCGTATATTATTTTGCCCTAAAATATCTATCAAGTCTTGCACTGCCTGGTTATACAAATCCGTACTGACATTATCACGATTATCAATTGTTATTTGCAGACTGTCCAACTGGTCATCTATGCGTTCTTGGGCAATCAAATCCGAAATGTCATTCGACTGTTCTGGGGCATGTGACGTTTTTTTCACAGGCGCAACCGGCGATTTTGAAAATAAATCCCCATTGTATGGCACGGCGGCATCTAACGGTTCCGTCGCATCAGAACGCAATCCATGCGGATGGCGCACAGCGATAACAGCCATAATTGCTGGCCGATGTGAACCGTAATACTTTGAAAAGTCCGTCATGTTTTGACGCGTTACAAACTTAATACTGTTACGCAAGTGCGCCAGGATTTTATACATATTATCCGAGTGCCCGTTTTCCATCGCAATTGCGACGTTTCCGCGCTTATCAGCCTGGACCACATCACACCACTGACCATTAGGCATGGCATTCAATTGCATATACCTTACCAATTCGTAACGAACACGTTCCAATACCTCGCGCCCTGCAACCGGCGACCATGTTGGCGCACCATGGTTGCAAAAATGAAATATGTTATTTTTGCCGTTATACATAAATGGCGACACGGTTCCAAATCGCACAGGGTTATACGACATTTCATACCACAACGCATTACAAATCACATTACCATCAATCAATCCAACCGGAACATCTGCCTTTTTCAGTGGGGCGTCCCTTTTTTCGCTGGTCTTTAACCTGGCATATGCCGTGGCCAAATTATCCGCCGTCAACGTGCCAAAATACGGACGCATGGTGTTGTATTCCAGTATCATCTTGATGGTCTTGTCACCCAAATTATGCATTTGCAACCCCTTTTGTTACATATGTAGTATATAGCGCAAAATCAAATTTTGTCAAGTTTTGTATAATAAAACGCCGCCCAAATGGGCGGCATTATGCGCCACTTTATTCTGCGCGGATAAACGCACCATTATCCAACATCTCACGCACGGCAAAATGTTTTATCTTTTTCGCAGACGTTTGGGGTAATTCTTCTTCGGTAATTGCAAAGTGTTTAACCCACTTATACGGTGCAATTTTCAGGTTTGACGCCTTTAATAACATCGCGGTACGCGCAACAGATGTCCCAGGCTTTACCTGGAATACGGCGAACGGAACAATTTTCCCGTTCAGAACGTATTCGAATACCGCCGCCGCCAAAATTTCATCGTTTTGCAGATATAAATCTTCCAGTTCATCAGGATAGACATTTTTGCCACTATCTAAAACAATGACCTGTTTCTGGCGTCCCTTGACAACCAGACGACCATATTTATCTAATTTCCCCAAGTCGCCTGTTTTAAACCAACCATTTTCAAATGCGGCAGCATTTGCCTCGTCATTATCCAAGTATCCCGGCATGACCATATTGCCACGCATCCATATTTCACCGACGCCGTCACGGTCTGGGTTATGAATCTGAATTTCATTGCCTGGCAGCGGGCCAGCGTAATACATTGAACCGTCGGCGCGACGAAACGCAAAGTTAAAGTTTGCGGGCCCCGTCGTTTCGGTCAGTCCATAACAATCGCCAACAACAAAATCTAAATCTTCAAAGAATTTACGTATTGTCGGTTTTAATGTTGCGCCAGCCGATACCAACACCTTGGTGTTACCGCCGAAAATTTCGTGTATCGGTTTTGTCACCTTGTTCACCAAGAATCCTAATCCGATTGCACGTAATACACGACGGGACGACATAACCATACGCATTACCAGATAAATATGCTTTTCACGGGCAGTATCTACAATCTTTTTATAAAAACCTTCCCAGACACGAGGAACTGCTGGAATAACCTCTGGACGATATTGTTTAAAATCTTTCAAAAATTCGCGCGGATTTAACACCGGTTGCAACAATAATTTGCCCCGCAATATAATCGGCGCGATAATGTTTATAACCACACCATATATATGATACAGCGGCAAGAACCCATAGAACGTATATCCCGGGTGAATCACGGGCGTGTAAAACAGTGCCCCATCGGCCAATGACAACAAGTTATCATGTGTCAGACCAACAACCTTTGGATTGCCGGTTGAACCCGACGTAAATGACAACATTGCAATATCATTACGATCAACATCAGCGGCGACGAATTCGTTTTCATCGGTATCATCAATTGATTCGATATCAAACATTTCTGGTCCGCCATCAACAAAGTGCGATTTTTGCGCCAATGCCAATTTACAATTTGTGCGTTGCATCATGTTCAGGTGTTCGGACGCCGACAGACCGGTATCCAACATCAATGCACGTGCACCCTGGGACAAAATTGCAAAATACGATTTGATAAATTCTGGGGTATTGCCCGACAGAATCGCAACCGTATCGCCCTTTTTAATGCCAAAGTGTTTGGCCAGCAGCACTGCACGCTGCTTTACCTTTTTTAACAAATCTGCGTATGTTTCGTTTTGTCTGACAAAGAAAATACTGTCTTTGTTCTGGGAACATACATCACGCAGCATTTCATAAACATTTTTCATCATGATAATTGTGCTCTTATTTTATGTTTTTGTTAAAAGCCCAGGTAACCATTACCCGCGCCTGGGCTCAGTATACTGTTTTTACCCCAGGAAACACAACCTATTTTAATTGATTGACACAATATGCGGATTTTTTATGCGATTTTATTCCTTGTTTTGTCAAGATATAGATATATTTTTGCAAAAATACATCTATATTTTGTGTTTTTTGATAAAAAACGAATCAGTCGTTTATACATAATCCGGATTTTTACGATACAAAAACGTGTTTAGTATGACGATTCGTCCCGAACAAAAACGACGCAACGCCCAGAAAAGTTACTTTTTTAAAAGTAAAGCAAAAAATAAAAAAAAAACTACTTTTTCTGTATTGATAGAAAACCTAAGAATCTATATATTGTTATCAAACAAGAAAAACAACCACTATATATTGTGTTTTTTTAATAATAGGGGCAACACGATGTTTGGGACACAGAACGAAACAAAAATAGAGATTATTCCAACACTTACATCCAACCTGGCTGCGGTCCAAAAGCGCAGTGGCGAAACTGTTCCGTTTGATGCCAAGAAGATATATGATGCGATTAAAAAGGCGGTTGCCGTCACGCACGAGGTGTCAGACGATGAAATTATCCGTATTACCCAGGCGGCCCTGGATACGTTGGGTGAAAAATTTGCATCTAAAACACCCAAGGTTGAAGAAATCCAGGAAATCGTTATTCAGACATTGATGAACGCCCGTGCCTATAAAACAGCCGAGGCGTATATTATTTATCGCCAGAAGCGCAGTGAAATCCGCGATTCATACGTTGACGCAGTCGAGGTTATCGAGGGTTATGTTGGTGGTTCCAACTGGCGTATCAAGGAAAATGCAAACGTTGGCTATTCAATTGGCGGGTTGATTCTGCGCACCAGTGAACGCGTTACGGCGGAATATTGGCTGAATTTGTATCCACGCGAAATTGCCGAGGCGCACAAGACCGCCGCAATTCATATTCATGACCTGGGGTGGTTGACAGGGTATTGTGCAGGCTGGTCACTGCGCGAGTTGTTATACGAGGGATTTAACGGCGTTCCGGGTTACCTGCAATGCGAACCGGCGCGTCATATGGCGACCGCGATTTCGCATATGGTAAACTTTTTAGGCACGTTACAGAACGAATTTGCTGGTGCTCAGGCGTTCTCGTCTGTGGATACGTATTTGGCACCATATGTCCGTGTTGATAACCTGTCATATGCCGACGTGAAAAATGCAATGCAGACATTGATTTTTAACTGTGCTGTGCCGTGCCGTTGGGGCACCCAGACACCGTTTATCAATTTTACATTTGACTGGACCTGTCCAAAGGATTTGCGTAACCAGCGTCCATTTATCGGCAAAAAACAGGTTGATTTTACCTATGGCGATTTGCAGGCGGAAATGGATACCATCAATAAGGCATTCTTAGAGGTTATGACCGAAGGTGACGCGTTGGGCCGTCCATTTACATTCCCAATTCCGACATATAATATCACAGATGATTTCCCCTGGAATCACCCAAATGTAAAACCATTATTTGATTTAGCGGCAAAATACGGCATTCCAAATTTCCAGAATTTCTTGAATTCTGACCTGAATCCGACCGACGTCCGTTCTATGTGTTGCCGTTTGCGTTTGGATGTGCGCGAATTGTTAAAGCGCGGTGGCGGGCTGTTCGGCTCGGCAGAAAAAACGGGGTCTATTGGCGTTGTGACAATCAACCTGGCGCGTCTGGGCTATGTTCACCGTGGTGACCGTGATGGGCTGTTTGCAGAATTAAAGCGTCTGTTGGATTTGGGACGCGATTCCCTGGAAATCAAGCGCAAGATTATTACCAAGAATATGGAACGCGGGCTGTATCCGTTCACCCGTCGTTACCTGGGCGATTGGTCGCACCACTTTTCAACAATTGGTGTGAACGGCGCAAATGAAATGGTTCGTAACTTTACCGGCGACCGTGAAAATATTGCCACACCAATGGGCAAGAAATTGGTCTTGGACGTGATGGATTTCATCCGTGAAAATCTGGCGAATTTCCAGGAACAAACCGGAAATCTGTATAATCTAGAAGCGACACCTGCCGAGGGTTGTTCATATCGATTTGCCAAAACCGATGTGAAAAATTACCCAGACATTATCACGGCGGGCACGCATGATGCACCATATTATACCAATTCAACCCAGTTGCCAGTGAACTTTACCGATGACCCGTTCGTCGCACTGGAACACCAGGAAGAATTACAGCGTAAATATACCGGTGGAACAATGTTGCACCTGTATATGGGCGAACCAGTATCCAGTGGCGAGGCCGCCCAGAAAATCGTGCGGACAATCTTTGAAAACTACAAGATTCCGTATATGACGCTGACCCCGACATTTTCAATATGTCCGAAACACGGATATCTGCCGGGACGCCATGAATTCTGTCCGAAATGCGACGCGGAAATCGCCGCAAATCAGAACAGTGAACAATAAACAACAACGCTAACCACGCATTGCACAAAAATAAGGGAGGAAAACTATGCAGGCAGCAAACACTCAGAGAACACAATGTGAAGTTTTTTCGCGTTCTATGGGATTCATCAGACCAGTTTCGAACTTTAATGTTGGCAAGTATTCTGAATTCTGTGAAAGAAAAACATTTACAGAGGCAAACAGCCTGACAACTGGTGCACGTCACAGCGAACTGTTAAAAAAGGCGGCATAACAAAATGCGTGAAATTCAGATTGGTGGGTTGGTTTCATTCACAACGATTGACTATCCGGGCAAATTGGCGGCTGTGCTGTTTTTGCGTGGCTGTCCGTTGCGGTGTGCGTATTGTTCCAACCCACATCTGTTAAATGTCGGCGACGGCGAATACGACCCGGCCAGGGTTTTGGATTGGTTGCGCGACCGCGTCGGCAAGTTAGAAGCGGTCGTCTTTTCCGGTGGCGAGGCCTTGATGCAAGGCGACGCCGCAATTGACTATATGCGTCGGGTGCGCGATTTAGGTTTTAAAATCGGATTACATACCAATGGTTTTTATCCTGAAAATCTGAAACGTGCCGCAGATGTGGTTGATTGGATTGGTCTGGACTATAAAACAACGCGCAACAAGTATGGCAGCCTGGTCGGTCAAAACATTGCCCATGATCATATGATTCACAGCCTGGACGTATGGCAGGCAACCGGCAAGGATTACGAGGTGCGCATTACATGCGACCCGCGATTTGTCACAAAACTGGATTTAATGGAAATTACGCGCGATTTGCACAACCGTGGCGTGACACACATCGCAATCCAAAAGTATATTCCACATTTCGAAGATAACGAACACGGCACCACACCGGACGCCCGCAACCAATTCTTTACCGATGCGAATTTGCGCCATGCGATTGATGAAATGTTCACGTCTGTTATTTGGCGTGAATAAATCTCTGCTCTATCCCTTGTAATTTGTCTTTGACCCGCATTCCAACAATGGAATCATCTGCACTCATAACCGTCAAATCATCAACAGACTATAAATTGTTCACCATTTAACAAACTCGTTCAATTGGGATATCATGTCGCCGACAAAAATCGTCCAAGAATCTTATAAACGCCCTGATCTTTGGTGAATTAATCAGTTTCGGACTACACGCCGCAACCATACGGTGTTCATATTCAAAATCTATGTTCGGCACCCGCACCAGTTTTGGTGGCTGTTGCGCTGACCACGCTGGTAACAATCCAATGCCTTCACCGTCACGTATCAACCGGAATACTAATCCAACAGAATCCGTCGTCGTGTTTAATTTTCGCGACCGCTTTGCAATAAAAGAACACTCGGGCAAATTCAGATACGACTGATACATACACAGGTCAAAGTTTTCCAGCATATCGTCCATATTCTGGGGCACGCCGTGCGTGTCCAAATATTCTTGGCTTGTGAAAAAATGCGCTTTGGCACGCAGACGAAACAATGTCCGCCCCGGTATTTGATAATTCGATTTGGTGTCAACAATCGCAACTTCAACACTTGACAGGTTTTGCTGGCGATTGGTCAATAAATCCAGGCGGATTTTCGGATACATCGCATAGAACCGCGACAGGTCGTGTAAAATATAACTGCCTACCAGCCCTTCGGCCACCAGCACTGAAATGTAACCTGTCAAATCGTCTTCTGGCGCCGCATTATCAATTATACTGTCCAACGCATTACATATCGTTTCAATATTAGAATAAATTTCTGGTGTCGCATTTGTTGGCAAACTGCCCGTTGGGGTGCGCTGTAACAGCGTCGCGTTCAAACGCATTTCTAAATCAGAAATTAATTTGGACATATTGGAATGTTTTATGCCGTTTTTATTTGCAGCAACCTGAATCTGCCCCGTGTCAATTACTTCCTTTAAGGCCAACAGTTCTTTTAACAAGGTCACTCTGGTTTTTATCGTAGCCATATCTATGCCCTTTGATTAAAAATCAACCTACAACAAAAATACGTGAATATAATTGTTTATTCTTATTATACATGATTTAAAACTTGAAAAACAGCATAAAAGATAGATTTTTCGATTTTTGATAAAAAATAATACCGTGATACTTTGACCACGGTATCATGCTATATTAAATTTCTTTTTGCTTAAAATATTTGGTGAAATCACTAACTGTTTCACCTGTCGCCGCCAGAATTTTTGCAATACTGCCTGTGGACGGCCACCGTGGCTGACCATATTTGGACCACCGTTTGCTTTTGTTAAATATCGTTGGATCCAAGCCGCTGCGTCGCGCCAGGCCAGAACACGACATTTTGTGTGCGCTGGCAAAGCAATCGATGGCATACCAAACATCGCTATGAGTCATTATTTTTTTCACCTTTGTTTCGTTGTTTTGTCTGTAATAACAATATAATTCATATGGGGATATTTCCGCTTATCCCCTTTTTATATGCAACCGTGTATAATTTGGGGCACCCAGCAGAACCCGCTAAAATCCAGGAAAAATTGATTTTTTAGGACATAAAAAGCGAATATTTTCTTAGAAAAAAATTTTTTCATAGGACATACATCAAACAAAAACTAGGATTTTTGTCATACTTTTTTCATCTGACCGATTCGTTTTTTCTAAAAATAACTATATGGCTCGACTATACATATCCCACTCGTATTGTCTGCGTTTAATTAAACCGTTTGAAATTTTCCCCCGCAGACGATTCCACGCCTTCCACGCAGATTCTAAATCAGGGTATGTTGGACTGCGAAATTTTGGGTCGTTGATGTATTTTACAACTGTTGAATTCGCAAAATTTTTTGTGCCGATATTATATGCCAAACACACCAGCGCATCAAACTGATTCTGTGAGAGCGATACTTTTATATTATCTTGCACGGCGCGTTCTGCTACTGCAATATCAGAACGCAATAATTCGGTGGCGACACTTTCTGTGATACCATTTCTAAAATCTTCGCCTGATTTTATCAGATGCCCATAACCAATCGTCGCGCCGATGGGCAATGTGCCTTTTGTATTTACAGGACGGCCCGTCTTGTCATCATAAATAATATGATTGTCACCCTGTTTAACACTGCCTTCAACGCGTTTTAACATATTTATACCATTATTGCTCATTTTCATATTGCCAACCCTTTTCTGTGCCAAATTTTCCCCCTTTCGCCCCAGTAATTATTTGGTTGCGACAGATTGCATAAAAATTTGGTAAATTTATAAAATCCCATCCATCGGCCCGCATAAAAATTGTAAATCTTTGTGGATACACCCGTGGGACAAAATAAAAACGGCCGGCAAAAACACCGCCCGTTTAATGGAATTTAACAGACTAGATTATATCATAATTTACCTAAAAAATCAATCAAAACCACCCCCATCACTAAAACAGGTATAAAAACAATACACGGTGTTGATGTAATAAACTGTTTTGGTGCACCAAATTCCGCACAAAAAGAACGAAACATAAAACATGTTTGTAACATTTTGAATACATATGATGAAATTTTATTACCACAGTATTCTGAAATTGATATTTTACGCCCAGGTTGTGCATCTGGTGTCGCTGTTGGAGGGTGGTTAGAAGCGGTACATAACACATATCGGACACCTTATTTCCCTTATAACAGAGACATTATATTGTTTTTGGAAGCAATAGATACAGAATTGAACAAGATAAACATGATACTGCAATCTATGCGAATTGCCGGGATGTTTAATAACGTTCGTGGTTTAATCATAGGCAAGCTTACGAATTGTGATAAAAAAGAATATTTTGATTGTTCTCCTGCATTTGATTCTATTGTAATGGATGCTTGTTATGGATATGATTTTCCTGTGATAAAAAATGTTGATTATCGCAAGAAGAATAAGTGACGGAGCAATTGGTACAGATATGGAATCTAGCGCATTGTTTGCTTTTGGAATAGATAGAAAAACATCTGTGGTTTCAATATCTGTATTATCTGATGAAATACACAATTCTGAAGGGGGATTACAAAGGACTTTCAGACAAGGATATCTGGTTTGGCAAAGTACTGCCAAAAATGACTGAGGCCTTTGAAACAATTATCAAAGTTGTGACAGAATAATTTTGTTATTCGTCACATACTTTCCTTTAAAGTACAACCAAGAGTTTCCAAACCGTTTGCAATCACATTCTTTAATGCGTTAACCATCAGCATATGGTTATCTGTTAACGTTTTTTTCTCTTCGTTTATCAGTTTAACACCAGCACCAGAAGACCACAGAGAATGAAATGCAGCAGACACTTCTTCCAAATATTTTGTTAACAAATTAGGGGCATTGTTTTTGCAAGCACTTTCTACAACAGCTGGATAATCCCCTAGCATTTTTATAAGTCTGCGTTCAATATCACTGGCTGACAAAAAATCGTATTGCTTTTGTAATAACGTATCTAAGCTACCCGGGAATATCGTATCATACTTTTTCAATACGGAACATGCACGAGCATAAGCATATTGCATATAATACACCGGGTTGTCTTTAGATTGTTCTTTTGCTTTTTCTAAATCAAAAGTCATTTGAGTATCAGGACTTTTTATAACCATAAACAATCTTAAAACATCCGCATCAATTTCTTCCAGGACATCTTCTATCATCACGAAATTGCCAGCACGTTTAGACATTTTAAACGGTTTGCCATCTTTTTCCAAATTAACAATTTGACACAACACAACATCCAAAGTTGCTTTGTTGTTTGTGACAGCCCCTAATGCGGATTTAATACGTTTAACATATCCACCATGATCCGCACCCCACACATTAATTTGTTTTTTGAAACCACGATTAAATTTATTCAAATGATACGCGATATCGGATGCAAAATAAGTAGTTTCACCATTTGAACGAGCAATCACGCGATCTGAAACGTCACCAAATTGTGTAGATTTAAATAATAATTGTTCTGTTGGCACCCAATCTTCATCGGCTTCACCTAAAGGCTTTGGTAATGTTCCTTTATATAACAGGCCCTGACTTTGCATATAATCTAAAGTTTTTGCGACCTGTTGAGATTCTACCAATTCACGTTCAGATGTAAACACATCAAATTCAATTCCTATCTTGCGTAAACTGTCTTTGATTAAAACCATCATCGCAGCGGAAGCAATCTTTTTGAAATACGGGACATATTCATCTTCGGTTGCAGATAACCATTTATCGCCATCTTTGTCTTTTATATCTTTGGCAACAGGAATTAAGTAATCCCCAGGATATGCGCCTTCGGGTAAAGATTCACCATCGTGCAACCCAAACAGTTCTTGATAGCGCCAAAATACAGAATGCGCCAAAACATCAACCTGATGTCCGTAATCATTTATATAGTATTCTTTGGTAACATCAAACCCATTTTTCTTCAACAATCTCGCCAAAATATCACCTAAAATTGCACCCCTGGCATGACCGATATGCACCGGTCCAGTCGGGTTAGCAGACAAAAATTCAACATTAATTTTTTCGTTGTTGCCTATGTCAGAGTTCCCGTATTCTTGAGGATTTACTAATATAGTTTTTAATAAGTTTTCCCACAATTTGCCAGAAACATTAATATTTATAAAACCTGGGCCAGCAACAGAAACTTCCGTTATTTCTGGGATTTCTTTGATATATGAACAAAGCAAATCTGCGATTTCACGCGGATTTTTCTTTAAATCTCTAGATAAAACCATGGCAACATTTGTGGAAAAATCGCCAAAATCACGATTTTTAGGAACTTCTACAACAATATTATTCCAACTGTTTGACCCTAAAACAGTTTGTAATTCAGGCACAGTTTGTAATTTGTCTTTTATTTTTTCAGAAATTAATTTGTAAACGTTCATATCAAACCCTGCATGGTTATATTAAAGCCAGGTGTCTGTGAAATGATAATCGTATTATTTTTTATTTTCAACAAATTTCTTTATCTGGTATTCGACCAAATCGTTTTAAATAATCGTCTATACCGTTTGCTGGGGTTGGTTTTGGCGTAACCACATCGGTTTCCAAGGCTTTTGTTTTTTATTTAATTGTTCTTCAATTGCATTACATAAATCGACATAATCTATATCTTTGATACATGAAAAATCATCTTTACATTGTACAAGATACGGGAACGCTTCATTTAATCCACATTTTTTGCATGACGAAAATTTAGTAAATACGTTAATATTACACGCATAATTTTCCAAATGTAATGGTTCTGCATACGAAAAGCCAATGACAGCTCTGCAATCTACTATATGCATCCAGAAAAAGTGAACAATATTCTGTCTGGCAAAGAGTCATATAGTATGGACGAACTGTTTGCCATTGCACCGAAAAATCAGATTTAACCCCAAAACCACTGCCAGGCCGAAAAAGCCCAAAGTATAGAAAGCCATGTTTAATTGCAGATTTTTGGAAAATACCACTATACCGTGGGTAAGTTGCATCAAAAAAGCCCCGGTTTATCGGGGCCCTGCAGGAGATATGTTTATATTACAAAAACATATCAGATTCCTGGCGAGCTAGTGTTCTGTTGCAAACTTTCCCATACTTAAATGTGCAAGTGCTGAATAATTCTTTGTAATACAAAACCGTATTTGATGATGGGGGTTTCGTCAGGCGCAACCAGAAAATCGTTTTTTACAATATCTGTTTCAATCATCTTGTCTGCTGTGATTTTTGTTGCGTGCACAGATGTTTTTTTATCCATTAATAAATCCAGACAATTTTTTGCATTTACGCGCACGACCCCACTAACTTCTTCGGGCTGCAAATGAAAATTAGTAAACCCAATCGGCAGTTTGTTCGCATAAACATGAGCAAAAGCCCGGTCATGCCATTGTTTTTCTGGCTTGTCTTGTCGCCAAAATACAATTTCGATTGGAACAGCATTTGTCACATCTGTATCGACTCCAATTTCTTCTTTGATTTCGCGTTGAAAAGCATCGCGTACACTCTCACCAGCCAAAATATGTCCAGACGCAGTTGTATATAATTTCCCAGAATCAGCCCTGATTTGAAAATATACATTTCCATCATCATCATACATCCAACAATGCACAGTTTTATGCCATATGCCATTTTTATGAACTGTTTCGCGACTTTCAGTCCCTGTTTTATTCATATATTCATCATAAATATCCAGGTATTCCATAGTTTATCCTTTTTTATTTATGTTAATAAAATGCCCTGGTCAAAGTAAAGATAAAATGAAAAAATCTCCTAAAACCTTAGGGGAACATGCTGGCGGCTCAAAAGATATTCAAAAGGCGGAGAATTTTGGTTATGTGTGTGAGTTCCTTCTTTTTATATAAAGTGTTTTGCTACGATATTTTTAGCCCCACAAAAGCCAAAATTTCGCCAGTTTGTCGCCCATAGATACCCCATAAAACAGAAAAAGAAAACCGCTGACCCGGCAGCGGTTTTATATTAAAAATTTAAGTAATTTCATAAGTTATTCCTGGCGGTGTAGTAAAAGAGTACAGTGTTCTGTATACAAGATATGGTCTTTTTACAGAAACAACAGGGATTATCAGGGAATTTTTACATTTTTGTGATGTTTACCCGGAAATATTTTACAACCCTCTGCACACCACACTTAGCAAAATTTCGGCATTTTTAAGATTTCGTTCCAAAAATTCCCTATAAAAATAACAGGGAATTTATTTTATATTTTGCTATTTATCAGGGTTTGAATGTTTGCCCATTTATTAATTAAACATTATAAATTTATTGACTTTTGAATATGAGTGTTTATAATTGTTATCAAAGGAAGAAGGAAAATGACTTTTATGAGTTGTTTGCCTTCTTTTTTATTTTTGATGGAGGCCACATGTCAAAAACATCATATCATTTTGAAATATCGGACAAATTTCAGCAATACTTTAATAACAGGGTAAAACAGGTATTCTTTTATACGACCGAAGAATGTCACCTGCGATGCAAACAATGTTTATATAAACCTAACTTAGTGTTTAAAATGAACAAGCGCAGGGAAATCCCATTAACAGAGATGTGCGAGTTAGCAGAAGACATCCACACTTTGGGTGCACGAAAAGCAACAATTATGGGTGGCGAACCATCAAAGTATGGCGATGCAGAACATAATGATTTATGTCACTTTATCGAACACCTAAAAAATATTGGTTATTCATATGTGCGGATGGATACAAATGGCCAATTTGAAGACGATATGTTAAACCTGCCCAGTCTGAAAAAATTAGACGAGGTTTCTTTCAGCATTGATGGCTATTGCCCAGAAATCAATGATATTCTGCGTGGACCGGATGCATTCGAAAAATGCCATAAAAATATTAAACGCGCTATTGACCTGGGGTACACCGTCGATATTACATCTTGTATTCATCCGAAATTGTTGGAAAAGGATACAGATGGCAACCTAAAAATTGAAAAGATGATTATGTTTGCCCAAGATTTGGGTGTACGTAATATAAACTTTCATGTATTGTTTAAGCACGGCTTTCCCATGGATACTTGGTCAGAGGATACAGCGGTTAAACCAGAAGATTGGATCATTGCAAGAGACGTCTTGGCGGACCAAATCGCAGCGAACAAATATAAAATACACGTTAGAATTCCTTACCATTTTGTCAGCAAAGAGGAATTTAATAAAAAGCCAAAATATTATGGTTATTGCCCGGCAAAACTTGGCGAACGCGTATTAATACACCCAGACGGTCAAATCAGAATATGTTCTGGTCTAATCAGCTCTAAGTACTGTGTTGCCAAATATTACGACAAAAAAATTGTATGGGAAGAAGGTTATACTAATGAACTTAGCGATCACGATTTAGACAATCCGACCCCGTGCACAAACCAGAGTAAGGGAATGCAATGCGGTGACTATTGTCCTTTGTGCTTCTCTTTCAAACCATACCAAAAAGAAGTTGTTTGGCAGAAGGTGTTGAGCTGGGAAAAACAACATGGTAAATAATATATCTTTTTCAGTCACAAACAAATGCAATTGCAGATGTAAAATTTGCAACATATGGAAAACGCCGTCGTTTGATAACGAATTGTCTGTGACTGAAATTGGCGCATTGTTTTCTAACCCAGGTTTTGCGAATGTAGACACAGTCAGTTTTACTGGCGGCGAACCATTTTTACGCAAAGATTTTATGGATATTATACGCATATGCAAAGCACGCTTGGGTAAACTAAATCGTGTTTTTTTAAATACTAATGCGACATATCCTAAAAAAGTCATAGACGTATGTAAGGAATGTACAACGTTATTCAACGAAACTATTCTAAGTATCTCACTAGATGGCCGCTCAGAAGTCCACGACCTTTTACGTGGGATTCCAACATATGACAAAGTAATGTCACTGATTCAAGATACAAAATATATTCCGAACTTAAAACGGTCTTTGTCTATGACGTTGTCTGAATCAAATTGTAATAGTACTGATTTAAAACACGTACACCAAATTGCGAGCAAAAACGATTGTATGTTTAGCTTCAGATTTGCAGACACATCTGAAACATATTATAAAAACACAGACATAAAATTCGACATCGCGGATTCGGCAAAACAGCAAGTGGCAAAATACATTTCCGAAAATTGTTCCGACAATAAATTTTTGTTGACCTTGAAACATTTTATTGAAACCGGCCAAGTACCATTATTACAATATGACACACACAACAACTGTTTAGCAGGCAAACACTTCGTTTTCATGCATCCAAACGGCGAAATTGCACCATGTCTGTATAGTACGCAAAAAATATCATTAGAACAATTAAACACAAACAGTAAAATACAACTTGGCAAACAAGAACCTTGCCCTTGCTGTACAGATTGTGCTATATATCCAATATTAGAATATATGCAAAAGACAAAATAAAGGAACGAAAATGGAACAGATTGTAAATATTGTTAAGACTAAACTAAAATCATCGTCGCACGATTTGTCACACACTTTTCGCGTTTATGGCAATTGTATAAAAATTGCTAAAAATGAGCCTAATTGTCATGTAAACATGGAAATATTGCAAGCGGCCGCTTTGTTGCACGATATTGCCAGACCAGAAGAAGATTCGCCACATGATGGAAAAAAGGTAGACCATGCAATTGTTGGCGCTGAACAAGCCAAAGACATTCTGATTTCGTTAGGAAAACCCACTGATTTTGCACTTTCTGTGTCAGCCGCTATACGCACCCATAGATTTCGTGGTGGTCTGATTCCAGAAACAATGGAGGCAAAGATATTATTTGATGCCGATAAATTAGATGTGATTGGAAACATTGGTATTGCCCGTTCTTATATGATTGCCGGCGAACAACATCAAGATATTTATAATGATTGCGACATTCAAGAATATGTAAAAACGAATTTAGTGGGTGGTGTTCCATCAGGTAAAATTATAGACATATCTAAACATACACCAAACATTGAATATGCGACCAAAAATATACATATCCCAGAAAAAATGTTTACACAAACCGGTAAAGCCATGGCATTGGTTCGACTAGAAAGAATGAAAAACTTTTTTGAGATATTAAAAACAGAAATAGAAGGAAAGGAAATATGAAACTGATATTATGCGGTGGTGGTTGGGCCGAAAAAACAATCATTCCTAATAAAGTATTCGAAGGAATTATCGATACGTCAAAACCTATATTATATATACCGGTGGCACGCGAAAAACATGGTGACACGTACCAAGATTGCACCAAGTGGCTATCGAATGAATTTGGTAATATCGCACACGGTCGCATTGATACCATTGAATCAACGGATGATATTAAGAATCTAGATTTATCTGTCTATACAGCGATTTTTATCGGTGGTGGGAACACATATAAACTGTTAAAAGAATTAAAAGAATCTGGTGTAATGCCAAATATCGTCGATTATATAAATAATGGTGGAATTATTTATGGATGCAGTGCGGGCTCTATAATATTTGGTCAGAATATAAACTGTTGTTCTTATGAAGATCCAAATGACGTTAATTTACAGGACACAGATGGGTTCGGGTTAATCTTTGGATGTAATTTATCGGCACATTATATGAACGCAGATGACAAGAAAAACGAAATTGTTACCAAATTGTTATCTGAGCAGTCCGATAAAGCACCTATTATTGCCCTGCCAGAAGAAGACAGTTTGTATATAAATGGTGATCACATAGAAATTATTGGTACCAAAACATACTGTATTTTTAATCATGGTCACAAACTATGCCTGGACCCGAACATTGGGTATTCAAAACGGGAGTTTCTGAATTTAATCGACAATGTCAAGATTTAAAGTACAAACATCTTCTTTTGAAAAAACATCTTTATCTGTTAAACAGATACGTGTTCTTTTCGATGTTTTAAATTCAAAACTTCCTGTATTACAGAATATCGCGAATAAAATCATCAACGAATTACGTATATCCAACGAAAAATATCGCGTTGTTACAATAGGTAAAGATTTTGTTATTGTTATTCGTGAAAGCACAGTTCCAAAAACATCGCTTTGTTTAGGCTATCCATTTCCAATTGCCAATAAAACCATCAAAAACGAAAAATATCCGGGGTTTGATGTTTCGTATTTTTTGCGTGGTCCATTGTTAAGAACCGCCCAAAAAGAACATTTTATTTCTACAATATCTAAGAAATATTCTGTGCAAACTATCAATTTCACAAACCGCCCCCAATATCATAACACGTTGAAACAAGTTAGTACAAAATTCGATACACATAATTTATGTTTTATGGATTTTTACCGTTTCTTGGGGGATTCTTTTTTGGGCTGTTATATGTTAGACGCTTTTCAGAAAGAATTTGATACTAAATCCGCAACAATTTTTTCGCGTTCGCACAAACATTTAAATGGTTTTTATAACGCCAAGGATTTCACTGAATGGGAATCTGTCCTCGAAAACGGTTTATACGTTTTATCTGATTTGCTGGACATTGACAATGCATGGCTTCACAATAATTTCTATAAAGATGGATTATATATCATAAACAGCAGAAATTGGTTTATAGAAAAGCGAAATAAAAACATTAATATTTATGCACTACAAAACAAAGACGATGTTATTTTGACGTCGTGTAATGTGTTTAAATACATGCAACAATGTGTCTGTCCATTTATTACAACACAGATATTACAAATCCCAAACAAAATAAAAAAATTACCAATTAACAGAATTTACATAAACCCATTTTCTTCGTTACAAGAGAAATCTTTAACAGAAACAGAATTATGTAATTTAATCAATTACTTGACTGTTTCATATCCGGAAATAAAGATATTAATTCCTTCTGGGCATGATGATGCAACAAAAAGTTTTAGCAATAAAATTCTCACACAAATGGGCGTAGAATGTTTATCTGATAACGGCATTTATGATTTATACACCAAACTATCTGATACAGATTTGATAATTTCAACGGATACCGCATTAACGCACATTGCTACTAAATACAACATCCGGAATATAGTTCTGTTTAAACCTGGATTCTGGGATTCTAAGTCTTTACAATCTATATTTGCTGAATCACCACTGGCATTTTGCAGTTTATCACCATATCAACTGCCATTGGTTTGTCACCCATCCACAGACAGTGTTTTTACACAAATTTCCGAGATAATTAATTCTTTGCAGAACAAAAACATATATCGCAATAAAAACACCCCGAATTTCCAATCTGCCAGCATTCCACTGATTAATAATATATATATCAAATGGTTACAAAAACGCATATTTCCAGAATATAAATTGAAAAAATATTGGCGATAAAAAGAAAAAATCACCCTCGGGCCAATGCTCGGGGAATTACATTTGCAGATAAAAAAGCGGGATGTCTATCCCGCTTTCTATTACTGGTTTACCGAGACTTTTGGATTTTTTCTTCCATTTTGCTTTTTAACAGGCTTGTCCAGTTATTTACATCCTCGGCGGTAAACTTGTTATCATCAGGCATATATTTGATTGTATATGTTATTTTGCGACATGTTTTATCGTCATAAACATCAACCAATTCTACGCCGGTCACAGGCACCGTTTTTTCTGCCTGAATATCAGCGATAATAGAACCCGCTGGATATCTTTCCGGAACCTCTAAACAGATATCTCTGACAACTGGGATACCAGATTTTATCGCTTCAACATTATTCAACTTTTGTTTCATCGACAGTAATTTATCGCTGTCCAGCTGAAAATAACATGGCCTTTCTGCTTTGATACCGAATGCATCCAAGACCCGTGGATGAATCTCGCCAAAAACACCAACAGAATGTCCTGCGGCATCCAAAATTTCCATTCTGCGCAATGGATGTAACATTTTGGAAACCATTTGCGCACTATGGTCATCTTTTTTGATCTGCTGTAAATACAAATCAACTTGCAGCATCTTCCCAAGTCCATCTATAATTCCCTTTAGATAAATTGGATCTGCCTTGACAGATTTATACGAATAGTGCCAAGGTAACGCATTTCCATTAACAATGCCCCACAACATTTTTTGTTCTCTGCATACTTTATTTGCGGCATTGGCATCTGGGATAAACACGCGGGTCCACTCATATGCCTTGATATCTTTGTTCTTTTGTCTCAGATTTTTTTCAACCAGTTCGACCGCCTGTATTAAACAATTATTCTTTAACAACGAATAACCTTTATCCTGGGCATTAGTAATATTTATATGCTGTCCCAACGGTTCGTCTTTTGTAACACCCATCCTATTAAAGTGCTGTATTGAATACAGACTATCTGTAAAGATTTCATAAAATCCCTGATTTACTAAATAGTCATCAACCATTGCTTTATTCTTTTCTGGCTGTGTTGGAACTGCACCAATTTCTGCCACAGGCATCATATTAGGCAAATTATTATATCCGATTGATTTGCATAATTCTTCATACAAATCCACAGGATATTCTACATCCCATATTCTGTGCATAGGAACCTTAAAAGCTAAATCTGTGCCCGCGGATGGCTGTGCAACAAATCCATATCGGGACAAAATTTCTGTTATTTCCTGTGCAGTAAATTTTCTATCCAGATATTTAGACGCATCTTCTACGGATAATTTAATAATACGTTCTGGTAATTTTACATTCTGTTCAAATTGTGATGCACCTGTTAAATTCCACCCGATTGTCTCATATAAATTAGCGGCTCTCTGAACGGCTCTTTTGATAACGTCTATATCGCCCCCACGTTCAAAGCGCTGGGACGCCAATGTTTGAATTCCTAATTTCTTGCTAGCCTTGCGAATCTTCACTGGGTCAAACAACGCAGCTTCGAACAAAACACGCGTTGTGTTTTCATCCACAGATGCGACATTACAACCAATGATACCCGCTATTGTTAAGATTTTTTCTTCGTCGGCAATTACAGTTATACCGGCTGGCAACGTAATTTCACCTTTTTGAAACAACAAATCTGCTTTTTCACCCTCTTTGGATTCACGCACAGATATTTTTCCCTTAACTTTATCGGCATCATAGACATGCGCAGGTTGTCCCAGTTCCAAATTAACAACATTTGTTACATCAATAACCGAACAAATTTCATTGACACCGCCCGTCCGTAACATATGACTATAACGTTTCAATGGTTCGCCAGTGGTTTTACCGTTTGCCAAGAATTCGGTCAACGAATAAGCAATACAACCGTCTGTATCTATACTGAATTTGTTCGAATTCTGGGTGAATTCCACTGAATTCATAGGGATCTGTTTCAATTTGTCCCCAGTACGACCAGAAATTTCCCTAGCAACACCTTCGTAACTATGGTGATCCCCACGATTTGCCAGCAACTCAAATGTAACCAGAGTGTCATTTCCCTGGGTTTCTATATTTTTGACCTCTAAACCGATATCCTCGAACAAATCTTTGTTTTTGGCGACATCTGCATCCAAATCAATATAATTTCTTAAATTCTGCAAACTTATTTTCATTTTGTTCTCCCAGAAATCCGTTTTAAAACCTGCAAATCCATACCATACAACTGTCTCATATTTGCCTTATAAAACTGAGACACCATCCGCGATATACCGATACCAAATGCAAATCCGCTGACTTTATCTGGATCATATCCCAATGCTTTAAATACTTTTGGATGAACCATACCTGCACCAATAATTGTAACCCATCCGGCACCGTGACACGCCTGACAACCTTTGCCACCACAGTTCTTGCACGATACATCCGCCCCAATTGATGGTTCTGTATAAGGATAAAATTTCGGTTTAAATCTAACCTTTCTGTCTTCCCCATAAATGGACTTCAACAAATATTCCAAAACCCCCTTCAGGTGTGACAGGCGCACATCTTTGCCAATCCACAACCCCTCGTACTGATGAAAACACGCCAAATGCGTTGCATCGACGGTTTCGTTTCTATACACACGTCCCGGTGATACAATTTTCAATGTCGCATCATGGTCTTTGTTTTGTTCCAAGGTACGCGCCTGAACGGTTGTTGTATGTGAACGCATCAACAATCCACCATCAACCCAGAACGTATCCTGCGCATCCCTGGCGGGGTGATATTCAGGAACATTTAACGCATCAAAATTATAATATGCACTTTCAACCTCAGGACCGTCTACGACTGAAAAACCCAATCTGCGCAATACGTCTGTACACTTGTTTTCTACAATTGTCAATGGATGCACGCTGCCTGGCAATTGTACAAACGATGGCAAAGACAAATCCATATAATCATTTTCGATACTTTCTTGAATCAATCTGTTTGTTAAATCCACTTTTGCCCCTTCTACTAAATTTTCCATCGCGGTACGCAATTCATTCATACGAACGCCGTACGCAGGTCTTTCTGCGGCAGGGATGTCTTTGATTTTATCGGCCAGTTGTTTTAACTGACTCTTTTTCCCAAGATATTTTGATTTCAACAAATCTATTTCTTGGATGGACTTAGTTTTATTTAAATCCGTTTTTAATTCTTCTAAGATATTATTCATACTCGCACCCATTATATGTTTCAATCTTTAAGTAGAGTTTAATGATATACCAGGCATCATAAATGATATACCAGGCACCATAAAAGTCAAGTTTTTTATACTTTATTTGACAAATACTGGCATATGATATACAATCCCCTGGGTACTATGAATGAGCACTAGCAAATCAACCGGTATACACTAGCCCAGATAGCTCAGTTGGTAGAGCAAGGGACTGAAAATCCCTGTGTCGGCGGTTCAATTCCGTCTCTGGGTACCATATAAAGTATGATATTACGGTTTGTTTGTGATTGTTTTCACATTGTCGACACTTCGATAATATTATATACTTTGGCAGGTGTTGTATGAATTGTACCCAGGAATATAGCAGATTAAAATCTGATTTTTGGAATTTCTTTTTATCAAATGGTTACCAGCAAGAACCTGCGGTTCCCCTGAATTCTAAAGTAGATCCGTCTGTTTTCTTGGTTGGCTCTTGCACAAATATATTCAAACAATACTTTCTTAACCACACCATCAATCCACAGGGGCACGCGCTTATCCAACCGGTTGTTAACACAAAACAAATCCGTCCCGGTAATTTATTCGACCAGAAACGCTTTTATTCGACATACAATGTATTAGGATTGTTACAACAACCCAATGGTTTAGACCAACTGATTAACGATACATATACATTCATTACGACTGTTGTCGGATTAGCAACAAATGATTGCTGTTTAAGATTGAATATCCAGGATGTTAATTTTACCAAATTGGCCCAAAATAAATACACATGTAAACTAGAACAATCAGATTATGGCGCACACAGTTTCGGGGTTTATAACAATTTACCAATAACCGGCCGACACGCATCGTTTTATTACAAGGGCAACAACGTAACAACGATTTCTACATACAAATATAATGACGAATATCTTGGCAATGAAATGACCAGTACGATTGAATCGTTATTAATCGCTAAATATGGTCTGCAAAACACCATGCAAATATCTGTTTTAAATGATAGATTTCGGGCCATTACTCAGGCGGATTTCTGTTATTATGATTGTATTACTGCGATTGCAGAAATGGTGTGCTCTGGCATCAAACCAAACTCGTCACATATGGATGGACGCACATTAAAGAAATACATATCTTATATTAACAACGCAGGGAAAAAAGTATCAGAAAAAATGCCTTCAATTCATGAATTGGTTTGGTTTTATATTAACAGTATATATCCACAGCGCGACATAAAAATGGATTATTTGATAGAGGAACGACTGCAAAAATGTCTATAAAACGTAAAAACTATACTCCGGCTGACGAACCATATTATAACGATTTTATCAAAAATGGTTATAAATGCATTGGGCATGGTTTTATGCACGTAATTTTTGAAAGAAACGACTTAATTTATAAGATAGTACGATCTGAATTTAAAGATTTTAATTCTGTATCAGAATATAAAAACGAAGCCAAATGTCTTGATTTTCTCAGACAAAATGGTTTTTCTACACCGCATATTACAAAAATTTACACCAAGGGCGAATTAATCAAAGACTATATCGTAATGGTTGAAGAAAAGGTCCATGGCATAGTTAAAACATATGAAAATTTGACCACTGATAACATAACGGAAATTATGCAAACAGTATATCGGGTAAACAGTATCGAAATGCCCTATTTTGGAACTGTTTGCAACGCGAAAATACAATTCAAAACATGGGCCGAATATCTGTATTATTTAATAGATCGTGCAACTTTGGCATCACAAATATTTAAAATTAAATACAATCCAGATGACAGTAGGAAATATTTTTCCAACCAGTATGTTTATACCGCCACTGCACGTTTTTTGTTACTGGACCCAAACGAAGAAAATTTCATATTCAATTCTGAAAACAAAATATCGGGCATAATTGATATAGATCACCCAATCGCGTTTGATCCACTGTATGAAGCCGCATTATATTTGTACATAAGGCCTGTTATTTTTAACAAAATGAAGAGTCTGCCACACAACATATTGAATAACAATATGGAAACAATTAAACAATATGCCAAGATACATTCTTTGGCCGATTTATTATTTTTATATGAAAAAGACAAGCGTTTATTCCAATCACAACTAACAGCCCAAGCAAAACAAGTACGGACGTTCCTGACTAAAGTCAATCAATTATAACTCTTAATTATTTGTTTTATATAATTGCGGATTCAATGTTTTGTCATTATACATCTTAAATTGCTTGTACTGTATCGGGCGTTTCGTGCCGTCTATATATTCTTGTATAGAATACTTAAAAGCAGTGACCAGGCATTTATTTTGTTGTTTTAATTTGTCTAGTTTATCGTTCAAATTTTCATAATCTGCATCAGTCTTTTGCCTTCTGTTGCATTCTTCTGTCATATGATATGCTTTCAATGATAAAATGGACAACCTATCTATCACAGAACCTATAGATTCCGTATTTTGCATCACGAATTTAGATTTTGATAATATGGGCGACAATAACTCTAGAAATGCATCATTTGCCGCTTCAAAATAATCCGTCCGTTTTTGATTTAATTCGTCTATTTCATATTTACACTGCGCGATTACACTTGGCTCTACATCTTTTCTGCGGGCCACATCCTCTGTGTGCCATAATTTAAAATTCATCATATGGTTTAATAACACATTTTTTATTACAGGGCTGTCAAATTCATCTGATATCGAACATTGTTCCCTATGCCACGTATGCGTCGCTTCGTCTTGCAAACGAACAATATTGTCAATCAAATCAAAAAATACTTTATTGTTCATATTTTATGCCCTTTTTGAACTATATTAATATATTTTAAAGAATTTTATTCAAATATCTATATTTTTATATCATGTTCGTTGCATAATTCCGAATGCATATTCTGAACACGTAAACTCACGGGATGCCAAACATGATGATCATCTAGTACAAATACACCATAATAGTAGTATCCGATTTACGGACGTAGTCAATTATAACGAAACACACTCAGCAAAATTTCGGCATTTTTAAGATTTCATTCCAAAAATTCCCTATAAAAATAACAGGGAATTTATTTTGCGTATTTTAGGCATTGAAAGCCCATATCAGGGAACTAAACAAACGCAAAAATCTAACCTTTTTGCTTTCCGCCAGTTATCGATTGTTTCAGCAATTGGCAAAAACATGGAATTTCATCCACATCAAAACACACCATATTACAAAAACAGCCAAAAACTTAGAAGTTTTTATAATATAAAAAGTGTTGAATATTGCATTTTTTTGTGATATCAGGAGTTCTGATATTGGGGTGTAGTAACCCGTTTACGAGTGTCCGAAGCGACATAAAACCATCCAACCGTTTGGTTGGAGGGTTGTGAATATACAGAATAAACAACACAATTCTCGTAAATTGTTACTAACCTCCAACCACCAGATTACTTGGTGGTTATTTTATAACCCAGCGGTGTGGCAAGATTCTACGGCGAACACCATACGACAAAATACAGGGATTATCAGGGAATTTTTGCAATTCCCATACATGCGTGCCGCCAACAATTCAGCCATAAGTTGTATCACATCGCCAATTTTCCGCCAATTTACACAAAACAAGGCAATATAAATAATAGGGAATTATATTCGCAAAACAGGGATTTTACATCGCCCTATCAGGCAATATTGCAACCAGAAATAAGTGACTCAAAAATACAAAAAACAACAGAATTGTTAAACACACTTTACAAAAGCGTTGCTTTTAACACTTTTGTAAAATGAGACAAAAAAACTACCATTGCGGAGAAAAGGCATCATAATCTCCGCAAAATTTGCGGAGATTGTCTTGACTTGCGGAGATTTTGTTGTATAATTTCCGCAAAACATGCGGAGATTACCATGACAAAGTATATTTATCAATACTCGGCCTACCCCCATTTTACGTGGGATAACGCCAAAATTATGGACGCACTGACTCGTGTTGCAACCAAGCAAGGACAAATTCTGGGACGCATGCAACAATTTGGCTTTGGCGACCAGCGTGTTACCATGCTTAACGCATTGACCGAAGAAATTACGAAATCTAGCGAAATTGAGGGAGAAACGCTGAATAGCGAGCAAGTTCGTTCTTCGTTGGCCAAACGGCTGAACATCCATCTGGATCACCCTGCAAAGGAATCACACCATATTGAAGGCATCGTCCAAACCATGATGGACGCGGTTAGCAATTATCAACAGCCTCTGACAAGTGAGCGCTTGTTTGGGTGGCACGCAGCATTATTCCCGACCGGTTTTAGTGGTATGGACAAGATTCTCGTTGGCCAGTATCGCACCGGAGAGATGCAAGTCGTTTCCACGCGTTCGTATGAACCAATGGTTTATTATGACGCTCCAATGCCAGACCAAGTTCCACAACAAATGACCACTTTTTTGAACTGGCTCAACAACACCAACACTACAAATCCAATCATCAAGGCTGCGATTGCCCACCTGTGGTTCGTTATAATTCATCCATTTGACGATGGCAATGGGCGCCTGGCCCGCATCATTACAGAAATGCTCTTGGCGCGCGCCGAGCAAACCGATTTACGTTTCTATTCTATGTCCGCCCAAATCCAATCAGAAAAGCGCGATTATTACAGAATATTGAAAATCACAACGACCGGCGATACGGACATCACCATGTGGATAGAATGGTTCCTGAATTGTTTATATCGTGCCATGAGCGCAAGCGATACAATGATTGAAAGCGTATTGAAAAAATCGTTATTCTGGAAAAAGCACGCCGCCGATATAACCAATCCGAAACAGCAGGAGATTATTAATCGCCTGCTGGACGGATTTGTTGGCAATATGACTTCCGGCAAAGCCGCACAGTTCTTGCATGTATCCCAAGATACAGCAACGCGCACACTGCTTGACTTAACAAATATGGGAATTTTGGAACAGCACGGTGCCGGCCGTAGCACACATTATGTGCTAAAGGGATAGAGTACATAGGTCCAACCAACTTACCTTACAATTTATATGCAAGCATAAACTGAACAACAAGGAGAAATGCAATGAAAGAAAGACCCATGTTCAAAGGTGTTGTAAATATAGTCATCAAACAGGACGACAAGATTTTGTTGTTTTTCAGAAACGATGGATTCTTTAGCTATGGTGGTGGCTGGTGGGTAATCCCGGCCGGTCATATAGAACATGGCGAAACCGCCAAAGAGGCAGCTATTCGCGAGGCAAAAGAAGAATTGGACATTGACATTAATCCAGACGATATTGAATTTGCACATGTTATGAGCAACCTGGCCAGCAAGACCGAGGGGATTGATTTCTTCTTTGTTGTAAATAAATTCTCTGGCACATTGCGTAATTGCGAGGGCGACAAATGTGTAGAAATGCGTTTTATGTCTCCCGAAGAAATCAAAAATACCAAGAATATTGTAACCACCACAAATATCGCCCTGAATGCGATATTAGATGGCAAGACGTATTCTGAATGCCGCGCTTATACCACCGACTAAGCCAGACGCCGCAAAGAGAACCAACCTGGCACACGATTCAATCGCAGGTTGTATTTTGCCCACAACTTCCGCCAGTTTGTGCAAAAGTAACAACCCCCCCACCCTATGTAGGGTGGTTTTTATCTCTGGCGGACAGGTTATCCCGTTGCACAATTTCCCATACCAGAATCCATAAATACAGGGACTTTACAGGGAATTTTTTAATTTTTTGCACTGTCATTTCTTGCATTACATACCACTAACCCATTGGTATTCTGGTGTTTTTCGCCCCCAAAGTCACAAATCCACACAAAAACAACAGGAAATTTAATTCCCCAGAACAGGGGAAATGCCGGTTTTTCATTTTCTAGCAACAATTATATAAAAACTTGGCCTAAAACCAAAGTTTTTGGATTAGAAACACAAAAACTTGTTGATAATTATATTTTTTTATGTATAATACCCATAAAAGAGGAGTACCAAAATGGCAAACAGTGCAGTTCAAACCTTTATAGATCGCCCCACCTATATGCGCCAGCTGATGGCTTGGCGCGACAAATCTGACGTTATTAAAGTCGTAACCGGCATACGCCGTTGTGGTAAATCCACAATATTTTACCTGTACCAAATGGAATTACAGATGAAATACGGTGTACTAGACAACCAAATACAGCAAATAAACTTTGAAGATGCTAACTTTAGCGACCTGTTGGATTGGAAAAAACTGCACGACCATATATTGGCAAAGACGGTACCAAACAAAATGAACTACATATTCTTGGATGAGATACAAAATGTAGAGCATTTTGAAAAGGCAATAAACAGCCTGCGTCTGCGCGACAACATAGATATATACATAACCGGGTCTAATTCCAAAATGCTATCCGGCGAGCTGGCAACAATGCTATCTGGCCGCTACATAACGATACACATGCAGCCGCTGTCTTTTGAAGAATATGTTACCGCATATAATGTGCACCAGGTTGGGATGTGGACTGCCCGTTCACGCGAAGACGTCCTTAACCCGCGCAGATATAACTTAGAATCAATGTTCCAAGATTACCTGCACAACAGCGGTTTCCCGTACACCGTTCAACTGCTTAAATTCGCTGCCGGCGGAACACCAGCTGATGCCCCTATTGCCAGCGAACAAGTACGTCAGTTTTTATCCAGTTTATTAGACACCATCGTGTTAAAGGATATAGTAGAAAGGAAAAATATAAAAGACGTATCCAGACTGAAAAAAGTTATCAGTTTTATGTTTGATAATATCGGTCGCGAAACATCATTGTTGGGCATCAAAAAATCTCTAGAAGCCGATAGTGGCATAAAAATAGACTTTGCTACAGCAGATGGTTATGTTGAGTCTCTGCTAGATACATTTGTTATGTACCGTGCAGATAGATACGACATCAAAGGCAAGCAACTATTAAAAACGAATTCCAAATACTACGTTGCCGACATCGGACTACGCTATATGCTGTTGGGACGCGAAGGGGATACTGGTCACATATTAGAAAACATTGTATATTTAGAATTGATAAGACGCGGCTATCAAGTCTATGTCGGCAAAGTCGGCACCAACGAAGTTGATTTTGTGGCCATTAAAAACGGCACGAAAGAATATTATCAAGTGTCACAGCAAATAGGGAACTCAGAGACCCGCGAACGAGAATTGCGTTCATTGGACGGCATTGATGATCATAACCCAAAATTCTTAATAACAATGGATAGACCATTCGCTGAAGAATACAAAGGTATAAAAATCATAAATGCCTTTGACTGGCTATTGCCTCAAGAATAAAAAGAACGCGCAATCGCGCGTTCTTATTTTCTTAAAAATCCATATTCGTATATCTTTGGCTCTATTTCTGCGGCCAGTTCGCGCATAAACCACTTCAGAAGCCACTGCATTTCTAAGCGCCCGTTTAATGGAATTTAACAGGTTAAATTGTATCATAATTTACCTAAAAAATCAATAAAAATCCCACCGTCCCCAGCATCCGCCGCCACGCGCCCCACACCGCACAATTCAACCACAGGTTGTGTTTCACCCATAATTTCCGCCGATTTGTTCAAAAAACGACAAAAACACCCTGTGCAGGGTGTTTTTCATCTCTGGCGGCGTGGCAAGATTCTACTGCGAACGCCATACAACAAAATACAGGGATTATCAGGGAATTTTTATAATTTCCGCCCCCCGCGCGCCACCAAATATTCAATTCCAGGTTGTATTGTGTCGTCAAATCTCACTATTTGATACAAAACAAGGCGACATAAACGACAAGAAATAAACGAATTTAAAACATCGGCATTCGCCTTCGTTAAGACGATTTACCGATGTTTAATATTTTTTATTGTTCTGGCTGTCCCAAAACTATGCCCGTGACAGATAACGTATCTGCAATAACATAGTTTAACCCAGCTTCGAGAATGTTACCAACATTCAAAAGATCTTTCGCTCCTTGCTTAATTATATAAAGGGTTTCAGATGGCGCACAGATTGTTATTTTTATAACAGGTGTCTTTAAGCTAATGTTTGCATTTGTTTTTTCTCGTCTTATTTCGCCACTGATAAAACTTAATGCATTGTACAAATTGCCATTATCATCAGTTATGTTTGCAAAATCTTCTGCAACCGGCCATTGTTCCAAGTGAATTGTTGTGCCATTTGTCCATTTGCATGCTTGATAAATTTCTTCTGTAACGAAAGGACAGAATGGTGCAAACAATTTCACAAAAATATCCAATGTGAACATCAAAGAACAAACCGCAGAGTTGTCCTCGGAATTATATGCACGCCCTTTTACAATTTCCAGATAGTTATTACAGAAATCCCAGAAAGATTTTTCTATGGTATCTAAAGCCTGGGCATAATCGTTTTGCTCAAAACTTTTTGTCGCACTTTTGACGGTATCTGACAATTGTTTCATCCAAGATTTATCCGTCGCATTTGTGATTTGCGCTTTGTAATCTTGTGTAACGTCAATTTCAGAGTTTTTCACAATATTCAATACAAATTTACTGGCGTTGAATATTTTGGTAACTAATTTTTTCCCTTGTTCCATTATTTGTTCTTCAAATATTGCGTCTGCACCTAATTTTGCGCGCGCAGCCCAATAACGGACAGCGTCTGACGAATATTTTACAATCAAATTCATGGGAGTAATCACATTCCCTTTGGATTTGCTCATTTTTTTACGGTCTGGATCCATGATAAATCCACTGATGAAACATTGTTTCCATGGAATTTTGTTTTCATGCAACAAAGACTTCGCGATTGTATAAAACGCCCATGTTCTGATGATGTCGTGTGATTGTGGTCGAACATCAAATGGTAATGACAAATTAGAAGAATCACTGGCACAATTCATCGCAATCTGTGGCGTTAATGAAGATGTTGCCCATGTATCCATAACGTCTTTGTCTCCAATAAAACCATTTTTTTTGCCGCGTTGTTCTTCGGTATACCCCACCGGCACATCCGTCATCGGATCAATCGGCAAATCTTCGGGACGCGCAAATATAGGTTTGTCATAATTTACGCAACCGGTCGCGTCAATTGGATACCAAACAGGGAATGGAACACCAAAGAAACGTTGACGGCTGATACACCAATCTTGGTTCAATCCATTTGTCCAATTATCATATCTGCTGTGCATGTGCGCAGGATACCAATCAATTTCATTACCTGCCTCAAGCATACGTTCTTTTTCATCCATCAAATTGACGAACCATTGTCTTGAAGACACAAATTCCAAAGGCACAGAACCTTTCTCATAAAATTTTACAGGATGAACAACTTCTTTCAAATCGCCCTTTAAAGAACCGTCTTCTTTCAACATTTCGACAATTTTATCTTGTGCATCTTTGATGGTTAGACCAATGATTTGTTTAAAGTTACGGTCTGCCTTCTCTTTATTCAATGTGATGAAATTCCCTTCGCCATATTTGATGTTTAATATCTTGCCATCTTTGCCAATTATCTGCTTAATGGGCAGACCAGATTGTTTCCACCACTGCACGTCTGTAATGTCACCAAAGGTGCAAACCATCATTATGCCCGTACCTTTGTCCATTTCTGCATTTTGAGAAGCAATAATAGGAACAGGTATATCAAACAATGGTGCGATAGCATTCTTGCCAAAAAATTTTTTATATCTTTCATCATCAGGATGCGCCACAATCGCAATGCAGGCAGGCAATAACACAGGACGTGTAGTTGCAATTAAGAAAGTTTCATCTGTACCCTCTACTTTGAATTCAACATTGTGGAAATATCCTTTCATTTCGCGATCTTCTATTTCGGCCTGAGCAACTGCTGATTGAAACGTAATGTCCCACATTGTTGGCGCTTCTATAGAACGGGCCTTGCCTATACTAACCAAATCCAAGAAAGATTTTTGAGAAATTGCAATAGCATTAGAACTGATGGTTGAATATTGCAACCCCCAATCGTAAGAATTACCGATTTTTTTGAAAATTTGTTCAAAAACTTTTTCGTCTTCTTGTGTTAAAATTTGGCATGCTTCTATGAAATTCTTTCTCGAAACTTCAACCCGTGGTGACTTATCATCAGGGATATGAACCGGTTTAAAATTCGGGTCATATGGTACATTTGGATTGCATGCAATGTTGTAATAGTTTTGCACTCTACGTTCAGTAGGCAAGCCATTGTCATCCCAGCCAATTGGAAAAAATAAATTATTTCCACGCATACGCTTATACCTAGCGATAACGTCAGTTTGTGTATAACTGAATATATGGCCTATATGCAACGAACCTGATACAGTTGGTGGTGGGGTATCAATCATATATGTTTTACCCCGTGGCGTGTTTGGATTATATTTATACACACCATTTTCAGCCCAAAAACGAGTGCACCTATCTTCTATTTCTTCAAAATTGATCTTTTTGTCTAATTCGTTTTGTTCTTTGTATTTCATAATCGCACCATAACTGTTTGATTCTTGCATAATAATGAGTGCTGGAATTTTACAAAAAAAACATGTATAAATCAAGCGATAAATTAGGTCTTAAAAACTTGACTTTTTACACCTTGCTGCTAGCCTTGAACATAAGCAGAGGAAACAGTATTATGTATATTGAACCTGATTATAAAGAGCGCATAAAAGACGATTTCCCTATACTATCAAAAACAATCAATGGTAGTCGTATTGTTTATTTAGATAGTTCGGCCACATCGCTAAAACCTAAAACAGTTCTTTCTAAAATAAGTGATTTTTATAACAACACTACTTCTAACGCGTATCGTGGAACATCTGTATTAGCAGAAAGTGTAACGTTAGCATTAACCGATGTAAGAACAAAAGTAGCAGATTTCATAGGCGCGAATCATCAAGAAATAATTTTCACATCTAATGCCACTGACGCTATAAATAAATTAAGTTTGATGCTGAACTTAAAAAAAGAAGACGAAGTATTAACTACTGTGCTGGAGCATCATTCTAATTTCTTGCCTTGGCTTGCCAGGGCATCTGTGAAAGTTGTAGGATTGGATGAAAACGGGGATATTGATATAGGCCAACTGGAGTCCATGATTACGTCTGATACTAAATTGGTAGCATGCAGTTTCGTCTCAAATGTCACGGGTAATATTCAAAATGTTTATAGAATTATTGAAATTTGTAAAAAACATTCTGTACTATCTTTGATTGACGCAACACAAATGGCAGGACACAAGCCGTTTAATGTAAAAGATATGGATTGTGATTTTTTGGTGTTTTCAGCACATAAAATGTTGGGACCTTCTGGGGTTGGCGTATTATACGTTCATAATAGAAACTTTAAAAATTTAACCCCTGCGTTTTACGGTGGTGGTATGGTTGATAAAATCACACAATCAGACATTAAATATAAAGCACCACCATATTGTTTTGAAGCAGGAACCCCTAATATTGAAAATTTGTTGGGGTTTGGTGCTGCAGTTGATTATATCAACAACGTTGGAATTGAGAATATTTCCAAATATATGGATGAGATTGATGAATATTTGGTATCGCGAATGCAAAAACACTCTAAAATTGTTTTTCCGTTTTGTATCAATAAATCACGTTTGCCAATTTGTACATTTGGCTTCAAGAACCGTAATATTGATATAGGGTACGTTGCACGTTTGTTGTCAGATTCTTATGGGATAATTTTAAATTCGGGCTATCAATGCTGTCAGCCATTATATAATCATTACAAAGTAAATGGCGGAATACGTATTTCTTGTTATTTATATAATACCACACAAGACATAGATTGTTTAATAAATGCTTTAAACGAATTGGAGTTCATGTTATGACAAAAAGTAGACTTATAAATATAGAGGCTTCTTCTGCTTGTGATGCTAATTGTTTCATGTGTCCAAGGGATCAAGTAACAAAGAAGGGTAATTTGAAACCGGAATTAGCAGGCCTTATTGCAGAAAAGATAAAAAGCATACCTAATATATATGAAATTTCTATTGCTGGTCGTGGTGAGCCAACGCTTAATCCGGATATAGCAAAGTTATTGGAAATTTTTTCATTTGGTGGTAATTTAGCGTTAGTTACAACGGGAACTCGTGCAAATCCTAGTTTGATAGAGGCTTTAAATAGATATGTAAAATATTTGCGTTTGTCTGTAAGTTCTCTGGAGCCTGTATTGTTTCAAAAAGTTCATACCACGTTGAATTATGATAAAACATGGGCAAATATAAGAACGTTTATTCAAGAATTAGATAAAGACAAAATAATTATTCATTTGGTTGGTGGACCTGTTATTTATCCGGGTCTAGAAAGAACTATAGATTTCTTTAGAGAAAACGAAATTAATAACATTAGATTGTTTCCATTGTGGAACAGGGGTGGCAGCAAACAACAAGATTCCGAAAAAGAAATTCGATATAATCTTATTCAAAAATATGGTTTAATAGCCCCAGAAAATGATTATTTATCCAAGGAAGAAATTACCGATATTCAAAGTGGACCACGTTTTTGCCCAGTTGGCGATTCGAGCTTGTGTATAAATTTCAAGGGAAACATTGTTGGGTGTTTCCAAGATTTTGCTTATCACACTGTTATAGGTGATATTTCTGATCCAAATTTGGATATAATGAAACTTTTTGAAAACAGAAGGAAAATTTTGGGAAAAATGCCTGTATGCAAAATGTGCAATTCTTTTAGTGAACTAGTAGGTAAAAATGCTCAACGTTAATGATGTAATTCAAGAATTATATCGACTGTTTATAAAAGGCTCTTCGTCCAATATTCACCGTGTTGGAGTGGAATTAGAATTGCCTATTGTGAACAAGGATGGTGATTATACAAGAGAATGCACCTTGGAATTAATAGATTTTATTAAAAACAATCTTGGTTTTGATGAGGTTAAGCCTAGTGCAACACAGTTCAAACACGAAACTGAATCAGACTGCATTTCTTTTGAATACAGTTCAAATACTATTGAATTTTCGATGGAAAAATCTGACAGTTTATTAAAAATAAAAAAGCGTTTTTCAGAATATTATGATGCTTTGCAAGATTTTTTATCTACTAAAAATTTTACATTGCTTGGTTCTGGTTTACATCCACATTGGCATGTTATAAACACAAATCCATTACCGCAATGTTATTATACAATGATAAAACATCATTTAGCTCAAGGGGACAGAATTTCACGATTTCATAACCACAGCGACTTTTGTGCCTATACTTGTGCTGTGCAAACACATTTGGATATAAATCAAGATTTACCAAAACTGTTAAATTTTTATTCATTTATTTCTGCTATAAAGGGTTTTGTTTTTTCAAATTCTGTTAATTTATCCCAAACAAACGATTTTCAAAATTTAGCTTGTGCCAGGGATTATCTGTGGTGGCACAGTATGTTCGCGTACTTCCCAGAAAACATTGGATATTATAAAAATATTAATACAACAGCAGACATTGTTAATTCTATGTTAGAACGCAGTATGCATTACATATATAGGAACGGTATGCTTTATTACACAGGTTGTCATAAATTAAGTGATTATTTTTCAAAAAATACTATAAATGGATATGATTTAGTGACAGGAAGGCAAATAACTATTTCGCCATGTCTCGAGGATTTACAATTTTTTCGTTCATACAAAGCAATTGAAATAACCAAGCGTGGAACAATAGAAATTCGTGATGATTGTATGCAACCAGTTTATGATGCGTTTGCTCCAAGTGCATTTAATCTGGGAATATCAGAAATGCTTCCAGAAGCATGCATGTTAGCAAAAGAGACCGCTAGAGAATTGGGCTTAAATCTTTACGATTTTATGCCCAACCGCGTCTTAACAACTTCTCTTAGTGCTGTTGACGACATGGATAAATCGCAGCAAGATAAGTGGCGTCGATATTGCGAACAATTCTTTTTGTTGGCTAAACAGGGATTATGTAAAAGAAATAAAGGCGAAGAAATATTATTAGATAATGTATTAGAACGTAAAAATATCTTGGAAAACCCGGCAGTAATGTTATATAAAAAACGATTAAATCCAATTGAGTTAAATAATTTCAGGGGGAAATAAATATGAAAAAAGTGGGTTTGTGGTTTTATCGTAATGACGGTGGAGCAAAAATATTAAATACATTAGTCAATGAATTACAAAAGCATGGTTATGATGTAATAAGCGATTTCGACATGCGTAAATGTTACGTTTTGAATGGTCATGTGTACACTGATAATGGATATGATTTGTCGTCTTTGGATGCTTTTTATCATATGAATGCCGATGAACAAAATCAATTCCAAAATGATATACTGAAAGTGCTTAGTAACTCAAAAGTAAAGGTTTTTAATGATTACGAATCTTTTTCAAATGCGAAGGATAAAATGATGGCTAATGCCATTCTGTGTAATTCTGGCATAAACGTTCCGCCTGCATTGTTTGTCAGTGAAAATTTTGACAAAGATATTATGAAAAAAATCTTTGGTGAATGGAAAAGTGTAGTTTTAAAACCTCGCAGAAACCATGGGGGCAAAGGTATATTAAAGTTTGATGATTATGAAAGTTTTGAAGATTTTTGTCAGGCAACCACTGGTTTTTACAAAGATTATTACATGGAAAAATTTATACCATTTGGAACACATGATTATCGTGTGGAAATTTTTGATGGTAAAGTTATTAGTGGTTATAGTCGTCAAAGAACGCATAATTTTAAGACTAATATAAGTTCTGGAGGAAAACATATTATTATACCAACAAATGAAGAAACAAAAGAAATTGCCTTAAGAGCCGCTAATGCTATTGGCGTTACTACTACAATAGTAGATATGATAAAATCAGAAGAAGATAACAAATATTATGTTTTGGAGGTAAACCCCATTATGGGTATTTTTCTAGAGAGCGTTATGAATTCTGGCGAACGCTTCCCTGTGCCAGGGCATATAGATAAAACATTGCGTTCTGATAATGCTAAAATCAATGCGATTGTAAATTATTTTGACAAAATTTTATCAGAACAAGGAGATTAGCATGCAAAATAACAAAACTGTATTTATAGCCATGCCATCATGTAATAATAGCGTTGCTATAAATTTTTCACAATCACAGAATATTTCATACGTTGCGCAAGATTCTGTTAATTTAATTGCAAATTATGGTGCAATACCGTTAATTGTGCCTTCAAACATCGGGTTAGAACATATTAAAGATATTGCATCTTTTTGTGACGGTTTGATGTTATTAGGTGGACCTGACATATCCGCTGATTTTTACGGAAAGAAAGTAAAAGATACGGTTGTGCACGGCCCGGTGCCAGATTTGGCAAGAGACACTTTTGAATTGGCGCTGTATAACGCATTCTATGACCTTGGAAAACCTGTATTGGGTATATGCAGAGGCATGCAACTTATAAATGTCGCCCATAAAGGTAGTTTAATCCAAGATTTACACACATCTTTAAAACATTATATTGAACCAGATGGATGGATAAATTATCATGAAATAAATATTGTTAATGGTACAAAAGTTCGTTCTTTGTTACAATGTGATAGCTATGTAACATCTTCTGTTCACCATCAAGGTATTGATAGATTAGGCGCAGGATTGCAAGTTTCGGCATATTCGGAAGATGGGGTGCCAGAAATTATAGAATCCAATGATGCGAATAGATTTGTTATTGGTATTCAGGGGCATCCAGAAAAAACAAGAACAAACTTGAAAAAATATGAGAAGATATTTTCAGAATTTATCAAATTATCAGGAGAAAATGATGAATAAATCAAATTATCTTGAACTTAAAATATATAAAGATTTGTATTCAGATCAGTCTGCAATAAAAAATGCCTACGGAATACCCTATTTGTCAAAACAAGATATAGTTCGTGGTTTCCCGCTTAATTTTATGAATGAGCATTTGAAACAACTAATTGAAGAAGACAAAGTAGAATATACAACAACTTCTGGTACAACAGCAGACAGAATGCAGATTATAAGAAACAGGGGGTGGTGGCGCAAAGAATATGAACGCACATATAAAAATAATCCGCTTTTACAAAAAGTAATATCGGATAATATGCCAAAAGCAATTTTAACAACAGCGATTTGTTCTAATACAGTATGTTATTTGAATACCCCATCATATGAAGAACGCATAATAAATGGCACATTATATCTGAATTATCAACATAATCCGTGGGATTGGAGTAAAGCTGAAATTTTACAGATTATGGAAGAAATGGAGAGGTTTAATGTTTATTATTTAGATGTTGACCCTATCTATTTCTATGTTTTCTTAAAAAAGATAGAAGAATACAACATAACAAAAAAACTGCATCAACCCCAGGTAATAACATTAAGTTATGAATATTCTCCACAAAATATTACATCTTATATCAAAAAAGTGATGTCTTGTCCTGTATTAGATTTGTATGGTACAACAGAATTTGGTTATGTGTTTTTGACAAACAAAAATGGTGATTTGGCCCTTTGTCCAGATATGTTGGAAGTAGATTTTATCCCAATTGAAAATTCAGAAAACTTGTATGAATTGGTTGTTTCATCTGTAAAAAATGAACATATGCCACTTATCAATTACAGGATGGGTGATATTGTAGAAATGGATAAACGCCAATATGATAATTTCAGAAATAATGGCACTATAAAAAGGATTGCAGGTCGAACAAAGAGTATAATAAGAAATTGTAATAAAGTTATTGTTACAGCAACTATAGATGATATTATTGGAAAGCACAAAGATATTGCTTTGTATCAGTTAAATATATTGGGAAATCAAAAAGATAATATAAAGATAGTCCCATTCCATAAATGGGATTTGATTGATGCTGATTTACAATGTATGAAACAAGAATTACAAGATTTACTGGGAACAGAGGTTTTCGTATCTGTGTCGGAAACTATAGTCCCTGAATTATCTGGAAAATTTGCACTTATAAAATAAATGTCGTTTATGTGAAACGCTGTAAAGACACTGGATTGAATTTTTCTAAAAAACAATCGGATAAAATTTTGGCATTGCTCTACATACGCTTTTGTGTAGGAGTTTTGGACAGTTTTTTTAAATAGGCGAATACAAGCAGGAATCGCGGCTTGGCGCAAGGTGTATAATGTGCACAACATCTGGGAAAATTACGCTAGAGCAGCACTTACGCCAGTAAAATTGCGCTGAAAAGCATCAGAAACTGGCGAATTCGTGGTGCTTTATACAGCAATTTTCGAATTTTTTGTATTCTTGGGAAATGTGAAGGATTGGCTGACGCCGACCTTGCAAAATTTGCTGACGCAAACCGGCATACTGCTGTCTGCCTTTTTGCGGCGGTTCGAACCCCCTCCCGTGGGTTCTCGTCCCACCCCATGCCCACGAGAGAGAATAAAAAACGCCCCAAGTGGGGCGTTTTTTATTACTGGCGGACTAGAATTCTGTTGCACAATTTCCCATACCTAAATGCGTAAATACAGGGTTTTTACAGGGAATTTTGTCGTTTTTTATCCTTGTTTTTTGATGCTTTGACGACCGAAAATATAGATGTTTTGCAGTTTTTACCACTACCAGCACGCAAAAAAGCACAAAATTTAACAGGGAATTTTATTCGCCATAACAGGGAAATATATATTACAAATTTGGATTTAATTTATATTTGCGTCCCTTGGTCCGACCGGTTGCAATCAATACTTTATTTGCCACCAATGTCGCCAATAATTTCTTGGTCATTTCCGCCGATTTTCCGGTCAATAACTGAGCACGATAGTTGTCTATTTCGCCATTGGTTTGTATAAAACCGATAATATTGGTCAAGAAATCCCGTTGAGTCTTGGTCAATAATTCGGTAATTTTTTCGGGAATTATTTCGGTAATGTTTGACAATTCGTTTATAGCACGCAATATAGCGGATAATACAAATTCTATAAATTCTGTTGAATCTGCGGTCTTTTCTGTGCGCCCTAAAACAGCATAATATTCCGCCTGATTTTCATATACTATGGTTTCAACCGGAATCCATGCAAACACAGGTTGCCATGTGGACAGTACCAATGTCTGCCACAAACGCCCCATACGACCATTACCATCTACAAATGGGTGGATAAATTCAATTTCAAAATGTATAACCGCAGATTTTATCAAAGGGTGTTCCTTGGTTGATTTTGCCCATTTGAATAAATCAGTCATCAGCGATAGTAAATATTCGGGTTTCGCGCCAATATGTACGACTTTTTTGCCAGAAAACACACCAACATTACCACTGCGAAATTTGCCCGCTTCATCAACCAATTCAGTGGTCATCATTTTATGCGCGTGCAGAAAATCGGCAACCTTATATGGATTTAATGTTAACGCGTGTTCATATGCATCGTATGCATTACGAACTTCTTTGATTTCACGTGGATTGCCAACAATCCGGCGACCATTGATAACATCCGTTATTTGTTCTAATGATAACGAATTACCTTCAATAGCAGTGGACGATTGAATAGACCGTAAACGGTTTACTTTACGCAAATGCAGATTACGTTCATATTCTTTTTTACCATGAATTTGTCCGATTTTTTCAGATATTTCCGCAACCAAATTGGTAATATTTGTCGTAATAGTAAACTTTGGTGTATTCACCATCATATTATTCCTTTTTATTCGGTAATATTATACAAAACAAATACCGAATTATCAAGTTAAAACGATTGATGACCATATATTGCTTTTTGTGCTATTCTCTTGAAAATTGATGTTTTTACACCAGATGATTAGTATGACTGGGTTCATATAAGGATACCCAACTCAAAAAACACCCAAAACGACAAATTTGTTAAATACACTTTACAAAAGTGTTGGTTTTGACAGTTTTGTAAAATGAGACAAAAACATAACATTGCGGAGATTAGTTTGAATTTATCCCCCAGCAAAGCCACACAATTTTTGCACGCCCCAAGACGTAAAAACCGACACTTCAGCCACAGGTTGTATTATGCCTACAAAATTCACCGCTTCCAACAAAATATGATAGTTATATGTGCGCCCTAAACGGCATTACACCAGCCGATATCGGCGCCCTTTATTTTTACCGTCTGCGACCAAAATGCCAGCCGCAACCAGTTCTGCAAACAGTTGACGTACACGCTGTGGCGATTTACCGGTCAATTCTACAGCTGTGGCGGCAGCAATATCCCCGTCTTTGCGCAATTTTGGCATAATTGTGTTCAAAAATGCGCGTGTTGAATTATCTAACTTATCGCTAATTATATCGCTACTTTTTATATTTAAATTAGCGATATTTATATGAGTATCACTAACACTCAATGTATTATGTTCATACAGCAACAAGTTACCAAAGAACCGGTCCAAACGAGAAACGCTAGTGGTTGTGTGCTTATGATGAATATCACTAACAAGTCATAAATCATGTTTTTTATGTAAAACGCGGGTTCCAAATTCGCGTTCTTTGGGGAAACTGGTTATTTTGAACTGTTTAGCCCTTGTTAACTCAACAGTTTGCATTATATAAGATTCAAAATAAGGAGTATTTATGACGCCGTGGGATTTAGCCTATATATCAACAGAAAATAACTATATTGATTTTAAAAAGCAGTGGTACTCTTCTAAGATAGGGAAACTTGATTTAGTTCATGACATTTTATCTATGGCCAATTCTGTATCAAATAGCCCTGATAGATTTATTTTTATAGGTATATATGAGAATCCAGTAACGGGTGAGAAAACATTTCATGATATTTCAAATGATAATAACCGTAAAACCACAGAGCAAATAGTTCAAATTTTAAGAGATAAAATTTCTGTCCCACCGATAATAGAACTTATATCAGAAACTATAGAAAATAAATGTATTGATTGTATAAAAATCACTCCTATAGCTCGTGATTTACCATACGTATTAAACTCAAATTTGGAGTGCGATGAAAAAATAACTCATCCAAGTGGAGAAACTAAAACCAAAAAGCATATTTTGGTAAAAAACGCAATTTATTCAAGGGATAGCAGCAGAAACAACGGAAGTCATGAATATGCGGCAAAAGAAATTGTCTACGAGCTGTTTGCTCGCAAGAATGGGGAAAATTTACCCATTTTAGAAAGATTTAAATTATATTTAGATGACGTTGAAAACTGGAAAAAGGTTTCTATAGGTTCTCAAAATACTTATTATTATACAAAAAACCATAAATTTAAAATTGTTTGTAATACTGATTATGATTTTAATGATGTTGTCAAAACTAAACAAGTGCTAGATTATTCTTATTTACTAGATTTTTGTATTTGCGAAGACTATTGGACATATAATCAAAAGGGTGGGCCAACATATGATGATAGATTTTATTGGTTAAAAACCGAATTGTGGGCAGATAATACTCCTATAGAACTGTTTGATATAGCTTCAGTTTATCTCAAATACTACATAATGGATGTTTGTAGAACGACAGTATATCTAAATGATTTTTATTTACCAAATTATAGCGATTTGGTGAATATGTTGTATGACAGGCGTGGCGTCCAGAATGACATTTTAAAACAAACCGTATTTAATTCTATTCAGTTCAAAATCTGCAGAATGATGCAAAATTGTGATTCAATAAGTGCTCAACCACAAAATTATGGTATATATTTAGATTTTATAAACTATCAAGATTTAACCGATACAAATTATAGAACGACTAGAAAAGATTTTATTTTTGAGAAAAATATATGGGCAGGGAAGCCATAAACATGGCTACTTTGTCAATGCGTTTACGTGCACTATCGTTCAGGCAATCTGTGTCGCTATTTTTTATGTTCTCGTTAGCGATACTTATATGAGTATCGCCAACACTTAATGTATTGTGTTCATCCAGCAACAGTTGCCAAAAAAAACGGCACAAACATTCCATTGTGCAGGGAAACATTTACAATAATGAATAAAGCGGCTGTAATCCCCGAGAGCAAAATCTTGTCAGCGATTGTTTGTATTGATATTTATATATTTGTTTGTCGGTATTTACGTTTTCCATTTAGTGCTTTTGGTATATTAAATACAGGCCATCCCTATAGTTTTACGTTTATTATGAGCGCTATGATAGATACTATGAGAGACGCTAATGCAATAAGCATGCTATATTTTGAATTTTTAGCATTACGATATTTGTAGTTCAACTCATACATATCTCGTAAATCTGGAGATATATACGTTCCGTCAATATCGTCTATGTCGTGCCATTTTGTCATGATTCTACCTTTATCTGTTCAAGTTATATCACAAAATTATTTACAGGCGGTTAACAATTAGCCATTGTCTCTTCACCAAAATTAGACAAATCAATATTAACTTTTTTCACCTTCCTCGGGATGTTGTTAGGTATTGGTAATATTTGTAAATCATTAAATTTATATACTCTCGCTATTGCTAGCTCTTCACATTTTGCTTAACCATTTTTGTACTCTTTACGTGTGGGGGAGCGCTTCAAGGAAGTCGCGGTCTTGCGGTTGACAGTGGTTATATTACAAAAACATATTAACCTCCTAGTAGGACGATGATATTTTGGAATCGCCAGCCCCCCCCGCACTGCGCCCGCTTTCCGCCCATATTCCATAAAAACGGGGGAATTAAATCTCGCGATATAGCGATACCTATACATTGAACTCTGTATTTCCTTGTAATTGTACGTTTCTTGCATTTTCAACAAACGCACCATTTTCCAGATATGGATTGTTGCCCCCATCTTCATGCGGATCATTCTCTTCTTGTATATCAAGATTTGAAAGTTCAGGAACTTTAAACATTATAGGCATATCAGAAATTAATGCTTTCCCTGCAATAACAGCCTGCCTAAATTTTAAGTTAGGCAATACTTTTACAAATTCTTCACCGAAATGATTTATAAGAAAGTCCCGGCTGGTATTATCTAGCTGTTTAAACGATATAATGGTATTACACTGCGTTAAAATCGTCTTTGATATATTTGCAGTACGTTGCGCAATAACCATTAATCCTATATTATATTTTCTCCCTTGTAAGGCGATTTGTGCAATTGTATTAGTAAGTTTAGATGAGGTTTTATCATTTCCTCCTGCCGTATTCCATTCTGGAATTACAGTATGTGCCTCTTCTAAAACAATACAGCCTTTTTTATCTATTGAGAACATATTTTCATCTTTCGCCAAATCAAACAGTGCTTTAAAAAAGAATTTAGTATACTCTAAAGACACTTCTGTATTAGATAATTCTTGTAATTCAAATAAGCATATATTGTTTGTATGTTCTATATTTATAAAATCACGTAATTTATTTTTTATATGATTGACAATTTGTTTTTCCAATTCATTTACATAATTACGATCTGCCTGTGTCAAATTCATATTTTTACGTAAAACATAATGTTCCAAATGCTCTGTTAACGAAGCGTTAACATTATTTGCACCGGCATTAGCAAATGTTGTAGGCGTGATTTTTAGCGCATTAAAATTTGTATTTAATTGCAAATCTTCACATTGCATTTTTCTCTTCATTTCTCCTGTAAAATCAATACAGAAAACTTTCGTATTATTATCAGCTAGGCTCCTTATTATATTACGCGCAAATACAGATTTACCTGTTCCTGTCGTTCCTAAAATTGCTGTATGATGAGTTACCAAATTATTAATATCTACAATTACTTTAAAGTCTGTATTTTCTATCTTCCCTAGCTCCAATTCGCCATCTTTAACATCCGGCCCCACTACATCCTTTGCCAACATTACCTTAGTGTTTATTGCTGGCACCCAACCATAATTTTCAAAATTACGGATAGAATCGCGCCAAACTCCAAGTTGAGTCGCATGAGAAACTATCAGTCCTATCTCATTATGGCTCTCTAATTTCTGCACATCCGTAACAGCTTGAGTTATCTGATACAGAACTTTTGCGTTTTCCTCTTTCTTGGTTTCTTCATTTCTCATTTTTACATCTACATACAATAAGTCACCATTTGTTAACAATTTTTTTGGCGAGTACTCAAATCTAATTTTTGATATATCTGACTGCTCTACAACAGTCCCAACGAAATTTTGCAATATTTCATTTTCAGGTTTTGTAATATCTTTATTTGGAATCTTGTAAACAATATTATTTTCATAACCATGATTGTTCTTATCGTGCCTTGTGGCAATCTTCAATACTTTTATTTTCTGTTGCGAATCTAAAGAATATCGATCTATAACAAAACCTCTAACAAACATATTATCATTCGCACCATATCTAAACTCTACAAAATCGAATAATTGCATACTTATTTTGCGTTTAGATGAATCTATTAAGTCTATTATAAACGTATCTTTGGATTGCACCGCAACCATTTTTCCAATCGGTTCTGGGCGATTATATTTTTTCAAACAAAATAAAGATAGGAAAGCTGTTATCAACGTTTCTAGCAAATTTTGTATTCTTTCTGATGAAATAATTAAGAAATATCCTAGCACTACCAGATAAAAAACCACAGTATCAGATATTGTACCCGAAACCACATCTGATGAATACAAGGATAAGACAGCGATGCCTATTAGCAACCCAAATAACAATCTAGAATTGCCCAGATGTCCCGCCATGTTTTTAAACCAATTCGATATGGATAATCTTTTAGCCGACCCACTAGGATCATATAAAATTACTGAACTTGACGCTAAAATCAGAGAAATAAAAGCATATATGAATAAACATCTGATAGCAATGTTAATATTACTGTCGGTATTAATAAATGGCGCTAGCAAAATTAATACGTTAACCGATGATGCAATGATATCTTTCGGGGCTTCGAAAAAACCTGCAAAAAACACATTTATTATTAATGTAACAATAGCTGAAAATAACAACAAATCCATTTCATTGCCACTTAAAATTGGACGATCGAACCAATGAAACAGACAAACTGCCATACAAATATAGCAAACGCCCAATAAAATTCTTATAACATAATCCCGAACGCCCATAAAATACCCCTTAATCTTAAATTGAACTATATCCTATACATTTTTATATGCAAATTCCATCTTTTTGTTTTAATTCACTTGATTTAACGTGTTTTTTAATATAGAATTCACGTTGAACTCCAAAGGGATTTGGGTTCGGGGCTGTGATAAGCCCAGGTTATTCGGTGCGAAATAATAATGAAACATCGTTATGCCGATATTTCCGTGATTTTGCATCGTTATTTATCCCTGACCATGTTTGGTCGGGGGGCTGTTTGCTATACAACAGGGCTTGCCCGAAAGCGACAGAATCAATAATAACCTGATTTATCAACTCCCCGGCCGTCACAAAACCCTGACGGTCTTTTTATTACGAATAAAACGGGGTAAATATGAAAAAATCATTATTGATACCACTGGCATGCGTACTGGTCGGATGCACAACCACAATTCAACCCATCACAGAATCAGAGCAACAACACATAGCGCAAACGTTGCCACAAATCAGCACAAATAACGGCCAACTATGTGTTTCCCGTGTTGCGGATAAATATTTATGTAACAAGCGTCTGGCATTCAAATTCACATCTGATTATGGCCCAATAATGGGCGATGTTCGCACGGGCAACGAATACTTTTGCGCAAACCTGACACCGGGTGTACATTATATTGCCGGAACCGCACAACACAGCGTATATTACGCAGGCGCCGCAATTCCGACAGAATATACTGTTTCACAAGAGATTGATATACGGTCCGGCGAACGCACATTTGCCGAAATCAGATGTGGCAGCATGGGTGACATAGAATTAAATCAAGTATCAACAGAACGCGGTCTGACCGGAATTTTGAATACACCAAAGTTTCAGAAAGCGCATTTACAATAATAACCCTAGGCCAAAATCATGTCAGACAGGATCAGCAAGCAACCAGTTATAATCAATTCAAATGGCGATGCCGCCAAACTGCGGCGGATTCCATTGACTGGCGGCACATTCAAAGAAGAATGGCTGCAACGCATACTGGAACAAACGCCATCTGTTTTGCCGACCGCTGAAATCGCCCCGATATTTGCGCCGCTGATTTGCGTTGCGCGCGAAGTGCACGTTAAAACAGATGACAATAATTCTGGCCGCATTGATAATTTATACATCAGCAAGGATGGGTATCTGGTTATTGTTGAAACCAAACTGTGGAACAATCCAGAATCCCGCCGCGAGGTTGTTGGTCAAATTCTGGACTACGCCAAAGAGGTTCGCGAATGGGACTGGACGACACTGGACAATATATACCGCGCATATCATAAAACAAAACATTCGCTGTTTGATGCGATTGTTGCCGCGGGATATAAAACCGCCGATGACCAAGCCGATTTCATAGACAATGTGAACAACAACATCCGCACAGCGCAATTTTTGCTGATGATTGTGGGCGATGGCATTCGCAGTGGCGTTGAAAAGATTGCGGAATATATGAACGCGTCGTCACCCGATATGATGCACAGATTGGCCCTGTGCGAGTTAGAGGTTTATGACATGGTTGATGGTCGTCGCCTGGTCGTGCCGCAACTGACCACCAAAACGAAAATCATAGAGCGCGGCACAATCCGTGTGGACAACGGCAACATAAAGCTAAGTCTGGCCGAACCGACCGACTGCAAAAGTGGCACGGAACCATCGCCAGATAAAGACGACATGATCACACCAAACGAATTAGTTGCCGCGTTTACCGCACGCAACAAAGATGTTTCCACCGAACAAATCACCAGTTTCATAGAAGACCTGGGCGACCTGGGTTTGGGCATCAAATACACCGCACACGGAGCCAGCGTATATTGCCGTGCACCGTCGTTGCAAACCAGTATACAAGCATTCTATATACCGGGAATTGCAAAATCTGGTCATGAAGATACCGCAGCATTGTTATGGTTTGTGCCGGCACGCATCCTGCGCCGTATAGAAACGTTAGGCCTGCCAACTGATGCAGTAAAAACACTGTTAGACACATGGCGGCCAATGTTGGTAGACGAGCAAAAGACACCGCCATACGAAGATTTTGCAAAATTTTATTTCTTGGATAACAAGGTTATAACAAATCCGGAATCACGACGCGCATTCTTGACCGCACTGGAAGAATTTCAAAACGCCCTGTAATCCGCCAAAATTTACTCCGGGAAGTTTTATTTCGCGTCCAATCGCAAATAAAACACTTGATATTTTGTAATCTGTTGATTTTTTTATATTATTAACACAAGAAATCGCCGAATCGGCTTACATATTGATTTTTGTTGTTTTTTTATAAAAAATTGTTGAAATTTTTTGAAAAATGTTGTTCTTATATAAGTAAAGGCAAGTGGCCACTTTCGGGATTAAAATCCCCGCCTTTGTAGAGACCCAATTGGTACCTGTTGGGACTGGGATGTTATACAACAAACGGAGATGGCCATGCCAAAGCTAGAAATACAAAACACTAATATTAATAAAATTCGCTCTTATACAAACAATGCCAAAGAGCATCCAGAAAAACAGATTTCACAGATTGCCGAATCTATACGCCAGTTTGGTTTTAACAACCCTATTCTGATTGATGAACATGGCGAAATAATCGCGGGCCATGGCCGCTTCTTGGCTGCTCGGGCATTGAAGTTAGGGTTCGTTCCGACAATTTGTTTAAGCCATCTGAGCGAAGTACAAAAGAAAGCGTATCGTCTGGCTGATAATAAAATTGCTGAAAATGGTGGCTGGAACGTTGAATTATTAAAATTGGAATTGGAACAAATAGAATTAAACACCGAAGGTCTGGATATTTCTAGCACGGGGTTTGACTGTCTGGAACTGGACACTATGTTCAGCCCACAAAATTCGCGACAACCAGATGAAAAAACAAACGCGGTCCCATATATTCCAGACAATGAAATTGTCTCCAAACCCGGCGACACATGGTTAGTGGGGCCACATCGCATTATTTGTGGGAACAGCTTGAACGTGGACACATTTCAAACGCTCATGCACGATGAACGTGCCGATATGATTTTGCAAGATCCTCCATTTAATGTTCCTGTAAACGGTCATGTATGTGGCGCAGGCTCTGTAAAACATCGCGAATTTGCAATGGCGTCTGGCGAAATGACCAGCGATGAATTCACACAATTTTTGACCACAAACTTTAAGTTATGCGCCAAATTTTCACGCGATGGCGCATTACACTACAATTTCATGGATTGGCGCCACCAGGCAGAGATTCTGAACGCTGGCAAACATGCTTTCTCCGATCTAATAAACATGTGCGTATGGGTAAAATCATCTGGGGGCATGGGCAGCTTATATCGTTCACAACATGAATTATGTTTTATATTTAAAAATGGCCGCGCATCACACATAAATAATGTGGAATTGGGTGCACACGGTCGGTATCGCACAAATGTATGGCAATACGCTGGCGTAAATACCTTTGGGCGTCACAAGAGAGATATTCGCTTGCACCCGACTGTAAAACCAGTTGAAATGCTGCACGATGCAATTCTGGATGTAACAAAACGTGGCGACATTGTCATGGATACATTTCTTGGTTCAGGCAGCACACTGATTGCCGCACACAAGGCACAACGTATTTGTCGTGGTATTGAATACGAACCGCGGTACATTGACACCACAATACGGCGTTTTCATGACTTATTTGGGATTGACGCCATTCATGCAGCAACCGGTAAAACCTACACATCAATGCTTGCTGAAACAGGAGGCCACAATGAGTAATGATTATACAGTTGGCTATGGCGTTCCACCAATAGCAACGCGGTTTAAGCCAGGACAATCAGGGAACCCATCGGGACGCCCCAAGGGACGCATGGATACATTACGGGTACTGGATTTATATTTGAACAAGAAAGTATCGGCATCCGTAAATAATAAGCGCATAAATTTGTCGCGGAAACAGGCCATACTGCTGAATCTGATAAATAAAAGCGCGGCTGGCGATACCAAAGCGACAAAAATACTGTTGCCTATTATGTTGCAAATAGATGAGCGCAATGAACGTAATAATAACTTGTCACACGCCGCAAAGTCTTTAACGGATCGTGCGATTTTAGATGAATTTATCAAGGCGGCCAAAGATGGATGAACGACAAATTTTATCTGCTATTTTGCGCCAAGATTTCAAGTCGTTTGTTCGCAAGGTATTTGATGATGTATCCAGTGATGACTACAGGCCGAACTGGCACATTGATTTAATATGCAACGAAATAATGGGGATGATAAATGGTCAGAATAATAAGCTGATTATCAATATCCCACCGCGCAATATGAAATCAATAATATGTTCTGTCGCTTTGCCAGCGTTCTTACTGGGGCACAGACCTGAAACACGCATTATTTGCGTCAGCTATAACGACAGTCTGGCAGATAAGTTTGCTAGTGATTGTCGTCGTGTGATGTCGCAACGATGGTATCAAGACCTGTTTCCTCGAACAATTATCGCCAACAATCGCCGTGCAATATCAGATTTTGAAACAACCCGTGGTGGTGGACGAATGTCCACATCTATTGGTGGAACACTTACTGGGCGCGGTGCTGACTGGATTATAATTGATGACCCGTTAAAACCATCTGATGCATTCAGTGATACACAACGCGAAAAGGTTAACGAATGGTATGGCTCCACCTTGTGTACCAGACTAAACAACAAAAACACTGGAAAAATTATACTGATTATGCAGCGTCTGCATGAAAATGATTTAACAGGATTTTTAATGGAATCAGGCGCAGGATTCAAACTGTTGCGCCTGCCGGCCATCGCAGATAGTACAGAAACCTGGGAATACACCAACCCAGTAACGGGACAGCAAATAACCCACACACGGAACATTGGTGAATTATTGCACCCAGCACGCGAAAACATGGATGTAATGTGCGAAATCCGCCACACCCAAGGTGAAATTGTATTTGCCAGCCAGTATCAGCAACTGCCCGCCCCAGCCGATGGAAATTTAATAAAGGCAGAATGGTTGCACTATTACAATGAATTACCGTTTGATTTTAACGAGCTGATAATCGCATGTGATACGGCCACCAAGCCTGGCCAGAATAATGCATATTCGGCATTCGTTATACTGGGCGTCCATCGCACCACCAAGACCATATATTTGCTGGAAGTTATTCGGGAGCGATTGACATTTCCAGAGTTGACCAAGCGCGCCCAAGAAATATATACAATGGCATGCACCAAATATAAAACCTGTGGGGGCGCCCAGTTTGTTATAGAAGATGCATCGTCTGGAACCCAATTGATTCAATTCCTGCGGGTAATCCCTAAATTCTATGGCCGTGTCAAAGGCATTCCCGCAGACTGCGACAAAATCACACGATTTAATGGAATAACGCCATATATTGAAAATGGAACACTGCTGTTTCCCAGCACAGCGGGTTCATGGTGGCCAGATTTTTACCAAGAACTGACACGTTTTCCCAGTACAACATTCAAAGATCAATGCGACGCATTGGCGCACGGCGTCCACTTTGCGTGGAATTTGGCCAGAACAGGCCCCATTCGCGCCACCATCATCGGATAACACCCCATGACCTGAAATGACTTGACTTCATTGCCTTTGTAAGCATTCATTGCACGGACAAAGGAGCAATGTAATGCCATATAAAAATCCACCAAAACAAATGCGGTTTAGGCCCGGTGTGTCGGGCAATCCGTTGGGGCGGCCGGCAAGTATTTCAGACGCCGATATTATCCATATATTGCGCGCGTTACAGATGATTTTGCAACGGGCCGGCGCGCAACTGCGGACTGAGGCGATAAAAAGGACCAAGAAATGAAATCTGCATCGGTGCATCTGCCCAGCACAAGGGCCGAATTAGAAAAGTTAGATTCCGACGCAAAAAGTGCATTGTGGGCGCGATACAGTGCCGCGCCATACAAACGCCAAATTCGCGCATTGTGGTATTACATTCAATGCGAACGATACAATGTCAGCATAGCGAAAAAGCACATTACAATGTTTCGCAAATACATGGATAATCCCGATGCGTGTTTGACACGAGTATATAAAAACAAATATCACCTGACGCCGGGCGCAAAGATAATCAAAACATTTCGTGGCGTGGAATTCGTGGTCACGGTTGGCGACCGCGGCGAATTCGTATATAACGGCAAGCCGTTCAAGAGTCTGTCCGCGGTGGCCAAAGAGATATGTGGTGCAAAGGTATCTGGTTATGATTTCTTTGGCCTGAACAACAAAAGGTTCAACAATGCCCAAAATTAAATGTGCGATTTATGTGCGCAAATCCACTGAACACGGGCTGGACCAGGAATTCAATTCCCTGGACAATCAGGAATTATCTTGCAAGGCATACATCGCATCCCAGGCATTTAATGATTGGGAATATTACAAAACATACGCCGATGGCGGTATTTCGGGCGGCACAATGGAACGACCGGCGTTAAAACAAATGCTGGACGATATGGCGCATGGTCTGGTCAACACTGTTGTTGTGTACAAGGTTGACCGGTTATCGCGGTCCATCCTGGATTTTCATAATATGATGAAGTACTTTGAAAAATATGGCGTAAATTTCGTGTCCATCACCCAGTCATTTGACACCAGCACATCAATGGGGAAACTGACGCTGAATATGCTGCTGTCATTTGCACAGTTTGAACGCGAAGTATCATCGGAACGCGTGCGTGACAAGCTGCGCGCCAGCAAGGCCAAGGGCCTGTGGATTGGTGGGTTTCCGCCCCTGGGGTATGATGTTATAAATAAAAAATTGGTTGTAAATGAAATAGAGGCCGCCCAAGTTCGCACAATATTTGAACTGTATCTGCAAATGAAATCGGTGGACGGTTTGGCGCGATACCTGCCGACAATTGGAATTATGGCAAAGCGATGGAAAACGCGCAAGGGACGCGTGCTGGGTGGTCGGCCACTTAAAATAATGTCATTGCACCGGATACTGCACAGTAAAACATATCTGGGATATGTGGAATGCAAGGTTACCGGCACCACCGCCCGGGGCGAGCACGCACCCATTATTACCCAAGAATTATTTGATGCGGTGCAAAGGGAACTGGCAAACAACACACATTGCAAATCGTGGCGAACAGCGGGTTCGCCCAATTTATTATCCGGGCGACTGTATAATTCAAACGGCATAAAATTTATAAACCAAAGCACCGTGCGCCCGCACCGACCGACACTTTACTATTACGCGGTGACGGGAATATACCTGACCGCAAGCGATGTTGATAAATTGGCCACCGATACAATATGTGAATTTATGAACGCCGATTTAGAATTTGTGCCCACCACATTTGCCCAGACAATCAAACAAATTGATTACAATGCGTTGGAATATATGGCGCGCCGAAAACTGATTCAGACGCTGATTACCCGCGCGATTTACGCGCCAGGTCAAATAACATTTTTTATAAACACGACCCCAAATGCGTTGCAACCATTTATTCGCGCGGACTATATGAATACACAGTCCAACAAAACAGATTTTATCCAGAATAATGGCGAGATAATTTTAACCCGCAAAATAGTTATAAATCGCCACGGCAACACCAATAAATATTCATTACCACACAAAAGCCTGATGACCAAAACCGACAATAACAACCTGATTGTGCGGGCATTTACGACCGCATGGAAATATCGCACCATATATGAACAGTCGGGCGATTTGGGCCAGGTTGTAAAATCCGAACACACATCGTGGCGCAGTCTGTATCGCTATCTGAATCTGGCCTATATGCACCCAGAAAAAGTGAACAATATTCTGTCTGGCAAAGAGTCATATAGTATGGACGAACTGTTTGCCATTGCACCGAAAAATCAGATTTAACCAAAAAAACACTGCCAGGGCTAAAAAGCCCAAAGTATAGAAAGTCATGTTTAGTTGCCGATTTTTGAAAAATATCGCTATACCGTGGGTGAGTTATATCAAAAAAGCCCCGGTTTATCGGGGCTTTGCGGACGATATGTTTATATTACAAAAACATATCAAATTCCTGGCGGATGGGGAGGGATTCGAACCCCCGGAAGAGTTGCCCCTTCAGCGGTTTTCAAGACCGTCGCATTCGACCGCTCTGCCACCCATCCGAAACTGTTTCATTTTATCCGCCGGTCTTTCAAACCTGCGGTTTTGTTTGTGGCACGAGTTTTGGCAACTGTGCGCGTATATTCTATATTTATTTTTTACGTATTGCAACTGTAAAAATCGTTGCGCCGGCGACAAACATTATTGCCGACAATAACTGCCCCATCGTCAGCCCCCAACTGGTCAAAAAGCCAATCTGGACATCAGGTGCGCGAAACTGTTCACAGAATATGCGCGCAACCGCGTATCCCATTCCCAACATTCCGCCCAAGGCCCCTGCATAACGACGCAACCCAGTAAAACGATACAGACAATACATAAACGCAAATAACAATATGCCTTCGGTGGCAGCCTCGTATAACGGGCTGGGGTGACGGGGAATCAATGATTCACCGGCGAAAACAACCGCCCACGGGATATCAGTTGGACGCCCCATAACCTCCATATTAATAAAGTTAGCGATGCGGCCGAAAAAGAACCCAATCGGCGTCACGATTGCCAGCAAATCCAGTATGCGAAACGCGATGTTATACGTTCCGCCACTGATACCAGAATCTGGGGCATTATGCAATTTGTGCGCGAATAAAAACGTCGCGATAATCACCCCCAACAGACCACCATGAAAACTCATCCCGCCGTGCCACACCGCGAATATTTCCAACGGGTGCGCCAAAAAGAACGGCAGATTATAGAACAACACATATCCCAATCGCCCCCCCAGGATTACCCCCAGGATTACCGCTGTCAACAAATCGTCTAGTTGCTTTTTATCCAGTTTTATCTGGCTGTCGGCACGGCGCATCAGGCAACGGAACAAAAAATACCCAGCGATAAACGCCGCCACATAGGCCAGCGCATACCACCGGATATCAAGCCCGAACACCGAAAACGCCACCGGCGAAATTGGATTCAGAACGATTGCCATTTTTCTTATTTAACTTGCTGATTACGTCTTGACAACATTGCCTGATATACAGGCGAACAACCAAGAGTTTGTTCCAGATTCTTGATAATCTCTTGCATTTTGGCAATTCTTTTGACATCATCAGACGCAGTTTTCTGCCACACAGCCAACTGTTCTTTACAATCTACTAATTTTTGCTCTAACCCACACAATGTATTCAACACACGAATACGATTAGCAAAAAATGCAAAATTCTGTGACGCAATATATTCATCATCTGCGGCCCTGGAAGAACCGCCGTTACGTGGCAAACCACCATCATAAATAACATCCATTATAACAACCTTTTGTTTGACATATAGATTATTTTACACGGGCATCCAGGGTCTGGTTCAGGTTATTGATAATTTCCTGTAGACGTTTAATACCCTTTTCGTCCCGCATTTTGATTCTCTCTTCCAGCTGTTTCTGTGCACGCTTTAAATCCGCGCTTAGATTATTGTAAATAGCCGATTTGTCGTTAGCGAATGTATCTAATTTTTTTGGTTTTAACATAACAAACCCCCATTATTGTTCTTGAATTTACGAATTCATTGTATTATATATTTACCAAATAACAAGGAGAAAGTTATGATAGCAAAAAAATCTGAAACTATGGTTCGTGCCAGTGGCATTGACCTGTATCTGAAACGCATATTTGCGTTGATGTTCGGCGCAGTTGGGGTGACAGCACTGGCGGCGTTTATTACAATGGCAACACCATTGTGGGGTATGCTGTTTACGGCAAATGGCTTGTCACCGCTGTATTACATCTTGATGTTCGGCGGATTGGCATTGTCCATCTGGGCCCAGGTGCGCGTATTTTCAATGCAACCGGCCAAGGCCGCGGCATTGTTGTTCATCTATGCCACGTTGGTTGGTATTGTGATGACACCACTGTTGATTGTTGCAATCACAAATAATCCACTGACCATATTGGCGGCATTCGTGCTGGCGGCGATTATGTTCGCGTGCATGGCGTTGTTCGGATATAAAACCGTCAAGAACCTGTCGTTCTTGGGCATATTCCTGATGATGGGTATGATTGGTCTAATCTTGGTCGGACTGGCGTCGTTTATATGGCCGGCAATCGTTGGTGGCACATTTGGCACAATTGTGTGTTTGATTGGTGTGTTGGTGTTCGCGCTGTTCACTGCGTATGATATGCAGAATTTGAAAAATGCATATGCAGCCGGTGGCGACGAGCATCAAAGAAATCAACTGGCTGTATTGGGGGCGTTGCATCTGTATATCTCGTTTATCGCAATGTTCCAGTATTTGCTGAGTTTGTTTAACCGCGACTAATTTAAACTAACAAAACACTAAGGACAGAAAAAATGGCTTATAAAATAGACCCTACTAAATGTATTGGTTGTCACACGTGTATGGGCGCATGCCCGGTTTGCGCAATCAGCGCCGGCCCAGACGGCAAATGCGTAATTGACCCGTCAAAATGCATTTCGTGTGGGACATGTGCGGCAGTGTGCCCTGTTGCGGCAATTGCCCCCGATATACAGTAAAACATATAAATAATACAAACGGGGCAATGGCCCCGTTTCTTTTTGTTGCAAATATGCAAAAACCGTATAATAATTGTTGCGTTAAAAATAAAGGACAAAAATGCCAGCAAAGTCAGTAAATGATATTGTCGCACTGTGCAAGCGACGCGGTTTTATTTTCACAGGTTCTGAAATTTATGGTGGCCTTGGCGGTGCATACGATTACGGCCCATACGGTGTTGAATTGATGAAGAATATCAAGAACGCGTGGTGGAACGCGATGATTTATTCACGCAATGATATCGAAGGATTGGACGCGGCATTGGTTTCAAACCGGCTGATGTGGAAATATTCTGGGCACGAAGGCAGTTTTTCTGACCCGTTGGTTGAATGTAAAAAATGCGGTGCCCGCATGCGCCAGGATAAAATGAAAGACCCGACAAAATGCGACAACTGTGGCAGCACGGATTTAACCGACCCACGCGCATACCAGCTGATGATGGGGCTGTCTATTGGGGCAACCGCTGACGGCGCAATCAACGCATACCTGCGCCCTGAAACGGCGACAACAACGTATGTGAATTTCAAAAATGTTCTGGACGCATGCCCACACAAATTGCCATTCGGCATCGCCCAAATCGGCAAGTCGTTTCGTAATGAAATTTCCCCACGTGGGTTCGTATTTCGTATGCGCGAATTTGAACAGGCAGAAATGCAGTATTTTGTAAATCCGGCCGATGACGAAAAATACTTTGAATACTGGAAAAAAACACGTATGGCGTGGTGGATAGACGCGCTGGGAATTCCGGCGGATAAATTACGCTTTACACCACACGAAAAATTGGCCCACTATGCCAAGGCCGCTGGCGACATTGAATACGCGTTCCCAGATGGCTTTGACGAGGTAGAAGGTGTCCACAATCGCCAGGACTTTGACCTGGGGTCACATACCAAGGCGCAAAACGAATTCAAAATCGCGGCGCACGTTATGGAAAACCGCGACAGCACGGTGAAACTGGCGTATTCTGACCCACAAAGTGGCGAAAGTTTTATCCCATTTGTTATTGAAACTGCAATGGGCGTAAATCGCGCTATGCTGGCCGTAATGCTGGAAGCATACGCCGAAGAAACATTGCCAGACGGCAAAACACGCACAGTATTGAAACTGAAACCGAAATTGTCCCCGGTCAAGGCCGCGGTTATTCCACTGGCACGCAATGTACCAGAATTAGTTCAGACGGCAAGCGACATTGAAAATTCGTTGCGTGCGTTGCACATTGGCCGTATTGAACTGGAAAATTCTGGCAACATCGGCAAGAACTATCGTCGTCACGACGAAATCGGCACACCAGTTTGCATAACGGTTGACCACCAAACACTGGAAGACGGCACAGTAACCCTGCGTCATCGCGACGATATGCGCCAAGAACGCATTGCCATCGCCGATGTTCCGCATCGCGTGACCGAAATCATCAATGGATAAAAACGCGCCCCAGGCGCGTTTTTTTTTGTTTATGACGACTTAAAAACAAAAAAATGTCCGCTTGGGCGGACATTTTTAATTACTGGTCTGACAAGGTTGGAATCACAACCTGGTCGTTATAATATCCCAAGAATCGCGAGCCCGTGACACAATACACCTTTTGCAAAGAATCCTTGTATTCGCGCATTGCGGCAACCCAACGACTTTCAACGTCATCCTGGGCCCCCTGATATCCCGAAAATGCGCCCAATGCGCCACCAGCACCGGCACCAATCAGTGTGCTTTTTAAACGCGCCTTGTTTCCCAAGTCAACGATGCCACCATCGCTGGCGTCCAACATAACCGGATAAAAATCATCGATTGAATACTGAGTCTGTTGGCCACCTTTTGTATTATCTTCTGGTAAATCATACGCCTCGCCCTTGGCAGTGCGACCATAAATCTTGACGGTCTTATGTTCACTTTTCCATTTGCGCCAATCTGCTTTTTTCATACCAAATGTTTTGTCGTGCACATCTGGTATCATCGCCGCAATTCGACGACCCGGAATACCAGCACTGGCAATTTTCGCATAGATACCCCCAGACGCATCGCCGACATTTGCCATTTTGTTTGTCGCAGGATTATAGTAAAATGCCAAGTTGTCGTCATTTCTGATTTTTTCAAATTGCTGTTCAGTAATCTCTTCTATATCTTGGTCTTTATATGCGTCCAATCGGATAGATATCAACTCTTGGGTTTTGCAATTTGCATCTTGTCCGTCACAAATAATTGTTGTTTTGCCGTCACTGATATTAAAATATGCGTTTTGTTTGTTGTCTAATGACGAGCTGCTGACAATCATACCCCACAGACAGGAATTTGAAACGCCGTTTATTTTACAGTCTTCTATGCGCAACACAGAATCCCCCGTTGCCATAATGTTCCCAATCATACCGCCCGCAGTCGCGTTGATACCAGCGGATAACACTGTATCGCCGACAACCTTGCCCCCATATGTATTCGCCGTCATAATCGCTGCCCCGGTCAGACCACCGACAACAGTGCTCTGGGTCTTGTGCTTACCAGTCCCCAACAGTCCTTCTTGACCGACTTCGTTCTTGCCGGCCATATTACCAGCAACTGCCGCGACAATTGTTCCCGCCGCAATTTTCAAACCTGCGTTTTGTTTTTGTTCTTGGTTCATGACGCGCACAACGTCATCTTTGGTAGGCTCTGCATCTGCAGGAAACACAATCTGCCCCGCCGCGACTGTATATGAATTTTCAGGGAATTCAGAAATGTTGCACTTGAACGCGTCGCCCGCGGCCAGATTTGCCCGCGCAAACACGGCGTCAGTGCCATTTGCGCCCATATTTGCCCCGCGCAGTTCAATGACCGCAACACATGTCTGCCCCCCCCCTGCACCACGACCAACAGTCGGTGTATCCCACGCAAATTCGCCATTAGGATAAATCATCGCGCACGATTCCAGACGCGCAACATTTGTGCGATTGTCGATTTCACCGCGCGACAATTTTTGCGCCAAATCAGCATTTGCGACACGCACTGGCAGATTTGTGTCCGCATCTGCCGACGCCGTCGTTGCAATCGGTGTCTGGGACGCCATCGCCATTTGTTCACGCTGGGCATTTACCTGTTGATAGCCCGATGCATAACTGCGCGACGCATTACCGACACGAACACCCGCGTCCGCCGGGACAGAGCATAGAGCATAGAGCATAGATAATAGATAATAATTAAATTTCATTCTCTCTCCCCTGGGCCCCTGTATTTTTTAGAATTGCAGTCTTGCCCGGACGCCCAAATCAATCATACTCAGGCGGCCACTTTCATACCAGTTGGTATAATGAAACACACTGTCGTATGGGGCCTGGTATTCACCGCCGGCACCATCGCCCAACCATTCGGTTTGGGATACAACAATGCTGCCCGATGTTTTTACCTTGCCCAGATTGGCATAACGAACAAAGAAATCCAATTTAATACCGCCGTCCATTTCTGTGGTCAGACCACCTTCCAGCATAAATGCGAACTGTTCCGATGTGCCACCGTTGTGATACGCATAAATATCAGAAATACCCGTCAAGTCACCCGCACCCGCCGCCGACGGTTCCATTTCAGAATAAAATGTTTTGTCATACACGACATAGTCGGCAATTGTGTTCAGCGAAATACCAACGCCCGCACCAATATATGGACGCAATGCCCCACCTGCCAAATAACCTGTGTATGAATCAATATTATAATACACGTTCAACATCGTTGTATTTGATGTAATTGCACCACCGCTGACCTGGGCATCGACATAGTTGCCCGTGCCGTCGGCGGTCTGGACCATATCTGCATACCCCAGCCCCGAATAGCGCAAATATGAAAAGTCCACACGCACGTCGTTGTTTATCGCCGCACCAACAGATACCTGTAATGGAATCACAGAATCCGAATCAAAATCCGCCCGTTTGAACGCGCCCGGGACAACAAATGCGTTTTCTTCGTTTGTATAATCAGCGTCCATTCCGCCGTCAATGCTGGCCGAATATCCGGCCGATATGCCAATATACAACCCACTGTCCGCCAAACGTTCATAGTCAGACGCCTGGTAATATTGACGCCCGGCATTTGTCGCACTGGACCCCACACGTGGCAACTGGCCCGTGATACGCGTTGGCTGGGCCGCGTTGTTTCGGACAACGGCCTGTTGTTGCACAACATTTTGATTTGTATTTACAACACGACTGTTTGCCGATGGCAAGTACATAACCTGGCCCTGGGGGGTGGTTGCCTGGTATGATGGCACGACCACATTGGTCGGATACGCCGCCTGGTACACAGGATACGCCGCGTCCGCGCAAATTGGCAACACCGCCAGCACGCCCGTTAAAACGGCAAAAACACTAATTTTTTTCATATAATCGCCCATTTCTTTTTAGCATATTATATCATAAAAATCGTCCCCATAAAAGCATTTAGTATAAAACAAAATCCCGCACCAGGCGGGATTTAGTCCAATATATTTTGTTGTTTTTTATTATCCAAGCCCCTAGAACGTAAAGTTCAAACGAACGCCCATTTCTGCCTTGACATCGGTCCCATTCTGAGATTTACGATGCGAGTCGTCAAATGTGTATTCGCCATACAGCGTCACCTGGGTATTGTCTGTCAACTGGTTTGCAACAGAAACACCGATAACGTATTCGTCCCAGCCGTCTTCCATATCGGCCAACTGGTCTTCCAGTTTCAGTTTCAAACTTTGCAACCGGGCTGGAATATCGCTGGTGATTTTTTCAACGCCCTTGTCCGAATGGCGATTGAATTTGAACCAGCCGCCCGTGCTCCACCGGTCAGAAAACTGATAGAATCCATTGATACCGGCACTGAAATCAGTATAGCCCTTAATCTTTGCAGAAATCTGACTTGGCGCACCAGCCAATGCCAACTGTGTCGCAGTTGACACAATTCCAGAACTTGTGACCATGATGGGTTTCGTATCACCGACAACACGTATCATATTGTTGTCATCGGCAAATGTGCGTAAAACTTCGGCATAGACCTGTAATGTCAATTTATCCCAAACGTGACCGAACTTGGTCCCGGCGTGGAATCCCCACATACCGTCGGAATAGTTGTCATAGTCAAACACGCCATACACATTGCCTGTGGGCTGCAAACTACCCTTGACGTTGTATGTTCCGCGCATTTCACCGACGCCGCCCAAATGGATGTCGCCATACACGTCCCATACAAACCCGTTATACAGGTTCAAAATGCGGTATGTTGTCCCCAGTCGTCCGCCCGACAAACCGGTGCGGCCAATATCGTTGTCGTGGGTATATTGCAACATAAAATGCGTCGCCCAACGATCGGTAATGCCGTATCCCATTTCTTCTTGGACACGAACAATCGGAAATTCAAATCCACCGTCGTGATTTTTTTCGCGGTGTGCCCATGAATTATCGGCAACCTTTAACATAATACCGTTGGACAATTTGGAATAGAACATATTCTGTTCTGGCAAATACAACGGATTTTCCATATTGTGGACCGTTGAATACAACTGGCCCGGAACGTTCGCAGCCATCGCAGGCATTGTCAGCACAGACGCCGCAACTGCAAACTTTACAGATTTTTTCATCAAATAACTCCTTCGTTGTGATGAAATGCCACAGCCCCCATTATTGGCAAGACTGGGGTTCATATCCACACCGCCCATTATTGGCAACAGTGCGCTTTTATGATACGAACGTTCACCAGGGTATACCCATTTTGGGAATAATGTCAAAGAAATCTTTTTCTTGCAAAATTTATTTATGCTGGTATGCCAAAACGTATGGAACAATTTTTTTCCACGATTCTGGGGAAATCCACGAACGCGGAATCACAATGCTGTTATGCTGGCCCGCCGACATTTTGGGCAATACGTCACCATTTTTTGCATTTATGATTTGTGGTAACGAAATTGTCACGCCACTGATTTGCCCCGGCACAACAAATGTAATTTCTGTCCCAGCGCGAATTTCATTTCGTAATTCTAACGTGATTTTTTCTGAATCAGTTGCCGTCACAACACCCGCCACGTGCCAGTCGGACGTTGACCGCGTTGTTTCATAATCGTGCGCACCCGCCCCCAAATTCCCGTCAAAGAATGCCGTGGTATAACCGCGCGATTCCAGTTTATTTAGTTCCGCCATAAATGGTGCCGGGTCAAAATTATCAGGGTCCGCCGCATACGCGTCCATCGCGCACCGATACGCATTTGTCACCATACCGACATAGTATTCACTGCGATTGCGACCCTCTATCTTTAACGAATCAGGACGCGCGGCAATAATCTCGGCCAGGCGTGGCATCAAACACAAATCGCGCGAATTCATAATATACGCGCCACGTTCATCTTCGGTTATCGGCATTTCAATCCCAGATTCTGTTTCGCGCAAAATAACATCATATTTCCATCGGCACAGTTGTGCGCACGCCCCACGATTGGCCGGGCGACCGGTGATAAAGTTGGACAACAGGCAACGGCCAGAATAACTCATACACATTGCGCCGTGAACAAAAATTTCCAGTCCAACATCTGGGCAGGCGGCACGGATTTCACGAAATTCTGCGAACGGAACCTCGCGCGCCAGGACGCACAGACTGGCACCTGCGTTTTGCCAGAATTTGACCGACGCCGCAGAACAAATATTCGCCTGGGTTGACACGTGTATCGGCATATCAGGGTGATGTTCGCGCACCCACATCATAACGCCTGGGTCGGCAACAATCAACGCATCAGGGGCCAGATAGTTTATTATTTCACTGACGCGTTTCATATTTGCATACTCGCGTTCGTGCGCAAACAGGTTAAACGCCAAATAAACCTTTTTCCCGGCCGCGTGCGCCAGTTCTATGCCCTGGCGAACTTCATCAGTGGTGATTTTTGCACGCGCGCGCATTGAAAAGCCCGGCAACCCAGCATAAATTGCGTCTGCCCCATATAAAATAGCGGTTTTGAACGCGTCCAATGTGCCTGCTGGGGCCAATAATTCTGGTAATTTAATCATAATTTTGCCTTTGACATATATTTTTTACAGTTATTATATAAAATCAAGTGATTTGTAAATTTTTATACTTGAAATTATTTTCTGAACCATGTATAGTAAAGCCCGTTGCCAGTTTAGCTCAGCTGGTAGAGCATCTGATTTGTAATCAGAGGGTCGTTGGTTCAAGTCCGACAACTGGCACCAGAATTACCGCGGTCACCCGCGGTTTTTTATTTGATTATACAAAAACGTCCCCGGGTGGGGACGAAATGAAAGGTTCGGAACACATATAAATCTTACTTTTTACGGGTGCGCGGGCGGGCGCGACGCGACCGTTCAGATGTGGTGGCGCGACTGCGTGGCGCGGGCGTGACATCATGCGCGTCATCTGTGTCATCTGCGGCGTATTCGTCGTCATCGTCCATATATTCAGACGCCGTTACATCATCCATAAAACGACGCACATTGGCATTTCGGGCGGCGTATTTCTTTATCCCGACAATCAACGCGGCAGCAATCATTTTTTCCAGGTCTTGCTGGGAAATATTGCGGGTAATGCGGTCACGGACGTTTGACGCGATGCGCATCGCCGCGCCACGTGCACGATAGAACACAGACCGACGACGCCGACGCGCGATGACAATTTCATGCACCCACATTGCTATGACAAATACTAACATCGGCACCGCGGCACATACGACAAAGTATTTAAATACGACATCACTGCAAAATCCCAATCCAAATATCGGTGCACATGCACGCGACGCATGCAGCAATATCGTTGCCACAATTTCATAGATAAAAAATATCGTCAAACATATTTTTATTCTCAGCATTTTTGGTCCTTTGTTTCATACGCCTGTATTTTCGCATAATTACGCAAATATGTCATCGGGAACGAATTCACAATAAAAAACGCCGCCCGAAAAAAATGGGCGACGTCAATAACAAACATGCTGGCAATAAATGTTATTCTGCGACCGCGGCCCCTTCGGCACGGGCGGCAGATTCAATTTGTAATAACTGGTTTTCCAACGCCGTGCGTTCTGATGATTTATAGCCTGTTTCCGGTGCAGACGCAGGTGCGGCGGCCGGTTTCTTGTCCGTGGTCGCGACGTCCCCTTTTGCCAATTTTGCGTCCGCCGGGGCGGCTGCCGTGGTTCCCGCCGGCGTATCAGACGACACTGCTGGATTTATCAGGTTGTTGTATATTTCCATCGCCTCTTGCGTGCCGGCAACGTCGCGGGCCAGTAATTTGTTTTCCGCCCCCGGAACGAACCATTTATCCAATTTAACCGCAGTCAATTGCATTACCGGACGTGTGCGTGCATTGGCAATCCAATCAGGCATCTGGGGCGCGTCCGAGAAATACCACAATGCCCCCCAATAAACAACACCCATTACAAAGATACCACGGATAATACCAAAGATAACCCCCAGTGTATGATCTGTGACCTTCATCATGCTGGCCTGGACCCGGTCACGCAGTTTTTGGTTAAAGAATCCGATAATCAACAATATCGCAAAGAACACGATAAAGTATGACGCAACCAATGTCCCGACGGTTGAATCCGGCAAATCAAACCAATGCTGTAACAACCCGTCCAGCAACGGCGACACAAAACGTGCCGTCACCGCCGCCACAACCCACGACAGAGTCGCAATTGTTTCATACACACCACCGCGAATCGTTGCCCATATCGTAGATGCCAACACAACGCCAATGTATATGTAATCTAAAACAGTCAAATCAAACATAGATTATCCTTTAAGGATTTTCCGTTACCATTATTTCTTTTTGCGAACCAGAACAAATCCCAATGCCGCGACCAAAACAATCAGCAAACCATAAAAATAGATGCTGGAATTATTTTTTTTTTCAACTGTCGTATTGACAGCAACAGTGTTTGGATTGTATTCAGAAACTGCTGATGCGCGATCCGGATGTGCAGACTTAAACGCCTCTGCATCAGATTCCATGGCCTTGCGATTTTCCGCCGCAGTTGCCTTGGCATCATTGGACATGTCTGCTTCGACCGCGTCACGCAATTCCTGTTGCATAAAGTCCGCATATCCCTGGAAGCATTTATCGCCGACCACAATCACCGGCACACCACCAGATTCATATTCGCACTTTTTCAATGTTTCCTGGAACAGTGGCAACGATTCCTGAACCATAACATTGACTTCACTAACCTTTAAATCAGGATATTCATAGACCAAATTATTGCTGATAAATTCACGTGCGTGATGGCAATGCGGGCATGTCGGCGAATAATAAACCGTGATATCCGCAGCAGACGCCGCACCAAAAATCGCCATGCCAAACACAGCAGACAAAATTGATAATTTTTTCATTTTTTCTCCTTTAATTCCTGAATTTGATTATAGGAATCTGGGCGCACCGGTGCAAGCCATTTTTACGCAATTATGCACATTTTTTGCATCAGCGACCGACGCGCTGCATTAAACGGACATCATCAAATTCAGAATATCGTTCAAACATCGCGCGGGCAAATGGGCACAGCGGGATAATCTTGCGTTGTTGGTGACGTGCCAAGTCGCACACGTGTCGCACTAAATTCAGACCGATTTCTGCATTTCTAAAATCTGGACTGACCGCCGTGTGGTCAATCACCAACCTGTTCAGCCCCACCCGCACAAACGTTATTTCGCCTATGTGGTGACCGTTATATTCCGCGTTAAACCCCAGTCCGTTTGTGTATAAAGTATATGTTATTTTTTCAGACATTTTATTGCGTCCCCCCTGGTTAAAATTATATCCGTAGGGCGCGTAAAATAAATATGATTGAATCCATAAAAAAAACGGGGGCAATGCCCCCGAATTGTTTCCGCGGATTACTTTCCAATAGAATCGTAATTTTTACGGATAATCTTGGCGCACTTGCGCAGGCCCGCTGATTCCGCCGTTGACATTTTCGGCATAATCGGGGCAGATGCACCATCAGCCCCAACCACACGCGGCAACGACATTGCAACCATATTTGCACCCGTCCCATTTACACAACTGACGGTCAAGATACGATGTTCGTTATTTATTATGCAACGCAGCAAATCCGCCGCTGCCGCACCAATTCCGTCCCAGGTTGCGCCGCGTCCCTGAATGATTTCATACGCAGCATTACGAACGCGGTGTTCAATTGTTGCACGCGTGGTCTTGGGCAACGATATTTTCGTCTGGCGGCAAAAGTCATCCAGCGCAACCGCGCCAATTGTGACCGATGTCCAGTTGACGATACTGGAATCCCCATGTTCGCCCAACACATATGAATTGATAGATTGGGTTGAAACCGACAACTGGCGCGACAAAATCGTGCGCAGACGCGCCGAATCCAGCATAGTCCCCGTTCCAATCACGCGCGACGCCGGTAACCGTGACAATTTCTGGGCCAGCATAACCATCACATCCAACGGATTTGTCACAACGATAATACGAACGTGCTTTGGGTCAACATTTGCCATAACACGCGGCACAATGTCAGAAATTACCGCAACGTTTTTATTCAATAAATCTGTGCGCGTTTCCCCAGGTTTCTGGTTTGCACCCGCAGAAATAATCACTATGTCAGACCCACGAATGCCGCGATAGTTGCTGACCGCGGAAATTTTAACGTCAAAACCAAAACTGGCGGCGTGTCCCAAATCTTCGGCGGCGGCGCGTGCGCGAATTGCGTCACGATCAAACAAAACTATTTCGTGAACGAACCCAGTATTTTTAACCGCGGTGGCAACCGCCGACCCGACCGTTCCAACACCAATAATTGCAATTTTCATGTGATTCCTCTCTCTGTTTTTTTCGGTCTGATTATATCAAATTTTTACCACACCGTCCAGAATACCGCATAGGATTTATTATCAGATTGATTTTGTATGCGATTTGTGGTATAATATGCGCACTTGCCGATGCAGACCGCGTCGGTTTTTTTATTCAAACAACCGACCGACGAACAATCAACAAAGGAATAAAAATGTCCAGACAAATTCAGTTTCGTCGGGGAACCGCCGACGAACATAAAAACTTTACTGGGGCCGAGGGCGAGATAACCGTTGACCTGACAAACAAGACCCTGCGCGTGCACGACGGCGTGACCGCTGGCGGCACAATGCTGGCACGCGCCGATACCTTAAACGGCGCAGATTATGTCATCGCATGGCAAACGCCCACCGCCGAAAATAATTACACATGGTATCGTAAATATAAAAGCGGCTGGGTCGAACAAGGGGGGAAAATAAACTCTGACACCATTATATTTCCAATACCCTTTTCATCAACACTTTATACAATAAGTGCTATTCCGCAAATGTTGAATCCAGGGGTTGGTGACATATCCATATGTTATGTAAACCAAAGTCAGACGGGGATAAAGATCCAAGTACGTTGGAACGGCGGGGCCCAAGATAATGCTACATACATGTGGAAGGTATGCGGGTTCTAAAAAATTGAACATGTATTGTTTTTATTTTTTGTCCCCAATGGTCACCAATAAATAACCTTGGTGAATATCATCGGCTGTCGGCAAACTCCGATAAATTACAGCTAGTACATCGCGTAGCGCACCATCTGGTAAAAAACGCAAGGCAAATTCTGTATCAATCGTATATTCGCGAATGTTTGTCAAGCCAGCATTCGCGAACATGTCAATTTGCGTATACTTCGGATGCTCTTCACCAGCTAGCCACCCACCCGTACGTTCGGCATATTCCTTACCAATGCGATACGCAATTGAAGCCGCATTCGGAGCCATTGAGATGACACACCTACGTGCGACACGGGCATTTTCTGTGATGATAAATTGTGCCTCATCATTTGAAAAGTGTTCAATCACCCCTGCATGCCAGACTACATCAAAAGCATTATCTGGCACTGGCAGGGGGCGCAGAATATCTGCACAGATGGCTTGTACATTAATTTCCAATTCGGTAGCAGCTGTCAAAAAAGAATCACACATCCGCTTGGAATAATCCAATCCTGTGACATTGCGCCCACGTCGTCCCAGATATAGCGACGTCGCCCCCAAAGCACACCCTATTTCCAACAAACTATCACCAGGAGTCGTCAATCGTTCCATTTCTGCCGTCCATTCATTCAGAAATGCGTTGCTACGAATCTGGTCTATAATTTCAGTTTCAATTATATCGTGCGCCGCGGTCCAATCAGCACTGTCCAAACGGTTGTAAATTACAGGTCGAGCAAATTGAATTGCACATAGAAAATCCTTGATTTTCTGTATCTGGGTGGGTAAGCCCTGTTTATTATGACGGGAAAAAAGATTTTTCATTTTTATTATTCCACTTGCATGCTGTCTATAATGTCGCCCCAGCGATTAATCCACTTGGACTTGTCAAACGCAATAGCAACCGCAACTGCATTTTTAGATAACGTTTGCTGTAAATTTGTATCGGCCAGAACACGATCCAAAGCAATCATCAAACTGTGCGCGTCTGGATTAATCAGCAATCCATTATAACCGTCGATTATAAGATTTGGCAATCCGCCAATATTGGTAGCAATAACTATATTACCACTGGATTGCGCTTCCAGACATGACAGAGATGTCCCTTCGGCGTATATTGTCGGTATCAATGAGATGTCCGTATTTTGGTATATTTTTGGCATCTCATCTGGCCCGACGGCCATATGCCGAACCCGACGGGGAAATTGTTCACACAAATGTTTTATATCGTTATTGATTTTATCACCATGTGCAAAACCAACAAAATTAAACTCAACATTTTTATACTTTTCCAGAATCGATGGCAATGCTGCCGACATCAGCCAATAACCACGTTCTGGGCTGGCACGACGCGGGAACGTTATTCGAACCATTCCATCTTTTGGACGTGTTACCGGCTTGTATACACTTGTGTCGACATAATTCGGCACATAATTTGCGTCAAAATTTTTCATTGTCTTTGAAAAAGTTGTACGCAACCATGAAATAGTATTCGTATCAACAGATACAAACTTATCAACATCATGAAATATTTTATAAATATTTGCGGGGCAAACATCCGCAGCATGCGTATCCCATGTTACGCCATGCGAAATCAAGATATTTGGATGTAATTTTTTGCCCCAATACGTCGCACCAGAATATATAACAAACTTGTATTTAGTAAAATGCTTGATTGCCGCAAAATATTCCGTAACCGGCAGACCCCAAATATGTAAATTTCCGACAATATGTTCCCATAATCCAACAGACGGGTCGCCCTGTTGGATTAAAATTGGTGTATATCCATGTGCCAATAATATATCCGCCAAATCAGTCACATAACGTTCTGCACCACCATTAAAACAATTTTCGCCACGCGAATCATACATAGCAACCTGAAATATTAAAACAACAGACCCATCGTATTTTGATTCTACTTGTCTGACTAATTTACGATATGACCTATCGTGTACTTTTCGCAAAATATATTTTCGTAATGGGCGTACAGTTATAATATTACGAACTGTAAAAAACATCTTTTTCAAAAAATCGTTCATTATATTTCCTCGTATTTTTTTGCAGCCTTTTTTATTTTGAAATATAGGGCATCTGAATTCAATGCGGCAAATATTGTCCGCAAAAATGTAAAATACTTTTTTACTGACACTTTTTTATCATTGATAGACAATGCATGTTTATAAGATATACTGTTTTCACTGGCCAACACATTTTTTCTATAGAATTCGTAACGCCGCACTCGGTCACTTTTTCGTAAATATGCAAAATGTATTTTAGGCACATATACAGAATAGTTTTTTGCCACATCTGTCGAAGCCGGGTAAGGCGGCATGTGCAAAGCAGTCCCATACGCGCCAAATGGAACATTGTGGTACTTTATCACGCGTACATCTGATTTTCTGGGTGACCAATGGCCATCCGTTCTATACCCCGACGCGTTCCACAAATCCAAACAAGAAACCTTGACAACTTCAATATTTTTGCATTCGTTCCCCAGTAATTTTTGTTTTAACCGTAACATATGTCCGTCGTAAAATTCATCGGCATCAACAATCAAAATCCAATCCCCAGGTCGCGCCTGCGCCCGCGCATATTCCCACAATTCAGAACGCAAAGCGGGCTCGTTTTCACGAAATATTGATGTGCTGCGTTGATGTAATTCCCCTGGGAAAGTCCGCAAATGTTCACGGATTCTTTTCGGTGTATTATCGTCAGATGCATCATCAAGGAATATATGATAATCTGCAATGTGACTTATATTATCCAACCATTCATCTAAAAAATTCTTTTCTTCATTACGAATAATTGTTATGGCAATAAGACGTGGTTTAATCATTTCCAAAACTCCGACATTGCGTGTGTTATTTTTTTGGCGGCATGACCATCGCCGTATGGATTCTTGGTGCCATCCAGACGTGTTTCTGATTTTGGGCGTGCCAGAATTGCGCGTGCCGATGACAAAATCAAATCAACATCCGCACCAACTAATTTTGCAAATCCTGCGGTCACACCCTCGGTCCGTTCGGTTTCATAACGCATTACCAATACAGGCGCACCAAATGTTGGTGCTTCTTCCTGTATACCGCCAGAATCGGTCAAAACCAATTTTGCATTTTTCATAATTGATACCAATTCGGGATAATCCAATGGCTCGGTCAATATTACATTTGCAATATTACCCAGACGTGCATAAACCTTGTCGTGAACATTTGGGTTTGGATGAACCGGTAAAACAAATTGATGGTCTGGATACTCTGCGACCAATATTGAAATTGCATCCAATATTCTGTCCAAACGTTCACCATGGTTTTCGCGTCTGTGTGCCGTCACCAACACCAATTTATCATCCAAGCGCACGTCACGTGCCATCAATGCCTGTTGCGCCATTGCCAACGTATCTTTTGATAGACATGATAGCGCGTCAATGACGGTATTACCGGTCAATGTAATCTTGTCTGCAGAAATATTTTCTTTAATCAATGAATCATAGGCCAATTGCGTTGGTGCAAAATGTAAATCAGTTATACGCGATGTCATTTGGCGCAATGCCTCTTCGGGGAATGGTTCAAACAAATCATACGAACGCAGCCCGGCCTCTACGTGAAAAACCGGGATACGGTTATAAAATGATACCAACGCCCCACAGAAAACAGTCATTGTATCACCTTGGACAAAGGTTGCATCAAAATGATTATTTTGATACACATCCGACAACGCATTCAATATACGCGACTGGACGCCTGCCAGTGTCTGGTTTGGGCGCATAACATCCAGATTAAAATCCGCCGTAATACCAAAGAACCCCAATGTTTGATTTGATAATTCCTTCTGTTGTTCGGTATTGCAAACAAACACCCGATATTCTGGGTTTTTACGCAATTCCAAAATAACCGGCGCTAACTTTATTGCCTCGGGCCGCGTGCCCAAAATTACAATGATATTTTTCATTTACGTTCCTTTGTTATTACAATTTGATTCTGAATATTTCGTTGTATTTATGACGAAGTGTTCGATTCCAAAAAAACAGCACTTTTATCAAATTTGATGTAAGCCAATGCCACAAACCAAACAAACTTAATTCTGTTCGCTCGACAGGAAAGTTGCGTAACAAATAATCATACTTTTGTCGTCCCAACCACCCCAGTTTTAACTTTTTTATCCACTTGCCCCGATACTTGTTATGAATTGCAACGGTCCGTGCCAATATTTTTGGCTGTTGGGTAGCTGTTAGTGAATCTTGATTGGTGCGGTACATATAAACATTGTCATATATGTAATCTATTTTGCCCGCCAGAGCGATACGAACCCAATAGTCATAATCCTCGGCACAAAACATTGTATCGTCATATTTGCCGACAACATCAGCAATTGACCTGCGATACATAAATGCCGCCCCTATATTACATTTATGCGCTAATTCGTTGGAATTATAATTTCTTGTATTACGAAACGTATCCAACACAACACCACTTTCATCTATCGTGTCCATGTTCGCACTGACCATATCGATGTTCGGATGACAATCTAAATAGTTCACCATAACCGATAACCAATTTGGTTTTGCAATATTATCGTCACTGGTCCACGTAAAATATTCGCCCCGTGCATCGGCAAAACCTACATTTAATGCACCCGGTAATTTCTTGTTTTTGCGATTATGAATTACACGAATCCGGCCATCACGCCTTGCGTATTCCTCCGCAATTTGCGGTGTGTTATCCGTAGAATTGTCATTGACAATTATAAGTTCCCAATCCGTGAAAGACTGTCCCAGAATAGAATCCAGACTTTGATGCAAAAAACGCTGACCATTATAACACGGCAGAACAATTGATACTTTTGGCATGCGGGTCCCTTTTTCCTTGTGTGGGTGGAGTTCAAACAACCGACAGATTTATGTTTTCCGCAGTTCCGGATTTCTTGCGAGAATCCGCATCCACCCATGTTCGTTGCTGAAAATTAAGGGAAAAAGAAAACCACCAAAATCATTGGTGGTCGGGAGGTTCAAAAATCATCATGTCGAAATGACCCCGCCGGCCTTTGGGTTACCCCTGTTGTATACGCCGGTGGCCCCCCGACCAAATGACGGGGTCAAACCACAATAAATGGCGCAAACGCGCCGCATATTGTGCGGATACGGTGCAACATTTTCTTGCACTGCGACATATATAGGATTTTTGACGATCCCGAACCTTATTCCCATAAGATTCATATCTCAGGGTATAGTTTCATATCCATTTTTGCAAGTTAAATTTTAGTCAAAAAAATTCCCCGGGGAAACCCCAGGGAATATTTATCCTGACCTTTTCCGGTTACATTATTTGCCAGATAATTTCTGGATTACGTGCTGCACATCCGCGATATATGTATCAACACCAAATGTCCCCGGCATAGATGACGTATCCATATCGTTCACACGATATTTAACCTCTATGGCGTTATTAGCCAAGTTCTTTTGTGACACAATCAGGCGAATTGGTGCCGCAACCAGGTCGGCGTCGGCAAACTTTTCACCCGCACGCGCATCACGCGTATCCAACAGTGTGTCAACACCCGCGGCGCGTAAATCATTATAGATTTTTTCTGCCAGTGGCACTGTGCGACCATCTTTGTCCGGCAGTGCGATAACCTCTACTGCGAACGGGGCAGTGGCCATGTTCCAACGTGGTCCGTATTCATCTGCGCTTTCTTCCAAAATCGCCGCCAGGGTGCGTCCAACCCCAATACCATAGCAACCCATAATCGGGTGCTTTTCCGTGCCATCGGCCGCCGTGTATGTCAGGTTCATAGACGCCGAATATTTTGTCCCCAACTGGAAAATATTGCCAACCTCTACCCCGCGAACCTTGTGCATTATTTTGCCACAGTGTGGGCAATTTTCATTATCCTCATCAACCATTTCCTTGTTCGCGCGAAATCCGCAATCGCACATGTAAATGGTATCTTCGCCCATTTCATTTATCAGTTGGAATTCATGCGCGATATTGCCACCCATGTCGCCGGTTGATGACAGCACATCCACAACGTTACGCAGGCCGCAACGCGCAAAAATGCGTTTGTACGCCGCCAATTGACGGGCATAGTATGCCTCTAAATCCGCCTGGGTTTCGTGGAACGAATACGCGTCCTTCATAATAAATTCACGGGTCCGAATCAGTCCTGCACGCACGCGCAATTCATCACGAAACTTTGTCTGAATCTGGTACACCATAAATGGCAATTGGCGATATGTCGTCAGAACCGATTTAACAAAATCCACAACCACTTCTTCGTGTGTTGGGTTCAGCACATAATCGGCACCGCCACGGCCCTTGAATTTCGCCAAAACGTCAACCGTATCATAACGTCCGGATTGTTTCCAAATTTCCGCACCACTGACCACCGGCATCAGGATTTCCTGGCCATCGGTGGCGTTCATTTCATCACGGATAATGTTTTCAATATTGCGAACAACACGCCAGCCCAATGGGGACAGTGTGTATCCGCCCTGGAACGTTTGGTATATATAGCCGGCCTTGACCGCCATTTTGTGTCCCGGGGTTGTTGCGCCCGCGACATCACCATACAAACGTTTTACACATAAATTTTCAATTTTCATTTTTCTGTCTTCTTGTCTTTTAATTCCATATATTTATCGGATACCATTTGATGCAGTGTTTCCGCAATCTGCTTTCTGTCCTGACCCGCCAGGGGCGGTGGTGGCATAACCGTAATTTCAACGCGGAATCCGCCCAAAATCATTACATGAAACACCTGCATAAATGCACTGCGTTCACGCGCGGCACGTGGGCCCATATCAATCTTTTTATTATCAAAATATGCATAATGATTTGCCAGGTCTGCGTCAGAAATCGGTGTGCCGTCACGGAAACGATAATGCACCGCCATCGGTTGCACCGCAACGTCTGAATTTTCAACAAAATTGAACAGCGTGCTTTTAAACGGCTTTACATACGCGCCGTTTGTGGTCGTGCCCTCGGGGAACAAGAACATCGGATATTTCACCGTTTTTACGCGTTCTTGGACAACCGTCAATGCCTCTAATGCGTGTGACGGACGGCGGTCAACAAAAACCACGCCAAACTTTTCTGAAATCCATCCGACCAGTGGCCAATTGCGAACATCGGCCTTGGCAACAAAACTGCCCCCGAATGCGACCGGGAAAGTTGCAATTTCAAACAGCGACATATGGTTACATACCACCAACAATGGACGATGTGACGACAATTTGCCGTGAACCGTCACGCGTATTCCCGCCAAGAACAACAGGATACGCATAAACACGCGCATAAACCAGACCGACGCACGTCCACGCGGCAATAAAAATATAATCGGCACCTGAATCACAACCCCAACCCAGAACGCGATGAATTTCAGCGTTCCAAACAGCACCTGGAAAATATTCGGCCGACGCACGCGACGCATATTACTAGTCGGCATTTTCATCGTCCCTTGAATCTTCGATATATTCGGCGTCAGCCGCATCTTCGCGCAACAAAAATTCGACAAACGCCCCCAGAACCTTGAATGGGCCTGTCACGGGTGACAGTATAATCTTGCCCAGGGTTTTCATGGCACCATCTTTGACCTTGAACCCAGCCAGGGCATCTTCGCGACCCAAGAAATGTTTCTGATAAACACGGTCAATATTGCGCGTTTCCAGCATTACGAAAACGTCATAAGAGTGGAACGGCTTGTCAATAAACACGCCACGACCAAACGTCGCCCCCAACCGCAAGTATCCCTTGACCAACGGTGTCATTTGCGCACGGGCATCAGCCTCGTCCACAAAGGCGCGTGGCAAAATGTTCATCTGGGCCAATTTCGGATTGACGCCATCGGCAAACTTTTCTGGCAACACTGTCGCGCGCAGGCGCAATGGCGACAAGTGGTTATAATACAAATACGAAATCGCCTGGGCCGATTGGGCTGGTTTATCGCCCGCCCATGACGCGACGCCAAACAAAACCAAAATCTTGCGACGCAGAATATATTCCGACAATCCCGCCCACAGCATACGCATAACCAGCGCATTTTCACGATATTCGCGGTCAACACACGCACGTGACATTTCAGCAATGTTTCCGTTTACCTTTTTAATTTTTGTAATATTAAATTCATTTTCGGTATAAAAACCGCCCATCTTTTCGGCCGCTGCGCGGTCAATAATACGATATGTTCCAACCACGCGCCCATTGTGAAATACACACATATAATCAGCAAAGCGATCATAAGAATCATATTCTTCGCGCAGGTTTTTTTGTTCTTCGGTCGCGGTTGCGCCTTCTTCTTCAACAAATGCGGCGTAACGCAACTGGCGCACTTGTTTTCTTTCTTCTTTGTTGCGCGCTAGGCGCACCTCGTAATCGCGCACTTTGATAGCCATAAATACATCCTTTTATATCAATCTATAACAGGAAGATTATCAAAGAATATATACTTTATCAATTATTTTTATTTAAGTTGCAATTTAGACGTTATATGGTATGCTGTGAATATTGTCACGGGTAACCGGCGGCAACTTTGTCTTCAAACGCAAAGGGAAATTTTATGGCTTTATGTATTTCGGGCAATTACACATTTGCCCATGTGCATTTTCATTGGTGCACGCTGCGCGTTTCCCTTGCAACCGCGGGGAAACAGAGATGTCGCGCATAAAAGTTGCATTTTGTATTTCTGATATGATTATTGGCGGGGTTGAAACCGTTTTTCTCCAGACTATGGCCGAAATTTTGGCGCATGACGATATTGAAATATCAGTCATTATGCGACAAAAATTACGTGAACAGTACTTTATTGATTGGTTTAAACAACACCCCCAGGTAAAATTATATACACTGCACCCGTTGGCCGATTGGTTTGAACATCTGCGTAAATATACACACGGATTTCCACTGGAAAACATTCGCCGAATTGCATATGGCATATACAAGAGATTTAAAAATCATCTGGCCATGCGGCGTGGAATTTTTGCCTGCCAGGATATATTAATAGACTATAAAAATTGCGAATTCGCGCGGCAATTACGCAATTGCTGTCAGCCAAAGATTGCTTGGATTCATGGATCGATAAACTATTTTGAATACGCACACCTGGCACAATATATGGACATATATGACCGCGTGGTGTGCCTGACCGACAGTTTTGTTTCAGACTTTAAACAACAATACCCCCAGTATGCAGATAAAATTGTGCGGATTTATAATCCGGTGGATGTGGCGGGCATTCGCGCAATCGCCGCAAGCCGCCCTGCATATCCCGGAAAATACTTCTGCTGTGTATCGCGCCTGACACCGGACAAGGATATCCAGACGGTAATCAGCGCATTTGATAAATTTGTATCGCACAGCGGGGCAACAGACGTAAAACTGTTGATTATTGGAACCGGCAGCACAGAACAGAAATTACGCGCCCAGGTTGCAACAACCAAATGCATGGCCCAGATTGAATTCATGGGTGCAATTCCAACACCATTTGGATATATGGCACATGCCATGGCAAACATATTATCCAGCCATAACGAAGGTCTGGGTATGGTATTGTTGGAAAGTGCGGCATTGGGCGCGATATGTATTTCGTCTGACTGTAAAAATGGGCCAGCCGAAATTTTGATGCAGGGACGCGCGGGAATACTATTTGCCCCGGGCAATTCTGACCAATTGGCCGATGCAATGCGAACAGTATATCGTGGTGGCCCAGACATTGAAAAAATGCGCGAAAATGCAACCCGCGGTCTGGAACGATTTGCAACCGCAAAAATATCAGCAGAAATTGTAGAATTACTGAACGACGTTGCATCAAGCCGGGGGGAAAAATGCCAAAAATCTCGATAATTGTGCCTGTGTACAATGTTGAAAAATATATTGCAAAATGCATTCACGCATTACAAGCCCAAACATTTCGTGACATTGAAATAATCTGTATTGATGACCGTGGTAATGACGCATCGATGGATATACTGCGCGAAATTGCCCGTGGGGATAAACGAATAAAAATTATCCAGAACACAAAAAACAGTGGCATTGCACAAACGCGTAATGCCGGTCTGGGCGCGGCAATCGCACCATACGTAATGTGGTGTGATTCCGATGATTGGTATGCGCCCCAAATGTGCGAAATGATGTATAACGCAATCACAACCACTGGTGCCGACATTGCGGTATGTGGCGTGAACACGATATACGAGGCTGATGTCCACTGTCGCCAATCTGATGCCCAAGCGTTTTTTATTCCACGTGCCGAAACGCGACTGGTATCATCCGAAATCGTAAATTCATCTAGTGTCAGTCTGTGGAACAAAATTTTTCGACGCGACATTATCACAGAAAACCAGATAACATTTCCGCCAAACCTGCATTACGAGGACGATTTCTTTTTCCGGGCATACATGTGCCACGCGAAAACGATAACGTATGTGCCGACACGCCTGTATAATTATCGCCGTAACGCCGGGTCCATTATGAACAAAACGTTCAATCAAACTGGCGGATACAGCACAGATTGTCTGAAAATCGCGATGGCGTTTTATGAATATTTGGCCCAGCATAACATGTTAGATGGAAAATATGATGAATACTGGCAGACGGTATTTATCCCATATTTCAAACTGGCACTAGCACGCGCTCCGAATAAAAACGCAGCCGATATGGCAGCAATGATGGCGCGTAACTTTGCCCATGATAAATACACGCACCCCAGTGCTGATTTCTGGGCCGACCGCGCCGTCCGTCTAATCACTGAATCAAAAATGCGCATACCGCGAATAATGCAACGTTCATTTATTCGCCACATTTGTGACGAGTATAAAACCGAATATGCAATCGGGCCGATTTCTGTATTCAAAATAAAATATACACCCACGCGCACGACATACCATCTGTTTGGAATTCCATTTATAATCAAAAGGCACCGTTCATGAAGAAAGCGAAAAAAATATTCACAAAATTTATATGCCTGTTTATATGGCAACCCCAGGCACGCCGAAATGTGCGCAGTTTTATTACGAACTTTGAATTCATATCGTATTTACGATTTATAGCGTCACGCGTTCGTCCAAACACGGTATTGCTGATAGAACCCAACAACACCCATGGCGAAGTTGCAGGTGGTATCCTGCCCCTGTTTCAGAAATTGGGTATGAACGTTGACATTTTGATGAACGAGTGTCCACTGTCAGAACGCCCATTTTGTCGCCAAGATATGCGCAACACGCGCGTTTTCAAGATTGGTATGCGGGGATTAAACTTATTCTTTGATAATCCTAAATGCGATAAATATCGTGCAGTTTTCCTGATGACCAGCGCATGTTACTGGGCACAAAAACCGGCCGGCGGATATACGTCCAGCCTGCAATTCTTTACACGACAATTACCACGAATGCATGTTATTGAACATGACCTGGGCGATGTGACAGAATTTGGCGAAGAAAATATGTTAAATACAGGTCGCCTGATAACACTGGGGAAATTTGACCGGGGCATATTTATCAATCCACACATGTTTGGCCCCGTTAAAAAATTACCAAAACACAATCCAACCCACTTTATCGTTGTCGGCGGCATAGAACCCCAGCGCAAAAACTTTGCCATGTTGATTGATGCGATGCAACAACTGGTTCGCCAGCACCGCGATTTTATGGTTACTGTTATTGGGCGCGGCAAAATGTCCGACATACCGGCCGAATTGCACCCACATATCCAGATTATGGGTCGCTTGGATTTCCCGCGTATGTTTGACCAAATTGAAAATGCAGATTTCTTTTTGACACTGTTGGATCCAGAAAATCCCGCCCACGACCGGTATATCACAACGGGCGTTACCGGTTCGGCGCAATTGATCTATAGTTTTGCCAAGGTTCCAGTTGTCCATAAAAAGTTTGCCGAATTCTATCGTTTTGATGAAACAAATGCGATTGTTTATGACGGCACGCTGGGCGATGCAATGGCGCACGCAATTGATATTGCGCCCGACAAATATATCCAAATGCAAACTGCACTGACCAACACCGCCAACGCAATCACCACCGAAAGTATTGAAAATTTAAAAGAGATGTTAAATGTCAAATAAAAAAATACCCGTCGTTTTCGCCTTTGATGATAATTATGCTCTGCCCGCCAGTGTGGCAATTCAATCACTGATTGATTCCAAGGCGCCAACCACCGAATATGACGTCATTGTTTTACATGGGGGACTAAAAAAATCCACTATGCGGAAAATAGAACAAATATGTCCAATCAGATGGGTTTTAGTTGACACGTCATGCCTGGACAATGCGCCAACGGGATGGAGTGGTATTGAAACATACTATCGTCTGCTGGTTGCAGATTTAATACCAGATTATGATAAAATAATATGGTCTGATGTTGATGTATTATTCTGTGCCGATTTAACAGATATATATAACGCGCCAATCGGCAATGCAGATTGGTCGGGAATCGCCGCTGAACGCGCCGATGAAAAGCATGGTATTCATCCACATTTCCCAGAAAACACAAAGCCATTTATTTATATGCCAGGATTTATGGTTATCAATGCGAAAAAGTGGCGTAAAGAAAATATGCGCGAACATTTCTTTGATATAATCAAGACGTTCGGCACAAGGTTAAAATTCTTTGATTTAGATATACTGAATTTGGCCGCGAAAAAAATCAATGATGTGCCATTTGAATACTGCGTCCTGGAAAACATCTATGATGCCGACGATATAAAAAACACACCAGAATATCCATGGCTATCCCGTGTACATTCGTATAAACGCCTGGTGCAAGCGAAACAAAATCCTAAAATTATTCATTATGCGGGTGGTTGGCCAAAAATCTGGTGGCGCACCCCCAACAAAATAAAACAAAATTATTGGGCATACCTGGTGCGGTCACCTTTTTATAATCGTGAATATTATTTTCCAGGCTGGCGCACAAAATTAAAACGCATAATGTTCTGGCCAATAATAAAACTATGTCCGGTTAAATCGTGGCGTAAAAAATTAAAAAACAAAATCAAAAACAAATAAGGCATCACAAATGGCATGTAATATCATTATTACTCATCGTGGGAACCCAAAACATTTAAAATATGTCTTGGCCCAGGTGCATAAAACAAATCCGAATGCGAACATTGTTTTAATGGGTGATAAATCAAATGATAAATACCCTTTTGTAACACATGCGTATCTTAGTGATTATTTTTCCGGCGCAAATAATTTCGCAAATGTATATGTTCACAAAAATGCAACATCTGTGGAATACGAGCTGTTTTGTTATCAACGCTGGTTCTGTGTGTATGAATATATGGTAAAAAATAATTTGGACGATGTATTTTCATTAGATTCTGACGTATTGGTATATGATAATCTGGCCGAATTGCATAATGTCGTTAAAGAATATGATTTCGCCGTCAGTGCAAAAAGTCTGACCCCAGAAAATCCAGGCTGGTGGATTGCCGGGCCACCAATTGGTTATTTTCATCGTGATACATTAAAAGAATTGTTAGACTTCTTTGTTGCGTCATATCAGGATAAAAAATATCTGAAATTATTTGATGAAAAAATGGCATGGCATAAATCACGAAACGAACCATATGGTGTATGTGACATGACCCAGATATTTTTATTTGTTCGCGAAAATGCAAACCGCTTGTTCAATTTTTCAACGCCTTTTATGGTAAACGGCGAATTAAACCGCATAGACGAAACTATCCTAGACACAACGGAATGCGTCGCCGATGGTGCACATAAAAAACTGGTATTTGAAAATGGGGCCGTATACGGATTTGACCGCGGCACTGGCCAGAAACTACGTTTTCCACTATTGCATTTCCAGGGATACAATCCGGTAAATGCAAAAGAATGGATTCCAGATTATTATACCGGAAAACGTTATAGATTTGGGTTATGGTGGCGTAAAAAATTAAAAAACAAAGTAAAAAAACACTAAGTCATCACAAACATTTAACCCGGGCGATGCGCAGGAATCCAAACAGGTCATAGCATTTGCGGTTATGGCGTTTCTTGATACGCATCAGGGGCACCACACCGAACAACCGATACCGCACAATATTGTCGCGTTCCTGCCATGATATAAACGGCGTGCGACGCCCCAAGCACAGCGCACCATGATGCCGATATGCAATCCGCGTGAACACGCGCAGGAACAGCAAATAATACGCCGTCACGCGACGATTATAATGATTTATTTGTGCCAGTAATGATTGGTTATATTCGGTATGCGACGCATTTGATGCGCACCATACATCGCCCAGCTTTTCTGTATCCAGTTTTGACATATTTGAACAAAATGCCGAAATATATTCATTTACATCACGTGGCGAAAATACGACTGGCACCGCAGTTACCGAATCCAAAATATCGCGCGAAAAATCAACAATCCGCGGAATCATTATTTCGGCCAGGCGGTTACGTGCAACCTCGCGCAAATGCGGATTTTTCTGGTAAACAGGTGCGCTATTGATTAAATCGATAATCGGCCCTTCGGGTGACATCAGGACAAATTCTATCAATGACGTAATACTGTCAATATCAGATGAAATCGGTGCCCAGGCAACGTAATCTATGTCATAGCGTTGGGCGTTTTTAATATTCCCCACACTGTAGACCCCGAACACATTATCCCCCAGTGCGTGCCGCAACAGGCGTTGCGCCGAAAATGTTGCCGCCCCAGAATCAATAATCGCAATCGGCGATTTAGTATCCAGGTGAAAATTCGCCAAATACTGTTTATATTCTGATAAATTTTTATCTGCACATGGACGCAGTATATCCAGGTGTGATTTGATAAACGCATCCTTGGCCGCGTATGAATCAAATGTCGCTGGGATTGGCGTGCCGGTGCCGCGTAAAATATCCAACACAACATTTGCGTTATGTTCATCGCCCCACGACAGCAAACATTTCGCATGTAACATACGCTGGGCATAAACATAATGCGCACGTGCGGTGGAATTGCCCGTCAACAGCATATTCGCAATTTTATGCATAACAAAACCATCGCGTGCGATGAACAGCAAATCGTGCGCACCACGCGCCAGTGCCGTATCCACAGAAAAACGGGTTAAACCATATGCAATTGGCCCACCAATGCAATACGCAAAATCAGCCCAATACAAATCACGATTGTTTAATAAATCATGTCGCGCCGACATCTTGTGCGCCATACGCATTAAAATCATACTGATTGTCAGTGAATCTGGATTCGCGCGATACAATTGGCAAAAGCGACGATTTTGCGGTGCGGATAAAAATGCGTCTGCCAAACTTGGCACATGCAACGCATCAATACCACACCGTTGCGCATTTTGAACATCAGACGTCACAGAATCACCAATGTGCAAAACCGCACCTGGGCACAGTCCAGTATCCGTCAAAAATGTTTTAAACAAATTACCCGTATACTTTGATCGGTTATGTTCGCCAGATATATACATCCAGTCCCATCCGTCATAACCGTTGTCGCGCAATATGCGCCCCAGGTCAGATGACGACAAATACATATCAGATATTATCGCGATTTTCTTGCCCGATTGACGCGCGTAATTATACACATCAATCATACCCGGACGCGGACGCAAAATGCGTGATTCAAATTCAACCTCGACCCCACGCATGTCGCGAAATGACGCATCAATATTTGCGTATATTGCGTCCAACGTCGTATCTTCGCCACCACATGACCGGGCGCGATGTTCCGCCGCCATACGCGCGGCGGTAAAACCGGTGCGACCGGTATATTGTTCCATATGACGGATAAAGTGATATGGATTCATATACGGACGCACCAACAAAGTGTCAAATATGTCAAACGATATACAATCGTGACAATCAATCAAAGATTTTATTTTCTCATTTATCATGCTGATAATAATAACAAGGCGATAGCCAAAACACAACTAAATAGTGGCCGTTTTATATGGTATAAACATCACCATTTGGTATTCTGACGTTGCCCTATTTTTCAGGCACTGGCCCGCAAAGACAGGTGCCCACACCGTTGTATAATTACAGGACAAAACATATTCCGCCATGATAACAGTATTAAAATCAGATTCTACCCAATCCATGGCACGGGTATTACCGCGACAAAACAAAATCCCGTTTGACGGGATTGTTATCTGAGATGCAGATGTATAATCTGTGCGTGCGTCAAAGTCCAGTTGTGGCGTGACAGCACTGACATCGGACATGCGGGCCAGTGTTGTTCCGCCCGGGGTTTCACCGTCGTGCACACGCAGGGTTTTATTGGTTAAATCAACCGTTATCTCGCCCGGGGCACCGGTAAATACTTTATGTTGGTCGGCGGTGCCGCGTCTGAATTGAATTTGTCGTGACATTGTTGTTCCCTTTATTTAGTTTGAAGTAAATTTATAAAAAAACGCCGACGCATTATGCATCGGCGAATGTTGGTATTATATCACAAATCCCATAAAAAATCAATCACGCAGTTGGTCAGACAATTCGCTGATTGCGATTGCATACCAATTAGAATTATTCCACCGCTTTATCCGATAGAAATTTGGATACGTCAAATACGCCGTTATCATCGGCATTGGCGCGACATCAGTATCAACTGCATTTGGGTCGGTTGGCGCGATTGCCGCGTTCATACGTGCATTTTGAACCGCCAGTGTGTCTGCAACCAATCCTGCGGTCATTGCCGACGACGGCAGTGCCGTGCCATCTGGGTTTGTCACCCCCATCGCCGCCCAGGTGTCCAGTGTTTTTTTCGTTTTACCGTCCAACAGCGACACATCAAAATCTGCCGGTAATACGACACGACGCGCAATGCGTTCGTTCGGATTCCAGCCCAATTTATTCAGATAATTTCCAGCCGACATCATTGCGTCACCAATGCTGGCACTGATGTCTATTTTGCCGTCGCCATTGCCGTCAACGCCATATTGCGCCAGCGTTGTTGGTATAAACTGGAAATGTCCCATTGCGCCGGCCCAACTGCCCCCAAATGACGAAACATCGTCGCCGTTTTTATCGGCAATTTTCATCAGTGCCAACAACTGGTTGGTAAAGAACGTTTGACGACGTCCCTCGTATATCAATGTGACAAATGCGTCACGCAACGGGTGGTCGGCCATACGCGCACCATAGTTTGATTCCATACCCCAAAATGCCAAAATAACGTGTGGCTGGACGCCATAGGTCTGTTCAACGCGGTGTAACAACGTCGGATAACGATGTGCCATTTTATGCCCCATTGCAACGCGCGATGGCGCAACTGTGCGTGCCAGGTATCCGTCCATCGTCAGTTTAAATTCAGACTGGTTCTGGTCGCGCTTTACAATATTTGGAATAAATGCCGGATTTTTCAGCGTTGCATCAATCGTCCGGCGCGATATGTTTTGTGCCGCCGCACGCGTGCGAATATCGTCCAGCACAGATTCCCAGCGCACCATATCAAATGCGCCACGGTCGGCAACCACAGGCACCGCATCTGGCGCAATGGCGACAACATATTCGGTCGGCGCGGCCACCGCACGCGACATACACAACAGCCCCACGCACGCCACGCATGCGAACAGTCTTGGTTGGGTCATTTTGTTTTCCCCCTATGTTAAAATGCGTATTTCAGCCCCAGGTGCAGTCCGAACGATTGCCATGTGGCATGCTTTAACTGGTCACTGATTTTTTCAGTATGTGCCGCAATCGTTTCGATTATCGGATTACCATTATCATCTAAAACATATTGCCCATTTTCTATTTTGAATTGGGAATATTCGGCGATATACAATTCACCACCAATCTTGCCAACATAGAAATAATTCGTATCGGCACGCAACACCAATTGCAGACGGTCAGACACGCGCATGTTGTATTCCATTTCGGCCTGGTATGAATATGCACCGTTGGATCCCTCGTCCAGGAAACTGGGGTTCTGTTGCCAATCTGTGCGGTTTGGCCAAATTCCTTCGGACGAATATTTCGGCAACCCAAATTGGACATAAAAGCGCAATTTGTCCGACAGTGTCATTTGCTTTTCCACTTCCATTCCGATATAAAATCCAGACCAGGTTGTGTTGTATTCGTGGGTTTTACCCTCTACTATAATTGGGCCATCACCGCCGATGATAACGCACTCGCCACTGCCCACGCCCCATGGCACCGTGCCCCATGACGCATCATAATCGATCGTCGGCAACGACGTCCCCAGCGAGAATATTGTCCCGTTCGATGATGCCGGCACAACCTTTAAATCTTCGGGCGACATACACACCTGGTACCAGTCATCTGAAACCTCGGTCCCGACGGGCACAGAATAATAATTACCGGCCGCATCACCATACACATACGCCCCCTTGTCCGTCATCAGTGGCAAATACACGCCCGGATTCGGGTAATAGTGATCGGACATTTCCAAATTATGTTTGAATATTTCATATCCGAACGATGGCGATAATTTCCAACCACCAATATCCCACACATGATGCGCCCCAACACCAAAACGGAAATGGTTTGTCCGCCCCGATTGGTCACCAACAGAAATGGTAAATATCCCCTCGGTCGGTTTGGATTCGTTAAATGGTTTCAGGTCATAATCCATAGACAGGCCACCCGACGCCATACGACCATATGTATATTCAGCAAACGCAAACATATCAAAATTGCGCAGACTGAAATTATGCTGGGCTGTGACGCCAACCTCGTTAAAAACCATATCGTCCCATTGCAAAATGGAATTGACCCCGGTTTCAAATTCAAAGTTTGCAAAACGACGCGCGTATGTTGGCGTAATCGTCGTCTTGGCCGTGTCCGCCCCAGAAATTCCGTTTGCCGTCATTGTGCCAGAATACGTTGGCTGAGCCACCGTTTGACGCGGAACCTGGTATGAATAAGACCGACTGCCCACAACCTGTTTATTGCCAGATTGTCCGACATATTTCGTATAGCCCTGATTTTGATACTGGGAATAGCCAACTTGGTTCGCATTAGTTGACGATGTCTGATAATACGATGGCACACCCTCGTTCGCAGCCAACGCCGCGACAGACGCAAAAACGCCGGTAAAAAAGGTTATTATTCCTGTCTTCATTTCTTTTTCTTGGGATTATTATATCATAAAAACAGTCCCTGCGAAAGTGATTTCATTTATCACTTGCGCCGATTTTATACCGCGATACAATGCGTCGTATGGAAATGCCACACAATATATATATTCACACACCATTTTGTATGTCCAAGTGCAAATATTGCGCATTTTTTTCGGCTGCATGCACTGCGCCTGACTGGGACAAATTTGCTGACGGCATTTTGCGCGAAATCCAATTCTGGGGCGTGCGCCTGGGGCGCGTTACGGTGCCAACTGTATTTTTTGGTGGTGGCACACCGTCACTGATGCCAACGCGCGTGTTTGCACGAATTATGAACGCGTTGCGCAACAATTTTAACATTGCCCCAAATCCAGAAATCACATTGGAATCAAATCCAAAAACACTGGACGCAACGCGGTTGCGCGAATTTATGGACGCCGGGGTAAATCGCCTGTCGGTGGGGGTGCAACGCCTGGATAACCCAGAACTGGAATTCTTGGGGCGACGGCACAATGTGCGCGACGCAATGCAATTATTGGACGTGGCGATGAAAATGGGCCTGCGCGTGAACGCAGATTTTATATATGGAATCCCGGGGGATAATGCGGACACCGTCGCACAAATGTGTCGGGATATAAATGCCTTGGGGCTGGGCCACGTGTCAATGTATGAATTGACCATTGAAAAAAACACACCATTTGGCCAAATGAATTTAGCAATGCCATCAAACGACGCGATGGCCGATATGTATTGCACAATCGCAGGGACGCTGGCCCTGCCCCGGTACGAGGTTTCAAATTATGCCAAGCCTGGCAACGAATGCATTCACAACCAGAACGTGTGGGACGGCGACGCCTATGTTGGCATTGGTCGTGGTGCGGCTGGGCGACCATACATTGACGGCACCTGGTATGAACAGCGTGGTGGCGACGATATACAAATGCAACCACTGACGCCATCGTCACGCGCCACAGAAAAAATTATAACAGGTCTGCGCACCGTGCGTGGTGTGCGTAAATCCGATGACGTTATGCGCGTAATAAACACAGACTGGCTGCGCACAAATCCAGAACTGATTTGTGATAACAATGACCGAATTTGCGTCACGGAAAAAGGTATGTTGATTTTAGATGATTTGTTGCTAGACTTGTGCAACTGGGACGGAAAATGAAAAACAAATTACTGAACATAATCGGAATAATCGCGGTTGTCGCCGCGGTTGTGATTGCACACTATTTAACAAAACCAAAGGATGTAATTATGAATACTGGGATACGACCTGAAAATATGGATACAACTGTTCGTCCAGGCGACGATTTTTACGCGTATGCAACAAACGGTTGGCGGTCGGCGCACCCAATCCCAGACGACTATACACGATATGGTGTGTTTGATGTTTTGCACGATACCAACCTGGTGCGTGTGCGTGAAATCGCCGAAACAGATACCGGAAAAATCGGGACGCTGTATAAAATCGCGATGAACACAGAAAAATTAAACGCCGACGGCGTGCGCCCGGTTGCTGCCCAGATTGCAGAAATTGACGCGATAAAATCGCGCGATGAATTACCAGAATTTATTGGTCGTATGCACCAGATGACATCGGCATTTTGGGGCGACGGCGTTGCACTGGACGAAACAGACAGCACGCATTACTTGTATAACATTGGCCAGGGCGGACTGGGGCTGGCACGTGATTACTATTTTGACACAGACAAAAAAACAATCCAGATTCGCAAAAAGTATCTGGAATTTATCGCGAAACAAATGAAAAACTTTGGCATTTCTGTGGACGCAAAAAAATTATACGATTTAGAATTACGTATGGCGCGGTCTTTTTACCCAAAGGAAAAATTGCGTGACCCACATGCGAACTATCACAAGATGACACTGGACGAAATCAAATCACGTTTCCCAGGATTTGATTGGGACGCATACTTGGCCGCGCGTGGCGCAACACGTGCGACGCAAATCAACATCGCCCAGCCAGAGGCAATCGCAGAATCAATCGCAATTATGAACGATACCGATTTGGATTTGATAAAGACATATCTGAAATATCGCATTGTCAGTGCCGCAGACACATTACTGGACGACACAACATACGAAATATCATTTGATTTTTATAACCGCACAATGGCCGGCCAACCCACGCCAAAGCCACGCTGGAAACGCGCGGTCGCGATGCTGGACGGCACCCTGGGCGAAGAAATCGGCCACCTGTATGTGAAAAAATATTTTTCCGCAGACGCAAAAAAACGTATGCAAGAATTGGTGAAAAACCTGCAACGCGCATTGGGTATGCGTATTGAAAACCTGGAATGGATGTCCGACGAAACTAAACGCCAGGCATTACAAAAACTGGACACGTTTCACGCAAAAATCGGATACCCGGACAAGTGGCGCGATTATTCTGAATTGCACATAGACCCGAACGCGTCACTGTGGGAAAATATGCTGATTGTATCAAAATTTGAAGATGATTTTTGGCTGAACAAAATCGGTCGCGAAAAAGACCAAACGCTGTGGTATATGAACGCACACGAAATCAACGCGTATTATGACCCATCTACGAACGAGATATGTTTTCCGGCCGGCATATTACAGTTTCCGTTCTTTGATATGAACGCAGACGACGCATTTAACTATGGCGCAATCGGCAGTATTATTGGTCACGAAATGACACACGGCTTTGATGATTCTGGCCGTCATTTTGATGCCAACGGTAACATGACCGACTGGTGGACTGTGCGCGACGCCCAGGGATTTGAACAGCGTGCCGACGCGCTGCGCACACAGTTTGATAAAATCGTAATTGCACCCGGCGTGCACGCAAACGGCAAATTTACACTGGGTGAAAACCTGGCGGACTATGGTGGGATAACTGTATCATTTACCGCATATAAAAACTTTGGTCACGCAACTGATGTTGCCGATGGATTCACCGCAGACCAACGTTTCTTTATCGCATACGCCGGCAGTTGGGCACAAAACAGTCGCCCCGACGAAGACCTGCGCCTGACCAAGGTTGACGAACACTCCCTGGCACGCAACCGCGTCAATGGTATATTGCCGAACATCGCAATGTGGTATGATGCATTTGGAATACAGCCCAGCGACGCGTTATATATCGCCCCAGAAAAACGAATAAAGTTATGGTAAAAAAATGTCCCGAAATGGGACGTTTTTTATTTGTGTGATAAAATGTGCAAAACAACACTGATTATAAATATCAGCGTAATAACCCCCAGGATTATTTTCTGGCGACGGTGTCCAGCACCATCGTGACAATGTTCACAATCGCAATGACAATCGCGCACGACCAGCACCCACGACACCCCCAACATCAACGCTGAAAACACGAACAACCACGGTTCAATCCATTCTGGCAACACAGATGTGTGCGCGAATTCTGGCGCAACCAGCGACATAACCGACAACACGATTGGCAACACACAGCAAAATAAATGCGGCACCAACGACGCGATTATTCCGATTTTAACAGCCTTGTTTTTCATTTATGCCCCCGTGAAAAAAACTGTTCAACACATAAGTCAAACAGCCTAACAATTTTTTTTAATTAAACAACATATTTTTTAATTAAACCACAAAAATGCGCGTCCAACTGGTGGCGTTGCCCCTGGCGATTGTGTTGCAATCGTATCAAAACGCGTATCGTCACCCGCCGCGACCGTATTCGCCGCTGTTCCCACAGGTAACCGTTCAACATTGACCGTTCCTGTGGTCAAATTTGCAGCATTTGTTGTATCAACGTTTTTGACATTTCCCAGACCAACCTGAGCCGCAGTTACATTATGCGGATTTTCTGTATTTTCTGTATGCTCGGTCATTTTTGCATTGATATTTGATTGCACATATGCCGTGCTAGGGATACCGGCCAGCACAGGCGATATAGACACGACGGACGCCATTATCCCGAGTATAAAACGTACAAAAAACATTACTACCTCCACGACCCTCGTCGCGACAATAATACATTATTTTGAAAAATATTGCAAGTGATTGTGTAAGCCAACACCTAAATTGGCGTTCCCACCAGGACTGTAATTCCCACCGCTGCGCGGCGGGCCCCTTTCACTTCGTTACGAACCCGCGCAACTTCGTTGCTTGTCTGGTTCTTCGCCCTGGCGTAACCGTGCAATAAATTGGCGTTCCCACCAGGACTCGAACCCGGATTTAATTCTTAGGAGGAATTTGTTCTATCCCGTTGAACTATGGGAACACATGGTTTTATTTTATTCCTTGGATTTTAATATTGCAAGTTATAATAGTCACGAGTATAATAGGCCTGATAAAAACAGGAAAGGTAAAAAATGTCAACGGTAACAAGAAGTGATTTTGCCGCACGTTTGCGGGAAAAGTTCGGTCTGACTACAGCGGACGCATATAAATTAGTCGACATCGTATTTGACGAAATTCGCGACGCATTGGTCAACGGCGAAGAGGTTAAATTTGCTGGTTTTGGCAGTTTTAAAATTCTAACCAAGGCCCAGCGTATGGGACGCAATCCCAAGACTGGTGAAGCAGCAATTATATCGGCTCGACGCGTTGCGTCATTCCGCCCCAGCAACGAATTCAGACAACGCGTTGCAAAGCATCAATAATCCCCCACCGCCCAGATGGGCGGTGTTTTTGCAAAACAATACTAGTTACTGCTTTCTATAAAAAAACCGCCCAAATGGGCGGTTCGGTTATTCGCACGCTTTTTCAGTGCAACTGGCGTTACCCCAGTCAGGACTGGTAAGATTATTATCGCCATAGTTCAAGTTCGTCCCACTTTCGGCTATCGTGTTGCCTATTGCATCTTTACATGCGGTCACGCTGTTAAACGTATTTGCCGTAACCTCTATGTAATTTGTATCAATTTTTTTCAGTTGCCACGGCGCCCTACTCCATAAATCTATAATCTTGTCCAGATTGGAAGGCTGCTCTGCGGTTGATTCTGGAATATTTTTCGCCACCCAAACACACCGCGCTGGATTCCATGTCCCGCCCGATGTTGTGCACATGGTTCCCGTCGTGATACCAGAATAATTAATCTTGTCAACACAGGCACTGCCGTTCCACGAGAAGTTTGCATTTTTGCACGTTGCACACGTCGAGAAGTTTGACGGCTGAACAGTTGTCGTACCTGAATCATTACCTGATGACGAACCAGATGACGAACCAGATGACGTCGTGCTCTTGTCAATAACCGCGCTAACCCAATCAACCATTGAATCTGGCGTTGGTGTAGCCTCTGCTTTGCCATTTACCGACATACATGTAACGATTGTCGCACGGCATGCATTGATTGCAATATTCTTGGCACTTGTGCTGGTCGTCGTTGTTGATGATGTGCTGTAACCATTTTGACCCAGACATGATGAAACATCGGATATACAACTTTCAGCATAACTGGCCAGCAATTCGTCCTGCTTCGCCTTTATCTGTGTCAAAGTGCGTTGCAAATATTCCGTAACCACGCTGTTTTTCGGATTATATTTCGCACTCTGGCCTGTGCCGGTATATGTAATATCCTGGCACTTGTTCAAAACAGACATGCACATGCCATAATTCTTGCCACCATCGTTGTAGCCGATTTTATACTGCAAGAAATTAGACATAACATCAGACGTTTTAGTCTGGGCTGTATTGGTGATTGTCTTGTCGATATATTCACTCAGGCTGCCACCATCGGCCCAGGCGTTTGTGCTGTTGTAATTCCATGTTGCATACAAATTATCTGTATAATACTTTGGTGCAGCAACGTTTGAATCAACCTTTTGTCCGGGTGTACTGCCAACGACGATTTTGCCGTCAACAATGTATTTGCCGGTTGGATCCAAACAGGATTCATAATCAGAACCACAAACAAAATCATCTTGCATACATGAATCCAGTGCGTTTATACACCCGCGCAAATCATATGTATTCTTTTGCTGAGCCACCAACAAACGCGCCTTTTGTAATACAGATTTTGCATTGCGAACGGTTGACGCCATCTTGTCATTAGAATCAGTCAGCGCACGTTCATATATGATACATTGTTTATCAATTTCCAAATCGTATGCGTTTGTAATAACAGAAATATCAACACCCTGGGCACTGCATGTGTTCAGAACTGATGCTTTGCAACGCGCACTGGCGGTTTTATATAACTGTTCGCCACGCTGATTGCTGATACTGGACGTATTAGTTGTGTTACCCAAGAACGAACTTAAATCAAAACCGGTGCTGCTAACAGTAAAGTCCAACAGACCTGACAAATCAAAACTCAACCCACTGTCAGTAGACGTTGCCGAAGCAGATTTCACATCGACAATCATGCTCTTGATTCTATCCAAATCACTCTTTAACTGCGAACTATCACTAGAAGTCTGCATTTTTAATTCTGCCTCGGTCTGGGTGAACAAGGTTTCTACCTCATCCCTGCTCAGTCCTATATACTGAATCTTTTGCGCAACATCTTGCAAATCTTCGGTTGCCTGTTTCAGTGCAGTTTCAGTTTTTTCATAATTCTTTAAATTCTTGCTGCAACTGCAACGCCCCTGATTATCATCCAGAACGTTACAGAAATTATCCATACATGACTGATACTGCGCCTTGCAAAAATCGGTAACCTGGGCCAATTCGTCCATACTGGTTGTCGACGTTGTTGATGTATCAGACGATGTCGCTGATGTTGCCGCCGCCATACGAACCGTTGGAACACGTGTTGTCACAGATTGACTGCGCACACCAACACGACCGGTATACAGTGGTGTATTGACTGTATCTGTTTGCACGATTGATGCACGCGCGGCAGTCGTATTTGGCACCGCACGACGTGCTGAAACATTTTTATTCGCCGATGACGTTGCCGCTGCGCGTGACACGTTTGCTGCACGCGAAACATTTGCACGTGACGCCGTGGCTGATGCAGTGCGTGCCGTAACAGTGCGCGATGTTATTGCATTATTACGTGCCGTTGTTACACGCGTCGTTCCGGTTACACGCGGCGACACAGACGCCACACGCGACGATGCATTTGTCACACCACGTGATGCAACCGCAGGCGCAGACGCATTAGCCGTACCATTATTCTGATTTTGAATAACACTTTCCGCATCATCAACAACCAAATCATCTGCATCGGCGTCAACATCCGTATCCAAATATTCAACGGTGTCGTCATAGTAATATGCGGGCGCAACCTCTGCAAACGCTGGCAAAACCAGTAATCCACTCAATACAACAATCAGTCTTTTCATGGCGAAATATTCCTTCCTATTGTTCGGATTTTATCACATTTTCCATCGCCGCACAAATAAAAAGTACAAAACATTCTAAATTTCTTTGTTATGTCCGATACATTTTAAATATTTGCAGTGTTATTTTTAGCAGCAAAGATATTTGCTGGACACTGACAAGATTATTATCGGATATACATGAAAATTCTTGTAACATTTTTAATTTTTATACTATAATTCGCGTCAAAGGGTAGAGATTTGTCAAAATTAAAACGTAGTTTATTGTTCTTGCTGACACTGCCGATGCTGGGGTGCACGACTGTCCCGACCAGCACGCAAGACAAACGACTGGACGGACACACGCCAAAAATTACTGCATCTGATTTTGACTATGATCCGATGCAGACGCCGATTGCACAATGCTATGCCGACGAATTAAAACGTGGTGACAATATTTCGGGCGCAACACTGATTGATGACGGACTGTCTGCGTTTGTAATTCGCGCCGCGTTCGCACGTATGGCGACCAAGACCATTGATTTACAGACGTATATTTACAGTAACGATTTCTCGTCCAAGGTTTTGATTGGCGAATTAAAAAATGCCGCCGACCGCGGGGTGCGCGTGCGTATATTACTGGACGATTATGGGACGAATTCTGACATCGTTGACGTAATGTTATTAAACCAGCACCCGAATATAGAGGTCAAGGTTTTCAACACTGTCGCCAACCGGGCCAAACTTTTATATTATCCGCAGTTTATGTTAGATTTTAATCGACTGAATTCGCGCATGCACAATAAATTGTTTATCGTGGATAATGTTGCGTATATTACCGGCGGGCGAAACGTAGGCAGCAATTATTTCTATCCAGAAACTGCGTCGAATTTTTCTGATACCGACGTGCTGTTTCTGGGCGACATGACAAAATACGCCACCGCCAGTTTTGACGAATACTGGAATCACCACCTGGCAATACCAGCAGACGTTTTCCCAAAGGCTAAATCCAAGAAAGATATGCGAAAACTGGAAGAAAAATTCAAAGAAATCCAGGAACGCAGCGCCGAAGACACCAGAATGTATAACACTATTATCCAGGTGGCTATGCGCAAATACAAACAAAAAAATTTTGATTTCAGTTGGGGACACGGAAAATTTTTGGCAGACCCACCGGCCAAGGTTGAAATGACCATGGCGCAAAAACAAGAATATCGTGGCGACATTGTGCGTGCGCTGCAACACCTGTGGCGCGAAACCGACGATTCTGTATATATTTCAGCAGCATATTTCGTCCCCGGCCAAGGCGGATTGGAACACATGATGCACGAAGAAAAATCAGGCGTTCATATGACAATTGTCACAAATTCACTGGCATCAACAAACGCACCGACAGTTTATGCAAAATGGGAAAAATACCGCAAACGCCTAATTGAATCAGGGGCAGACGTGTATGAATTCATGCTGTCGGCGGAAAACTTGCGCGGTCAAGAACATGACCGCGAACGCAAACAATCCAGTTTTTCGGTCTTGCACAGTAAAACGATAGTTTTTGATGACAAAATTTCCTGGATTGGAAGTTTTAATCTGGACCCACGCAGCGCATACTTTAACACTGAAAATGTCGCAATATTTGAAAGTCGCGATTTCGCAAAAAAACTGCGTGATATGATTTTACGTGATGCGCAAACATCATGGCACGTGACACTGGACGAAAACAATAATCCAGTATGGACTGGCAAACGCCATGGTGACACAGCACCACGCAAATATCACCACAGTCCAGACACAACAATTTTCCGCCGCGGATGGAAAATTATGATGCGCCTAATTCCAGAAAAATTTGTATAAAACGCCGCCCCACGCGCGGCGTTTTATTAGAGAGCAATGCGCAGAGAGCAATGAAAAGTGAGTAAGTGACAGAGTGATAAAGTGATATAATGATGTGATAATAAAAATTGGTGCGCCAATGGCGCATTTGTTTTTTACCATCGCGGCCTAAGTTCCCCTCTGGCCAGAGGGGAACTAGTAGCTGGTGCGCATGCGCGCAAGTCTATTTACCTGGATTCTGGGGTCAAGCCCCAGAATGACAAAGGCTGAATACAGCTTTATCTTTTATGAATATCGTTCAAATTTGTGTTGTGGACTTTTTCGTATGTGTCATCCTGGGGCTTGACCCCAGGATCCAGGTCATTGGTGTCGTCCGCCGTCGGCGGACACTTTCATTGCTCTCTACACTCTGCTTTCTGGGAAAGACCACCCCGGCACTACGTGCCACCCCTCCACCGGAGGGGAACTTTACTCTATCACTCTATCACTTCCTCACTAAAAAATAACCACCGGCGATTACTCGACGGTGGCTACTCCCTTCCTTCTGGTATTCCCAGAAACTGTTATGACGCCATATGCCCACGCGGCACACGCGCGTTATGCGGCACGCGCAACAATACCCTTGTCGGCAATGTCGGCGGCATCCATTATTTTTTTCGCTTCGGTAAAGACCATTCCCTTGACACGCAACGCCAATGCTTTTGTGTCCATACTTTCAGCAGCAACATCAAAATTATCTGTTCGGATTTGCAACGAAACATATGCACCAACCAATGATGAACGTGGTAAATCTTCGATACTGCGCGGTGCATTGCCAACACCAATTTTCAATTCATCGGCCAGGGATATAATCTGGCGATCTTCATTCACCCAAACAGTCGTCGTTAAAACTTTGTTCAAGGCAATCATAATTTCTTTAATATTCTTTGGCATGCGTGGGTCCCTCCTTTGCTTGGGTTTTAAAGAAAAAATCGAGTCGATTAGTGTATTTACATACGTATTTACATTTTTATCAACCAAATCTTTTGTTGTTTTTTGTTTTTGCCAGATTTCCGGTTTTTGGCGGTTTTCTGGGACTTTGAAACCTTTTCTCCTTGTCTATACAAATATCTTAGAACAAAAACGAATCGCAGGTCAAGAGAAAATTTGATTTATTTTAATTTTATTTGAAAAAAATTTATTTTTATTCTACAAACCATAAAATCCCATAAAATAACTATAATTTGTCATTGACAACCACAAACAGCCATGCTACATTCTGCATGAAGTCGGGAAGAGAATACTGGCGTCACGCTCTAAAAACAAGGACCATAAAGAATGTCATTGTTTCTCTCATCTTATGAAAATCGTTTGGATACCAAGGGGCGTATTTCTGTGCCGGCCTCTTTCCGTGCTTCGGTGTCCAATGAAAAATTTCCTGGCGTTGTTTTATATCGTTCGTTCACACACAATTGTATCGAGGGACTGTCCATGTCCCGCATGGAACAGATGGCTGCTGCAACCGACAAAATGGGGGTATTTGACGGTGCGCTGGACGATTTATCGGCGATGTTGTTTGCCGACGCACGCCAGTTGGCGTTTGACGTTACGGGTCGTATTGTGATTCCGGCGGATTTATTGCAACACGCCGGCATTACCGACCGCGCCGTATTCGTTGGTCGCGGAAACAGTTTTCAAATCTGGAATCCGGACGCGTTCCGCGCCGTCCAGGAAAAATCACTAAAAAACCTACGCGCCACACGCCCAAACCTAAAGATTGGGGAATAAAAAACGGGGCAATGCCCCGTTTTTTTATTGTTCTGCTGTAATTTTAAACTCATCACGAATTTTTGTAACCGACGCAGCACGGGCGGCGATTGTATCGTTCAGGTTTGCCTCGGTCAAATCGGCGGCATACTTTAACGCATTTGCAAATGCCAATGCATCACTGTTCCCATGGGTTTTAACCGCAAAGCCTTGCAACCCCAAGAATACCGCCCCCGCATACGAACGCGGATCGATTTTATGTTTCAGACGTTTGAACACATGTACCAAGAAAAACGCCCCAATCATCGCCAAAATTGATTTCTTGAAATTATCAACCAACACACGTTTAATCAGTTTTGCCGTGCCTTCGACCGTTTTTAGAACGATGTTCCCTGTAAAACCGTCGGTCACGACAACCTGGACATTGCCACCACTGATGTCGTTTCCTTCGATAAATCCGATGTATTCATATGGTAATTCGTCACGATGTTCAGTCAATATGCGGTTCAAGTGCTGCAATGTTTCGTTGCCTTTGGTATCTTCGGCACCGATGTTCAATACCCCTAATTTCGGTCGCGGCATTTTCCCAATGACCTCGGCATAGACACTGCCCAATATAGAGAAATCAAACAAAACCGTTTCATCACACTGGACATTTGCACCCAAATCTAATACAACCACGCGTGAATCACCGCCACCCGATGGCAACATTGTTGTAATTGCCGGACGCGCAATTCCCGCAGTTGTTTTCAGCATCAGTTTCGACAGCGACATCAAAATGCCGGTATTACCCGCACTGACCACCGCTGATGCGTTTCCTTCGCGAACATCCTTTATCGCCATATACATTGACGTATCCTGGGCATGGCGAATAACATCGCGAACCTTGTCCGTACCACGAATTACGCCAGGCGCATGCACAACTGTGCAATTACGCGCAACACGCGGATATTTTGCCAACATGCGGTTCAGACGCGCGGCATCACCAAACAGACGGAAAACAACTTTGTCCTCGCCATTTTGATACAGAAACTGATTCATGCCACCCAAAACGGCCTTGGGGCCCTTGTCCCCACCCATAGCGTCAACGGAAATTATTTTTTTTATATTCGTATCTGTCATGATATTTTTTCACATTAAAAAAGCAGAGTGGCACAAAACAGTGCGCCAAATCTGCCTTTTATATTTTTTGTGCCGCAATTATTTTGCACCACACGCTGGGCAAACGTGATGTGGACGTTTCTTTTCGCCACAGGCCTTGCATACTGTGCATGGCATAATTGACAATGCGTCATGAGAACGACGTTGTGCTGTGCGTGCTTTACTTGTTTTACTTTTTGGCGTTGCCATTTTACTATCCTTTTTAATTTACAGTTTGATATTCTATTAAAATCCATTGCAAATGCAAGGAAAACTTTAATCTGATATTACCTGGGCGACGAACATACCGTGATTATGCATCAGACCTATAACTGCGCTATGATCGTCCAACCCCATGTAGAATTTATATCCCTGTTGTTCCAGTGCGACAATCGTTGCCAATTTGAATTCTGCGGTTGTGCCAGGATAATCATGCGGCTTGCAGAATACGCGTTTTTTGATATTCGGCAACAATGCGTCAATATGTTGCTGAACCTTGTTCTGGCCCATGGCCCAACGCCCAGTAATAAAGACAATCGTGAAATCCCGTCCCAGTGTTTCTAAAACACGTATCATATTAGGATTCGGTTCACCGAAACGGTCATAGTTGGCAATAGCGAATTTTTTATTCACTACACCATCTATGTCACAAAAGATTGCCGGTATTTCTGTCATTGGCATTTTATGTATCCGGGGCGCAACACGCCCCGGAATATTGACTAGATATCCAACAACTGTTGCTGGGTATTTCCTTCGCGGGCCAAACGTTCTTCGCGTTCTTCGGCCTTGGCGATTTCACGAACACGGCGGACATACGCCCCTGTCCCGATTGGAATCAGACGACCAACAATCAGGTTTTCATTTATACCAACCAATTTATCGGTCGCACCACTGATTGCTGCATCAACCAATACCTTGGTTGTCTGTTGGAACGATGCGTTCGATATAAATGAACGTGATGTCAATGATGCGCGGGTCAAACCAACCAAAACCTGAGAAGCTTCGGCCACTTTGCCACCGTCATGTGCAACGCGTGCATTTTCTTCTTCGAAATCGACACGGTCAACAACCTGGCCCATCAAGAATCCTGTGTCGCCTGGATTTGTGATTTCCACACGACGTGTCATTTCACGAATCAAGATTTCAATATGCTTGTCGTTGATAACCACGCCCTGCAAGCGATAAACCTGTTGAATCTGTTCAACCATAAACGTCGCCAATGCTTTCTGCCCCAAGATACGCAAAATATCCTGTGGGACCGGGTCACCGTCGACCAGTTTATCGGCCTTGCGCACAACATCACCACTGCGCACCAACAGATTTGTTCCCTTTGGAACAGCATATTCAACCGGTGCTGTGCCGTCTTCGGGGTCAATGCGGATGATGATTTTTGACTTTGCATCTTCCAATTCGACTGTCCCGTCAATCTCTGCCAACAACGCAGGATTAGATGGGCGGCGAACTTCCAGTAATTCTTCAACGCGTGGCAGACCGCCGGTAATATCGCCCGTCTTTTTCGCCTGGACAGGAATACGCGCCAGAACATCGCCCGCCACAACGGTTGCACCGTTTGCAACGTTCAACACCGAATACATCGGCAACATATATTCTGCAATCTTTTTCCCGCCCAACGAAATGACGTTACCGTTTGCGTCAACCAGACGGATTGCCGGCTGTAACGCCTTTTTGGTGTTCGCCTTCCAGTTGATAACCTTGCGCGAAACGATACCGGTCATAGAATCAACTTCTTCCTGGTATGAAACGTTTTCGACCAGGTCATTAAAGCTGACGATACCGTCTTTTTCGGCGATGATTGTGTTCGAATACGGATCCCATTCTGCAACCTTGGCACCCTTTTCAACACTGTCGCCATCGTTGACAATCAACATTGCCGCATATGGCAACCCGCACGAGAATAATGTTTCGCCCTTGTCATCGACAACCGCCAATTCACCATTACGCGACAGAACAACAACGCGTCCAGATGTATTTTTAATTGTGTTAACGCCTGTCAGTTTGATTTTACCCGCAACTGGAACCTCGATAAAGTGATTTTCCGTGCCACCAGCCGCAACACCACCGATGTGGAATGTTCGCAGCGTCAACTGGGTCCCAGGTTCACCAATGGACTGACCAGCGATAACGCCGACCGCTTCGCCAACGTGAACCAGCGCATTACGCGACAAATCCATACCATAGCATTTTGCACACAGACCGTCACTGCAACACGTCAGAACACTGCGCACATCAACCGACGGCAAACCAGATTCATTGATTTGCTTGGCCGCTGTTTTGGTAATCAATTCACCGGCTGGAACGATAACTTCCTTGGTAATTGGGTGAACGATATCGTGTGCCGCTGTACGTCCCAACACCACATCACCCAGCGCAACCGACAGGGTTGAACCCTGGTACACAGGTTTTGCAGTAATGAATTCTGTGGTTCCGCAATCGTGTTCAGTAATAACTGTATTCTGGGCCAATTCAACCAAACGACGTGTCAGATAACCCGCAGACGCAGTTTTCAACGCGGTATCCGACATACCCTTACGTGCACCGTGGGTGGACGTAAAGTATTCAGACATGGTCAGTCCCTCTTTAAAGTTCGAAATAATAGGAACTTCAATAATAGAACCGTCTGGCTTCTGCATCATACCACGCATACCCGCCAACTGCTGAATCTGACGTTTGGAACCACGCGCCCCAGACAGAGCCATCATCAGAACAGAATTCCAATTTTCGCCTGTTGTTTTGCCCAGCGCAGCATACGCCAAGTCACCCAGTTTATCGGTTGTTTTCTGCCACAAGTCAATCAGTTTATTGTGACGTTCGCCACCAGACAGCAAACCGTTTTGATACTGTGTTTCAATTTCTTCGGCTGCCTTTTCTGCATCAGAAATCATGGTTTTCTTTTCATCTGGAATAACAATATCATCAAACCCGATGGAAATACCACTGCGTGCTGCTTGTTCAAAACCAGTATTTTTCAAATTATCGGCCAACACAATCATTGCCTTGTCACCACAACGTTCATACGTTGTCGCCAACAGTGCCTTGATTTCTTTGACCGGCATAACCTTGTTCACCAAATCGAACGGCATTTTGTCAGATTTCGGTAACAGTTCACCCAAAATCATACGGCCAGCGGTTGTTTTGTAAATCTTGCCATCAATACGTGCAACAATTGGTGTGTGCAACGTAATAGAATGATTTTCCAACGCCAGTTTAACTTCGTCCATGTTGGCAAAGCGTGGCGATTTGTCAGTATGTTCACCATCAATCAACGAAATGTAATAAACACCCAACACCATGTCTTGGGCCGGAACAATCATTGGTTCACCATTTGCCGGCGACAAAACGTTGTTCGACGACAGCATCAATGTGCGTGCTTCTAATTGCGCCTCTAATGAAATAGGAACGTGCACAGACATCTGGTCACCGTCAAAGTCCGCATTGAATCCCTTGCATACCAATGGATGCAGACGAATTGCCTTGCCTTCTATCAAGACCGGTTCAAACGCCAACAGTGACAAACGGTGCAATGATGGCGCACGGTTCAACAGAACAGGATGCTGGTAAATAACCTTTTCCAGGATTTCCCAAACGACATCTTCGCCGTTTTCAACCATTTTACGTGCGGTCTTTAATGTATTTGCATAATCACCCGCCAACAAACGCGCATAAACAAATGGTTTAAACAATTCCAGTGCCATTGTTTTTGGCAAGCCAACCTGGTGCAATTTCAGAGAAGGCCCCGACACAATCACCGAACGACCGGAATAATCCACACGCTTGCCCAACATGTTCATACGGAAACGTCCAGATTTACCGCGCAATGAATCAGACAGTGATTTCAGCGGACGACGGTTCTGAGAAACCATTGGACGTGCCTTGTGACCATTGTCGAACAATGAATCGACGGCTTCTTGCAGCATACGTTTTTCATTGCGGACGATGATATCCGGCGCGTGCATTTCAATAAATCTTTTCAAACGATTGTTACGGATGATAACACGACGATACAAATCGTTCAGGTCAGATGCCGCGACGTGGCCCGCATCCAATGTGACCAATGGACGCATATCTGGTGGGATAACCGGAATAATATCCGGCAACATCCACGCTGGGTCGGTCTTGGAATCCAAGAACGCTTCGACCAGTTTCAATTGTTTGATTAAACCCTTGCGTTTCGCTTCGGATTTTGTTTCCGCCAATTCTGCACGCAGGCGTGTGCGTTCGTCACCCATATCCAGGTTGGCGATAATGCTGCGCACGCCTTCGGCACCGATGCCAACGCGAAACGCGTCCGGCCCGAATTCTTCGACGGCGTTTTGATATTCATCTTCGCTGATGACATCATACTGTTTCAGATTGGTTAAACCTGGTTCAATAACGATGTATGCATCATACGAAATAACCTGTTCCAATTTTTTCTGGGGCAGATTGTTCAACAATGTGGCAATTTTACCCTCGCGCAGGAACCATGTGTGCGCCACAGGCATTGCCAATTTAATATGTCCCATACGTTCACGACGCACGGACGAAGACCCAACCTCGACCCCACAACGTTCGCAAACGACGCCACGGAATTTAATTCTTTTATACTTTCCGCATGCACATTCATAATCTTTGACCGGACCAAAAATCTGCTGGCAGAACAGGCCTTCTGCTTCTGGTTTCAAAGAGTGATAGTTGATAGTTTCGGGCTTCTTTACCTCGCCATGGGACCAGGACAGAATTTCTTCTGGTGACGCGATGGTGATGCGCAGTGCGTCAAACTGTTCCTTGGTTTCAATTTGTCCGAAAATCTTCTGCAACATATTGGTCATAAATTTTGCTCCTTTCAAGTCGCTGTTCAAAATGCTTTTGCCGTGACAGTGACTGCACCGTCACGGCTGGATTTTTTAGTCAATTTTCTTTGGTGTCATCGCCAGACCCAAACCACGCAATTCGCGAACGAACACGTTGAATGCTTCTGGTGTGCCGGTCTGGATATCATTGCTGCCGGATATGATGGCTTCATACATCTTGTTACGGCCGACGATATCGTCAGACTTGACAGTCAGCATTTCGCGCAGCAGGTGCGCCGCACCATGTGCTTCCAATGCCCACACTTCCATTTCACCCAAACGCTGGCCACCCATATGTGCCTTACCAGACAATGGCTGTTGTGTTACCAACGAATAGTTACCAATTGAACGTGCATGAATCTTTTCATCAACAAAGTGATGCAGTTTCATCATATACATAACACCAACGGTAACCGGACGTGCAAATTTTTCACCCGTCATACCATCATACATCGTGAACTGACCGGATTCAGGCAGTTTTGCCAATTTCAGCATGCTGCGGATGTCTTCTGGGGTCGCACCGTCAAATGTCGGGGTTGCCATCGGGACACCATCGCGCAACAGGGCCGCTTCGGCACGGACATCTGTGTCGGTCATTTTTTCCAACTTGTCCGCGGTTTCTTTGCCGTAAATCTTGCCCATGATGGTGCGCAAATCATCTGTCACGGCACGTTTCGCCTTGACTTCTTCCAATACTTCGCCAATCTGCTGGCCCAGGGCGCGTCCCGCCATACCAAGGTGGGTTTCCAAAATCTGGCCGATGTTCATACGTGACGGCACACCCAACGGATTCAGAACGATATCGACCGGGGTTCCATCTTCCATGTATGGCATGTCTTCGATTGGAACAACCTTGGATACAATACCCTTGTTTCCGTGACGACCCGCCATTTTATCACCAGGCTGCAATTTCATCTTGTGCGCGATATAGACCTTGACCTCTTTCAAGACGCCCGCGTTCAGCGAATTGCTTTCTGTTGCCTTGGAAACTTCGGCATCGGCTTTTTCGTTCAATGCCTTCAGTTTTGCAACATGCTGTTCACGCAGTTCGTCAATCTTGGCCTGGGCTTCTTTGTTGCGAACAACCATTTTTTTGATGTCGGCTGGCTTGATGCCTTCGAATACTTCGGCTGTCAATTTTTTGCCAACAAATGGTTTCAAGCTGCCTGTGCCAGCGTCAATTGTTTCGCCTTCGGCAATCTGGAACACCTGGTCTGCAAAGCCCTTTTCGATGATAGATGTTTCTTCATCGCGGTCTTTATTGATTTGTTCAATTTTTTGCAGTTCAATCATCTGGGTACGTTCGTCTTTCTTTACCCCATGACGGGTCAAGACGTTCACACCGATAACTGTTCCTTCTTCGTTTGGCCCCACGCGCAGCGATGTATCCTTGACGTTCAGTGCCTTTTCCCCAAAGATGTTGCGCAACAACGCCTCTTCCGGGGTCAGCAATGTTTCAGATTTTGGCGAAACACGACCGACCAAAATGTCGCCCTGTTTCACGCGTGCACCAACGTAAATGATACCGGATTCGTCCAGGTTTTTCAGTGCTTCTTCGCCGACGTTTGGAATGTCGCGAGTAAAGCTTTCTGGGCCCAACTGGGTATCACGAACTTTGAATTCTTTTTCAACGATTTTAACCGATGTGAACATATCTTCGCGGGAAATACGTTCGGAAATCACAATCGCGTCTTCATAGTTGTAACCACGCCATGGCACGAATGCGACCAACACGTTACGACCCAACGCCAATTCACCATAGTTCATCGATGAACCGTCGGCAATGATGTCGCCCGCAGAAATACGGTCGCCAACCTTGACCAATGGTTTTTGGTGAATCAATGTTTCACTGTTGCTGCGTTCAAATTTTTCCAGGTTGTAAATATCAACACCGGTCACGACATTGCGGCTGTTCATACATTTAACCACAATACGATTTGCATCCACAGATTCAACAACACCACTGTGTTTTGCGACCTTGCCGGTGCGGGAATCACGTGCAACCTCGCGTTCAATACCAGTTCCAACCAACGGGGCCTGGACACGCAATAATGGAACACCCTGGCGTTGCATATTTGAACCCATCAATGCACGGTTCGCGTCGTCGTTTTCAACGAACGGAATCAAACCAGTTGCGATTGACACCACCTGGCGTGGCGCAACGTCGATTAAATCAACTTCTTCTTTTGGAACCATTGTAAATTCGCCGTCAACACGTGCAGTCACGATATCTTCGGCCAATGCACCGTCCTTGGTTGTCGGTGTGTTACCCTGGGCAATTTTGTGGCCCAGTTCTTCGTCCGCGGTCAGATATACCATCTTGCCCGTGACACGACCATTTTCAACAACGTAGTATGGTGTTTCAATAAATCCGTATGGATTGACACGTGCATATGTCGCCATATGATTTATCAGACCAATGTTTGCACCTTCGGGTGTGTGAATTGGGCACAGACGACCATAGTGTGTCGGGTGAACGTCGCGGACATCTATGCCAGCGCGGTCACGGTTCAATCCGCCCGGCCCCAACGCAGAAATACGACGCTTGTGTTCCAATTCCGACAGCGGGTTATACGCATCCATAAACTGGGACAACTGGGACGTTCCCAAGAATTCAGCAACCAACGACATCAATGGCTTAACATTTATAACGTCCTGGGGTTGCATATTTGCAATGTTTGGCGACGACAGGCTTTCGCGAACCAGACGTTCAATACGAACCATACCAGTGCGGAAATTCTGTTCCAACAATTCACCAACCGCACGCACGCGACGATTTGACAAGTTATCAATGTCATCAACAGTGTCTTTGTGATCGATAATGTTTGTTAACGTCTTCAAAACCGCCAAGAAATCAGATTTTGTCAGCAAACGTTCATCTTCGGGCTTTTTACCAGAATCAATTTTCAAACGTTTATTCATCTTGAAACGACCGACCGCCGACAGGTCATAAAACGCTGCTTCGAATCCCTGGCGCAGGAACAAGTTAATTGCCGCTTCCAGTGTCGGACGTTCACCCGGACGAATGATGTTATAAACTTCTATCAATGCTTCTTCGCGATTGGTTGTTTTATCCGCAACCAACGTGTTACGCATGTGCGCGGTAACCGTTGTGTTATCAATCGCAATCAGAGAAATTTCCTTGACACCCATTTTGTCCAAATCAGCCAAAACTTCTTCGGTGATTTCGGTTCCGGATTGGAATACAACCTCGTCCCCGGACATAATCGGGTCAAACAGATATTCACCAATTAGCGATTCGGGCAAGACACCAAATTCTTTGGACGCAGATGTGATTTTTGCCATACGTTTTGCGTTCAGACGATCGCCCTTAGACGCCAAGACCTTTTTATCTTTTGGATTGATTAAATCATAATTCAAACGGTATTTATCCAGACCCGCAAATGCCGATGTTTCGCCCGCCCACATTTTGCCATTAAATTTCAGCGGAATGCGGTTATAGAACGCCGACAGAATTTCTGTATCACTCATTCCGCGAATTGTTGACTTACGTGGATCGGCAGCGAATTTCTTTTCATCTTCGGCGGCCGGCAGACAACGCAACAACACGGTTGCCGGAACCTTGCGGCGACGGTCAATACGGACATAGATAACGCCCTTGGATTCTTCGAAATCAATCCAGCTGCCGTGTTCTGGGATAATACGCGCGGTGTATGTAATCGGGTTACCGGCGATTTTCGCTTCTTTGGTGGTTGCAAAAACGACACCTTGGGCACGATGCATCTGGGAAACAATAACACGTTCAACGCCCGATGCGATAAAGCTGCCGCGTTCAGTCATCAACGGCACTTCGCCCATAAATATTTCTTGTTCTTTGATATCGCGCAACGTTTTTTTGCCGTCTTCGGCGATATCCCATAAAATCAATCTCAGCTTCAATTTCAGCTTGCTGGAATATGTCATATTACGCAGCATGCATTCTTTTACGTTATATACAGGTTTGTCCAACGTGTATTCCACAAATTCCAGGTCGGCAATGCCGGCATAGTCTTTGATTGGAAACATAGACGTGAACACATTTTGCAGACCGATGTTTTTGCGGTTCTGCGGATCTACATCAGCCTGTAAGAAATCTTTGTATGAATTATATTGAATTTCAACCAGATCAGGAAGCGGAGTTTGCAAAAAACTTTTTCCAAAAGATTTTCTAAATTTCTGGATAACTGCCATGGGTATCAATCCTTTTTTTTGTGCGTTTTGCAAACGAAACTATTTAACACTGTTTTTACGCCTTTGTGCCCACCGGGGAAAAATCCCCTGGTGGGCTGGCGTTTGCGCGGCAATGCCGCGACTTTTTTTATTGTGTCGGGCAAACCCGACGGTATGAATTATTTCAATTCAACCTTGGCACCTGCTGCTTCCAATGTAGCCTTCATTTTTTCGGCTTCATCTTTTGCAACAGCTTCTTTCACTGCCTTTGGTGCAGATTCAACCAAAGCTTTCGCTTCGCCCAGGCCTAAGCCTGTCATTTCTTTAACTGCTTTGATAACGGCCAGTTTGTTTGCACCGATTTCTGCCAAGACGACATCAAATTCTGTCTTTTCTTCGGCGGCTGCGGCGGCTGGGCCAGCGGCTACTGCAACAGCAGCGGCGGCGGAAACGCCCCATGTTTCTTCCAACGCTTTGGACAGTTCAACTGCTTCCAAAACGGTCAATTTTGACAATTCTTCAACTAATTTTTGAATGTCTGCCATTTTTAACTCCTATTATTTTAGGTAAATCAAAATGTTGCCACTTTGATATTAATTTTTCTTACCATACTCTGCAGAAACGCGGGCCAAGCGCGATGCTGGTTCGACCAAGATACGCGCGATAGTGCCACGGATTTCCAACAGGGATGGCAGTTTGGATAATTGCACAATGCCGTCTTTGTCCAAGACATCTGCATCCATTTTACCACCAATGATGGTCAGGTTTGGGTGCGTTTCAGCGAACTTTGCCAAAACCTTGGTGACTGCCAGGCCATCTGTTGCAACTGCAACTGCGGTCGGACGTTTCATCATTTCGGACACAGGTTCGAAATCGGTGTCTTTCAACGCCAATTTCATCAAACGATTTTTAACGACTTTGAAAACTGAAACCAATGGGCGCAATTCGTTGCGCAGGCATTCCATTTCTTTCACGGTCAGACCGTGGTTTTCAACGACGAAAACACCGTTTGCATCTTTCAAGGACGACTGCAACGCTGAAATCAAATCTGATTTTTCTTCGCGTCTCATATTTTATCCTTTACTTCCAGATTTCAGAAAGTTTCCTTTCCTAAAATCCCTGCTTTGTTAAACTTTCCATCCGGTTTCCCGGGATGGGGCTGCGGTTCCTGCCCCAAAGAAATTTTTCTTTGTCTATGATGGAAATTAAGTTGTTGCCAACACCATCAGTCTTGGACAGAAATCTCTACTTGTCGCGGTGCAACATTTGTCACACCGTAACATAACTTATCTTACATCAACCTTTAAGCCAGGCCCCTGGGTTGTCGCAACAGACGCACCCAAGATATACTGCCCTTTGGACGATGCAGGTTTCACCTTTTTCAACTGGTCAACCAATGCATTTGCATTTTCAACCAACTGTTCAGTTGTGAATGACATTTTACCAATACCAGCGTGAATGATACCTTTCTTTTCTGCACGATATTCAATCTGGCCCGCCTTGGCAGCCTTGATAGCTTCGGCGACATTGTTTGTAACCGTTCCCAATTTTGGATTCGGCATCAGACCCTTGGGCCCCAAGATACGTGCGATTTTTGACATTTTCGGCATCATGTCTGGCGTTGCAATAACGCGATCGAAATTGATTTCGCCACCGGCAACTTTTTCAATCAGTTCTTCGCCGCCAACAACATCTGCGCCCGCCTTTTTGGCATCGTCAGCACTGTTGACAGTAAATACTGCGACGCGGACTGTTTTACCTGTGCCGTTCGGCAAGGACAACATACCACGAATATTCTGATCCGCCTTGGTAACGTCAATACCCAGTTTGATTGCAATTTCCAAGCTTTCATCGAACTTTTTTGATGTGTAACCGCGCAGGGCTTCGATAGCATCAGCCAAAGAATACACTTTGTCTGTATCCAAATTCGCCCATGTTTTCTGTCTTTTTGTCAGTTTCATATTTTATTCCTCCACCTTTACGCCCATAGAACGGCACTGACCCGCAACGATGTTCATAGCGGATTCAATGGTAGAGCAATTCAAGTCCGGCATTTTGTTTTCTGCAATCTGTTTTAATTGGTCCTGGGAAATCGTTCCAACGAAATCACGACCCGGCTTCTTGGAACCAGATTTCAGTTTCAACGCCTTTTTAATATAATACGACACCGGCGGCAACTTCATAATAAATTCAAAGCTGCGGTCAGTATAAACAGTGATAATGCACGGAATCGGCATACCCGGTTCTTTGTCAGCTGTTTTGTCGTTAAATTGTTTGCAGAATTCTGCGATATTTACACCGTTGGCACCCAACACAGGCCCAATTGGTGGCGCAGGATTTGCCTGCTTTGCAGGGACGACTAATTTGACAATCCCTTTCAGTTCTTTCTTTGCCATTTGTTCACTCCATTTTTTTTGGTTGTGTGGCGGTTCGATGTGGCGCATCTGCCGCCAGGATTTTTAGCGAAACCTTTTCGCAAAAACCCGAAAACTTTTTCTTTCAAAATTCCTTAAACACGCTCAACCTCGGCAAAACTCAGTTCTACACTGGTTTCACGGCCAAACACCAAAATTGTCGCAGTCATTTTTTGTTTCAGATTATCAACCTCGGCCACGATACCATTGAAACCATTGAACGGGCCATCAATAACATGGACTTCTTGCCCAACCTCGTATTCAACATCTTCGACAGAAACCGCACCTTCTTCTACCTGCTTTTGCAGACGACGAGCCTCTTCTTCGCTGACGGCGATTGGTTTATTTTTCGCGCCCAAGAACATAACAACCTGGGGCATCAATTTAACCAATGAAAACGTCTCATTGTTCAAAACCATCTGGACAACGATATAACCTGGAAAGAATTTCTTTTCAGACTTTACACGTTTGCCACCTTTGATTTCAGTCACTTCGCGTGTTGGGACCAAAATTTCACCAAACAACGCATTCAAGCGACGCTTATCAATCTGTTCACGCAGGCCGCGGGCAACCTTGTCTTCACAGCCGGTATGAACATTTACAACAAACCATTGCATTTTATCTTCCATATGCGTATCCTTTGCCCGTTTTGTTTTAGAAAATCCAACCAACAATCGCGTTCAGCACACTGTCCACCGCAAAGAAAAACAATGCCGCTGCCGCAGAAAACACCAGAATCATAATAGTTGCACGAACGACAGCGTCGCGCGATGGCCATACGATTTTAAACCACTCGCCGCGCACAGATTTTATATAATCAATAACTTTTTTCATAAATTCGCCCACTATGTCCGACCACCACAAAACACCAAAAACAGTCGTTTTGTCAAAACCCAAATTCCCAAAAATATGGCAAAACCATATTTTAGAGAATTTGGCAGGGGCAAAAGGAATCGAACCCTTATCCGCGGTTTTGGAGACCGATATTCTACCGTTGAACTATGCCCCTGTTTTTGGTCACTTTTATGCCTACACAATTACGCAACCATCCCGATAGTCTGCGCCAGGATAGCACACACAACCGAAAAAGCAAGCAGAAAAAGCGCACATATTATATGATTTTAACGCACCGTGCGCAAGTAAAATCTGAAAAACCGGTTTGATTTTTTTGGATTTTTCGCACTTTTTACTTGCACGCACTGCCACTTTTTGTCTATGATTTGTTAAAGACAGAGAGAGGAAGTCATTGCAAGACCGCATAGAACCGCCAATTTTATTATCACGACTGATGACGTTTGTGCTGGCTGGCGCGATTGTCGTGCTGGGGGTATTGGGCTTTACACTGTATAAAATGTTCCCACTAAACCGACCCCAGGTGTTCTTTTTAAATTCCGAATTGCGTGCCGACCGCGATGTTGTCGTTCATCAGTTGCCAACGACCGACGAAAATGTCAAATGGTATAAGCGTGCGTTTATTCGCGAATATATCAAGGCCCGTAATGAAATCGTGCCCGATGGACGCGTAATGTTGCGTAAATGGAATAATGACGCAACAGGTATTGTTCACACATGGTCCACAGACGCGGTTTATGACGCATTTACCCAGACTAATATGTGGAACGCCATAATGAACAGCACGCCTGATTTTGAATTCAGTTGCAGTGTAGAATTTGAAAACGGCGCGGTTACCCCGCGCACGGCGGATACGTTCGCGGTAAAATTTAAGTATTTTTGTGAAGATAGTGGTGGACAGACCGCTAAAAAAGATTATACAATCGTATTGAGATTACAAATGGACAACGACACAAAATTAAAGTGGTCGGAACGTCTTGATAACCCACTGGGGGTGCGCGTATCAGAATACCGCATAGAATCTGGGAACGGTGACCCACTGGACACTGGATATTTGGACGACGGACAATAATCCGTTCCATTGTTGTGACATGAATTAAGGTAAGGAATTGGGCATGAGTTTTAAGACAGCAATCAAGTTAAACATATCTGTGTTTTGCCTGGCATCAATGTGCATAATTGCACCGGCGGCCGCGGTGAACTATGGTGTCCAGGATGCATGGGACAATCCAACCGCAAATATGGCCGCAGGCAGCACGAAACCTGGATATGCCCAATTATCATGGACTACGGGCAGCGTATTACCAATTAAACTGCGCAATGGTATGGTAACGATGGTATCCCTGCCAAATGGCGAACAAATTGCCGACGCGGTTATTGGCAATCAAGGTCTGTTCACGATAGAGGCAAACCAGGGCGATCGCACAATGATTATCAGTCCCACTGCCAGCAACCAGGGGTCAGACACGAACCTGATTGTGACAGGCAAATCTGGCAATAAATATATATTCTATCTGCGAAGCGAGCCGTCTAATTCCAGCGAAATTACCTATTCCCAGGTAGAAGTTGTTCTGGACGGCAACACAGCATTGCCTGGCGCAACAAGTGCGAACGACGCAACCAGTGGGGCATCATCTATATTTAAAAAAGCCGCGAAAACCACCAGCTCAGTTGGGGCCGATGGCGAGGATTATGGTTGGATTAAATCAATGAAAATTGATCCGTCAGAATTCCGTTTTGATTTGGATATTTTTGTTCCAAACCCAGACGACTATGTTATTGCGCCAGAACGCGTATGGCGTGACCGTATATTCACATACATTGACTTTGGCGACAAAGTTATTGCCATGACCCAGCGCCCGGTGGTTTCGTTGTTGGTCGAAGGTGGCGAGTCCCCGGTTGGATTCCGCACCGATGGCGATGACGGTCGACTGCTGATAGTAGAAGCTGTTGGAGATATGGTTCTGCGCAGTGGTCAACGCATTGTGTGCATTAAAAAGCGTGAAAAACCGTTCTTGATTGCCGACACGGCGTCGGTCATGGCCTTGGCCGAGGCGAACGTTGCGCAATCTATGATGTCAGGGCAATCATTGAACAACATCGCGTATTCAATGGATCAAAATGCAATCAATACGGCGGGCGTAAATTACACCGGGACACCGACATACATTTCGAACACAAACGGGATTGCGGGCACGGGATATTACATGCCGGCGTCTGTTGCGACAACCGCTACAATGCCGGTTATGTCGTCAGGCACGACAGGCTTAAACATGATTCCTAATGAACGCGTGACAGCAGGCTCTTATCTGCCCCAGACAAATATTCCATTGATTACCAGCAACCAGAGTGGTGTCGCCATTGAATTAAAATCTGACACATCGGTCAAGGCACTGGATGATTATTGGACAGGATTGCTGGCGAAGTTCAGCGGTGATGATGGGGTCGGATTGTTAACCCCATACAAGGACAAGGTGTTCTTTGCTGTTGACGAACAGGGTGTTGGTGAATTGGGTGCAACATCGCGTGCGGCACGTCTGTATCGTTTGCGTATTGGTCCAATGACTGATATTGACACGGCTCAGAAACTGTGCGACCAACTGTTGAAATTCAGTGGGACTAGTTGTAGCGTCGTGCGTATTCAATAACTGATAATCCAGGCGGGATTTAACATGAGTGGTATCAAACAGCAGATTACAAGTATTCGAAAAACAACCCCAAAGCATGTCCAGTGGATATTGCTGGCGGCAGCATTTGTTGTCGTGCTGATATTGCTAGTTTTGCTGTTTGGGGGTCATGGTAAATCGTCCGCTGTCCAGGATACATCTGATGACAATCCAATCAATTTGGTTATCACTGCAAATCCAACCGATGACTGGAACGAAAATACACTAACGTGGACCGATATAAAAGTTGGCACAACCAAAAAAATTACATTGCGCTTTAATGCAACTGCCCCGGCAAAAATTGAAGATGTTCGCTATCACGAAAGTATCCCAGGGTTGAGCATCAAAGACACATGCAAGAAAATGGCCGAAATAAACCAGGTTACTGGCTGCAGTATCACGCTGGAATTCGCCCCGACTGCAACAATGGAAAACAAAGTATTAGCATTGTTTGTTGACTGGCACGATGTAAAGCATCCAGCCAAAATGTCTAATACCGAAAAGATTGTTTTGGTATTGTCGTCAATTACGCCAAATGTCATTACAGAATCAGCACCGATTAGCACCCCTGAAACTGCACCTGCACCAAAACCGGTTCAGAATGAAATCAAGCGCCAGGTTGAAACCCTGGCCCCCGCCGACCCTTTTGCCGACAGCCCCGCACCGACGGTACCAGTGGTCGACGACACGCCAGCGACAGCATGTTCTGAATTCGCATTTCCAGGATACAATTCAACCGGCACACAAATCGGATGGATTCGTCCAGAACGCGGTGCGTATTACTTTCACCCGTTTTCAGATAAAAAATGCAACAATCCAACAGGTGTTTATAATCCCGACAGTGGTATCATTACTGATATAAAAAACACAGGGAAAAAGATTGGAACTGATGCTGAACACATTGGATACACCGCCGCCAGTGCAGATGGTGCATTGCCACAATTATCCAATCCGGCAACACGCGTCAAGAATCGTGCATACCAATTGACAACCGATGAAATTGAAAAGATGTCTGTGTCTGATTCTGTGCCCGAAACAGCCGACCGTTTTCGCGGTGGCATCACAATGAAGGATAAGTCTAATGATGTCATTGTTGGAACCAGCGGGGACGCGTTCTATTCATCTGATCCGTATGATCGCACATTTGTATTACGGCAATACAAACCTATTCCTGCCACCATTGTGTCCGAGGTTCGCGCAGATCCGTCATTGTATAAAGATGGTGCAAAATCATTACCCGTGCGTGCAACAGTTGACCGCAATGTATATTCTGACAATGGTCGCACGGTTGTGATTCCGGCCGGAACATTGTTATTAGGATATGTCACGGGCGATATCCCTGGCCCATATAAAACCGTTGGTCGCATGGATATTCGCTGGTATCAATTTGTTTTACCAAATGGTGTTGAATTTAACTTTACCGGCGACCCAGATCAGGATCCTTTCTCTGGTGATTCACAGGGACGCGCGGGCGTTCCCGGATATGGCAGCACGGACTATATTGAACAAATGGTATTACCATTGCTGACCGCGGTGGTTCCTGCAGCGGTAAATATGATTGCACCAATTACTGACAAATTCGTGAATCAAATTGACCTGGATAACAATACGGTCGTTCAATCGGGCACCGTGCGTTCGTCTGAACTGGCGAAAAATGAAATTATTACCGCATGGAACCAAGTTGCCCAAAAGTTTGTTGTAGATATGTTGGACAATACCGTTCCACCATTTTCCATTGCGGCCGGCACACGTATAACGGTATTTTCACCCGCTGATTTGGTTATAACGTGCGGCAAAGAAGGCAGTGGTAAAATATGTTCTGTGGAAAAAGTGCAAGCAGGTTCACAGAAAAGCGACCGTAATATACGGCCTAATTGGCAACACGGTGGCAAGGTTGATTACACCGATGGTTCGTGGACTGGCCAGGTTCGTTCGTTTAATTTAACTGACAAGTATTGCAAACAAGATAAGGATAATCTGTGGACAATTGATGACACCAAGAAAGAAGAATTGTATGACGCAGGATATGATTACCGCACAGTGTTGACGTATTGTAAATCACTGAATTATCAAGCAATCAATAATGCACGTCAAGATGCGCTGTATAAGAATCAACAAGACGCAAGCAATTCTAGCAGTATTGCAAGCACAGGTGGTATTGGCAGCAAAACATACAATGAAAATGTTTTGGGACTGAAATACAACAATGATGGTTCAATTCAAAACCCGTTTCAGACTGCAAAAACCGAAGCGAATACCGCGCAATCCGTTATCACATGCGAAGACGGCACAATACCTGATGCCAACGGATGCTGCACAGGGGAAATATTTACCGATATGGGCGACCAAGGATTCAATTGTTGTCCAGATACTGGTGGTGACTGTTTCCCGCCGATACTGTAATCCAAATCCGCCACATGGCGGGTTTATTTTATACCAAAGGAGTCTGTCATTCATTAAACATTATCAACAAACACCTGACGCGCCACGGCGCGTTTTTTTATTTTATACGCGATTCGTTTATACAAATTAGAAACCGCGTAATGAATCGGTTTTCCGATTCTGATTTCAACCAACGGTTGTAACATTTTACACATATCAATTGTTGGTCTATATATCATGACACAGGAATAAATTTCTGTGCCCCATAAATTAAATACAACAGGAGGAGAAAAAAAATGACAGCACAACACATTAAACCAGAATACGTATCAGAAAAATTTCACAGCGCAGAACAAATGTGGTTTTGGTTTCTGTATTCTAAATCTGTTCGTAATGGTTTTATGCGACCACGCGACTGCGGCACGCGCCGCGTTGCAGAATTGGTCGATGTGGAAACGCTGATAACAAAACTATACCTGTGCGGAAAATTGTCTGATGAACAATTACGCGTAATGAAGCAATTCGGTGACCGCCGACGCGCACCACATCAATATATCTGGGCCGAAAACCGCGCAGCAGATTTATGGCGGCGTGCAATGCAAACAATCGGCGACGCAGCCATCGAACGCGGTTGGATTTCCCAAGAATAAATAAAGGATTATCGATATGGTTATAATTGCATTTTCTGTAAAAACATCAAAAATTTTACCACGAATACTATGTCGTAATTTTCGACATTGTGCCCCTGTAATCGCCGGTCCGTCCCCAATAAAACCGTTTGTTATGTATCAATTTGTAACCCGTCGCAATATTGCGAGGGTTACATTGAACTCACGCGATATGAACATACTACGTGCATATGGATGGTTTTTTATTTGCGTACCAAATATCATACCAGATACTGGCGTGCGCGGTGGCATAACATGTGTTGAGTTTACAAAACGCGTTATTGGGCTGCGCTGTGCCCGAATTCAAACACCAGACGCACTGTTTAAATACTTGACCCACGGTTCTCTAACATAAGAAATGCCCCGATGGGGCGTTTCTTATTTCGATGTGCGTTTAATTATTTGCATCTGGGCAATACCAAACAGGTTTGACACCGTCCAATACAGCACCAATCCTGCTGGCATCCACGCAAACAAGAACGTGAATATAACCGGCATCCATTTCATCACACGTTGTGTCTGGGCAACAGCATCATTTCCAGATGCGGTCTTGGCAACGGTTTGCAGACGTGATTGCCACCACATTGTCGCCCCCATCAATATCGGCAATATAAAGTATGGATCCATTGCTGCCAAATCAGATATCCACAAGAATCCCGCGCTGCGCATTGGAACGGACACCAATAACGCCTTGTATAATGCAAAGAATATCGGAATCTGAATCAACATCGGCAAGCAGCCCGACATTGGCGATGTCTTGTGCGTTTGATACAGGCGAACCATTTCCATTTGCAAACGCATTTTATCATTTGCATATAATTTCTGGATACGCGCCATCTCTGGTTGCATTTTTTGCATGGCTATCATTGAAGTATATGATTTGCGCGTCAGTGGCCATATCGCCAAGCGCAACAACAATGTGAACAGGATAATCGCAATCCCGTAATTACCCACAATCGCAAACAGACCATTTAACGCCCATAGCATTGGCCGTGCCAAGAACCAGAACCAACCGTAATCCACAGTTTCATCAATTCCTGTAATTACGCCGGCAACACCAGACAAAATATTCTGGTCGCGTGGGCCAGCAAATATACGCGATGTAATTGTTTTATCACCACCCGCCGGCACAGAAACCGCCGCCGCGGCAACGTCTGTCTGATATGTGGTGCCAAATGACTTTTTACCACGAATGGTTTGATCCGGGCTGTCTAATTGAACAATCGTTTCCCAATACTGGTCGGCAAAACCTGCAAAACCATTTGTCGTTGAATACGCGTATGATTTCTTGTCCAGTTTATACCAATCGTTGTGTTCAATATCAGAATTCACATACGCAACCATACCGGTATAGACGCCACTGGACGATTTCTGACTGGCGTCACGCACAACGCGCGCATACGGCGTAACCGCGATATCATGCCTGGACTTGTTCTTGATGTCATCTTTGATTGTGACTATATACCCATCAACCGTCACCGTGCGACGATATTCAACACCATCAGAGTTACGCCACATAAACACGTCACCGCTTTTATTCCAAACAGTTTCTGGTGTTGGTGCCGATGTTCCTGTGGCAATTACGCCAACTTCGGCAAAGTCGTGTGGCCCGTTTAACAGCGTTACACGCGCTGTATCAGACACATTACCGTCACTGACATAATCTGCCAATGCGACATTTGATATGCGCAGCCCACGAACCGTCGCTGTGATTTTATCGGACGTGGCGGTATGCGCCGGGACCGCTGATAAATCCAAAACAGGCTCTGGGTCTGTATCGGGCACAACGGGTTGTTTTGGTGACATAATCGCACCAATTGCCCACCATGCCGCAAAAAACAGCAAACACCACCACAAGAACGATTTGAACACAGACTTTTTAGTCGTGGCGTTCTTATTCGCATTCCACTGAGCAAAGCCCGAATTATTATCCAAATATTTTACCATTACTTTTTACCCTTTGGTTTAACAGACGCTATGCAACGACGACGCACAATTATCCAGTTCAATATATATAGTGCAACACCAATACAAATACAAATATCTGCGACATTAAATGCTGGCCAGTGCGCCCCACCAATATGAAAGTCCAAGAAGTCAACCACTGCACCAAAACGCATACGGTCAATCAGATTTCCCAACGCCCCACCAACAATCAACGCCAGTGGCACACGTTCATATTTTTCCGCACGTGCAAACAGGTAATACCCGATAAAACCGATTATAAACCCAGTTGCCAGGACGATAAGCAGGGGTGCCCCCTCGCCCACGGTGCGTAACATTGAAAACGATGCACCAGGGTTCCATGTGAATACAATGTTAAACCAATCAGTCACATGGGCCATCAAATATGGCACCGGCACAATGTCCCACGCCGCCCCTGCCATCGGCACATTACCCGTAATCAGATACAACAACGCCCCTTTGGTCACTGCATCCAATGCAACGACCGCCACAATAATTGCAATACACAATAATATATTCTTTTTCATTTTTCCGTCCTTATATGCCGAAATATACCAGTGCGCGTGCGCAAATGCAAATAAAATGTCCCGTTCCCGGGACATTGGTTTATCTGTCTTTATTTGTCCGACACTGGATTGTCAACGCGAGCGTAATTATCGTCACGCAAATCGTTCAATATTCGTGTAATTGCCCCCTGGGACACACCCATGTATTCTAAAACGCCATAACCCAAGAACAGCGAGCTTTCTATTGTTTCTGGTAGCGCGGTTTGCGCACCTTCTTTTAATAATAATTTTGATTCCGTCAGGTTACGCGCACGCGCAAACACACGCACACGCGGCGCAATTTCACGCGCCGTGATAACGGTATCACGCGCCGTTGACGCATTATCCAATGCAACGACAACCGCACGCGTCTTGCGCGGAGTCAAACCAACATCCGTCAAAACATTTGCATTTGTTGAATCGCCATAAACAACGTTATAACCGTGTTCGCGACCCAACATTACAATATTTACATCCATATCCAGCGCAACGTATGATATTTTCTGAGCCTGCAACATTTGTGCAACCAACTGACCAACACGACCAAAACCACAAATTACAACTTTTGGTGCATCTGATAAGCGTGGACGTGACGGCATAATATTTGGACTGAATAACTTCCCTGTGCGTTGCAGGCGATCAAACACTGCCAATAACAGTGGCGTCGCCATTATTGACAGCATGATTATCGCCGTCAAGATTTCTTGGTGCGGGGCCGGAATAGCGTCAATGCCTGACGTGCGCATTGTCTGCAACATCAACAGCCCAAATTCGCCCGCTTGGGACAAAACCAGTGCTATCATTACCGCATCTGGCACCCCGACATGACGAACACGCGCAACCATAAATATCGCAACAAACTTTGCCGCAATCAAACCAATAACGCCCGCCAGGACGATATACCAATAATGCCCCAGGACAGATAAATTCAAACTCATTCCCAATGATATGAAAAAGAACGCCAAAAACAACATCGCATACGGACTGATTTCAGCATTTACTTGGTGATTATAAATCGTTTCAGACAGCAACATACCCGCCAAGAATGCACCTAGTCCAACAGGCATACCAATCCAATCAGCAATACCGGCCCACAATGCGATGTTCAATAAAATCGCCAGTAAAAATGCTTCTTTGGATTTCAAACGCGCAACCTGGCGCATTAATGGATTTAGAACAAATCGCCCAATAATCATTACCCCCAGCACCAAGACAACCGACCACACCAATACATCAATCGCCATTGCACCAAAGTTAAATGATTTCCCTGCCAGCACAGGCATCATCGCCAATAGTGGAATCGCCAGTAAATCTTGGAATAACAAAATAGAAAATGTTTGCCGACCCATTTCTGTGTTTATCTGGTTTCTATCCGCCAGCAATTGCATATCTTCGGATGTGCTGGACATAGACAACATCAACGCCACCATCACGCAGCCCATAATTGACCAGCCGGTCAATCCAAACAGCAGTGGGAACAACATCGCCACAACCATTAAAACCTGGGCCGCACCAAAACCAAATATCGCACGACGCAATCCCCACAAGCGACGCATGTTTATCCCCAGGCCCAACATGAACCACAAAAACATTATCCCTAAATTGCCCAGTGTGGACCAATTATCTGTTAATTGAAATAAATTCAATACATATGGCCCGACAATTATCCCCGCAAACAAAAACGCAACCAATGCGCCAATTCGCGCCAAGCGTAATGCAAAAACCAATGCAAAAATAACTGTGATAAACAGTAATATCGACAATGATGCCGTCATAATATGTGCCCCCCTCTCCCCTTGATTTATGTCACAGACATTATATCAAATCATGTGACAATTGTAAAAATTTTTCAGGCGATAATTCTTCGGCGCGTTCAGTGCCAGTCAATCCATATTTTACCCAATCAACGTTTGGGATAATTCCGCGTATCATTTTGCGTCGCTGGCCAAATAATTTGGCGGTAATTTGTTCCAGTTTATGGACGTCACTGACATTGCGAATCTTGTCCGCATTTGGCACAATCTGCACAACCGCCGATTGGACACGTGGTCGCGGGACAAATGCGGTATTGGGCACATCAAATAAAATCTTGGCATCGGCAATCAGTGACGCCAAGACCGCCAAACGGCCATACTGTTCATCGCCGACGTGTGCAGTGATACGTTGAGCCACCTCGCGCTGGAACATTAATGTCATAGATTTTATCCGCGCACCAGACGCCACCGCAACCAGCCATCGTGTAAATAATTCTGTCCCAACATTATACGGCAAATTTGCACATATTGCGTATTCATTCAAACCCAATGCACGCATATCAACACGCAATGCGTCACCATAAACGACCGTCAAACGGCCAGCAGCGGCCACAGCAATTTTATCCAAAATAGTTTTTGTTGTTGGATCTTTCTCAATCGCGACAACACGATGTGCACCCGCCATCAATAACGCACGTGTCAAACCGCCCGGCCCCGGGCCAATTTCCATGACGTCGACAGTTTCAATATCCGGCACACTGCGCGCGATACGCCCCGTCAAATTCAAATCAAACAAGAAATTTTGTCCGAATTGTTTCTTGGGTTCTAATCCCGACGCTCGCATCATTTCGGCAACCGGCGGCAAAGATTTTATTGCGTCTGTCATATTGTTTTGCGCCCCCCAAATGCCAACGACAACGTCCCATCGTCCAGGTAATCTAAATCGCCACCCAAAGGCACCCCTGATGCCAGCTCAGAAAATGTAACCTCTGCCGGATTGCCAATTACCGACATAACATAATGCTGGGTTGTTTTCCCCTCGACCGTGTTGGGTAATGCGAATATGATTTCATGCACGCCCTCGGCCATTATTCGCGCGGACAATGTGCCGATATTTAAATCATCGGGGGTTGTGCCGGTCGCCCCAGACAATAATCCGCCCAGGATATGATATCGCCCATGAAAAACGCCCGACTTTTCCAATGTCCAAACATCTGATAAATCACGCACGATGCACAACGCGCCATTTGCACGCGCGGCATTGCGACAGAATTCACACCGCCCCGACGCCCGGTCGGTCAGCACCCCACAATTCGGGCACGGCACGATATTTTCAACCGCATCATGAATTGCCGCCGCCAATATTTCGGCACGACCGGTTTTATCCTGTAACAGCGCCAGCGCAATACGCTGCCCCCCGCGTGCACCAACACGTGGCAAACGCGCAAATTGTTTTATCAATTTTTCAATCACCGGATTCATTGCAAACGCACCTTATCAATGAAATATGTAACAGTCAATCCCCATTGCCGACGCGTGCGTGCGAATATCAGCAGCGGCAGCGTCCGACAATCCATTTGCACGAACCCTGTACATGCCGTTTGCAGTGGGTTCAATTGTGGTGTTAACCCCCAGTTTATTTTTTACATTTGCAACCTGGGTTGCGGCGGCATTATGAGATGAAAAAGCACCAAATTGCACGCCCGCGTTGCCTGACGTCACCGTTGGCACCGTGCGTGCAGACACGACGTTATATGTCGGGGCAACTGATGCAGCTGCCGCGCTGTATGCCGCTGACATTGTTTGCGGCTTGACCGCTGAAACAGTCGGAGAATTTTTTACAATTGGCGCGGCCCCAGATTCCAACATCGCAAACCCGCGATTTAATAACTGGGTCGCAGCAGATGCGCGAACGTCCTTATTTTCTGCCCCCAAAACCACAACTATCAGATGCGCACCATCACGCTTTGCTGTAGCGACCAGAGAATAACGCGACTTGTTCGTGAAACCTGTTTTCATACCGTCGCACCCTGGATATGACGCTAACAGGCGATTTCCGTTTGTGTATGTTTTTCCGTTATATGTCCATGTTCTGATGCCGAAATATTTCCAATATTGTGGAAAATGTTTATAAACCGCCATAGACAGCAAAGCAATATCGCGTGCCGTTGACAAATGGTCATCATTCGGCAGACCAGATGAATTTTCAAAATTAGTATTCGTCAGTCCAATTTCATTTGCAACACGCGTCATCATATCGGCAAAATTACCTTCTTTGCCGCCCTTTAAATTTTCTGCCAATACGCGTGCGACATCGTTCGCACTCAATACCGCGACGGCCTTTATAGCGTCTTCGACACTAATCTTGCTGCCTGCGGCAATACCCAGTTTCACCGGCGATGCAGCCGCGGCCGAATTCGACACAATCAGATAATCGTCCAAATGCAACCGACCATGTTCCAATGCATCAAACGTTAAATACAACGTCATAATCTTGGTCAGTGACGCAGGATAATTTAACTGGTCTGAATTTTCTTTTATCAAAACGCGACCGTTGTCCATATTGGCGACCAAGGCCGCACGATACTGTGCCGCCATCGCGCCACCAGATAAAAATACACCGATAAAAAATGCGATAAAAACCCTTCTCATCTTTGATGATATAAATGTTAGTAAAAAATGCGCATACGGGTCAACAAATAAGTGCGCCCTGGGGCGCACTGAATTCAATCCATCGAACGTAGACTAATTTTCTCGTCATCGACAATTACCAATTGTCCGGACGCAATTCCAAACCGACGCGCGGAATTAAATCCGTCACGTTGACCAAATAATGCGTCGTCACAAATTGGGAACACACCACGTGACAGACACAACTGATTTGCAACAACCATGTCACGGCATACTGCAATGATTGGAATATCAGGCTTGCGACAAGAAATCTTTGTTGCGATATCTGTATCACGTGCAAACACAACAATCGCTGACGCATGATTCAGATACGCCATTGACGCAACCGAACGCGACCAGTCATTTTCAGGAACGTTTTCCGTACGCAACCAATCACTGGGATGCGAAATAGTATCATAGTCGGCATATGTTAAAATCTTGGCCATGGTTTCAATCACATTTACCGGATTGACACCGATTGTTGTTTCTTCGGACGTCATGGTTGAATCTGTGCGTAAATATGCCGCGTTTGCAACATCACTGATTTCGGCGCGCGTTGGGAATTCGCTGGTCACCATGGTGCCCAACATCTGGGTTGCCATAATAACCGGGCGATTTAACATACGACACGTACGAATAATATGACGTGAAATTGCAGGAACTTGTTCAAAAGGAACCTCTACGGCCAAGTCACCACGCGCAACCATGATTCCATCAGCCGCGGCGGCAATATCTGAGATACGTTCAACAGCATTTGGACGTTCAATCTTTGCAATGATTTTTATCGGATGTGACGTTCGCGCAGTGATGAAATCGCGAACTTCGGCCACATCTTCGGGACGCTGGACAAATGAAATCGCAACCCAGTCTGGATTTTTTGTAATCGCGTATTCCAAATCAGCCCTGTCTTTTTGTGTCAAAACAGATGTTGCAATATCGGTATCTGGCAAATTAAACCCACGCCGAGACCAGATTTCGTCCCCACGGACAACCGTTGCAACGATTTTATTATTTGCAACGCTGTCCACCGTCATTTCAATTTTACCATCGTTCAACAGGATTCTGTCGCCTGGATTTAACGATTTCATAACATCGGTATCTGGCAACTGGACACGTGTTGCATCACCAGGTGTTGGGTCATCGTCAAACGTAAATTTCTGACCGATGGTCAGTGGATATTTATCCTCGGTTGCAAAGTTTCCAATACGATGCTTCGGCCCCTGCAAATCAATCATAATTGCGACAGGGGTGTTTAAATCAGACGCCACACGGCGAATTAAATCAATCTTGGCCCCCTGGACATCGCCGGTATCGTGACTAAAATTCAATCGGCATACGTTCATTCCCGCACGCACCATCTGGGCCAGTGTATCATAATCCTCGCACTTTGGGCCGATAGATGCAGTAATTTTTGTAAATTTATTCATATTTTTTCTGCTTTGTTTTTTAGTTTCGTTTCTCTTGATTTTTACGAATTATGATATATCATAAAAACATCATTTTAACAAGGGGAAAAGGATATGAAAAACGCAAATCACGGCGCAATTGATAATCAGCAATTGCTTGGTGTAATTGAACGAATTGAAAAATTAAACGAAGATGCTGCAAACATCGCTGCCGACATCAAGGAAATTTATAGCGAGGCTAAATCTGCTGGATTTGACCCAAAATATATCCGCCAGATGATACGCCTGCGCAAACTGGACCCAGACGAATTGGACGAAGCTGATGAACTGACCCAAATGTATCGCAGCGCGTTGGGGTTATAATGAAACGCTTTACAAAAACGGTCGAAGATTTCACCTGCGCCCACTGTGGTGCACATGTTCGGGGCAATGGTTATACAAATCATTGCCCCATGTGTTTGTGGTCACGTCATGTAGATATTACTCCTGGCGACCGCGCAGCGACTTGTGGCGGCATGATGCGCCCAATATCAGTTGAAACATCGGGCGGCCAATACACTATTACCCATAAATGCGAGACATGTGGTAAAACAATTCGACAACGTGCGCTTGATACCGACAATATAAATGAAATCATTGCATTGGCAGCAAATAACAAATTTATATTTGGCTAAAAAAACGCCCATTCGGGCGTTTTTTATTTTCTATGCGCCAGCGCAGCGGCGACAAACGCATTAAACATCGGATGTCCAGTAAACGGACTGGATTCAAATTCTGGATGAAATTGCCCCGCGATAAAAAACGGATGCGATGGAATTTCAACTATTTCTGGCAAACGCCCATCGGGACTGCGTCCGGAAACAATCATACCGGCATCGGCAAATTGTTTTTCAAACGATATATCCATTTCATATCTATGGCGATGTCGTTCTAATATTTTATTTGTTGCATAAATGCGTGCCGCCAATGTCTTAGGCGTAATCATACATGGGTACAACCCCAATCGTAATGTTCCACCCATATCTCCAGCATGGTCTGGCATGATGTTTATAATTGGCGCACAATCAGGCGAAAACTCGGTTGAACCTGCGTTTTTTATTCCCAATACATTGCGTGCGAATTCAATAACCGCTACCTGCATTCCCAAACATATTCCCATATATGGCGTACCTGTTGTTCGTGCATATTCAGCTGCGGCAATTTTACCCGACACACCGCGTGTACCGAAACCACCTGGCACTAATATGCCATCTGTATCCGCACAATCGGTTGGTGTGAAAGTTTCAGCATTTATAGGCTTTATTTTAACATGCACATTATTTTGAATACCGGCGTGGAATAAAGCGTCATTTAGCGATTTATATGCATCTGGCACATCAAAATATTTACCAACAACCCCTATGCAAACGGTTGGAATATCGTCTGCCATGTAATTAGAGATGCGTTCAAATTTTGCCATATCGCCCGGCACAGACGGCAACCCAAAATGTTCGGCAATTATGTCAAATACGTGTTGCGCATTGTATACCAACGGCATTTTATATATATTATCAACGTCAATACCACTGATTACATTTTTGGCCGGCATATTACAGAACATTCCGATTTTTGCACGTTCATCGTCATCTAGCATACGTGGTGTACGCACAATCAACATATCGGCTTGAATCCCATTTTCCAGCAGTCTGCGAACCGACATTTGTGTCGGCTTAGTTTTTAATTCGCCACTTTTTTCCAAATATGGCGCCAACGTTAAATGCACAAACATTACATTGCGACGACCTATGTCATTGGCAAATTGGCGAATTGATTCCAAAAAAATTTTACCCTCAATATCACCGACTGTGCCACCAATCTCACATACAACAAAATCGGTATCGGATGGCGCGGCGATATAGTCTTTGATGCGATTGCTGACATGTGGAATCATTTGCACAGTTGCACCCAAATAATCACCACGGCGTTCGGCATTTAATACATCCCAATAAATACGCCCGCCAGACACAGAATCATTGCGCGACAATTTTATTCCCAAGAACCGTTCATAATATCCTAAATCTAAATCGGTTTCAAACCCATCACTGGTGACATACACCTCGCCATGCTGGAACGGCGACATCGTGCCAGGGTCAACATTTAAATATGGATCAAATTTACGTGCATGCACGGAATACCCGCGAGATTGAAGAAGGGCACCACAACTTGCCGCCGCGACGCCCTTGCCCAAACTGGAAACAACACCACCCGTAATGAAAATATATTTTGTCATCACAATCTCCTTTACGGAATTTTATCATAGGAAATTTAGACTTGCGACGCAACAAAATAAACTCCTATACTTTCATCATGCGACAGTTGTGGAATAACCAATTTGAAAATTTATTTTTATGGGTGCCATTTTTAACGGCATTTGGTGCTGCGATGTATTTCACATGTAACGCAGAGCCTAAAATCGTTTTTCCATGGATTTTTGTTATAATTTTTGGCGCAATTGTATTGTGGCGACGTGTGCCAATATTGTTGCGCGGAACTGCCGTATTTGCATTTGGCTTTATGTATGCTATGGCATTTACTCATACGTTTCAGACACCACAAATTGCGCACCCACTGCGTGACGCTACAGTTATCGGAACTGTCCAAAACATTGACTATACCGATAATCGGGCGCGTATATTTATCCGAACCGCACCAAATCAAATTACCACAAGCAGTGCAACAATTCGCGTATCAACACAATTAACAAACCCAACACCAAAAATCGGCGACACTGTTTCGGCCACAGTGAATCTGTATCGTCCCAGTCCCGCATATGCGCCAAACACATTTGATTATGCACGTTGGGCATATTTTAATCATTTAACCGCCACAGGATATATCAAAGATTTTAAAATCATAACGTCTGACGATGGTGCGCATATTGCGAAACTACGTAATTATCTGCATACAAAAACAAATTCGTTTCTGAGTGACAGTTTAGTCTTGGGCTATAAAAACGCCGTGCCACGTGACGACGGGCCGGTGTGGACCGCGGTTGGAATCGGTCACGTTTGGTCAATCAGTGGTTTTCACGTAACCCTGGTATCAGGCTGGCTGTTTGCGATATTCTTTGGCATATTTCGGTTGATTGCGCCAATTACGCGCCGCGTGCCAGCACGCATACCAGCGACAATATGCGCCTGGATTGGATTGGGATTTTATTTATTTCTGTCTGGCTGCGATGTTGCAACTATGCGTGCGTTTCTAATGGCATCATTTGTGTTCATTGCAATCATAATAGGACGCGACGCAATTTCATTGCGCAATGTGTGCGTGGCAATGTTGGTCATATTCTGTATCAATCCGCACTACGTAATGCAAGCAGGTTTCCAATTATCGTTTGCCGCGATTTTTGGTCTGGTATGGTTTTGGGGCGTGGTGCGACCACGCACCCCAGAAAACAAGATTCTAAAATTCCTGTATACCGCCACAATGACATCAATCGTTGCGACAATATTTACAGCACCGTTTGTTGTTGCACACTTTTATTCATTCCCATTGTATGGATTAATTGGAAACCTGGTGTTGCTGCCGATATTTTCGGTTGCGATTATGCCACTGGTAATTGTGGGAACGATTACCGCAACATTTGGACTGACGTTCCCATTACACTGGGCAGATAGTGTTTATAATGCAACATTGGTCATCGCGCACAAAATCGTCGAAATACCCGGCGCAACGGTCGGCATGCCGCATATTCCAAATGTAGCACTGGTTATATTTATTCTGGCATTTATGGCATTGGTATTATTAAAATTCCGTGCACATAAAATAAACACATTATTATTTTTCGCAATTGCTGCACTGGGGATTATTGTTACCATTGCCAGTCCGCGTCCGATATTTATGGCGACGTATGATCATGAACTGGTCGGATTTGTCCAGGACGACGAACTGATATTTAATAAATCACGTGCGTCTAACCATTACTTTGCATTTGATACATGGAAACAATTGCGCGGTGATAAAACAGATACACCAAACATTCGTAAAAAGCACGACCATGGCGTCTATACCTTTACCACACCAAAATTCAAATTGGTTTATATCCAGAAATTTGTGCCACTGGCCAAAAATATTGTTCAACTGTGTCGTGACGACAGTGTGAAATACATCGTGTCATATTTTAATATTGACGCACCACATTGTAACCATAAAATACTGCGAAATGGGTTTGTTATATATCCATCAGGTCGCGTTAAATATGTGCCAATCAATCGCCCGTGGCATAGTCAGCCGCAATAAAATACAGTCCCGACGCCGGCGCAGTGGGACCGGCCGCACTGCGCGCGCGCGCGGCAAATATTTCATCAATGTCATATGGTTTACCCAATCCAATTTCAACCAATGTCCCAACCATATTTCGCACCTGGTGATGCAGAAATGAACGCGCCGAAAATTCAAAAATTATTTCATCGCCGTTTTTTGTAACGCTGCATGAATCCAGTGTTTTTATCGGACTTTTGGCCTGGCACTGGGTGGCGCGAAAACTGGTAAAATCATGATGTCCCACCAGGCGCGTTGCAGCACCCCGAATTGCATCAACGTCCAGCGCACGTGGCACCCACCACACGCGATTTTTATTTAATACAGGCGCAGCACTGCGATTCAAAACAATGTATTTATAGTGGCGCGCCACGCAATCAAATCGCGCATTAAAATCATCGGACGCCACATCACACGACGTAATCACAACAGGCCGAGCCACCAGATAAAAATTCACCGCGCGCATAACTGTGTTTGCGTTATAATCGCCGGGCAAATCAAAATGCGCGACCATTGCAATCGCATGCACACCCGCATCGGTACGCCCCGCCGCGACAACATCAGGACGCACGCCACAAAATGCATAAATAGCGTCACGCAACACAGACTGGACCGATGGGCCCTGGCGATTTTCTTGCCAGCCGATTAAATCCGTGCCGTCATATTCCAGTGTTACGCGAAATCGTGTCATGGGTTATCTGGTCTTTTGTTTCGTGGTGTAACGTTTTGCCAATTTGAAATGTTCACAGCAACCATCATATGGCACCGATTGGGGCTGAAAAAATTTAAGACGAACCAACAGAGGACGATAGCAGACATACCAAACAGCATATTCACCAAAATGGCGACAATATTTACACCAACACGGCGGACATTCAGATGACTGCAATTGTGATTTTTTATTGTCCATAATTATTCTCCTATTTTTATCTGTCCGCCACGCAGGCCATTTTTAAAACTTTGCCAATCCATAGGACGCTTGCCCGCGGGTTGAATCTGTAATATTTCCAAATCGCCATTTGATGCAATACGAGTCTGTAAAATTTTTACATCAATACCATTGATTTTTGTGCGTCCCGCCCCCAGCGCACGAATCTGGTTATGAATATTGCGTGCGCCACGTGACCAATCTATTATTTCATTCGCGCCCGACCATTTATGCGTAAATATTGGCGTGCCAATTTGCGGTGCAGGCGCAAAATTCGCAGGTGCCGCCAAATATTCGGTTAACATTTCTGCACCAATTTTTGAAACCCGTGATTCAATATCATCATTTGTTTCATTTTCACCAATTTCAAAACCACGACGCATTAAAATATCCCCAGAATCTAATTCGGGCGCAATCTGCATCAAACACACAGCACTGTGCGTATCGCCGTTATATATCGCCGTTTTAATTGGCGATGGGCCACGATACTTTGGCAAATCACTTGGGTGAATATTGACGCACGGCGCAGACGACAAAACATTATCGTGCAATATCACGCCATACGACACAACGACAACCATATCAGGCGAAAAATTATATTCAGATGCACGGTTATATACCGGAATACCTTTGGATTCGGCCCACAGTTGCACCGGCGATTTAGTCAGCACCTGTTTGCGTCCAACCGGTTTTGGACCACGGGTAAATACCGCCATAATTTCGTGTCCGGCGTTATAAATCGCATTAAAGATTGGCACAACAAATTCCGGCGTGCCCATTAAAACCAATTTCATAATTTACGTTTCCTGACCTTGCGCATAACCATTTCGCGATGAACCGGGGACAAATAATCAATAAACAACTTGCCGTCCAGGTGGTCTGTTTCATGCTGGACAATTCTAGCCGGTAAACCAGACATCTCGGCCCCTTGTGCGTTGCCGTTTTCATCTGTCCATTCAACCACCACCGATGACGGGCGTGTGACGCGCGAATAAACCGGCAAATTATCAGGCCCCAGAACAGACAGACACCCTTCTTCCATTGTGCACGTTTCCGCGCTGTGCGAGATAATTTTTGGATTTATCATTTTGAACACCTGTTCGGTATCAGGATTCATCATAACCAAGAAACGTTGTAATATACCGACCTGGGGCGCGGCCAGGCCCACACCTGACTGGTCACGCATCATACCAATCATTTCGTCCATAGTATTCAGTATTTTGGGGGTAATTTCAGTAATTGGTGCACATTTTTCCCGCAAAACCAAATCCCCGCAAAGTTTCATTTGCAACATTTATAAATCCTCTTATAATTGATTCTAGCAAAGGAAAGGCAAATGACAACTTATATTTTTTTACTGCTGTTTATTATAATTGGATTATTGATGGCGATTTTAATGCGGCGACCCACGGTGGATATTTCTGCATTGCGCGAAGACAATGCCCGTCTGCGCGAACGGTTGGCGGAACGACTGGGTGCACTGTCGCAAAACGCGATAGAATTAAAAAATATCAGTGGCGATATTGCGAATTTCAAAAATATTTTAATGGGCAACAAACAGGCACGCGGAACATTCGGTGAACGTCAACTGGCCGATTTAGTTGCCGATATTATGCCCCCTGAAACATACGCATTCCAGGTTGTAATGGATACTGGCGTGCGACCAGATTGTGTTATACGCCTGCCGTATCCGCCGGGCGACATGATTATTGATAGTAAATTTCCACTGGAATCATTTAACCGCATGCAGTCAGATGCCAATGATGGTGCAGCACAAAAACAGTTTGAACTGGACGTTCGCAAGCATATTGACGCCATTGCCGAAAAATATATCATCCCTGGCAAAACCGCAGATTCTGCCATGATGTTTATTGCGTCTGAATCTATATTTGAAACACTGCACCGCGACTTTCCGGGCGCAGTTGAATATGCTGCGCGTCGCAAAGTGTTTATTGTATCGCCATCAACACTGTGGGCGACGTTGAATACAATACGTGCGGTGCTGTCTGATATAAAAATTAAGCGCGTCGCAACCAAGATAAAAAAAGAACTGGATATGTTGCTGACTGATTTGGCGCGATTGTCCGACCGCGCAGCGCGTGTTTCACAACACTTTAACCAGACAACTACCGACATAGAACAACTGCAAACATCTATCGGTAAAATAACGCCACGCGCCGAAAAACTGCGCGACATGGATTTTGGTGAAGATTAAAAACCAGGCATTCCCCAGAGCAATGAACAAGTAAGCGAGAAAGAGATAGCAGGCGATACATGAACAGCACTGTTCTCTTCTCTAAAACTTTATCATTTAATCACTTTCATTGCGCTCTATTTTTTGCGTTTTGGTTTGGAATTGCTGGCCAGAATTTGTTTCTGTAATTCCAGAATTTCGTTTTCGCGTGCCTTTATAGTTTCCAGCAATCGGTTATTTTCCAGCCGCAGTGTTTCCAGGTCTTGACGTCGCAACACAATTTCACTGGTCAGACGACGCGTTTTACGACGCGATAGCAATATACTTATCAACGCACCAGCCAATGCGCACACAAGCCCCACACTAAAATCATATAACAAATCCGTTATAACCATGTGCGGATTATAACGGATTTATTTGCATTGTGCCCTAGGCATGTTTTCGCAGGCCAGTTTTTGCGTCAACCCAAACCTGTTCCGCCGCGATTTCCATCATCGGCATATCAGATGGACTGTCCGAATAACTGCGCACGACGCGCGGAATGATTTTATTTTTCGCCGCCCACGTGTCCAGCGCGACAACCTTGTTCCGCCCCCAGCACAGAAATTTATATTTCCAAGGGACACTCGTATCCATCTGAGATGTCAGCACTGCGTCAAATTTAATATCACGTACCAGTTGTGGCACCAGGTAATCCGCACTGGCCGAAACCAGGACAACACAACGACCCGCCGCACGTTCAGCGGCAACCTGCTCTTTGGCCCAGCCAAAGCGTTCCATTTTATGTTGCTTGATAAAATCAGGCGCAAATTTTTTCACCATATCTGCGGTTAGAAAACGACGCATGCTTTCGCGCCACCAAACGCCCGCAGGGTTAAACATACGCACAATCGCCGCAACGCCCATCAATGGTAAAAACAACCATGGGCGCACAGAATGGCGAAAGCAATAGCGGCCAAATTCCACATTAGAATCACGCGCCGATAACGTGCCATCAAAATCAAAAACAACAATATCTTGTTTCATTAACATATAGAAATCCTTTTGATATTTCGCGCGTATTATAACAATCTTTGCACATAGGGCAATAAAAAAACGGGGCAAACGCCCCGTCGTGGTTATTTTTTACGCGATACACGTTGACGCGCACGTTCTATCAAGAAGAACAATGCCGGGGTCAGTGTAAATGTAAATATCAAACTGGCCAACATGCCACCAATCATAACAGCGGCCATAGCAACCTTCATACCGTCAACAGACCACAACTGGGGCACCATACCGGTCATAACCGCAATAGACGTCATCAAAATCATGTAACGTTTATCGTTGATTTCTGTCCACAGTGCATCACGCGCACTTTCGCCATTATTGATACGTCCAATTGTTGGTTCCAGCAGCAGAATGTTATTGTTTACCACCAATCCAACCAACATAACGAACGCCAACATCGCACCAACGTTCATCGTTGCCCCTGTCAAGAACATAACAATAAACACACCTGTAAACGAAGTCAAAATCGACGTCGCAATAGTGAACGGATGTGCCAACGAATTCATAATCGCGGCCAGCAACATGAACGTCAATATCGTCGCCAGCAAGAACGCCTGGCCGATTTCGCTGGTTGTTTCGTCCTGGATTTCAGACATACCGCCAAATTCCGCACTGTAACCCGTATCCCAGTTCATTGAATCCAACGCAGATTGAATCTTGGCCTGAACAGGACCCAATGTTGATTTACCAATATTGATGTCAATTTCGGTAATTCTGTTTTTATCCAAGCGACTGATATTCGGGGTTGCCGCCACGTTTTCTATCTTTCCTAACGCCGATAACGCGACCATACCCTTTTGCGAATTCACATAAACATTGTCGAACATTTCAGCTGTTTTGAACGGACGCGCAAATTCCAAAATAATCGGATATTCTTCGCCACGTTCTTTGTATTTATAATCATCGTTACCATACAACGCTGTTCGCAATGTTGAACCAGCATATGAATTTTTTACCCCCCAGAAATTCATTTTATTTTCATCTGGGACAAAGCGAATTTCGCGCCCTGGGGTTTGTTGAGCGCGAACAGCACTCTGCACTTCTGGAATCTGGTTTATCAATTCCAGGGCATGTGTCGCATATTCTTCGCGCTTTGCGTCATCTTCACCTTTTATATTTAAAACAATATCCGCATTTGACGATGACGACATTGACGAACCTGCGTGAATTTGGATTTCAACATCTGGGATTGTTTCCAGATGTGGCAAAATACGACGTGCCAGTTTTTTATCGCTGATTCCACGATCAGCACGTGCAACCAATTCGGCTTTTATCGCAATATTTTGCAGACCGCGTTCACCGATTTTCACAGAAGTTGCCTTGACTTCTGGGAACTGTTTCAATTCGTTTTCTATCTGTTCAGCAATACCGCGCGATTTTTCAAATGTCGCCCCCATCGGTGCGCGTGCCGTGATTGTAATTTCATCTACGTCGGTTGATGGCGCAAATTCATTACCAACAAATTTAGTCAACATAATAGAACCAATAAATATCGCCACCGCCAGTCCGATTACACGCCACGGATGATTATATTGGACATCAAACCAGCAACGCAATTTTTCCATTGTCTGTGATACAGCCAGCGGCTTTTGCGTGCCCTGTTTTTTCTTGGCTGTTTTGTCACCTGTCAAACGCAAAATCTTGGCAATCATCATTGGGGTCAGTGTAAAACTGAACAATAATGACAACAGTGTCAGATACACAACAGTCAGACCAAACTGAATCATAAATTGACCAACAATACCACTCATAAACGCCAATGGCAAGAACACAACGACATTTGTCCCGACCCCCGCCAAAACAGATACACCAACCTTTTTAGTGCCATCAATCGCAGCGTTTTCAGGGTCTTTGCCGGCCCGCATTTCTTGCAATGCAGATTCAATTAAAATAATCGCATTCGATACCAATGTCCCCAGCGCAGATGAATACGCTAACAATGTCATTGCATTGATTGTAAAGCCACTGCCGTTCATAAAGAAGAATCCAGCAATCAACGACGCAGGAATCACGACACCTGCAATAATTGTTGAACGCCAGTTGCGTGTAAATGCCAACAATACCAAGACCGTGAATATGATACCCAAAACGATACCCCAAATTGTGCTGTTGGTTTCATCAGATACCGCGGTCGATGAATCAGAAATTATTTCCATCGTTGCATTCGGAAAGCGCGTTTGCATATCAGCCTGTAATTCTGGCATTTTTTTACGCAAAGCCTGAGAGATTTTAATTGCGTTACCATCAGAAGCCTTGACTACAGATGCGATAACAACTGGTTCGCCATTGTAACGCGCACCTGTTTCAACATCGCGCGCAGCATCTGTCACGGTTGCAACATCAGACAATTTGAAACGCGCCCCCTCGACCGTGGTCAAATGCAGGTTTGCAATTTCATCAACCGATTCAAATTCACCGACAAAACGAACATTAGACGCGTTTGCCGATGTTTCAATTTTACCACCCGGCACGTTCAGATTCCGCGCCCCCAATGCAGCAACAACATCCATCACAGTTGCACCACGCGCTGCCATCAATTCTGGATTCATTTCAACGCGAACCGCACGGTCTTCGCCCCCGAATACAGACACGCTGGCAACGCCCTTAATCGCAGTGATTTTGTTTGACAATGTGTTATCAACATATTCCTGCATATCACGAGATGAAGCACCACGTAAAACAATATCAACAACAGATTCCTGTAATGGGTTTAATTTTTCCACCACAGGCTGTTTCAATGCGTCCGGGAATTCAGACGACAGTGCATCAATTTTGGATTTAACCTCGCTGGATTTATCATTAACGTTTACACCCAGATTGAATTCTGCCATTACATATCCGCCGTTTTCATATGCCTGGGACGTAATCTTTTTTAATCCAGCAACCTCGGACATGGCGTCTTCAGCCTTTTTAATAACCTGGGATTCAATTTCCGCAGGCGACGCACCAGGATATATAAATGTTGCCGTAACCATTGGAAAATCCAATGACGGCGTGCGTTCAACGTTCATCTTTGGAAATGAAACCAAACCCAACGCAACCCATAACAAAACAAACATAACTGTTGTAACAGGTCTGCGAACGAAAAATTTTAACATGACTGAAATCTCCCCAATATTTTACTGTTTAATTTGAATCTTGTCACCATCAGACACACGTGTCAAAATGACAATATCGCCATCGCGCAAGCCCGATTCAACCAAAGCATTTTCGGCGTCCTGACGCCCAACCCGCACATTACGCGTCCGCGCAATATTACCATCTGCAACCATAACGACACCATTGTTTATGGCATATACCGGCACAAAATATCCCGTTGCACGGTATTCGGCATATTGCAGGCCATCAGCCACACCACGCGTCCGAATAATATGCATACCCGAATCCAAATCAATTCCCCCAGAAACAGATACGATTACACCACTGCCAACATGCTGGCCGACACCAAACTTGTTTACACGCCCCGAAGAAACGTATGCACGATTATCCTTGACTGCGATTGGTTCGCGCAAATCGCCAGATGTGCGCGATAGTGTGATTGCAACAACAGGAACGCCGTTTTGCGCAGCATCACGTGACGCATTAAACACAACACGCGCGTGTTCAATTCCAATCATTGTAAAACGGAACACACACCACAAAACAACAATCCCTAACATGCCAATTGATGCACACTTACGACCGCGTGGTGTTTTCATAAATGCAATCGCACTTTCGATTTTTGATATCAGTTTATTCACAGTATTTTTCATATTATTCACCCAACTTTTTCACCGATTCCGCAGACATAAGTATATTGTATTTCGCATTTAACAACGCCATATCTAACTGATACAGACCGGCTGACACCTCGGCTAATTCAACGGCAGATGTTTGCCCAGCGGCGAAACGATCACTGGAAATACCGTATGCTTTGGCCGCCAGATTACGAGCATTTTCTAACGTTTTCAGATTCCCGCGCAGATGATTGTATTTATCAATTGCACGCGAATATTCTTCGCTGGTCATCTTTTTCGCCTTGTCCAGGTCTTGGCGAGCAGCCTCGGCATTCATGGCCTGGGCCGTGGCATTTGCACGATGCAAACCACCACTGAAAATTGGCACCTGTAACGCCAGTCCCCAATATGCAGACTGGGAATTCGTGCGATTAAACATGTTGTTAAAATCCTGGTCCATTGCCAGATAACTGTACGAACCAACCGCTGCCAATGTCGGGTATCCGCCTGCACGCTGGGCCCGAGCCTGTTTTTCATACATCATAACCTGCTCGTCCAGGACACGCCACTGGGGGGTTGATTTTAATTCGCCTGCGTTCAAATCAGAAAATGTTGCTGGGAAATCATCAGTCAAATTTAACGTTTCACTCATGTCGATTCCAGCCAAGATTTTTAGCATTCTGTGCGCGGTATCACGATTGAATTCTGCGTCAGATAAATTGATTTCTTTGGTGGCAATATCAGATTCAATTTTAACCAAATTGCTGCGATTTGCACGACCAGCCGACGTCAAACTCTTTTGTGCATTGCGTGCAGAATTCAAATCTTGTTGTGCAATTTTAACAATTTCATCAGTCATTTTCGCAGTCCAATAAATATCTGCCGCACTATATTTCACCGCACGCAGCGTCATTTCACGACTGGCATCGGCCATCTTTATCGCACTGCGTACACCATCAACAGCATTGCCTATTTTACCAAATGTATAAATTGGCTGAGTCACCTGGACACCTGCTGTAAAGATATTATCTGGAACCTCAATATGATTAATATCTGTGTCTAAAACACGCGCCAACACACCGCCCATTTCCGGTGTCAAATCTACGCCATATGATTCAAACGGCTTTTTAACATTTATCAGATTCATATATGATACCGTGCCATCAACCGTGAACCAACGATTGGCGTTTGCCGCATCCAAGGATGCCTGGGCCTTTTTAACATTTGCATCGGCCTTTTTTAAATCCTGGGATTCAGTAACAATCTTGTCTACCGCTGTGCTCAACGACAAGTCCATTGCATTTGCATTTGTCGTCCCCACAATCACGCCACAAAAAATCGCGGTCAAACGTCCAATTTTAAACATGCTTTATCTCCATCTTTGTCAGTATTTCATTCATTATTTTCAGTGCCCCCGTCAATGCAGCCTCGTCCGCTGGGGCGATATTCTCAAACAGACGCGAGATTGCGCAACGAAACATCTCCATCGCCTTGTCTGCTAATTTTTCGCCAGCTGGCGTGCATTCATACCATGTGTTACGACGATCATTTTCATCAATCGTCCGCGCTACTAATCCGTCACGTTCCAGTTTGCGAAACGTCGCACATAAATTTGGTGCTGGAACCAATTCACGACGCGCAATTTCTTTCAGTCGCGCACGTCCCCCCATATGCAGCCGCACCAAGACCGTCATCTGATTCTTGGGATACAATCCCGCTTCCAACGGTTCCTTGCGCAACCGTTCAGCCAACCGGTCCAAAGTCAAAATATTTGATTCCAACAAACGAATAAATTCTTTACGTGCCATATCTCGCGCCCCTTTTGTGGCAAAATGTAACGGTAAGCGTTTAATAATTAAAAGACTTTTAATCATTAAAAAACTGAATAATTATATATTCTAAACAGTTTAATGCAAGGACAAAATAGTAAAAAAATCTGATTTTTTTAATTGCATATTCAAAATATTAAATTTTTATTATTGCAAAAATTCAAAAGATACTTATAATCATAATCACTTTTGGGGTGTCGTCTAATGGTAGGACAAGAGATTTTGGTTCTCTTTATCATGGTTCGAATCCGTGCGCCCCAACCACCCTTCGCGTCTGCGACGCTTCGGGCGGCAAGCCCAAGCGGAACAGTTACAAGAAGGAGTGCCACACGTAGTTTTAACGGAGTGTGGCGAATAACTTGACGTTTGTTCCCTGTTTTTTTATTATGGAATTATGTTTTACGTTTATTTAATCAGAAGTATTTCAAATCCAGAACAACGATACATTGGCATGACCGATGATTTACCCAAACGTTTAAAACAACATAATGCTGGATATTCTTTCCACACATCAAAGTATATACCATGGCAATTGGTCAATTATTTTGCGTTTTCCAGTCGCCATGTCGCTGCGGAATTTGAACAATATCTGAAAACAGGTTCGGGTCAAGCATTTGCAAACAGACATTTTTGGAACTAAACGTCCCACCGCAGGCGTGGCGCATCTGTGCCACAGCCGAGGGAACCCCGTGCGCCCCCACACACAGCAAGGATTATACAAATTAGCTATGCCTTGTGCCTGGTTTATTTTTGGTTCGCAGCCACGGGTCGACACCCGCAACGCAGTTGCCGGTTCGACAACAAGTAGATTTGATAAGCCATGCGCAATCAAATCGTCACGGTTGCCCCGCAGGCACAAACGTGCAACGTGAATTGAATGAGCAATAACATAAATACATTGATTTATTTGCAAAACATAAAAAATCCTGATATGATTGTGCCGTTTGGTCCCATCGTCTAGCGGTCAGGACACCAGATTCTCATTCTGGGAACAGGGGTTCGATTCCCCTTGGGACTGCCAAAATAAAATCGCCGACGTGTTCGGCGAATTTTATTTTTTCTGTTTATTGTGTGCGTGCCAGATTTTTTCATATTCGTCTTTGACCGCGGCCATCAGTTCGCGCTGGGGCGAACGTCGGTCATTTACCAACTGGGGCAAAATATCGCCGAAATGTGCATCTTCCCAGTCAATAATCGCAATCACGTTCATTGTTTCCGTATCTATCATAAAATTGTCGCAAACGTCCCCCTGGGACCAGCCGAACAAGAACCCAGGACGCGCAGACACAGATGGTTTCAAATCACTAATCTCGGCCGGGTCTGATGTGCCAACAACATACAGGAAATTTGCAATCTGGTGCGCCAACTTTGTTTTATGCTTCAGTATTAAATCAGGCGATGTCTGGCGCAGAGTTTTGCCACGCACAAATTCATATTTACGAACCAAACGTCCACGCAATTTTAAAATCTGGACCGGCGGAATATAAATCGGCGACAGTGGCGACAACGCGTTGACAATTCGCGCCTCGCGCTGGGCCAATTCGTCACTGTTATCGCGACGCAACGGAAACTTGAAAATCCATTTATCATTGACGCCGATAATCAGACTGCGTGCCTGATATCCAACAAATGTTTTCAGACGCCGAATTGGCTCATCAATATTGCGACGAATAAATTGCACCTGGATTGCCATAGGCGAATTCATCATCACACGCGCCTTTTTGCGACGCGCCTTGTCCGGAATCAGACCGCAAATAATATTACTAAGAAAATGTGGAACAGATGTGAACAGCATTTACACCGCCGTCAAAATCTGCTTTGCCGCGTCCAGCAATGTTATCGCCGCAGAAATATCATCGGCGTGTGCCGCATTGTGCGCCCCAGGCACCGCAGCCGACGTTGCACCAATAACCACATCACCAGGCGTATCTGGGAACGTGCCATCACGCAACATTTTTTTTACACCTGCAATCGTCATACCGCGGTTATACAACAAATCCTTGATAACGACCAGGCGATTTACCGTCTCGCCACGATAATAGCGACGACCACCGGCACCCGTTGTCGGCTTTATCGCGACAGGGAATTGTTTTTCCCAATAACGCAGGGTGTGTGCCGGAATGTCCAAACGTTTGGATACATCATTTATTGATGAAAAGTATTCATTGTTTTCCATTTCGGCACCCCGTTTTTATTCTGCGATTGCTGCTGCGTCGGCTTCGACCTCGGCCGCTTCGCCATCATCACTGACGATTGAAATCGCCGACACAACGCGTTCATTTTCACCTGTGCGGAACAGTGTCACACCGGCCGTACTGCGCCCAGCAATACGAACGTCATCAACCGGTGTGCGAATAATTTTACCGCCATCGGTCACCATCATTACATCGTGTCCATTTTCAACCGGGAACGAACCTGCGACCGCTGTGTTTTTACCACCCAGTTTAATATTGGTAAATCCATTACCGCCACGATGTGTTGTGCGATATTCGTATGCACTGGTGCGTTTACCAAATCCATTTTCAGATATGGTCAATATAAACTGTTCATCGGCCGCCATACGCGCCATTTGTTCATCAGTCAGCGTCAGTGTTGTTGTTTCTTCGTCATCAGACGCTTCTTCGTCAACACCGGTTGCCGCACGACGCAATGCACGCGACTGTTTAATATACGCCGCACGCACCGTCGCATCAGATTCGCCATGCGTCAACATTGCCATACCGATGATTTTATCATCTGCACCCAGATTCATACCACGAACCCCGGTTGAATTGCGGCCTGCAAAGACGCGAATTTCGTTGACTGGGAAACGTATACAACGACCGCGATATGTTGCCAAGAACACATCTTGGTCTTCGTTGCACGGCAGAACAGAAATCAAACTGTCCCCGTCGTCCAATTTCATTGCGATTTTACCGTTTGCGCGGATTGAATCAAAATCAGACATACGATTGCGACGCACCGTACCAGACGCCGTTGCAAACATCAGGAAATGTTCCTGGCCCGATGCGCGAACGCGCGCGACTTCTTCTTCGGGCACCGGCAATATTGCGGTAATAGTTTCGCCATTTTCCAACGGCAACAAATTGACCAACGGTCGTCCCTTGGCGGCGGCGGCTGCTTCGGGTAATTTGTAGGTTTTTAGTTTATAGCACAATCCCTTGGAACTGAAGAACAACAACGGCGTATGCGTGTTTGCAACAAATACCTGGACTACATAGTCGTCGTCTTTGGTGGTCATTGCATTACGACCCTTGCCACCACGTTTTTGCGCACGATATGTATCCAGTGATACGCGCTTGATATAGCCAGTATTTGACACAGTGATAACCATATCTTCGCGAGCAATCAAATCTTCTATATCAATATCTATTTCTGCATCAGATATTTCTGTGCGACGTGGCGATGCCCAGTTATCACGAACTGCCGTAGTTTCATCACGAATAATTTGAATAATACGTTCGTGACTGCCCAGAATATCCAACAGGTCTTTTATCAACGCGCCCAACGTTGTTAAATCATCGTGAATCTTGTCGCGTTCCAACCCCGTCAGACGATGCAATTGCAATTCCAGAATTGCACGTGCCTGATCTTCGGACATATAGAACATACCGTCTTTGTATTCTGTATTCGGATCATCAATCAGTTGAATATATGATTCAATGTCCGACGCACGCCAACCGCGTGAAATCAATGCATCGCGCGCGGCGTCTGGGTTCGGACTGGATTTAATCAGTTCAATAACATCGTCCAGATTTCCAACCGCCACCGACAGGCCCAACAACGTATGCGCACGCGCACGCGCCTTGTTCAAATCAAATATTGTGCGACGACGAATAACCTCGCACCGGAAATCAATGAACGCGTCCAGCACGCCACGAATATTGAACAACATTGGGCGACCACGATTTAACGCCATCATATTGACCGGGAAATTCGTCTGCATTTCCGTATATTGGAACAGGTGATTTAACACCACATCTGAAATTGCATCGCGTTTCAATTCAATAACGATACGCAGACCTTCTTTGGACGATTCATCGCGAATTTCAGAAATACCTTCTATGCGTTTATCCTTTATCAATTCGGCGATTTTGATAATCATCTGGGCCTTGTTGACCTGGTAAGGGATTTCATCAACAACGATTGCATCATGGTCGTGGAATTTTTCCATGTGTGTTTTTGCACGAACGATAATAGAGCCACGCCCGGCCGTATGCGCCTTGTATGCGCCGGCACGCCCCATTATTATCGCACCGGTTGGAAAATCAGGCCCAGGGATAATGCCGAACAATTCATCATCTGACAAATCCTTGTTGTCCAAGATTGCCAAAATACCATTGCAAATTTCACCCAGGTTATACGTCGGAACATTTGTCGCCATACCAACCGCAATGCCAGAACCGCCATTTACCAAGAAATTTGGAAACTTGGTCGGCAAAACAATTGGTTCTTGCAATGTGCCGTCAAAGTTCGGCTGCCAATCAACGGTATCTTTGTCCATATCGTCCATCAACGACGCCCCCAGTTTTGACAGGCGTGCCTCGGTATAACGCATAGCCGCAGGTTTATCCCCGTCGCGCGACCCAAAGTTACCTTGGCCCTGGACCAATGTTTCGCCCATAGAAAAATCCTGGGCCATACGGGCCATCGCGTCATAAATAGAACTGTCGCCATGGGGGTGATATTTACCCATAACCTCGCCCACGATACGCGCAGATTTAACTGTTGGCTTTGTTGCCGGCGCAACATCGTTCATAACGTATAAAATACGACGATGCACAGGCTTGCACCCATCACGAACATCAGGCAACGCACGGTCAACGATAACAGACATTGCGTAATCCAAGAAACTGGTCCGCATTTCGTGTTCAATCGACGACTGTGGAATTTTTACCGCCATATCATCGGCATTATTAGCAATTTCAGACATACTTCATTTTCCCCTATATTTAATACTGCAACAATAGCAAATTTTTAGGCAAACGGTCAAGACATAACGACTAAAAAACATATTGACAAAAGACTTTTTCGTAATAACATAAATAGCACTATGACAGAACTAGAAAAAGCGCTTCACGCAGCACAAGAAGAGGCGACCAGATTACTGGACGCATACGGTGCCGACGATTACATTATTCGCCTGCAAATGCGTGGTGTTCGTGCCAATACAAAATTTGCCCTGGGGATAATTCACGCCACCAGACGTGCACGCAAGCGGTTATGCCAGGTGCGCCAACAATTCTGTGACAGATTTCAAAAAACAAAATAATCAACCTAACCAACGGACAAGACAATGTTTTTACCATTTTGGCGTTTATTTACCCTGCTGTTCAGTTACTATTTAATCCTAGAGGGGTTAAAAAAGCTGGGTTTAGTAAAATCTAAATAAAAAGGTTGCGTTTTATAAAAACCTGTGGTTAAATAGACGCGCAAAAGGATTTAGTTATGGCAACAAAAAGAACTTATCAACCGTCAAAAACACGTCGCGTGCGCACGCACGGCTTTCGTGAAAGAATGGCAACCAAGGGCGGTCGCGATGTATTGAATCGTCGTCGCGCGGCGGGGCGCAAACGCTTGGCCGTGACTGCCGCTAATTAAAAAATCCGCCGTTTGGCGGTTTTTTTATACCAGCAATCGACCCACATAGGGTATTTTTTTTTTGCAGTGTGTGCGGTTTTGTGATAAAATTACCGCAACAGAGAGAATATGAAATCTATATCAAAATTTTTAGTTTCGGCATTGGCGCTAGTGTCTGTGACACCAGCGATGGCCGCTGTTGCAACCACTGCGGGCAGCAATTTAACAGCATATAACGGTGCGGCGGGCGCAATTAATAACAACACATGGAACACAATGATGAATCCGCGCGGCCAGAATGTTGCGAATGCCCCGCGTGCAGATTTTGGTAATTGTAACGCGCTGATATTGCGCTGTGCCCAGCCAAAGTGCGCATCGGGCGGTTGCACCACTATGGAAATCGCGACCCCAATTGTGTCTGGCTGTGTGCAATCAAATGCCACTTGCAAGCAATACGGAAATGAACTGATTGAATATATTTCGGCGCAGTTGGTTGCAACATCAACTGCACGCGCAAATGCCCAGGCTGCAGCCGCGCAAACCGCCGCAGCCCAGGCCGCTGCACAACAAAGCAGCGAACAATTACAGACCATTCAGGCCCAGATGCAGGCATTACAGGCACAAAATGCCGAAACTGCCAGCGAATTGCGCAATGCACTGACCCAACAGCAAGAAGCAACTGCCGCCGCAATCGCGTCCGCTGTTGCGTCAGCAAATCCGACACCCGCGAACAGCGCGACGACCAGTATCACACAGTCGGACAATTCTACAATAACATCAGATAATAATTTGACAGTGGCACAAACGACAGCGGCAGAATCAGGCGTATCGGCCGATATATTGGCACGCGAACAAATCGCGGGACAAATTATGTCAAAAATTGAAAATGCCCAAAACAAATTAAAAACATTAAAATCTGCAATGGAACGCACGTTTGAATATGCCGGGTGCGACACATCGGGCAACAATTGTGCCGGCCCAAAACGGGTCAAGACATTTAAACAACGTGCAATGGAATTTTTTGACCCATATAACGCCGTGCTGGACGAATTATATGATGCATTGATAATGGCGCAATCGGTCGGCGTTGACATCACCGATATTTATATGATGTTGAATGGAACATGTAACGCATGGGCAAAATATCTGTGCGCCGACGGTCAGGTTATGCATTATACCAGCAAAAATTGCGTAAATGGCATTTCAATATCCGAAAACGGGGATAAAGCGACTGTTCTGGGCGGCGCAAAATGCAAGGTTGGCCAGGTTGTGCCCACATCCGACGGCGGCTGTCAATTGATTCAAATGCTGACCAGCAATGACGAAGTCCAGTATAATTGGTTATATCCAGACGAAGGTTTTGAAAATGCCCAGGTTCGCGTCGGATGTGCGTCCGAGGCACTGGACACATCCGCCCTGTTCCGCAACCGCAAAAAACAGGCATCAATTGATATTGACACACTGCAACGCATTATTGAACAGGACGCCCCATCTGTGTATGGTTCAAGTAAACTGCGTGGCAACATGCAACCTAATCCAGACGGTGTAAAATATTGTGCAGTGAACGAAACGACATTGAGTGATTTACAAAAATATGCCAGTTTGAAAAAATTACCTTCGAAAATATGCACAACTGACACAGATTTGTTGACCAAATGGAACAACAAAGGTGGCATCTCTGCCCAAGGCGTGAGGCATATTGCCCCAACGTTTAGCCTGTATGACTTTTCGCCACAAAACATGCAAATAATGTTTAATTGTGCCGGTAATAAAACATGCGCTCTGTGTAAAAGAACCGGCGGAACGTGGCTCTCTGCGGGTATTATGTCACAATGCAACTGCTGTTATTTGACATTTGACCCTAAAAAGGGGTGCACTTGGAGTTTATCAGATGCAAGCAAAACAAACTAGTTTTGACAGGATAAAAAATTTTCTATGCGTGACAACCGTTATCGCCGCTTTTGTGGTGCCGGCGTTTGCTGCATCTGATGGTTGCGACGACGAAAAAAACGATCGCATTGTCGCGGAACTGGCATTGTGCAGCACGCACGTCTATAACATTGGCGACGTATCAAACCCAACAAATGAATCTGACAAACAGTTAATGCGCGATGTTGTCGCATTAAAAACGACGGTCATGACGCAACAGATGAAAAAACAGTATGACTATCTGGACGCAACACTTCGCCGTTTTAAAACCCAACTGGAAAAGGCCGTTTTGACCACAAAACTCCAAGCAGCAGGTGCCGATTCGTCCAATAGTGGCACATCATCTAGCGTGCGCGGCATGGGGAATATCAGTGGCGATAAAAACAATTACCTGGCAGGAACCCAAAATTGCAACAATATGAGCACCACATCCGAAGTATTTACATGCCTGCGCAGTAATTATAATCTGATTTACAACATGTCAAATGGTGGCACGAATATTTCGGCCGAATTACGCAAACAATTGGCAAACGATGTCCAGGTCGTGGTTGATAATGCAGCTGGGGCAACAATAAACAAAGGCGATTTGCAACAGGTCAAAATTGATGGCAAAACAGTTGACTGCACCCAAGTCAAGCAAATCAACAATCGCACGATATTTCAGCAATGCTTGAATAAATTGAACATATCAATACGAAACGCGACCAGTAATCTGACATCAAAACAGCAACAACCCCAAAAACAACAATAAAACCACCCCAACGGGGTGTTTTTTAGTGATGAAGTGATATAGTGATATAGTGATATAGTGATATAGTGATTTAGTTTTAGAATAAAAAATTTATCACTCTGTCACTTTGTCACTCTCTCACTTTATCACTCTCTCACTTTATCACTCTCTCACTTTATCACTCTCTCACTTTGTCACTCTCTCACTTTGTCACTCTCTCACTTTGTCACTTTATCACTCTGTCACTTTATCACTCTGTCACTTTCTCACTTTGTTACTAAAAAAACCGCCCGGTGGGGCGGTTTTTTATTCTGACCAGGTGCATATGACCGATGCATGTTCTGTGTCACCTGTGCGAATACGATGACGCGAAACATCGCCGTCAATCGCAACGTCAATTTCAACCTGGGGCGTGTCAGGATTAATTTCTTTTTTAAAGCTCAACTCAATGCAACGTAATTTGTGCGCATTGCGAAATACATATCCAACACTTTCTGTTGCCCATACGGCATAGACCGCATTATTTATATGCTGGTTCACATCAATATCGTCAAACCGGCATTTGAATACGTGCGTTTTCTCTGCCACAAAATCCGGGAACTTACAAAATATCCTGTCCCAGGCACGTGCGCCACTTTGCACCAACGCCGGCACCGCGGCATCTAATCGCACCGGGCGACGCGTTGCCATATCAATCAAGACCCACTGGGACGTTGCACGCACCATCAGACGACCGTCTGCGCCACGAATTTCAAAATCACGCGTGGCACGCAATAATTCTTTCATCGAGGGCCATGTTGAAAATGTTAATTCTTCGCCTTCGCGTGGCAATTCCAGGATATCAACCAGGTAATGCGTCACCACCCACGCCATATTCTGTTCGGTCAAGAACGTGCGACCACAGCCCAACATTTCGGCATGCGTGTCGGCGCACCCCTGTAATTCGTTCATCAGAATCAACGGGCGCACGTAACCATATCGGTCGCATTGGTATGCCTGTAAAACACGTTTCACAACCAGTTTATCAGACATCACAATTACCCTTGGATATTCTGGGCAACGACAAAATCAACGTTATCGCCCAACACGATTTGATTTGCACGTGCAGCAGACTTTATAACCCCATGTAACGCCACAGGCGTCGTCGCCGGAATCGTCAGTGTTTCCAGTTTTGCACCATTGCCAACCTTGCGCTCTGTGCGCAGACCACGAACCGTCCGCAATATATCCAGCGCAATTTGCATGTCACGAACATCAGTATCGTGCGCATCGTCCACTGCTGGATATGCCGTCAGGTGCAGGGTTTCGCCCCCTTCGTAATCTTGATAGATTTTCTGCCACAATTCTTCGGTCAAGAACGGGATAAACGGCGCATACAATCCGATAATCGCACGCAAGACCTGGAACAATGTCCACTGGGCCGACAATTTAGAATTCGCGTCGTATTTTTCCGGCGACCAAAAACGATCCTTGATGAATTCCAAATACTGGTCACAGAACACATCGTAAAAGAACGTGTCAATCGCACTGCGTGAATTATAGTTGTCGTATTTATCCAAATTGCGACGAACATCTGCGATTGTTTTGTTCAATTCCGCCAAAACCCAGCGGTCTTCTATATAACGGTCTTTGACCGCCACCGGCGTCGCCGTTTTTGGGTCAAAATCTGTCAGATTCATCAATGTGTATTTTGACGCATTCCACAACTTGGTCAGTAATTTAGAACCACGTTTAACCTCGTCATCGCTGTATCTGATGTCTGTTCCAATAGGTGCCGTTGCAACCCAATAGCGCAGCGCATCAACACCAAACTTTTCAACAGCCGCCAATGGGTCTGTGCCGTTGCCCTTGGTCTTGGACATTTTCTGTCCCTTGGCATCGCGAACCAGGCCGTGGAAATTCACCGTGTGGAACGGAACGTCGCCCATCACGTATATACCCATCATCAGCATACGCGCAACCCAAAAGAATATAATATCTGCGGCCGTGTATAACAAATCTGTTGGATAATATTTTTTCAGTTCTGGTGTCTGTTCTGGCCACCCCAGCGTAGAAAACGGCCACAACCCAGACGAGAACCACGTATCCAAACACGACGTGTCTCGCGTCAATTCACGTCCACCTGATTGCGCGATGGCGTCTGCCTCGGTTTCGGCGACATAGATATTACCGTCTGCGTCATACCAGGCCGGAATCTGGTGTCCCCACCACAGTTGACGCGAAATAGACCACTCGTGAATATCGCGCATCCATGCCATAAACAGGTTATAACGATGTTCAGGCATGAATTTAACCTTGCCCTCTTCTACGGCGCGAATTGCCGGCGCAGCCAATTTCTTGGCATCAACAAACCACTCGTCACGAACCATGTATTCAATAACAACATTGCCACGTTCAGAATATGGCGTCGGAATAATCTTGTCGTCAATTTTTATCATCAATCCGGCGGCATCTAAATCTTTGATTATTTCGGCACGTGCGGCAAAGCGGTCCATACCACGATATTTTTCTGGCACAACATCAACATCTGCCATTTTGGCGTCATTGGTCAAAACACATACAACCGGCAAATTATGACGCTGACCAACCGCCCAGTCATCTTTGTCGTGCGCAGGTGTGATTTTCACCGCGCCTGTCCCCTTGTCTGGGTCGGCGTGCACATCGGCAATAACCGGGATTTCGATATTCGTCAGCGGAATAATTGCCGTTTTGCCAATCAAGTGTTTTAATTTTTCATTATCTGGGTGAATCGCAATCGCCTGGTCGCCGAACAGTGTTTCGGGACGCGTTGTCGCAATTTCAATAAAACCACCATCGCGCAACGGATATTTGAAATAATAGAATTTACCGTGTTCTTCGCGAACTTCTACCTCTAAATCAGAAATAGACGTCTGTTGCTTTGGGCACCAGTTGACCAACCGACGTGCACGATAAATCAGCCCCTGGTTATACATTTGAACAAATAATTTATTTACCGCCGCAGACAGCCCAGCGTCCATTGTAAAGCGTTCACGCGCCCATACCGGCGTCACGCCCAATATGTGCAACTGTTTCATAATCTGACCGCCTTTGTCCGCCTTCCACGCCCAAGCAATATCCAGCAATTCTTGCTTGGTTTTTGTGCGTGGATTGATTCCGCGCTTGGACAAATCACGTTCCACCAGTAACTGGGTCGCGATTGACGCGTGATCGGTTCCCGGTTGCCATAAAACATCATAACCGCACATACGTTTATAACGACAAACAATATCAGTCAAAACGTTATCCAGCGCATGCCCCATATGCAAGCTGCCTGTCACGTTTGGCGGTGGCATCATAATGCAAAATGCCGGTTTGTCCGATTTTACATCATTGTTCCAAAACTGATTTTTATCCCAAAATTCCTGGATTTTTGTTTCAATTTCACGTGCGTTTATATTTTTGCCCAATTCTATGTTCATTTTATGTGCTTCTTGGTTGTTTTTAAACTATCTTGCAAATCGTATCAGAATAATTTGAAAATTCAAGCACGCATATCAAACACCAACGTAAAAACACTTGACAAATTTATTTTACGTATTATACACTAGATGCGAAATAAAAAAGGATATGGCATGAACAAAATTCTGGAAAAAGAAATTATTAACACAATCAAATCTAACCGTGTTGTGCGCCGCGCAAATTGGGGGCTTGACATCTATAGTGTATTGAACAATGCTGGCAAAGAAATCATTTCTGTGTCAGACGGCTGGGATTACGGTATGTATGATGTCAGTGTGAACGGTCAAAGTATCGCCAAAATTGAATGGTATGTAAATCCATTGGCCAAAAAGACCGATGAACAGGAGTCTGTATTCAATATCATTGACGCATGCGCGAACAAAATACGCGACCAAGAAAAAGAAAAACAGATTCAAGAAAACGTCGCGCTGATGAATGAAAAAGATAAAGCAGCATTGATGTTCTTGAAGTCATTGCAAAACGTAAAATAAGTAACCCCGCCGTTGGCGGGATTTTTTTATACAACTTTAATGCGCACGAACAACGCGACAAAACGTCACGCCATATACTGCAGCCGCACCCGCCCGCACCAAGACACGTCGCAATTCTGAAAAAGTTGCACCAGATGTCATAACATCATCGACCAACAATATTCGCCGTCCACGAATTTTATCAGGACGGACAACGTGGAATGCACCGCGGATATTTTCAGCACGCTGGCGTGCATTTTTATGTCCCATATCTGGACGATACGCACGACGCACACTAGCCACGTCCAGATACGCATTGTATGCACGCGCAATCGGGCGTGCCAACAATGTTGCCTGGTTATACGTGCGATGAACCAACCGTCGATACGCCAGTGGCACCGGCATTACAATATCTGGGGCAATATCAGTATCACGTAACGCCCAAATACACGCGTGCGACATAAAACGCGCATATTTCGTGCGCCCACAATGCTTGAACGGCAACATAGCTGCACGCGACGCCTCGTCATAAACACACGCACTGCGTATCGAATCCAATTCACACGCACCCGACGCACATACTGGACACAACGCCCCGTCCGGCAAATCAAGATGCATCGGGAACGGATATCCACACTGGGCACAACGCAGGCCGTCAATCCAATTAAATGCCGTCCAACAATCTGCACACAGCTGCCCATGATTAGACACCGCCGCCGAACATAACGGGCACGACGGCGGGAACAAAAAATCAATAAAACCTGAAAAATATTTTTTAATAATTCCAGAGATACGCATTTTATATTTGTTGGATTACCAACTCATACTTTTGTATGTTTTTTTACTGACCGTGTCACCAAAGATATCACGACGCTTCTGGGTCAGCGTTTCATACTGGTCATTTGAAATCATACGCAAAACAAAACCTTCGTCATTACGCTGGGACAGGACAGGCATAATACGCTGTTCAGACACACCACTGTCACGCAAGACCTGTTCCACGATGGCCAGGCGACGCGCCGCCAATTTACGTGCATCGGCGTTGTTTGCGACGTTTTGCGGAATACCAACCTGGACTGCACGCGTAGGGTTTGCCAAAACAATCCCTGCGTATTCAGACAACAGGTTATAATTATCACGTGACAAGGCCGAATCTTCGTCCCGGAACTTTATTTTAATTTCCAATGGGCGGATACCGCCAACCTCGGACAAATCACGACGTGCGGTGAACCCCTCGCTACTGGCTGTCATATCACTGGCCACATCAAATCTGTCATCAATTTGGTATGTTGATAAATGTTTATTTTCGGATAAAAATGTTTTACGAAACGCGCGACGCAATTCGGTCGGCGACATTTTTGTCATATCATCGCGCACTGCGATAATGCGTGGAGATTCAGATTTTTCAACCGCACGAACGACAACGTCATCTGCCATAGGTACAACCATACGCGATAATTTCACGGGTGCTGGCACGGTTACCGCCGCCGCATCGACGACAGGACGCATACTGCGCACCGTGATGTCAGCTGGCTTTGTGGCAGCAAAATCGCGTGAATTTACGCTGTTGTCAGCACGTTTTTGCAATTCGTTCAAACGTGCAATCTGGGCATCAAATTCGGACAATGGCATAACATCTGATTGCGTGCTGGCGTTGGCGACAACATTTCCGCGTGGCGATACGTCCAGACTTTCTTCGGGCAACGCGCTGTCATTGCGAAAAACCGCGAATTCAGACGCATCTGGCATACGCAGGGGCACATCTGTTGCACGTGCCCACAGATCACCACTGGGGCGACGTGGGGATAAAACATCAACGTTTTTTGCAATCTGGGCCCCAGCGGTAATATCCGCAGCAGCGCGTGGCGTAGCATTTTTTTTCGACGATGCGCGGGCGATAACCTTTTTCTCTATCGAGGGCGTGGCGACGGCAGAAACCGGCGCAGCAGGCGTCACATTCGTTATCGTGTCACCAAATGCACTACGCGCGGAAACACCACCCGCAGCAATATTGACCACCGGCAGACGCGCACTGGCCCACGCGGGCAAAACAACAAATATCGTAAATACAGAAACGGCGATTTGACGCATTTTCCTTTCCTTCCTGATTCAATCATAGAACAAATGACGAATCAGGCGCAAGCGGAAAATACATCTGATATCATTTTGTTACTGTGTCGGCAATCATTTTGACCGCATTATTTGGAACACAGGACTTTTTTGCCATTTTCGCCAGACGTGACGGGTTATCAAACAGTTCTGACAATGTTGCCGCCAACCATCGTGGTGTGAATTTTGATTGTTCTATGGCAAAACCACCACCCAAACGCGCAAAGTTTTCCGCATTGGCGGCCTGGTCTGGGTTGATATTCAGTGGCACCAATATTGCCGCACGTCCGATTGTTTCCAATTCTATAACGGTGCTGGCCCCACTGCGTCCGATAATCAAATCAGCATCAACAATCTGGGCCGCCATATCGTGAATAAATGATAACACGTTTGCGCGGATTTTATTATCGGCATAAAACTTTTGCAAGTGCGCAACATTTTCCGGGCGCGTTTGATGTGTGACGAAAATCTTTTTATTTTTCATCGCCGCAATCGCTGCGGGGACAACTTCGTCCAGAATCTGGGCCCCCAACGAACCACCCGTCACCAATAGTTTTGATTTACCAGTAATTGGTGCGCCGGCATGCGCCAAGAAATCTTTGCGCACAGGCAGGCCAGTATAAACAACCGCGGTCGCCGTGCCCGATGGAATACCAGATATATTTGGGAAACTGGTCATCAGTGTTTTGACCCAGCGCATTGCAAATTTATTCGCGCGACCAATTGCACCATTTTGTTCGTGCAAAAATGTTGGCACGTGCCAAATGTGCGCTGCAAAAACCGCCGGCACCGATGCATATCCACCAAATGCCACAACGCGGTCGGGGCGTGCAACCATAAAACGCAATATCAATGCGCACGCCGACACACCAATTTTAAACAGTGCAATCATCTGGTGCAATTTGCTTTTCGCGCCAACACCCGACGCCCAGATATGCGAAAAACACACACCACGTGGCGCATCATCACGCACCATTTTGCGAACGCGACCATCACATGAAATCGTAATGCGATGTCCACGTGCGACCAATTCTTCGGCAACACTCAACGCTGGGAAAACATGTCCACCCGTTCCACCCGTTGCAATCCAAATTTTCATATTTATTTCCCCCTTGATTTATTTCCATTTATCTTCGCGCACCAACGCCAACACCATACCGAACAACAAACAGAACGCAACAAACGAACTGCCTCCGTATGAAATAAATGGCAACGTCATACCCTTGGGTGGCATCAGATGCAATGTCGACGCCAGGTTTATGCAAACCTGGATTCCAAACAATGCCGCCGCACCACCTGCTGCATAGAATACAAACGGACTGCGTGCACCAATCGCATCAGTCGTTAAACGCTTTAATACATATAGCAACAGGCACAGTAACAAGCATGCCATAATTGCGCCCAAATCTTCGGCAACGGCGGCAAATATAAAATCAGTATGCGCGTCTGGCAACGATTGCTTTACAAACGCGTCATCGCCACTGCCCAACAGACCGCCATGCTGAATTGACTGAACAGACTGGCGCACCTGGTATGTATTACCAGTCCCCGTCACGAACGAAATGACGCGTCCGTGCACGTGCGACATTGTCAAGAACGCCGTGATAAACCCCAGCGCACCAACACCAATAAATCCGCCGACCAAAATACCCGGCAACCCCGCCATAAACATCATCATGGCCAGCACCCCACAATACAACGCCGATGTTCCAACGTCAGGGTGTCTGAATATAATAAACAACGCCGGCAAAAATACCGCCAGATATGTCCACCAACTAAGTTTTTTAAACTGCCACGCTGCCTTGTTGAAAAATATATCTGCGCCGTATTCAGATTTCATGCGCGACAAAAACCACGCAGTCATTATGATAAATCCAGGTTTCATAATATCAGACGGCATAATGTTAAACGGGCCAATTGAAACGAATCGGGCTGACCCTTTTATCACGTGTGGCATTGCAAACGTTACCAACAGCAACAGCAAACCAACTGCCACATTAAACGCTGATATTCCCATAATCCACTTTCTATTCAGCATACTGACCCCAACCAGGGTTGTAATGCCAATAAAATAAAACGGCACCGCCTTTTTGAAAAAGAAATACCACGGTTGCCCAATGCGTTCAGCCGCCACACTGCCTGCGGAAATAACATACATAACGCCAATCGCAATCAGCAACAAAACCGCCGCCAGCAAACGCCGATCAATTTCAAAATGCCAATTAGTGAATTTACTATCTTCTGTTCTTGCAACCATGGTTTCATTATACCACGATTTTTATGAAAATATACTGATTAAAAAAATCCCCCGTCTTTGGGGAATTTTTAATCTATGCAAATTTCAACAGCACCAATGCCAGCCCAGAAAATAGCACTGATATTATAAAGAAGCGGTCAACGATTTTTGTTTCTGCCCAACCACGTTCTTCAAAATGATGATGCAACGGCGCACGCAAGAATATACGACGACCCGTGCCAGAAATCCGACGCGTTATTTTAAAACACATTGTCTGGGCAAACGACGACAGTAATATAATAACCATCATACCGGCCGCAATTCCCATAATGATTTCTGATTTCAACAGCATTGCAACCGTTCCCATAAATCCGCCCAGTGCTAACGACCCAACGTCGCCCATAAATATTGCCGCCGGGCGCGCATTATACCACAAGAACCCCAGCACTGCACCAAACGCCGCCCCCAATGGCGCATACAATCCCGACGCCCCTGGCAAGAACATAACCGTATCCATAAATCCAATACGTGTCGCGCCATACAACGCCACGACCAGAACAACTAACACCGGCAGATATAATTTAGCGAGCATACCGTCCAGACCATCTGTGATATTTGTGGCATTCGCCGAACCACAAATCACAAAGTATGCAAACACATAATACAACAACCCCAACGGTAATATTATTCCCGCGCCCAGTGCCAGCGAATATTCTGGGATATATGGTGGCATTGTTTTGTTTATCAAATACGCCAACACGATAACACAAATTCCTTCGACAATCAGGCGTGTTTTCGGCGACAGACCATTTGATGCCTTTTTAGATTGCGATGTAACCTTTTTATAATCGTCAACAAATCCAATCAAACCAAACATAACCAACGACATCAGCGCAATCCACGCAGGGGCACTGTCACTGGGCATAAACAGCACCGACGGAATCAATATCGCCAAAATCAGCAACATTCCGCCCATTGTTGGTGTGCCCGCTTTTTGACGGTGGGATTCGGGGACATTTTCACTGATTGGCTGCCCTTTTTTCTGCCACGCATGCATGGCGGCAATAAATGAACGCCCAAACACCAACATTATAAAAAAAGCGACACCAAACGCCATTGCGAATTGGGTCCAACCACTGGCAAAAAACGAATAACCACGCGCCAGAAAAAAATTAGTCAGCATAACAAACTCCTTCTTATGCTGACTATTTTATCACAAAGATACGGTAAAATAAATCTTATTTCGCCACACATTCAATTGCAACGGCGTTATCATCGTCGCCCAAGAACATGGTCCATGCCTCGCCCTTGTTCCACAATGTAACCATTGTATCGTTCAATGTCCCAACGAATCGCGCACCAGATGCCGACACCGCATGTGTCAGTATTGTTTCGTCCCCGTTGATTACCGCTGTCAATGTATCTGCATTTTCAGACAGTTTGATTTCCACAGCATAATCACCACATGTTTGTGCGATAACATTTTCGTCTGTTTTTTTATCACATGCCGCTAATGCTAATGCCGCAACACCATAAAACATGATTTTTTTCATATCATTGCCCCTTTGTTGGTTTACACACGAGATTGTACCATAACGTGCCAAATTGTAAAATTAAAAAACACCCCCAACAACCGCATTATTATCATTTTGTGCTGTCGTCTTGGGAACATTCGGTTTTTGTCCCGGCTTAAACGCCTCGGTAATAATGACCCCATCGGAATCAGCGGCGGCGGATACGCCATTGCGGCGGTTTACACGCATAAAAGTCAAACCATCTGGCACGGCAAATGGCTGGTTCTTTTGACCAGCTAATGCCGTTGTCATAAATTCAGAAAACACACGCGCAGCCATGTGACTGCCACTGCCCCGCCCCAAGGCACGTGGTGTATCATACCCTAAATAAACGCCCGCAATCAAATTCTTGGAAAATCCGACAAACCACACATCCTTGACATCATTAGTTGTGCCGGTTTTACCCGCAATTGTATGACCGGCAACGCGTGCCTGTTTTCCCGTCCCGCGTTCAACCGCGCCCTGTAATATGGATACTAACTGATACAAACTCTGAGGGTCTGACAAGGGCTCTGCGACGTCCACGCGTTCAGGTGGCAACATGTCATCGTCCCATTTAACAATCTGTATGGCGTTGCCATCAAGAACACGACCATATCTGTCTTCAATATAATCAACCAATTTCGGTTGAATCTTGCGTCCACCGTTTACAAATGCCGAATATCCCAGCACCAGATTTTCCAGTGTTGTTTCACCCGAACCCAACGCCAAGGATAAATTCACATTTCTTAGATTTTCAGGATACACACCGAAACGCTGGGCGACCTCTATGGCGGGGGTAACGCCGATTTTTTCAACCAAACGGACGGCCGGAACATTGCGCGACGTTTCCAATGCCAGACGCAACGGCACATCACCCAAGAATTTCTTGTCGTAATTTTCAGGCTTCCACAGTGTATTATCCTCGCGCCAACCGACGATTGGTGCGTCTAAAATCAATTCTTCGGGTGACATTCCACGTTCCAGTGCCGCCAGATATACAAATGGTTTAATCGTAGAACCAACCTGGCGCATTGCTTGGGTTGCGCGGTTAAAAGAACTGTCGATAAATGAACGACCACCCGCCATTGCGACGATGCGTCCCGTGTGCGGATTCATTGCGATAATCGCGCCTTGTAATTTCGGTTCGTTTTCGCCACGCACAGAATTATATCTGTCCAGTTCCTTGTTCAATGCTGCTGACGCCGCACGCTGGTATTCTGGGACAATTGTTGTTTTGATATACAGACCGTCGTTATACAAACGTTCGCGCCCAATTGTGTTCAGCAATTGACGACGAACATCTTCGGCGAAATATTGAAAATCGGGTGCCATCTGTGCGGTAAACCCACTGTTGATATTTAGTGGCTCGGCCGCAGCAGCGGCCGCCTGTTCACGGGTGATATATTTTTCTTCGACCATACGGCGCAGGACATAGTTACGACGTTCAACCGCGCGGTCACGGTTATTTGGCGCCTTGGGCAGTGACGCCAAAAACGCGCATTCTGACAATGTCAATTCCGATACCGGTTTATTGAAATACATCAACGCCGCCGACCCAACGCCGTATGCACGCGCACCCAGGAATATCTGGTTCAGATACAGGGTCATAATATGCTGCTTGGAAAACGTACGTTCCAGTCGCAGGGCTAATATCGCTTCTTTAATCTTGCGCGAAATTGTGCGTTCTGATGTTAAAAAGAAATTCTTGGCAACCTGTTGCGTGATGGTTGACGCGCCGGAAAAATTGGTATGGAACCCCAATGCCCCCAGCGTATTGTTTGCCGTGGCGCGGATTATACCCTGGACATCAATACCAGGATGCGTCCAGAAATTCTGGTCTTCGGCGGCGACAAACGCATTTACCAACATTGGTGGCATATCGGCAAAATCAATAAAGACACGACGTTCTTCGGCATACTCAATTAACAACGACCCGTCCGACGCATACAGGCGCGTTGCAACCGGTGGCGCATATGTTGCTAATTTTTTATAGTCTGGCAAATCGTTACCATAAATCAAAACCAATGCCGCCAACGCCGCAATTGCCGCGGTAAAGCACCAGAACACAACATTTAACAAAATACGTAAGATTTTTTTGAATTTCATAGCACAAAGTTTAAGATATTTATTCAAACTTTGCAAGTGTCCATAATTCATAAAATTCGTATAAAAAACGCGCCGATGGCGCGTAATTTTTACAATTCAATCTTGCCGTTGGTGGCAATTAAATCCGCCCCCATGGATATTTGCCCGCCTGCCTCGCGCACTAGCAGATCGCCGGCTGCGATTTCTGCAAAATCCAACGGTTCAGATACAAATCCGTCAAATTTCCCAGACGCAACCCAGGCCAAATCCAACGCTGGACATCCTGTGCGACGAATATCGGCCGATAATGTACGCGTATCGTTTGTGTTAAATGCAACCGTCGCCTGGGGCAAATCGGTAATATTAGAAACCCGAACGCGCGCAGAATGAAACGCCGAAAACGCATACGCGCCACGACCAGATTCTGCATAATACAGACGTTCATCAATTGGCGAATACACCAACGCGATTTTTGTTTCGTCATTTGTCCGCAATGCCAAAGAAATAGCAAAATACGGATTGGCACGGACAAAATTTGCTGCGCCCGACAGTGACAAAACAAATTCATCACGACCGTCGCCATCACGTGATACGTTTGGCGTCAGTAATCCCGCCGATGGGCGTACCAACAGCAAATCGGACAAAATGCTTTCTTCGATGCGGGCAGATGCCTTTTGCACAAAATCGTGCGCACCGTGCAACGACTGTTGCAGGTTTTCAACCTCTCCAAAGTCACGACGCAGACCGGACGCCGTCCGTTGCAACGCCATGAACATTTTGTTTAATTCGGTTGAACCCTTTATCAACAGTTCCATTGTGTCCCACCCCACAGGTTTGCGATATTTAGAATTTGAATCCAGCAAATTTGCCCTTGAATTTTTCGGCACGCTGACCCTTGTCACCGGCGTTAGAACGCTGGCCGGTCCAGGCACTGTGGTTCAAGTTATCTGTGGACAAAACCAAGTCTTTTTTAACAGAAGAATACATTTTCACCGTCTTGCCATCTGTGCGTGTGACGTTGATTTCGTGATATTCAGGATGAATTCCTTTTTTCATCTTATTACCCTTTTTATTTTAAATTTAGCGTGCAGATTATACAAGGATTTTTGCATATTGCAAGAATTATTAGTATCGACCAATGCAACCCAGATACGAATTTCCCGTCGATTCCAGGATATTTATAAACTGGGACTGATTTTTTCCAGAAAATAATGCCAATATCGTCCCCGCGTCCGTGGCCAGCATATCTGCGACTGTGGCAACGCTGGAATTCATCTTTTTAAAGAATCCGCTGGTCGGATAAATTTCTGCCGCCAGCAACTGGTTCTGGCCGGTACGACGCGGTGCAGGTGCCGATGCCGCCGCACGAATAACCATCAGTTGACATTCTGGGGATATAATCAGTTTGTCGGTTACAATAGCATCCGACCCCAACAATTCGCCCCACCAACCGGTTGATTCACAAAATACAGGATAGTATATCGTTGCATCTGGATTTTCGCGCAAAAACGCCGCAACATCAATGTCATCGGTTAAAACATCTGGCATTATGCCGACCGTTGTATTTATAACCTTGCGCGCCAGGCGGTAATCATTATCGCCGTTTGCCCGGGGTGGCCAATAAAGAATCGGAAACTGCTTCATTGCTATGAATTATATCAGATTCGGATTGCACAAAAAAGGGGGCTATGTTAAATAAAGGGCTTGATTTTTTATTTTTTTATTGCGGCATACCACTTTTTCAGGTTTCCCCACATAATATTTATGTTCTTTTTTGTTGTTTCATAGAAAGACGTAGGAATATTCACGTTTGCGAACAACGCCTTGACCAGGGCGGGAATCGACGTCATGAACATCGCGATAAAGATTCCCATCAGTATGATTGTTATCAAACTGTCGTTGCGCATCATCAATCCATCAATCAATAAAGTCGAATCGTTTTGCGCCAATGCCACAGCCAAACGTGACGCCCCTGTCCATTGGCCAAATACCGCATTTAAAAACATTATAGAAAATGTTACAAATACACCAACCATCGCGATTCCAGCGGTTGCCCGGACGACATCATCAATAATGGAACGAATGTTTCCGCCACCATTTGGGAATATTGGCCAACCCTTGAACAGCCACGCCAGCAACATCAGTGGCAACATTATCAAATCCATGGACAGTTTTATAAATACCTCTAAAAAATACATTGGCACGGGCAACAATGCACACAAGAATAAAACCAATACCAACAACCCTGCAAAGAAAATCGGGACATTTGGAAAAATTGGGATATCCCACATAATCTTGTGCATATATTTGGAATTAAACGCCATGTTCATCATTGTCCAGCCGACCGTCATTCCCAGGCCCGTCATTTGATGCACATTTGCCAATTCGCACGCCAGATTATGACGCAAACGCGGCGAATATGCCCCCGCAGACGCCGCCGCGGCATCAACCGACACAGGATCAGCCACCGCAGTGGCAACAACACATTCAGAAAAAGCATCATTGCCCGACACCGCCCTATTCAGTGACAATCCGATGTTGAATATCGGCGTTATCGCAATTTCTGATATCATACGTGGCAGTGGCACCAACAGCAACGCACACAGCGTGACCAGCTTGACCAGGTGTGTGCCGAAATTTCCCGCGATGGCCCAAGGTTGTTCTATCTTGGCATTAAAAAATCCACCGAATAATTTCCACGCGAACCACACTGCTGACAGACCCGCCGCCACCGGAATTACAACCGTGCCAATCGCACTGTAGACGCGCGGTAGCAAATTAGACATTGCCGCCATAACATCTGAAAACATCTGGCACGACCAGCATGACGAAAAGAAATTCATTGCGTCCGCCATATTGACCGGCGACGCCGTGCGAAATATTGAAAAACCGACAATTACCCCCAGGCCCGCAATACCACCAATCACCAGTGGCGCGACCGCCCCCGCCGTCAATGGCAGGAACGAAACAAAAAGAATCCAAAACTTTTTTAGTCTGTTCATCGTTTAAAGTATATCACATTTTGTCCCAAATGTGATATAATTGAACAGATAAATTATAATAAAATTAGAGTAATGTATTTGTCACTGCGCCAGTTTTTGTTTCGCGCGTTGCGCGCGATATGCCCAATGTTGGTTGGGCTGGCGTTGTTTGCATTGCCATTCCCAGCGCACGCCGAATACGGAATTGTAGATGCATTGGACCTGTCGCCGATGGTGCCGATGGTGCTGGACGCGATGATGCAAATTGCAACCGGCGGATATGATTTCTTTGTCGGTAACGGGACCGGCATTATATACGTTTTAGTCTGGGGATTTTTGGCGGTATCAATTGCACTGTATCTAATAAAATTATATTTGCCAAAAGTATGGGTTTCTTTTTTCGGATTTTCTGGTGGCGGTAATATGGCGTCAGGCGTCACCGGTGAAACAATTATAAAAAATGTTATGCAACCAGGATTTCGCGCATTGATTGCCGCCGTTGTTCTGTTGCAAATCAGACCCGTGTATGTAACACAATGGTTGATAAACCCATTCCTGCAATTTGGTGCGTTATACACACATGCGATAACCGAAACGATAAACGACAACACCGGTGGCGCAACCACAGAAAAGATTGAATGCCCCGAATCGATTGTCCAGAAAGAATGGATTAGTCGCGATTCGTGTGAATTCTTGGTTCAACCGGTTGCCGACCTGTCGCACGCAAATAATCAAATTATCAAACGCGGGTTCGATTTTATTATACAGGGCCTGCGCGGGCTGACTACACTGGTGCCCCACGGTGGCGAAGATTTTCTTAATTTGATTACAGGAATTTTATTGGTAACAACGTTTGTGTCCAGTAATATATTTATGGCACTGTTGATTATTCAGGGGATATTCAATTTCGGCATGGCGTTGATTCTGTATCCGTTCCAGGTATTAGTGTGGGTTGCCAAGCCAAAAAATCCAGACAAGATATTTGATGTATGGCCAGCATTTTCTGGGATAACGAAATCACTGCAACAGCTGATTATCACGATGATTGCATGTGCATTTATCCTGTGCATAAATCTGGCAATTATAAAATCTCTGTTCCAATGGTCTAGTTCTATCTTTGTCGTTGCGGCGGGCGGCGCGACATCAACAAATATGCCCCAGATGGCACACAGTGCGATGGGATTTGGCAATCATTCTGTGCTGTGGCTGTCATCAATTCTGACGTTCTATGTAATGTTGCGCATATTTGAATTGACGCGCAAGCAACTGGATAAATACGTAGGTTCTGGTATGGATAACCTGTATAAACAGGTCAACAGTGACCGCAAAACACTGTGGAAGGGAACCAAGGATTGGGGCAAAAAGATATTTAACGCAGCAGGCTGGGCTAAAAAGAAATGAACGGCTGGATGAATTCTTTGGTGGATACATCAGTCCAATGTTGGGGCTGCGCGGTATTTGACCGCCTGTTTCAAGTTGTGTCATATGCGGCAGGTGCGGTATATAAACAATTTACCATTTTTTGCGTCATATTATTTTGTGTATTCTTTGCGTTCTTTGTCATCAATGCCGTGTGGCAAAATATCCGTGGCGGAATGCGCGACCCATGGTATTCAAAGTCGGTGCGTCCTGTAATTATAAATTCATTGGTGGCGTTATCTCTGCTGAGCTTGGGCGTGATGGTGCCGCGCTTTATGACGCAAATCACGTTTGAACCAGCGACCGAAATTGCAATCGGCTATACCCAAACAATGTTGCAGACCAACGCCGAAACCGTGAACGAAAAGGTTACATACCAACCCATGAAAATGGACGACACGGGATTCTATCGCCCAGAAATGCGCGACAAAATCATATTGTTGATGAAGACGACAATTACACAGTTCCAAACATTTATCAAACTGGGCATTGCCGTGATGGACAGTGCGTTCACCTGGAAGGCGTTACTGGGTATCGGCGCATTGATAAAGCACATTATCATATTCTTTGTGGGGCTGTATTTGGCGTATGGATTTTTCAAATTATTTTGTCGTTTCTGTTTTTACTTTGCCGACATTATTATCGCGATGACGTTTTTTGCGTTCTTTTTCCCATTGTCCCTGATGCTGGTATCGTTCAAGGGCGCGTCCGACGTTCCATCATGGATGTCTAAAATTGGATCCAGTTTGGGTGTAGGACAATTTAAAAACCTGATGAATGCAATTATCGCATTGGCGTCGGCGGTGCTGACATACACTGTTATTATGGTGCTGATTGCGACATTTTTTGCCGCACACAGCACCACCAGCGCAGATTTAATGCAGGTAATATTATCGGGCGATGTTTTTAACGCAGAATTATCTGATGATAACTTGGCCGAATTAGGTATCGCCAGCAGTGTTGTGTTGATTTACGTTCTGAATTTTATCCAGGCACAAATACCAAAAGTTACAGGAATGGTTCTGGACACATTTGGTGTTAGTGAAGACCACAAATTAGGCGACCAATTGGCAAACGATGCCGAAACACTGACACGGCGCGTTGTTGAAACCGCGACCAAGACCGTAAAAACAATTGTCAAGGGTGGTAACGAAAAATGATGAAGGCAAAACTGATTTCTATCGCCATCCGTGTTGTTATGTGGGCAATTGCCTTGGGGCTGGGAATATGGTATTTGTCATCGTCAATTGGTGGTGCGGCATTGACGTATACCAGCATGGATAACTTTATGTCGGCAATCGGCGCGTCTGACGATATTGCGGCGGCAAATGGCTGCTTTATGTGTGGATACATTGCCGAATTATTTACAGTAATCAGTGACGCCGCCGAAATGTTCTGGACAGCAATGCTGGACAACATTTGGATATTGCTGGTAATTGGGTTTGGAATTTTCCTGTTTGTTTATACTGCGCAATACATTTTTGACGCAGCCAAACAAACGACCACGCTGGACGGCAAGGACAAAAAGTTGGAATTTTCTGCCTGGTTTGACAAGATATGGCGCCAGGCCGCACGCGTGATGATGGTTGGCGCGGCACTGGGTGTTTTGGGACTGGGCGGAACAACCGCACTGCGCACGATAACAAACATAACAATTACCCCCGTAATGTATGTCGGCGCAGAATTATCAATGGCAGCAACTGGGGTTACTGACGCAACGCAATGTGGCGCAATGGACGCAGCCGCGACGGGCGATATATTAAACCCAGTATTGCAACCGTTTATGTGCGTTATGGGAAATCTAAACAGTGTTATGCTGGCCGGGGCGGCGGGCGGTTTTGCAATGATGAATTACGCATGGTTGGGACTGGGCGGCGGCGCATTTACATGGGTTGCAGGATTGGCACTGGTCATAATGTTTTTGATAATCGGATTTGATTTGTTTTTCCAGGTGTTGTCGGTGGTATTTAAACTGGTGTTTTTGATTATATTCTTGCCACTGTTGATTGCGGCATACGCGTTCGAGGGAACGTGGAAACTGGCTGGCAATGTCGTCGGGGGCGCAATAAATATGCTGGTAAAATCGGCGGTGCGAATTATTGCGATTTCACTGAAAGTTTTGATTATCTATGCAACGGTATCATTTGCCGCTGATGAATTTTTCCCAGGCCCCCACGATGGATACAGTGTGATTATGCCACCATTTATGGGCCAGACCGTCCAAAACCCAGACGCAAAAACACTGTCTGTGATGAATGTATTTTCAACCTGTGAACGGGTTGGATTGGCGGACGGCGAAATGGACGCCGATAAATTCAAAGATTGCTTTACCGCACAGCGTGCAATGGTTGAACGTCAATATCCGGGCGCGTTTGATTTCTTGACTGATGGGTGGGATTTCTTGCTGATAATGTTCTTTATGTTCCTGTTGTATTTCTATGTGGTGTCGCCACGAATTGACGCAATGTTGGGCAAAGATGGGCGCGAACTGTTTGACTTTGGCACATGGACCAAGGATTTGGGTAAAAAAATTTGGTCTGCCCCACAACAAATTTTTGACGCAATATCAAAGGCAATGGCAAAGAAAGACTGATGAAAAAATTGATGCGATTTTTTACAAAAATCATAATGTGTGGCGCACTGATGTTTGCCATGCCTGCATTTAGTGCAACAAATACTACAACAACTGGTGATATTGGTGATTACGGAACGTGGGCAACAGACCATAACAAAGATATACTGACAGGGCAACTGACCCGCGATTTAAACGGATTTCACAAGGTGCAATTAGTTGATAATTATGTCCCGGTTGAGGCTAAAGCCGGTCTGGCATTTATGAACGCACTGTCCATGGTGGGCGAAATACTGGATACATCACTGGTGCGTTTTATGATTATATTTATTGTTTTAGCATACATGTTCTGGATTATGTTCGAGGCATACCAGATGATGACCACCAAATCAAATGTGCGCGAATTGGCCGAAAAAATTGTCAAAAAAGGCGCACTAATTGCGATATGGATTATAGTATTGCGATTTGGCCCGGGTCAGATATTTATGTGGGTTATGGGGCCAATTGTAACCGTTGGCACGTATATGTCTGATTTGATATTAAACGCGGTGGCCGCCGCATCTGGTGCATCGCTGCCCGATACATGTGGCGCGATTCGTGAATACGCCACCGCACATACATCGGCGCGTATGACAATTGACGCAAATGCCGCAGCCGATATGCTGTGTGTGCCGACACGGTTGTCTGGATTTTTCTATACTGCGGTGGCGGCCGGTTTTAAATGGATGCTGGCCGGAATTGGACACAGTATGTTCACATTTGTCGTAGGCCTGGCGTTCGTTATATTGTTTGTGTATTTGGGATTCAAGTTTGCATTTATGGCACTGGGGGTTATTGCCGATTTGTTCTTGGCTGTGTTTATGTTGCCATTTACCGCAGTTGTCGAAACAGTCGGTAAAACTTCATACAAGGGAATTGCTGGCACAATATACAATGGTTTTCTGGGACTGTTCAAAGTTGAATCATTACAATCACAGATAATGCGTTTTATAAACGCAGCAATTTACTTTGTATCGCTATCCATCGTGATTGCAGTATGTGGTGCACTGCTGGCGGGCGCTGTGGACGCAGATTTGGCAACGCATGTGCCCAGCATAAACAACAGCGATTTCTTTGTCACGCTGTTGACGGCAATGTTGGTTGCATACCTGGCCAATCGAGCCGACGAAATTGCTAAAAAAATCGGGGGCAGTATTGACGCCAGCATGGGCGACAAGATTAAACAAGATGGCAAAAAATTACTGAATAACGTGACCGATACCGCCACCAAGTGGTATAAAATTATCCGCAAAGGCGGGGACAAAAAATAACAATTAATCTACGAATTTCAAATAGCCTGACGCGACCTTTTTTATACCAGTGCGACGAAATGCAACGGTTAAAATATCACCCGCATCTTCGATAACGACGCCGCGGCCCATTTCACTGTGTTCAACCAAACGCCCAACGGCGTTTTTATTTTTAATTATCGGTGCGCGGCGGGGCGCATATGTTTGCGTTGGCGCGAGCGCACTGCGCAATGTGCGCGGTCCACCACCCTGGAAATCCAAGAAACGATTATCCATTTCGGTGATAAATCGACTGGGCGAATTATATTGACGCGTGCCGAACACCATACGCGACATCGCATTAGAAATAATTGCACGACGACGCGCACGCGTAATCGCAACGTATGCCAGGCGGCGTTCTTCTTCTAATCCGCCATCGGTTACCGACATGTCGTTCGGGAATATCCCCTCTTCCCAGGCGGGCAAAAATACAGTATTAAATTCCAATCCCTTGGCTGCATGTATCGTCATAATTGACACCGCATTAGTAACAGTTGCATCGGCATCATTATCGTCCGCCGTCATCAGTGCCGCGTGTTCCAAAAATTCTGGCAACGTGTCATACTTTGCAATAACGTTAGTTATCAATTCGCGAATATTATCCAGACGGTCGTTTTTATCGCTGTCCTTGGATTCGTGCCAAAAACGAATATAACCTGCGTTGTTTAACAGTTTCTGGGCCGCATCCGCTGGACGCAAGGACGCCCAATCAAAATCAAATGCAGACAAGAATTCCCCACGAGATGCGTCCATTTTTCCAGTCAGACGCGCATTGCGCAAGCCTGCCATCAGGCTATCACCTGCGTCGCGTAATTTCTGTAATGCAGACGGCCCAAATCCACGTCGCGGCTTGCCAATTATGCGCATAAATGACATGTCATCAAATGGATAAACCAACAAACGCAAATATGCAATCGCGTCGCGGATTTCTGCACGGTCATAAAACTTGGTTGCACCAACCAATTTGTATGGAATACCGCGCGATGTAAATTCTTCTTCGAACAGACGTGACAAACTGCCTGCGCGAATCAGCACCGCAAAATCAGAATATGCGCCATCGGCACTGTTCATGATTGTGTCTGATATAATACGAACCTCGTCCCAATCAGATGGCAGCGTCAAAACATACACCGGTTCGCCCGACACCGCGCCGGCGGCAGTTCGTAAATCCTTGCCCAGGCGGCCGCGATTATGGCGTATCAATGAATTTGCCGCGCCCAATATGTTTGGCGTGCTGCGATAGTTTGTTTCCAGACGGATTATTTGGGCGTTTTTAAATTTTTGTTCAAACCCCAGAATGTTTTTTATTTCTGCCCCGCGCCACGAGTATATTGATTGGTCATCATCGCCAACGCAACAGATATTCGGATTATCATTGTCGCGCGTCAGCATTTCCAGAAATTGCATTTGGGCGCGATTGGTATCCTGGAACTCGTCTACCATAATGTATTTAAATTGCCGCGCATATCGCGCCAGAATATCTGGATTTTTATCGAACAGGTGCAATACGTGTAATATTATGTCACCAAAATCAACCGCCCCCAGGCGTGATAATTCCGCATTATATGCGTCCAGTATTTTTTGTGCAACCGCACCAACAGTCATATCCCCAGGGCGAGGCAAGCCCCTGTCCTTTATTGATGATATGCGTTCAATCCAATCGGCAGGCTTGTAATCCGCCGCGTCCAGTCCAAGTGTTACCAGCGCACTTTTAATCGCCGATTTCTGGTCATCTTCACCATATATTAAAAAATCACGACGCAACCCAACCATCGCCGCATTTGCACGCAATATACGCAGACAAATTGAATGAAACGTCCCGCACCACAGGTCTGATGGAATCCACGTGGTATTGTTATCTGCAAACTCGGCAATACGCGTTTTCATTTCGTTTGCCGCACGATTTGTAAATGTCAGGGCCAATACCTGCCACGGCATAGCCAGCCCCGCGTTTAAAATATACGCCACACGCGTGGTCAACACACGCGTCTTGCCCGTGCCTGCGCCCGACAGCACCAACAACGGCCCATCAGTTGTGGTGACGGCCAATTTCTGTTCAGGATTAAGATTTTCTAGATTTGAATTCACGTATTCATTATAATACACCACCGAACACATATCAAAAATATATTTTAACCATGGGACGAAAATTATGGGGCGCGTTATTTGCTTTGACATTGAAACAACAGGTTTTGAATATTTGCGTGGCGATCGCTGTATTGAAATTGGCGCAGTTGAAATGATTGATGGGCAAATTACCGATAATACATTTCACGAATATATAAATCCAGAAGGTAAGATTATCCCGCCAGAAACATATATGGTGCACAAAATTTCTAATGCGTTTTTGGAAGATAAACCGAAAATGTCCGTCGTTGCACCAAAATTTTTGGAATTCATTGGCGATGCACCACTGGTCGCACATAATGGAATTGACTTTGACTTTCCATTTATAAATCATGAATTGGAAATGTTAAACCTGCCCCAGATTCCGCGCAGCCGACAACTGGACTCTATTGTCATCGCACGCAACCGCGTATTTGGCCCCAAAAGTTATTCACTGGACGCGTTGGCAAAATGGTATGGCATATCACTGACTGCACGTGCCGACGCACATGGTGCACTGATTGACGCTGAAATTTTGGCCAAGGTCTACAAGGAATTGGAAAACACCGCACCTGCACCCGATATAAATGACGTCATCGCAGAACAACACAACGCGTTTTTAAAGCACCCGAAAATCGGCGCGGATTTTCCACGTCGCACATTCCCAGCACACGCTGATGAATTGGAAAATCATAATAAATTTATGGAAGAAATAACCAAATAAAAAACGCCCAAACGGGCGTTTTTTATTTAACTGCCACTGGTTGAACCACTTGAACCACCCGATGTGCTTTCGCCTGTTGAACCACCTGATGCATTCTGGACACATACACCATTTACCTTGGAGTAGCCAGAAATACATGCACATGTTCCGTATGAATTACGCGTTTCATTTGAACCGCACGCTGGCAAACACTGACCACTGTATGGTTCATAGCCAACATTACATTTGCATCTGCTGTTCACATAGCCGTTTGTGCCAACGCTTCCCTCGGTTGCTTGATATATTGAATTTGTCGGGCATAACAATGACTGATAGAACATTTCCGATATGCTGTTGATACACTTTTCATCATTACCAGATGGACAACTGGCCGTATCTTTGGCGAATACAGCATATGCACACGTCAATGCAACGTTACGGCACGCACCACGCATGACGTTATACACACTGGCGACACTGGCCGTTGATGACCATGCATTCACCTGGGTTACCTGTTGGTTATAGCATGATGCGATGTCAACCATACATGATGACGCATAATCGGATATAATCTGTTGCTGGGCAGCCTTGACATTGACCATGGCACGTTGGACATAATTCACGACAACATCATTGTATGGCTTGTATTTGCCGTTGGAATCGTATGTATATGCCTGGCATTTATCCAAGACGGCACGACATAACCCCTCGTCTGTGACCTTTTGCTTTGTTCCGATTTTCTTTAATAAATACTTAACAATGCATGTTCCATCGGAATATTGCGATGACTTGCACGTATCCGTATTTATACTGACGCCGGATGCAGTTTCTAGAAATTCCGTATTTATATTTGCATTATTATAATTTTGCATAAACGCGGTTATATTAGTAATATTCTGCCCCAAGACAACCTTGCCATTTTCATCAATATATGTCTTGGTCGGATCTAAACATTTTGAATAATCCTCACCACACACCATATCATCGGTCATACATGTATCCAGTGCACTAATACAACCCTTGGCATCATATTGATTCTTATTTTGCAACACAGCCAGACGCGCCTTTTGCAACATACGATTTGCACTGCGCACATTGGACACCAATGTTTCATTCATCTTGGTCAAGCCCTGTTCATACGCGATACAATCCTTGTCAATTGCCAAGTCATAGTTACCCGTAATTTGTTGCGATGTTGCCCCAACTTCTTTACACTGAGTCAATATCGTGTTGCAACGTTTTTTTGCCGCACTGTATAATTCTGTTCCACGCAGATTTGAAAAGCTGGACGTATTCATATTCAAGAAATCCAGATTAAATAAATCCGAACTATCAGACGTGAAATCCAAATCCATATCCAGACCAGTATATGTATCAGAATATGACGTCGTGCTCTTGGGGTCTTTAATCAACTTCTCGATTTCGTCCAACATGTTACGCGTTTCGGTTGTATCAGTGGTACCTGTCAGGGCATTTTCGGCTTCGGTCGCAGTCATAATCGCACGAATTTCATCTGCTGACAGGCCGACATAGCGGATACGCTGGGCAACCTCGTTCAACTGGGTATTCGCATCTTTGACCGCAGTTTCAACCTTGGTATATTTTGACAGGTTGGCACTGCAACTGCATCGCTTTTGATTAGAATCAATGACCGCGCAAAACTGGTCCATGCAATCGTTGTATTGTTCTTGGCACGACTTGTTCAAACTAGCAGTTTGCTCCAAGCGTTCTTGGGCCTCTTTAACCGTTTCTGCGGTTGCCGTCTTGGTCGTTGCAGCGCGTGACGAAACACCGCGCACACCGAATGCAAAGTTAGACCCAGTCTGAATATCTGTCCCTGCGATATGGGCACGACCACCAACCTCGGCCGTGGTGGGGCGCAAAACGATACCGGCACGACGAATCGCCGGATTATTATTGATACTGGCCGCCTCGGTGCGGGCACTGCGACCAACAGTGTTTACCCTAGCATCCAATCCCGTGCGGATATTTCCTGTGATATCCGAACCGGCCGACACACGTGACGCGACACCACCGCGCGATGACACAACGCCTGTGCTGCGTGCACTGGAACCCGATGATTGTGCGCTGTCCGAAATGTTTACCGTGCGCACACCACTGCGCACTGTGGTGGGGGCATTTGTCACTGTCCTGGTCGCGGAACGTGACACAACCGATGGAGATGCGCCCTCAGACATGGTCGCAGTTGCCGTGACGCCCCTCACCCCATCTACAGCGTTAGACATTGCCACAGGCGACGATGATTTTTCATTTGTTCCCGGAATTAAACGCGACGGCGTTACAGCACCGTCGGTGGCAAACGCCGCCGGCGAAAAGCACGCCAACGCAACAAAACATGTCAGAAACCTTTTCATTCTCTGCCTAATTATATCACAAGTCCCCGCTACATAAAAGTTCAAAGTTAACATAAGATAGTAATGAATATGTCCGCAGTTGCGGACATATTCATTACTATCTGTGCTCTAATAAAAAACGCGCCGATGGCGCGTTTTTTATTTGGATTCAGGTTCAACGGAAACAGTCTTGCGGTCACCAAAACCTTTTTTGAACTTCACAATGCCCGCAATTTTTGCGAACAATGTGTGATCCTTGCCCATGCCAACATTCAAGCCCGGGTGCACAGATGTGCCACGCTGGCGAATGATGATATTACCTGGGATAACACGGCTGCCACCGGATTTTTTAACACCTAAACGGCGTCCGGCCGAGTCGCGTCCATTAGTGGTCGCCGAACCTGCTTTCTTGTGTGCCATAATTAAACTCCTTAGCCTTTAATCTCTGCGATTTTTACAACAGTGATATACTGACGATGGCCACGTGTGCGGCGATAGTTCTGGCGGCGTTTTTTCTTGAACACCAAAACCTTGTCAGCGCGTTTCTGTTCAACGACAGTGGCAATAACCTTGGCCCCGTCAACAAACGGTGTCCCAACCTTGTCACCAATCATCAAAACCTGGTCAAATTCGACCGAACCTTCGGCATCCAGTTTTTCAACCTTGATAATATCGCCCGCTTGGACACGATACTGTTTGCCACCGGTTTGAAAGATTGCGAAATTGTTCATATTTCTTTCTCTTGTATATTGTTCTTGTTCTACGTTTTGTATAAAACTTGCTACAAAAGTAACATTTTTTTACAAAAAGTCAAGCGTTTTGACGAAAAATCACAACAAGACGGCATTTATAGTGCAAAGTCACTTTTTCTATTCTTGTCATTCCTGCGCAGGCAGGAATGACAAGAAAGTAACAGTGCGCCGATAACGCATACGAAAAAGCCCACGCCCCCAAAATCCAGGTCTATGACGTTGTGAGTGGCGCGAGCAAATACATCGCACTCTGCTCTCTAATAAAAAACGGGGCCGTGCCCCGTTTTTTATTACTCTGACTTTTTCCAAGTCTGTAAAACATTTTTATTTGTATTGGTGCCATCGGTTCCGATTGCGTCCAACAAACATTTCTGACGCATTGCCGCAGAATCACACGTCTGGCCATCGCCAAATTTGCATTCAACAGCCTCGGTCGCACCTGTGCCATTCAAAATATCGTTCAATGTAACAACATTGCGGCACGTATTGGTTGTATAATCCACAGTATTCTTGCACTGGGCATTATCAGCCTTGTCTATAACGGCCTTGAATGGCGAATTCGACGGATTGCAAATCATTTCTTCATAGCAATGCGGAACATTCGCAATCTGGGCGCAATATGTTCTGATACGCGCAGTTGTCCATGATGCATTTGACTTTGCCTGGGTTTCATAACAGTCGTAAATTTCGCTGATACATTCGTTGAAATTCGTTCCTGCTGCAACCGCGGCATTCAACACCGATGTCTTTTCTTCGGTTACAAACTCTAAACGTTTTTGTTGCAAAGCCTGTTGCGCGGCAACCTTTTGATAGCCTATATTCTGGGCCGTTTTGCGCAACTGTTCGCCGTATGAATCACAATCTGCGTTTGCGTCTAGCGCATACTTTTGCATAATACTGCGACGCGCATCAGCCACAGGTCCACGCAACGTTGAATAAGGATCACCCGACGATGAAGTGTATCCAAAACAAGTCGCGCTGTTTGACGCAGTATATCCAGAATTTGCCGTAATAAAATTCAGTTCATACGTGCCGGTATTGGATACGCTGATATAACTGTTGTAATTATACGGACACTGGGACGCACCGTTACCACATTTACGACCAGACGACGGCGGAGTTCCGCACGCCTCGTATATGCCATTAAAGCAGGAATCCAATACGCGGTTACAAACATTATTGTGCGCGTATTCAAACAATTCATATCCCCATGTTTGGGCCAACGAATCTTTTAAACTATTACTGTCACTCAATGCGCCGTCAATCCCAGCCAACCCAGAAACAACATTTGACAGATTGTCAAACGCACTGGTCAAACTGTCCGTATCATCGGTCAAAATTGTCAATGTATTTTCCTTGGCGTCTGCCCATGATTGCAGTGACGCCAAAATATCACTGGAAGAACCATCAATATTAGCAATATCGAAGCCAAAGTTATTACCCGATACAGTGCAATATGACGGCTTTGCACACGTGGACAATTTATTCCCATTTTCGCCATAAATAGAGTGGTTATTGCACCACGCAATAGCTTGTTCAGAATTAGTTCCGTATTTCTGGGTCACTTCCTGCCACGAAACACAGTTCATAACCTTTTCTGCATCGGTCAACTGGAATGCATCAGATACATCCTTGCCCTTGTTCGCAATCAACAGTGCCAATTCACCAGACACTTTTATCAATTCTTCGTTTGCTGATTCCAATGCTGTTTCCGCTTCGGCAAAGGCCTTGACACGACCTGCACATGCACAACGACGCTGCGCCGTGTTACGCGCGGTGCAGATTTCATCCATACATGTGTAATAGGATTCCATACAGTTGTTGTATGCATCGGCTGAAATTAGACCAGTTGTTGAATCAATGATGTTTGAATAGTTGCCGGTATACAGTTTATTCGCCAGGTATGTGTATGTCGTGGGCGATGATTTCTTGCTGCCACGAATTGCACTGCCCTGCAAAGATATGCGTGCCTGGCTTGATGTTGCGGTGCGGGCACGAACGTTACGCGATGTTGTGGTTGTGCGCGACGTACCAGTTGTACGGGACACAACGCCACGAGATGTTGCGGCAGTGGTTGTGCGCGGACTGGTCACCATGGTACGCGACGAAACATTGCGCCCGACGTTTGCCGACGGTGTTGCGGTCGTGCCACGCGACACAACGTTCGATGTTGCGCGACGCGATGCGGCGATTGTGCGTGGCGATTGTGCCGTCACCGTTGCCCCCACAGTCGGCGCAATTGGGTCAGCAAATACCGCGCGTATTGATAACAATGTCGAACAAACAAAAAATGCGCCAGCCAACAAGAAAACTGTTCCGACAGCATTTTTGCAGCAATCTGCAATGTTACGGCTTTTCATAAATACTCTCCTGTTATCCGGGAAAACGCCCGGAAAACCCGTTATTTGACGGGGCAGACACCAAACAGGCTCCGCCTTTATTACCCATAATTATAACATTTTTGCCAAGTGCTGTAAATAAAGAAATGAGTGCAATTAAAAGCTGTAATTAAATGACAACCCAGTAAAATTAAATCCACGATTTGGATCTGTGAAATTACCGTTTGAAAAATGTTGGGTGAAATATTCAACTGTCATATTGTCGGCAATTTTATATCCGATGAAAAAGCGTTCCCCAAACACCAACCGCGAAGACACCCACCGGTCGCGTGAATCACGCATATACGGCCCAACCCCAACACCGGTATAGAAACCGCGCCACTGCAACAATGCAACGTCCCACGACACACCAGCAGCAAAGAATGACAGACCATGGCCACCATGATGGCCGATATTTTGCGTCAACTCAAAATTTATTCGCGCTGGCAGGCGAAAAATTTCTACTGGTTGAGCATATTGGAACATAAATAACGTCTGGGGCGAAAATTCCCACAGCCACGGTTCAACCAATTTGAACAAAGTGCCATCGCCGGTGGATTGCGCCACATACAGCCCCAGCGAATTTTGTGCGTCACGCCCAAACATTGGGTTTTCCGTAGCAACCGCCGCGATTGGCAACACGCATAACAACGATAAAATTGCAATTTTTTTCATACCGAAAATTATACACCCAGCCACCCCAGAATAAAAGTCCAAAGTTTAGAAAAAAAATAATGTTTCCTTGTTTTTCATGCACAAACATTGTATAATCGCAGTGCAATGGCGGGTTGCCATTGTGGGGAATTCATAACCTCTCAAACGCGCCGAGTGTTGACCGGCGAAAAGTACTCCAGCCCCTTGGTTGGAGGAGTGCGAATATATTGAATAAGCACACTATCTCGTTTGAATAGTTATGAACCTCCAACCACCTGATTTTCTGGTGGTTTTCTTTTTGGGGGCGCATATGAAAATCGGTGTTCAGATTGAGCAAATTCGGCAAGAAATGGGATTGTCCATTGTATTTATGTGCAATGCAATGGATTTAACACCCGGCGAATACGAACGCCTGGCCATCGGGCGATATTCTTTAAATACATTTCAATTGATTAGTTTTATCAGTGCAACACGCCACAGCCTGGCACTTTAAAAGTGAGTAAGTGATAAAGTGATAGAGTGATATAGTTTTAGAATGACAATTTTGAATGCGCCACCGGCGCACTTTTTTTCACCTGGATTCTGGGGTCAAGCCCCAGAATGACACCTAAGAAAAATTCCGCGACATAAATTTGAACAATGTCCGTAAAATAAAAAACATAATTCAGCCTTTGTCATTCTGGGGCTTGACCATAGGATCCAGACGTATGGTGCCGCGAGCGGACGCGCGAGCACAAACATTGCTCTCTGCTCTCTGTACTCTGCTCTCTGTTAAAAAATGCCCCAGATGGGGCATTTTTTATTTACGCGGGAATTTAACCGCTGCTTGTGCGGCTGCCAAACGTGCGATTGGCACGCGGAACGGACTGCACGATACTGAATTAAATCCAATTTTATGAAAAAATTCAATAGAATCTGGATCGCCACCGTGTTCGCCGCAAACGCCCAAGTGGATTTTATCGCCCTTGGTCGCACGCGCCTTGGCAACAGCGTCCTTTATCAACAGTCCAACGCCCAACTGGTCAACAGATGCGAATGGGTCTGCGACATACACGCCACGTGCACGATATTCGTCCAAAATTTTACCAGTATCATCACGGGACATGCCTAATGTTGTCTGGGTCAAATCGTTTGTTCCGAATTCAAAGAATTCGCAACTTTCGGCGATTTCGTCAGCCAATATTGTCGCACGCGGCAATTCAATCATTGAACCAACAGTGTATGCGATTGACTTGCCCGTTTCGGCAAACAATTCTTGGGCAGTCGCGTCAATAACGGCTTTGACGATATCTACTTCTTTTTTCGAACCAACCAATGGTACTTCGATTTCTGGACGAACAGAAACACCTGCCGCCTGACATTCCAATGCAGCCGACAAAATCGCACGTGTCTGCATTTCACAGATTTCTGGGTATGTAATCGCAAGTCTGCAACCACGATGCCCCAACATTGGATTAGTTTCGCGCAATGCTTCGCGACGTGATTTTACGAACTCAACACTTTTACCAATATGCGCCGCCAATTCTGCGACTTCTGCATCGGTGTGTGGCAAGAATTCATGGAGTGGTGGATCAATCAGACGCACTGTGACCGGCAGACCGTCCATAATCTTGAACAATTCAATAAAGTCCGCTTTCTGATATGGCAACAATTTTGCCAACGCTGCACGACGACCTGCCTCGTCATCGGCCAGAATCATTTCGCGCATATCTTGAATACGGGACGGGTCAAAGAACATATGTTCCGTCCGCGCCAGACCGATACCCTCGGCCCCAAAATCACGTGCCTGTTTAGCGTCTTTTGGTGTTTCGGCATTTGCCTTGACCGCTAATGTTTTGATTTCATCAACCCAGCCCATCAGTGTGCCAAAATTACCCGTCAATTCCACAGACACGGTCGGCACTGCGCCACGAATAATCTGACCCTGGGCGCCATCAATGGATACCCAATCGCCTTCGTGGATAACAACACCAGCGGTTGTGGTCAATGTTTTTGTTGTATAATCAATTTTTATGTCCGGTGACCCCGACACGCATGGTGTCCCCATACCACGTGCAACCACAGCCGCGTGCGATGTCATTCCACCACGCGCCGTGATAACTCCCTGGGCGGCGTTCATACCCGCGATATCTTCAGGCGACGTTTCAACGCGAATCAGCATAACCTTTTTACCTTCGGACGCCCACTTTTCAGCATCTTCGGCATTAAATACGGCCTGGCCAACAGCGGCCCCAGGGGACGCTGGCAACCCAATCGCAATTACATCACGTGTGGCTTTAGGGTCCAGCATCGGGTGCAACAAATGATTTAACTGGTCTGCACCAACGCGCAAAATTGCTTCTTCTTTGGTCAACAGACCTTCGTTTACCATTTCAACCGCCATACGAACTGCGGCCGCCGCAGTGCGTTTACCATTACGGCATTGCAACATCCACAGTTTGCCATGTTCAATCGTGAATTCCATATCCTGCATATCTTTGTAATGCTGTTCCAGTCTTTCACGAACATCGCACAATTCTTTATAGACAGCCGGCATTGCTTCTTCCAATGACAGACGACCAGAATCATCTTTGCTCATCGGTTGTGGGGTGCGGATACCCGCGACAACGTCTTCACCCTGGGCATTAATTAAATATTCACCATAATATTTGTTTTCCCCGGTGGCTGGGTCACGGCTGAAACATACACCGGTTGCGCTGTCTTCGCCCGAATTACCGAACACCATCGCCTGGACGTTGACTGCGGTTCCCCAATCGCCCGGAATATTGTTCAGTTTGCGATATGTGATGGCCTTTTTGCTCATCCAACTGCCAAACACTGCACCGATACCCAGTTGCAACTGTTCCCATGGGTCTTGGGGAAAAACTTTGCCAATTTGAACACCGATTTGTTTGAACTGTTCAACCAATTCTTTCAAATCTTCCGCGGTCAGTTCGGTGTCAACCTTGTAACCTTTGGATTCCTTCATTTCTTCCAGTTTGTGTTCAAACAGATTGATATCGGCCCCCAACACAACATCAGAAAACATCATGATAAAACGGCGATATGAATCGTATGCAAAACGTTCGTTGCCCGAATGACGCGCCAATGCCTTGACTGTCTCATCGTTCAACCCCAGGTTCAAAACAGTATCCATCATACCAGGCATAGAAACGCGCGCACCAGATCGCACAGAAACCAGCAAAGGGTTATTCATATCTGCGAATTTTTTACCCATAATAGATTCAATATGTGCAATACCTGCGTGCACCTGGTCCATCAAATCGGTTGGATATGTTTCATTGTTGTTATAGTAATACGTGCAGACGTCGGTTGTCACAGTAAAACCCGCAGGAACCGGCAATCCGACCAAATTCATTTCGGCCAAATTTGCGCCCTTGCCACCCAACAGATTACGCATATCTGCGCGACCTTCAGCAGCACCATTGCCGAAAGTATATACCCATTTATTGCTCATGGTTTCTCCTTTTGAATTAAAAAACCTTGTGATTTTGAGCAAAAAAGCCCGCAATTGCAAGAAAAAATCTTTGTAAACTTTGTATTTTTTTACGGCTATATTATCAATTGATTCCTGGGGCAAAAATATTCTGTTTGGGCTAGGCTGATTTGCAAACAAAATGAGACACCAAAACAATGATTTTAATCCAATTGGCGCAACTGTTTTAGGCATGCATGATGCCCTGGTATCGCTGACCGGATTGATTGCCGGGATTGCATTTACAATTCCGCACCGGCGCGATATAATATTAACTGCAATCATCGCATCAATCACGGCGGCTCTGTCTATGGCAGCATCAAATTATCTGGCCGCACGCGCAGGAAATGTTTCCTGTGCATTGCGCACAGGCGCACTAACAGGTGCTGCGTATATGATAACATGCATATTTTTGATATTGCCATTTTGTGTGACCTCAAATCGAGGACTGGCACTGTGCGCAACTTTTGCAATCGCAATTATTATTATATTTGCATTTAATTTTATTGTCGGCAACATTCAACGCAAATCATGGTGGCGTAACGCAATAGAAATGTTTTTGGTGTGTGCCACAATATCTGGCGCTGCGTTTATAATTGGACGCGCGGCAGAATATTTTCTGGGGATTTAACGGCCGGCGTGTTTTGCCTGCTTGATAATATTAGATTTATCAAAAATTACGACGCGGAACTTTTTAAATCGGGCCGGCGTTTCACCCAGCAAATTCATCATCGACATCGTAAGGTAATTTATAACCTTCGGATATGACGTTAACGCATGTGATGTCAATATCTCGAACGCGACCATATCATCTGTGCGCATGGCATAAACCAGTTTCTTGACCAAGTCTATTTCGGTCCGCCCCAGAGGAATTTTACGTTGCCACATATTGCCACGGTCAATAATCTTGCCATTTCTCAGGTTATCTTCGGACACGTCTTCATAGACCAAGCCCTTGGTCAAATTTGCATAATACAGTCGCTCTCGCACTAAATCAAACGTGTCTTGACTAGATGCGGCTACATAATCCATCAATAACCACGAATACACTTTGCCTTCATATTCAAATGTAGAACCGATATAAATTTTATTTAATAAATTTCGCGCCTTTTTCTGGAAATGCATTGTTTCCAATTCACTGATATCCGAATAAGATGAACGGTTTATCTTGAACGCAAAACATTGGTCTCCGATGCGCATTTCATATACGCTGCCACTTATACCACTGTCAATATAGCGCAATTTGACACATTGACCAAACAAGTCGGGGGCATTCAATTTTGTATTTCTAATGCTAGCAAACGCATCATCATGATTAACATTTTGATGAAACGTATCTGCCAATTTATTCATATACTCTACAAACTTTGTCGTCGTCTGAGATATTCTTGACATATCAATATATTTAAATAGTTGTGGCGGCAAACTGCCCCGTGCGCCACGAAAATTACCATCTATTTTTTTCATACAGATATTTTATCACGCGCCACCCAAATGACAAACAAAAAACCGCCACATGGGCGGTTAAAATTCGGTTTTTACATCTATTCCACTTCGCCAAGGCTATGTGGAACAAGACTGGATTTATTCTGGCGACGACCTACTCTTCCGTGGCTTAAGCCAAAGTACCATCGGCGATACGAGGTTTCCCTGTCTGGTTCGGAATGGAACAGAGGGTGACTCCCGCTCAATAATCACCAGAATAAATCCAGCGAACATCGTAATTCTGTATCAGAATCACTTCAACGTTCTCTTCAAGCATACGCTTGACTTGTTATCAAGTCAAGACAAAAAGATAAAAAGTCAATGGTTCGATTAGTACTGTTAAGCTAAACCCCTCACAGGGCTTACACCGACAGCCTATCAATGTCCTAGTCTAGAACTGAACTCATGGGGATATCTTATCTTGCGACCAGCTTCCCGCTTAGATGCTTTCAGCGGTTATCTGTTCCGAACATAGCTACCCTGCGGTGCCGCTGGCGCGACAACAGGTACACCAGAGGTTCGTTCGACCCGGTCCTCTCGTACTAAGGTCAAGTTCGCTCAAATATCCAACGCCCACAGTAGATAGGGACCTAACTGTCTCACGACGTTATTAACCCAACTCACGTACCGCTTTAAATGGCGAACAGCCATACCCTTGGGACCTGCTCCAGCCCCAGGATGCGATGAGTCGACATCGAGGTGCCAAACACTACCGTCGCTATGGACGCTTGGGTAGCATCAGCCTGTTATCCCTAGAGTAGCTTTTATCCGTGTGCGATGGCCCTTCCATGCGGAGCCACCGGGTCACTATGACCGACTTTCGTCTCTGCTCGGGGTGTCCCCCTTGCAGTCAGGCTTGCTTTTGCCATTGCACTCACCGGCTGATTTCCGACCAGCCTGAGCAAACCTTCGCGCGCCTCCGGTACGATTTGGGAGGCGACCACCCCAGTCAAACTGCCCATCACGCACTGTCCCCCGCCCTGCTTCAAGAACGCGGGTTAGACACTAAAACACATCAGGGTGGTATTTCACCAACCGCTCCAAGCAAGCCGAAACCTGCTCTTCAAAGCGTCCCACCTATCCTACGCAAATGAGTCCTAGTGCCAGTACGAAACTGCAGTAAAGCTTCATAGGGTCTTTCCGTCTAGCTGCGGGTACCCGGCATTTTCACCGAGAATTCAATTTCGCTGAGTCTATGTTGGAGACAGTGTGGAGATCGTTACGCCATTCATGCGGGTCGGAACTTACCCGACAAGGAATTTCGCTACCTTAGGACCGT